>Ga0326597_10000055_pt1 | contig 186465 bp, 161 predicted proteins | sample RVTome_12_FD_203789 | JGI IMG/M metagenome (GOLD analysis project Ga0326597, IMG submission 203789) | Soil microbial communities from uranium-contaminated site in the Upper Colorado River Basin, Wyoming, United States - RVT100D185 | ecosystem: Environmental > Terrestrial > Soil > Contaminated... | reverse complement strand
ACCAGAATCTCGTCGGGGAAGGTGCGATCCACAGCCACCACGCGGGCCTGAACGTTTTCAAAGGGAGTGAGGTCGCGCTCCAGGCCGGTGGCGAGATCGACGGCATAGAGGTGGAAGTTCTCGTTGCCGCCCTTGTCCTGGGCATAGATGATCTGCTCGCCGTTCTCCGCCCAGAAGTAGGTGCGGATGGGGCGCTCGGTTGCCTTGGTGATGACCGTGGCGTCATCCTTGCCGGCAGTCTGCACCCAAACGTTCATCACATCATTGTGCGGCGCGAGAAACGCGAGCCGCCCGCCATCGGGACTGATCTGAAGCGATGTGCGCTCGGGATTGCCGAAGATCACATCGCGGGGGATCAGGTTCGTCGCGAGCGCCTGCTGCGGCTCCTCGATTTCGACGGCAGCCCCGCCTGCGGGACGAGGCGGATTGTCCTGCGCGGCGATGTTGAAGGCGACGATCGCGCTCCCCGCGCAGCTCACGGCGGCAACGGTGAAAAACATCCGGTTCATCTGGCTCTCCTGGAAATGTGCTGGTCCACCCATGTTTTGTTGGGAGGAATGGTAGCAGGGTTGCAGTGATTGCTCCCCCATCGCGATCGTGCGTTCTCGCGGCGTGGACGCCGCGGCTTCGCATGCTCCCCTCTTCGTGCCTTCCTCCCTTCGCGCCTTTAATACCCCATGTCTGTCGAGACCGACCTTCAGTACGACCTGAGCGATCATGCCACGGGGCGATCGATCGCCCGGATTGCGCGCGGGATTCGAATTGATCCCCGGATTCCCGCCATCGTGCCGGGGTTCGATGTGCCGTTTTTTCAGGCGGGACTGGCGGGGTATTCCGATGCAGCGATGCGGCTGATCGCAAGAAGGCATGGCTGCCCATTCTGCGTGACCGAGGCGCTTCTCGATCGCACGCTCATCAACGGCGGCAAGGGCCGGCGGAAGGAAGATCCCGACCTCCTCGCCGAGGAATGCGGCACGGGTGATGTCGATGAGAACAGACCGGTGGGACAGGTCTCCGACCTGTCAGGGTTTCTGCGGCTCTCCGAGCCGCAGGACATTCCGAGTGCTCCGGCTCGGAGAGCCGGAGAAACCACTCACGGCTCGGAGAGCCGTGCCACCGGGAGCCGTGCCACCTGGAGCCATGCCACGCTGAGTGATCACCCGATCGCGGGGCAGATCATGGGCAGCGGGCCGGATGAGATGGCGCGCGGGTCGGCGATCCTTGTGGGCATGGGCTACGACGTGATCGATGTCAACCTCGCCTGCCCGGTGAAGAAGATCCGCAGGCGCGCCCGCGGCGGCCACCTGATGCAGGAGCCCGCGATTGCGATCGACATTCTGCGCGCCGTGCACGATGCAGTCCCGCGCGGCATCCCCATCACGGTGAAACTGCGCCGCGGGTGGGATGATTCGCCGCAACAGTTGCGCCACTTCGAGATCATCTTCGACAAGGCCTATGAGATCGGCTGCGCGTGGGCGGCGGTGCACTGCCGCACGGTCGAGCAGAAATACAAGGGACCGGGACGCTGGCCGTTCCTGCGAGAGCTTGTGGCGCGCTATCCGGATCGGCTGATCTTCGGATCGGGCGATGTGTGGCGGGTGGAGGACATCTTCGCGATGCTGGAATTGACTGGCGTGAGCGCGGTGAGCGTGGCCCGCGGGTGCATCGGCAACCCATGGATCTTCCGCCAGGCGCGGGAGATGATGGGGATGGCAGGCGGGACGCCTGCCCCACTGACGCCCGCACTTCCCGATCTGCGGGAGCAGCGGCAGGCGTTGCTCGAGCACTTTCACCTCGCGGTGGTCCTGCACGGCGAGCAGGCGGCCAGCCGCATGATGCGGAAGTTCGGCATCAAGTTCTCGCGGCATCATCCTCGTAGCGAAGACGTGAAGGCGGAGTTCATACGGTGCAAGAGTGTTGCGGAATGGAAGAGCGTGATTGAGCGGTGGTATTCTGCTTCGGTGATGGAGGAGGTCCCATGCGGTTGAACGTCAACATTGATGACAATCTCCTTCGCGAAGCAATGCTCCTTACTGGAATCAGGACGAAAGCTGGAGTGGTTCGTGCCGGGTTGTAGATGATCATTTCACGGAAATCTGCTCGGCGGCTGGCGGCAATGGGAGGTTCTATGCCACGATTCAAGGCAGGACGCCGGCGGAGGTCATCAATTCAGGGGAGGCGATCAAGCAATTGACATGCGTTACCTCGCCATCGATCTCGGCGACAAGCGCAGCGGTCTCGCCACCGGAGATGATGAGACCGGCATGGCGTTTCCCGCGGGGCAGATTGAGATTCCACGGACGGATGAGGCGCGACTTGTCAGTGCGATCGTTCGCGCAATCGAAGAGCAGGGAGCACAGGCGCTTGTGATCGGCCTGCCCGTGAACATGGATGGAACCGAAGGAGATGCGGCAAGGCGCGCGCGCGCCTTCGGCGAACTGCTGGCGATGAAGTCCGGCCTGACGGTGCAGCATCAGGATGAGCGACTGACGAGTTTCGCGGCGGATCAGTCCATGGCCCGATCGGGCCGCACGCGCGGAGAAAAGAAAGAGCTGCGCGATGCTCTGGCGGCGGCGGAGATCCTGAAGGATTTCCTGAAAGCACAGGGAGCCAAGTCGTAGGACGGGCACGTTGCCCACCTTCCGTGTTCATGAACGTTTGCGGCGGGCAGGTATGCCAGCACTATATGTGCATCAATGTTTTTCGGAGTTTCGGCACTTATGCGTTTCGGCGTTTCCGCCTCACACCGCGCCCGCGGCCTCGGCATCGAGGTAATAGTGCAATTCGCCCGAGAGCGGGCGCACGCCCTTGATGGGCAGCGCCTCGATGGTTTCGCGGTCCTCGATCAGCCGCGCGATCGGCTCCTGCTTGCTCATGCCGCACGCCAGCACCGCGATGAAGCGGGCCGCGTTGATGAGCGGCAGTGTCATGGTGATTCGCCCGGGGGGCGGGGTCTGACCGCCGCGGTTGACCCGCACGAGCCGCGCATCCTCGTGGATCGCCTCGCTGTAGGGAAAGAGCGATGCAGTGTGGCCATCGGCGCCCAGGCCCAGCAGCGCGAAATCGAGCCGGTCCTGACCCTTCTCGCGCCACATGAGCTGCTCGCGCAGCTCTTTTTCATATTCGACATCCGCGTTCTCTACCGTGGCCTTGATGGGGTGCACCTGCTCGGGCGGGATGTCGGCGTGCTGCACGATCGTCTCGTGGATCATGCGGAAGTTCGATTTTGGATCGTCGAAGCCGACCATGCGCTCATCGACGAGCCAAAGGTGCGTCCGCCGCCAGGGAAGCTGGCGGTAGTTGGGGTCGTACATCAGGCGCTCATAGAGGGGCTCGGGCGTGCGGCCGCCCGACAGGGCCAGATGGAAATCGCCGAACTCGCGCACGCATTCCTTCGCCTGCGCGACCATGTCGCCGGCGAGGCGGTCGAAGACCATGTCGGCGGAAGCGGTGACGATCACCTCATCCGCGCCGGGAATGCGCGGCGCGGGGAGGATGGCCTCCGTGAGGGCATACGGCTCGGACTTTGACTGCGGCCGTCGCATGTGCATGGTCATTGTTGCAGAAGTACAATCCCAAATCCAGCAGAAACCGCTAAACTGAGCGCGTAACGGCGTTTCGGCTTACCCGCTCACACGATCCTTCCAGATTCTCAAGATTGTTCGCGGCCCGCCTTGTCCGACTGCTACCGTCCCTTGTTGGGGCGGTCTGCGCCGGTTCTGATAGGATCTCTCCACGTGTTAGCATCCAGAAGCATCTCAATTTGCTTCAAGGTTCTTCTGCTCCTCGTTGCGGGCTCGAGTGTGGGATTGGGCAGTCGGACTATTGAGCCGCCCTCTGACCCCTCCGAGGCGGCACGGCTGGAGCAGGCCGAAGCCATCTGGTCCGGGTGGATGGCGCGTCTGGACGAGGCGAAATACATTCAAATCGAAGAGCGCTGCTCGCGCGTGTGGTCATTAGCAGTGAATGGCGAAGCATCAGATGAGGTGCTCAAGGCGTCCTACATCCTGGCGAAGGCATTCATGACCGAAGATGCGCTGCTGCTGACAGTCTGGGAGACGGACGCAGAGTGGAATCCGCAACATCCAAATGCAGTGCTCGTATTGGCCTGGGCAGACAACATGGTGACGGAGAAGATGTGGTATCCGGGTTTGGGCATTTATCGCACCAAGCGGTATCCGTCCTCGACTCATCTTGGCCCCGCCAACACGGAATATGAAAACGGTTGCCAGTTCGGGATGCTCCTAGTGACGTGGCTTGGTGAAGGCGAGCGAAGTTTTCAGGGTGACCAGGAACTTATGAAATCGTTGGCTCCGGTCGTCGAGTTGGACCCGGATCAATCGGAATATGCGCTGGTCCTCAAGGCTGAAACCGCGCGCATGATCGATCCCGACTCGGGCTCACTCGACTACCAGCGCGTTGACGAGATGTTCTACACTGCTGACGCAATTCTCACGCGCTGGGTCACCACGGTGTACCAAGCCATGGATGATGAGGCGACCAAACCACTTCGCGCGCATCCGGACCCGTACTTCATCGTTCAAGAGCAGACGTTCGAGGTGGATTTTCCCGAAACCGCTCCGCCCGAGTTCCAGCAGGCGATCGACCGCATGATGCAGGAAGAGGTTTCGGATTGAGGGTTGCGTTGCATCACGCGCAGTTGTGCCAGGCGCGCCCATCCCGTTCCATGAGTTCTTCCGCTGCGGGAGGCCCCCATGAGCCGGGCCTGTAGTTGGCGCGAATGCCTTTGCGAAGGACCTTGGAGTCCGGACCGATCAGCGGCATGACGGCCCGCCACGACGCCTCGACCTCGGCGCGGTGGGGGAAGAGCATCTGGTCGCCGCGCATCGCGTCCAGCAGCAGCGGGCCATACGCCTCCGCCGGCTCTTCACCGAAACGCTCAACGTAGTCCAGATCCATCTCCGCCGAGTCAATCCGCAACCCCTGGCCCGGCACTTTGCCCTCGATGCGCAACGACAGGCGCGGATGGGGCGCGATTTCGATCACCATGCGGTTAGGATCCCGCCGAAAAACCGTACCGGGTACGGTTTTCGAGGTGAAGAGGTCGGCGGGCGGCTGCTTGAACTGCACCACCACCTCGGTGCGCTTGGCGGCCAGGCTCTTGCCGGTTCGGAGGTAGAAGGGCGTGCCCGCCCAGCGCCAGTTGTCGAACTGAAACCGGACGGCGGCAAAGGTCTCCGTCGTCGATCCCTCGCGCACATCGGGCAGCTCGTGGTACGCCGGCCCCCTGCCATCGCCGCCATATTGCCCGAGCGCAGCGCTGTCAGTGAGATGGTCGCCCCCGATCGCTTCGATGGCATCGATGATCTTGATCTTCTCGGAGCGAAGATGGGCGGCTGCGAAACTGGTGGGCGGCTCCATGGCCACGAGCGCCAGCACCTGCAGCAGGTGCGACTGGATCATGTCGCGGATGGCTCCGGTCTCGTCATAAAACCCGGCGCGCTGCCCGACGCCGAGCATTTCAGACGCGGTGATCTGCACGTGATCCACGTAGCGATGATTCCACACCGGTTCGAAGATGGAATTCGCGAAACGCAGCACCATCAGGTTCTGAACGAGGTCCTTGCCGAGGTAATGATCGATGCGATAAATCGCCTCCTCGTCGAATACGCGGCCGAGAGCGCGGTTGAGGGATTGCGCGGATTCAAGATCGAGCCCGAACGGCTTTTCGACGACAATGCGTTGCCAGGGGGCGTCGTCGCGATTGACGGAACACCACCTTCGACCCTCGGTCACCAGGCCGGACTCTTCGATCCGCTGGATGATGGGCTCGTAGAGGGACGGCTTGACGGACAGGTAAAAGAGTGTGTTGCACCTGAGGTCGAACCGCTTTCCGAGGTCGGCGATGCGCTGCCGCAGGCCGATCCATTCGCCGGCGGCGGCTGCATCCGCTGCGTGATAGTGGAGGCGCGGCGCGAATGCCTTCCACTTCTTCACGTCGAAGTCGCGCGCGTTGGCGCGGAGCGCGGATTCGAGGGATTCGCGCCACAGCGCATCGGTCATGTCCGTTCGCGCGATGCCGAGGACTGTCGTCTTCGCCGGCAGCTCTCCTGCGCTCGCTAATCCAAAGAGCGCGGGGACCAGCTTGCGGGAGGTGAGGTCGCCCGAGGCGCCGAAGATGACAATCAGGCATGGCTGCGGCTGGTCGGGCATGCCCCAATCTTACGAGCCTATCGCGGGATCACGCCCCACGTCCCGATTGGTTGTATCAGAGGGCTCGCCTTCGTCTCTGACTGAATTGCGGGCCACTTCCGGTGTGGGACCGCAAACGCAGTGCAGCCAAAAGGAGCTCCTTCCATGAAGGATCGGATCATCAATTTCACCCGCATGTGTCACCCGGCGGCGGCCGTTGCGGTCCTGTGTGCTTCGATTCTGGCCGGGGCGGCCCTCGCTGATTCCGCCGACACGTTCGATCTCACCGACGAACCCGGCAACTGGTTCCGCAGCGAGGCGACGGGTACGCCTGTCACCATCATCAATCGCGGCGAGCGCGTCGATTTCAAGATCAACGACTGCTGCACCAACACCCGGCACACGGTGACGCTGCTCAGCAAGCCGGTCAATTCCAACGTTGTGATGGACCAGGGTCAATCACAGATGGGCTCGCTCTCGGTGACGTTCGACCGGCCGGGCGTGTATGTCTTCGTCTGCAAGGTGCATCCCTACATGACAGCGGTTGTTGCCGTGAAGGATGCCAATGGGAACATTCCACCCGTGACGGCGGCGCAACTGCCCTTCATCGGCTACCTCGGCGTGAACTCGCTCCCCGCGGAGACGGTGCTTTCGGTCATGACCACGATCGCGCCCACCGATGCCGACAAGCTGGCGAAGTGGGACATCCTCGGGCCCGAGGCGCAGCAGATTCCGACGGTACCGGGCGTCGGCGAAGTATGGATCAACACGCAGTTCGAGCGCGTGCCCGGCCAGGTGGACAACAACGGCACGGAAAAGCCCGGCACCATCACCGTGCTCGACGCGGCGACTTTCACCATCGAGCGCGAGATCAACGGCCTGAGCGCCGATGGCATGTGGAACAACCCCCACAACATGTGGGCCGACTTCGCGCTGGACACCGTCTATAACAGCAACTGGTTCGGCAAGTGGATCAACAAGATCGACCGGGTGAGCGGTGAGATTCTCGACAGCACCGCGGTCGGCGAAGCCCCCACGCACATCATCACCATTCCCACCGAAACCTCGAACCAACTCGGGTTCCTGACAATTCCGCTCAGCGCCGACAACGATCTGGTCAAGGTGCGCGATGGCTCGGGCGGGCTCGATGTCGTGGACAGCGATACCACCGGCGACGGCAAGACGCACCCGCACGGCCACTGGCTGACCTGCGGCACCGGCGAGCGCACCATCGTGCCCAACGTGTTCAAGGGCATCGGTTTCGCCGGCTCCATCTCGATCATGGACACGATCAGCGGCGAAGTGGTCGCCGAGTTCAACCACGACGCCACCGATCCGCTGCGCTCCGCCATCCTCATGCCGCTGGCGGTTGGCGAATGTCACGTCGACGGCGTTTCAACTGCGTACGTCGCCAACCTCGTCAGCGGGTTCGTGACGGTGATCAATGTGGACTCCGCGGAGATCATCACCAACATTCCCGTCACGCTGACCCCCGATGGCCAAATGGGCCAGAACCTGCTGCACACGCTGCAGGGGCCGATTCAGACCCCGGTGAGCCCCGATGAGAAGTGGGTGGCGACCGCGGTTATTTCGTTGACCAATGTCCCTCATCAGCCGACGAATTCGCCGGACCATGTCGCGCTGATCGATACGAGCACGAATCAGGTTGTGAAGTTCATTGCCACGCCCGCGGGCACGCATGGGGTCAACTGGGGCGCCAAGCTCGGCGGCGGGTATTATGCCTATGTCACCAACCAGCACGCCAACGTCCTCACCATCATCGATCCCGATCCAAACGGCGATGGCGACGGTTCGGATGGTGCAGTGGTGGGAACGATTCTGCTCGACAATGACAGCACCGGCGCGGCGGTCACTGACGGCACGGGCGGCCAGGGTATCAAGCCGCTGCCAATGACGCACGACGGGTGGATTCAGAAGACCGTCACGCTCGCGAACGAAGGCGCGACTTCCGATGAGGTCGCGGGCTGGATTGATCAACTGACCCCGGAGCAGCGGGATCCCTCGCACCATCATGTCGCGACGCTGAACAATGTCGCGGTCGTGACGGGGCGGCGGCTGGCCGGCAACCTCGCAAGCATTCTGGCGTCGGACAACAATGAGTTTCGCGTGGAGGCGGCGCAGTTTTCCAGTGCCCAGCAGTTAGAGGTCCGCATTCGCGGCACCACGGAGGATCTCGATGCCGCGCACATCAACCTGCTCGTCGAATCGCGCCTGAGCACGCCCGGCGGGCGCCTGATTCTTCGGCTGCGCAACTGGCAGACCGGCGCATTGGAGACCGTCGGCCAATTCAACATCGGGACAACGGAAACCACCTTCATGCTCAACGATCTCGACGCGGCGGGCCACGTTCGGGCGGATGGCCTTATCGAGCTGCGGTTGCGCGAGCGCGTCGTGGCTTCGTTCGGGACTCTTTTCCGCGGGTTCTTCGATCACGTGCAGATCGAGACGGGACATTGACCGTGGTTCGGCACGCACGCCATGAAGTCTGAGATGAGGCCCGTGTTCAACGCACGGGCCTCTTTTTCATTTTGCAGGGAACGTTGAAGCGCTACGGCTGAAGCGGATCGGGAATTGTCAACGCGTTGCGCCCCATCGGCATCTCGAAGCGGTCCCGGGTGCGCGTGTAGCCGAGCCCGCCCATGCGGCCGATCGCGCGGATCTTCGCGGCGTCGACGTGCCAGCGCTCGTTGAGGAGATCATCGTGGATGTGGATATGGACGACCCGGCCGATGACGATGTTGCCGCCGGAGGGCGCTCCGGGATTCGTGCGCAACACCTGCACCGTCTCGCACTCGAAGCACCAGGGCGCGCGGGCGATGCGCGGCGGGCGCACGCGGGCGCTGGCGGCTGTCTCGAGACCGGTGAGCTCGAATTCGCTTTCGCCGAATGGCAGCGGCTCCGTGGTGGCCGCGATTTCACGCGCATACCCCTCGATGGCGGCGTTCACCACGAATTCGCCAATCCCACCTTCGGCGACCGGCTTGCAGTTGCGCAATGTGTCCTTCTCGCTGCCATCCGGTCGATTTGCCGGGCAGAAGATGATGGTCATTGGGTTCGCGCCCACGCCGTTGAAGAAGGAGAAGGGCGCGAGATTGAGCCGGCCATCGATCGAAATGGTCGAGACGAACGCGATCGGCCGCGGCACGATGCAGCCGATGAGGAGTTTGTAGCGGTCGGCGACGGAAAGCGAATCGGGAGAGAGCTCCATGCGGGCAGTGTAGATGGAATCGCGTCATCAAAGTTGAGAGCATTGGAACAGGCGTCCCGCCTGCTCCAGCGGCAAGGCCTCAATGGTCGCAGTCGCTGATGTTGGGCGCCCGCTGCGCAACCGCGTCGATGATCAGGGCTTCGAGCCCTGATCATCGATCACAGGCGGGACGCCTGTGCCACTGCTTCGTGGACTACTCAACCTTCCGCGTGTACTTCACTTCGACGACCTTCGTCTCACCCGGCACGATGCCGAGGTCGTGAACTTCGAAGACATAGTTGTTCGCGTCGACGAATCGGAAGACATACTTGACTGTCTTGTCGTGCTCGCCCGTCATCGGCTCATCCATGGCGCCGAAGAGCGTGATGACCCGGCCGGTCTGATCGAGCAGACCCTCCATGGTGAGGAGATTCGTTCCCATGGTGCTCATCTGGCATCCGATGAACTTGTTCTTGAACCGGTCGAAGCCGAGAAAGCTGATGTTCTCCCACGGCTGACCCATCATGTCGCCGCCGAACTCGGACATGATGAAGCGTCCGCCCAGCACGGTCCTGCTCGTGCAGGTGCCTGCGGAGACCATTCCTCCGACGTTCATCTCCGTATCCCATTCGCCCTCAAGCTGTTTGAGAAGCTCGTGCTGCTCGCCCGGCGCGATGGTGGCCATCCAGCGCGCCACGGCATCCGGGTCCGGCGGATCCTGCGCGGTGCGGGCTTCGAACGCGCGCGAGGCGGCGAGCGTGATGACGGCAGCAGTGACGATCGACAGAACGGCAAGGGCGCGCTTCATCGAGGATTCTCCTGGGAAAGTTCTCCGGATCGCGACAGGATACCGCGCGGGCGCGCCTGGTGGCATGCGTTTCCGGGCCTGGTATTCCGAACCGGCGAGGCCGGAACAAGTCGTCAAGGGCGCGATACCAGCGCGGGAATCACCGCATCCGCATCGGCATAGCGACGGCGGATGCGCGCGAGGTCAAACTCGCCCGCAATTTCAGCGGCGGGCTCGCGCTCCAGCAGGAAGCGCAACGCGGCCCTGGCTACGGCCTCGGGTCGATCGGAACCGTCGGGCGACCACAGGTTGTAATCCGCCCACGACAGCCGGATTCGAAAGGGCCATTCTCCGCCGGAGGCATTGCAGGCTGCCGCGGCAAAGAGCCAGCCGCTCGCTGTTTCCTGCTCGTTGGTGATCGTGATGTGCATGGGGCTCATGACATGATCGGTCTTGCGGCGCGGACAACGACCCACATGAGGAAGCGTCATGAATCCCTGCACCGCGCCGCCGGTTTATTCCATTGCGGCCGGCCAATGGGGCGACCGACTATCATTGCCACTACACCATGTCGTTTCTTCTCGAAATCATCCGTCTCGGCCTGACCAACCTGCGGCTGCACAAGCTGCGGTCGCTGCTCACGTCGCTGGGCATCATTCTGGGCGTTGCGGCCGTGATCTTCATGGTGTCGATCGGCGAAGGCAGCAAGCAGGCGGCACTGCGGAACATTCAGGCGCTGGGGGCCACCAACATCATCGTCCGATCGGTCAAGCCTGCGGAGACCTCATCCTTCGGCTCGCAGCAGACCACGATGGTGGTGAAATATGGTCTGACCTATGCCGATCTCCGCCGGCTGCAGCAGAACTTCCAGGACGCGGCAGTCATCGTGCCTCTCAAAGCGGTCGGATCCGAGATCTCCTATGGCCCCTATCGGGATGTCAGCCAGACCTTCGGAACGATGCCGGGGCTGGTCGAGGTGACCAGCATCCGCGTTCAGCAGGGTGGCCGGTATCTGACCCAGGAGGATCACACGTCGCGCGCCACCGTCGCGGTCATTGGATCGGAAGTTGCGAAGAAACTCTTCAAGGATCGCGATCCGGTGGGAGCCGATTTCCGTGTGGATGATCGCGTGTTCCGCGTGGTGGGGGTGATGCGGCCCGTGGGGCTGGCGGGCGGCACGGGCTCGGCGCTCGTCGGTCGCGACCTCAACCGGGATATCCACATTCCGCTGGCGACCGCGGAAGCGATGTTCGGCAACATCCTCTTCCGCCGCGTCTCGGGATCGTTCACCGGCGAGGAGATCGAGATCTCCGAGGTGTATATCACTGCGCCTTCGACCGAGGTCGTCACCACGATGGCGGAACGCGCGGAGGCAATCGCGCGGGTCGAGCATCCGGATCTTCGCGATGTGCAACTGATCGTGCCGTGGGAATTGCTCGAGCAGGCGAAGCGCGAGCAGCTCGTGTGGAACATGGTGCTGATCGCGATCGCATCAGTGTCGCTCCTTGTGGGCGGCATCGGGATCATGAACATCATGCTGGCATCGGTGACCGAGCGGACGCGCGAAATCGGCATTCGCCGCGCCCTGGGGGCGACGCGCAGGCACATCACCGCGCAGTTCCTTGTCGAGACGGGCACCCTGTCGACGCTGGGGGGGCTGATCGGCATCGCGGTGGGGATCGGCGTTTCGGTGGGCGTCGAACAGGGTCTGCCGTGGGTGCTGGCCCTCGATTGGGTGCGCGAGCGCTTCCAGGCGAATGTGTCGCTGGAGACACAGATCACGGTGTGGTCGATCCTGACATCGTTCTTCGTGGCGGCGGGAATCGGGCTGATCTTCGGGATCTATCCGGCGGTGGTCGCCAGCCGGAAGGATCCCATCGTCGCGCTGCGGCACGATTGAAAACGCGCAAACACACAAACGCACAAACAAGTGCGGAGAGTTCCGATTTGTGCGTTTTTGCGTTTGCGCGTTTGTGCGTTTATCTCCGCCAGACCTGCACTTCGCCTTTGCCCCAGTCGGCCCAGCCGGGCAGCGCGGCGATGCGCTCGAAGCCCGCGGCCCGAACCGCGTCGAGTCGCTGCGCGGAGAGCAGGTGCGGATACGAAATGATGATGTGCTTCACCTGCGGCAGCGCGAGAAGCTCCTCGAACTGGGCGCCGCCATGTGCGCTGAACAGAATCCTGAATTCGCGCGGTTCGTAGATGACGATGTCGGGGACATTGAGCCCCAGCCCAATGACGGGCGATGAATCGCGCTGCTCCCGCAGAATCAGCTCCACCGCCTTGCGCATGGGTTGGCGTGGCGGCCGGGTCAGGAGATCGGCCGCGGAAGCGATGATGACTGTCGCGAGCGCGATGATGCCAAGCGCGCGGTTTCGCAACCATAGCTCTTCGATCGCAAACGACATCAGAACAATCGCGCCTGGCAGCGCAAACAGCGCGAAGCGCGCATACACCCATGTCCCGGCGACCGCCACCGCGGCGATCATCAGCGGAACGCCAAGCATGGTGGCCGCGAGCGCCAATCGCGTGTCCTGCCTCCTGAAGCTGAGGCTGAATCCTGAGGCGAAGAGGGCAAGCCCCGGGATGGCCGCCCACCAATACCACGACCCGCCAAGCTGCAGCAGCGCGTGCAGCCCCTCCGTGCCAAGAAGGGTCGGCTGCTCACTTTCGGCGGCGGCGACGCTCTTTCCCGAATAGAAGCGAAAGACGTCGTCGAGCGCCGGCGCGAACATCACGAAAGTCAGAAGGGCTCCGCCCAGCAATGCCGCAAGCCCCTGCAGCGCGTTGCGGCGGCGCTCGCTTCTTCGGTACAGGAGCACAAGCAACACTCCGTGGCCGAGGGGAACGAACATCGTCATCAGATGCGACCACACCCCCAGCGCGCAGAACGCGGCGTACGCGATCCACGTCGCCAGGTTCCCACTGCGCAGGCCGCACAGCAGCGCCCACGACGCCGCCGCGCTGAAGAAGATCATCATGCTGTAGCCGCGCGCATCAGCCCCCTCGAGGACGCTGACGGGAAGGGCCGCCATCAGGAGCGCCGCGATCCAGCCCGCGCGCTTTCCTGCGATCTCACGCGCAAGTTCGCGGATGACGACAATTGTCAGGAGCGAGAAGAACAGGGCGGGCAATCGAAACGCGAGCTCGATCGAGCCCAGCCAGCCGAGGAACTCGACGGAAGCCCATGCCAGCAATGAGTGAAAGATGTGATTGGAGGGATCGTGATAGTTCGAGATGACGTACCACGGCCCCTTGCTCGAATAGAAGATGTAGGCCGCGATTTCGTCATACCAGAGTGATTCGAGGAGGCGCGGCGCCCGCGCGATGACCGCAAGCGCGAGGATGGCTGCCAATCCCCAGACGGGTTCGGCGCGCACTTTCGTCTGAAGCGTGCCCCTCGGCGCCTTCGGCATACGCGCAGCATAAGCGTTGGCAGCGCTGCGTATAGTCCTGCATGTTCGAACTCACTGTCGAGCGCGTTTTCTCGGCCGCCCACGCGATCCGTATCGGCGACCACATGGAGCCGGTGCACGGCCACAACTGGACCGTGCGGGCCACGGTCGCCGGCCGCCAACTTGATCGAGACGGCCTGCTGGTGGATTTTCACGCCATCGAGCGCGAGCTGGAGAGAATCATCTCTCCTTTCCACAACCGATCATTGAACGAGATTCCGCCATTCGACACCCTGAACCCCACGGCCGAGCACGTGGCCCGCGAAGTCGGCCAGGCGCTGGCGCGCACGCTTGCCGCGGGAGTAACGCTCACATCGCTCAGCGTCGGCGAGGCGCCGGGGTGCACAGCAACGTGGCGGCCGTCGTGAGCCACCCGCAACGGGCATCAATCCGTTGTGTCACTCCTGCCGCCTGAACACCACGTTCACGAGTTCATCCTTGCCGCCGCCCTCGTTGCGGTGAAAAAGGATGAAACGATACGAGTCGGCGCTTTCGAAGATCATGTGGACCAGGTAGTGATCCTCCGCGCCGGTCAGCCGCGTCATGTCCCATTGCCAAAGCAGTGTGTGATCATCCAGAAGCGAGATCGGGCCGCGCGCGATGGCGCCATTCTCATCGATCGACTGGAACATGATGCTGCCGGCTGTTCCATCGATTGCAGGCGCCCGCCAGATCTGCGACGCCGCATGTGGATGAAGCGAAGTTCCATCGCCCAACCACCCGCGCGCGATGACGCTCTGTCCATCCGGCCCAAGTTCATACGTGTTGCGCACGCGGAACACCGACCCATCCTCGCGAACATTGTGGACTCTCCACTCGCCGACGAGTCCGTGAAGCAACTCCAGAATCCGCTCATCGTCCGAAACGGAGGCATGAGCGAGGGTTGACGTGCCATCACCCGATGCCTCGGGTGGGGCGGCAACGTCCTGCGTTTCGCCGGGGAATGTCAGCAGCGAGGCCATCACTGTTGCAATGAGCAAGAGTTTCATGATCAGTTTCTCGCGTTGTCCATAGATGTGGTGCGTTGATTACGACATCGGCTTCCACAGACCGACCGTGTTGCCCTCGGGGTCGGCAAACCACGCGAAGTGGCCCATACCGGGCACCTCGGTGGGCGGCACAATGGTCTTTCCCCCGAGCTGCGCGACCTTCTTGAGCGAGGTGTCGAGGTCATCGACCTGCGCGTAGATGGTGACATAGTTGTGCGGTTCGTGGCCGAGTGAATTGATGTGGCCGCCGATGCCCGCGCCGTTGGCGGCGGTATCGATCATCTGCGCGGGTCCATAGGCCTCGGTCTTCCAGCCGAACAGGTCGCTGTAGAACTTGACAGTCTTGGCGCTGTCGCGGCAGCCGATTTCGAAGTGAATGACTGGTGCTCCCATGATGACTGATCTCTCCTCTGGTTTGATGGATGGATGTGAAACACTCTGGAGGCGCGAATTCGTGACTGCCGTCATTCCCCGGCTGGTTTGGGCTCGAATGCAACGGCGGCCTGATGGTCCGAGGCGTTGACTTCGATCGCGGTGAACGTGCCTGTTTCGGTCGCGTACGGTTGACCATCAAAGGTGGTGTCCACGCGCTGCGGCAGGAGAAAACCATCACAGTCGATGAACTCGCTGTAGCGCACGACGAATTCGCCGACATACGCGCCGGGCCCGCGATTGCGATACCCGGCCGCAACAATCAACCCCGATTCGCGGTCGATGGCGAGGTGAGTGGTGACGCCGTCGCGCGAGACCGCCACGATGTCTGCGTTCTCGCCGAGGCGCTCCGACCACGGATCATCCTGCACCGCGGTGATCAGCAGGGCGGGATCTTCCCGCTGCGCCAGGATGGCCAGCGGATGCTGCACGAGTGTTCGCCGGAGAGCGAGGCGCGAGGCCTCCTGCATGACCTCCAGCCGGCCGTCGTAGTAGTTGAACCAGGCGCGCTCGCCATCCTCGCTCATCGTGACGCGCCAGTCGTCGTACCAGTTCTCGTGGGCCATTGAATCCGGCAGCACGAGCGTCAGCACGGCCTTCCGCTGGTAGGTCGTGCCCCCTTCGGTGCTCTGCCACTCGCGAATCTGACGATATGAACCCAGCCGGTCAATGCCCGCGCTGCCGCCGTGCGCCTCTGCGGCGCGCTGGAGAAGTTCCTTGCCGCGTGCAGTGGATTCATCATCTGCTGCAGGAACCGGATCGGGCCGATCGACGAGCCGTTCCGGCGAACGGAGGAACCGCGTGCGGCACCCTTCGGACGCGAAGAGGTAGATCTGTCCCTCGTAGGTGGTCCAGATGTCGATGCTGCCTTTTCCGCTCAGCGGTCCCATGCTGCCACACGCGCCGCCGAGCTGGATTTCGTACTTCGTCGGCTGCGCCTCGAAGGCGCGACGATTCTCTTCGTTGGTGAAGCGATAGGTAAACCGGCCCCGAGTCGAAGTGAGGTCGTCGCGCCCATCCACCTCGTCACCCAATGCGAGCGCCACCGGATCAAGCGGAAACACGGTCCCCGTGTCTTCTTCATTCTGAGCACGTGCGGGCGCAGCACACGCCAGCAGAATCGCCGCGACGATCAACAGATTTCCAGGTCTTCGTTGCATATCGTCTCTCCTCTGTGGATTTCGAAAGCCGCCTTTGGACAGACGCGGCGGTTTCCTGAATCTCACCGTTCCGGTTTGGGCGTTGACCATTCCCTTCCATCCGCGAGCAATCGCTCGAAATACTCGCGCAATTGCGCCACGGACGCTTCGAACGGTTCGAGCGTGCGGTGCGCCTTGGCCTGCATCATCGCGCCCTCCATCACCGTGAGAACGAAGGTGGCGAGGTGATCGCGATCAGTCTCTGGTGGCAGGCGATCCGCGGCGTCGTCCAGGCAGCCGCGGATGGCCAGCCGCCAGCCCTCGAAGTTTTCGGCGATGAGCTTGCGGGCGACGGGATGAGTGTCGCTGAGTTCCAGCGCCAGATTGCCGATCGGGCAGCCCATGCCGCAGCCCGTCGCCAGCAACATCTGCCGGTAGCCTTCCAGCACGCCGAAGACTCGTTCGATGGGATCGCTCACCCGATCGAACACCGGCTGAATGACCAAGGGCCACAGGAGCTCCTTGTACCGCTCCAGCAAAGCCAGCAGCAGGTCCTCCTTGGTCGGAAAAATGTAATAGAGCGACCCGGAATTGACGCCTGCCTGCCGGAGGATTGCCGCGATTCCCGTGGCGTTGTAGCCGTGCCGGTGAAAGAGCTCCATGGCAGCATCCAGAATCCGTACCTTTGTGCCTCGGTGGTGCTCCGCCGGCGTCGGCGGGCCGACCTGCCTCTCCGGTGGGAAGTTGCCTTCGGCGTGACCAGGCTCGCAGGAGGGCGGCACGACATGGTGGGAAGTTGGGGTCGAGTCGATCACAGGGTAATGCCCGTTGACTTGATTGATCGTTCAACCAAGATAGAGTCGCTCATTGTGATGGTCAAGACCCAAGGGACTGTTCTTATTTTTTTGTGGAACCGCGACAAACTGCTGAATGACCGAACGTGCAACCTGATATCAAACGATCGTTTGAATACCCGAAGTCGAGTGCATACCGTTGCCCCCATGTCGCAACTAGACCTCAGCCACCCGCTCGATACGACGTCGTCACGACCGGGCACGCGCGAGGCTCTGCTCGACGCGGCCGAGTCGCTCTTTGCGGCCCACGGGTACGCGGCCGTGGGTGTCCGCGAGATCGTTGAGCGGGCCGGCGCGAATATTGCGGCTGTGAATTACCACTTTGGATCCAAAGGCGACCTCTATCTGGAGACCGTTCGCCGCGCCATGCAGCGGCGCAACAGCAATGCAGTCTGGGATGCGCTTCGAGCCGACGCAGGCGACCCGAATGCGGCCGCCGCCGTGCTGGTGCAGTTCATTCGCGGCTTTCTCGCGCACGTCACCGACAGCGCGCAGCCGGCCAGCGCGTGCAGTCTGCTCATTCACGAGGCGGCCGAGCCGTCGGAAGCAGTCGATGCCGTTGTGCGCGATTTCATCCGTCCTCATCAGCAGGCGATGCTCGGGGTGATTGCCGCTGTGAGCCCCGCACTGGAGCAGGGCGAGCGATTGCTGCACGCCGAGAGCATCATGGGACAGTTGCTGCACTACCGGGTGTTCCGGCCGTTCATTGAGCGGCTGGGGGTGTGCGATCTTGACCGGCCGGGCGAGGTGTCACGAATCGCCGACCACATCGCGAGGGTCGCGCTTCGTGCTCTTTTGTGCGATGAAGCGATGATCGATCGTGCCGTCGGAACTCCGAGGACAGCATCGCAGGAGAGAGAATCAGCATGAGAGAACAGATGTTCAGACATTGTCTAATGCCCGTGACGGTCAGTATGGCGTTGAGCGCATGCAGCGCCGTCCTGGCGCAAGGCGGCCCGCCGCCCGCGCTTGTGCGCGTGGATGCCGTGGTGACCGAAGCGATCACGGAGATGCGCGTCGTGACGGGCGACCTGCGGGCCGTGCGCCGCGCCACAGTTGCTTCCCGGGAGGCGGGGGCCGTCATCGAGCTGCCCCTCGAGGTCGGGCAGCGTGTAGAGGAGGGCGCCCTGCTGGCCCGACTCGATGCGCGGCGACTCGAAATCATGCTCGAGCAGGCCAATGCGGATCTGGCAGCGGCTCAGGCCACCATTGCTGAGCGCCAAGTCGATCTTGATTGGCGGCAGGATGACTTCAATCTGCTCCTTGAGACAAGCGAGCTCAGCGCCGCCAGCCCCAAGGAAATGCTCGATACTCGCGCTGCGGCCAGTCTGGCCCAAGCTCGGCTGGACCAGGCGGAGCGAATGCTGGGCATCATCGAGAGGCAGATCGAGTTCCTGCAGCAGCGCCTGGCCGACACCGAGGTTCGCGCGCCCTTTGCGGGAGTCATCGTCAGCAAGGCGACGGAGGTGGGGGAGTGGGTCGGCGAGGGCGACGCGATTGCCGAGGTGCTTGAAGTCGATGCCGTGGAAGCATGGATCAACGTCCCGCAGGGGCAGTATCGCGCGCTGGCGGCCGATGCGTCCGGCCTGCAGGTGATGATCGATGCGACGGGAGCAGTGGAAACTCCGCAGTCCGTGCGCATCCTTCCACAAGTCGATCAGACGGCGCGGACGTTCACGGTCATCGCGCGACTGACCAACGAGGATGGGCAGTTCGCCCCGGGCATGTCGATCACGGCGTGGGCCCCCACGGATGTGCGCGGCGACCACCTGACCATTTCGAAGAACGCCGTTCTCCGCAACGATTCCGGCGACTTTGCCTATGTCGTGCGCGACGGGGTCGCCATGCCGGCGCGGCTGCGCATTCTGTTTCCAGCGGATGACCGCTATGTCATTCAATCGGCGGAGCTCGCTGCGGGCGATCTGGTGGTCGTCGAGGGCAACGAGCGTTTGTTTCCCACGGCTCCCGTGAGCATTATTGAAGACTGACTCCAAATGACGCCGGACCTGAGGGGGACCCCAATCGCCATGCGCTGCGATTGGGGACCCCTCGAAGGTCCGGGTGGAAGACGCGATGCATCTCATTCGCCTTCTCATCCAGCAGCCCGTGACCGTCGCCGTGGGGGTGATCCTGCTCGTCATGGCGGGGTTGGTGGCTATTGATCGCATTCCGGTCCAGCTCACCCCCACAGTTGAGGACACCATCATCTCGGTCTCGACGATGTGGGAGGGCGCCAGCCCCGAAGAAGTCGAGCAGGAGATCATCGACAAGCAGGAGGAGAAGCTTCAGGGGCTGACGAATCTGCGGACCATGACCAGCGAAAGCTCGCAGGGGAGCGGTCGCATCCGGCTCGAGTTCAACGTGGGCACATCCACCGAGCGGGCCCTGCGCGAGATCAGCGACAAGCTGCGCGAGGTGCCGAGCTACCCGCCCGATGTGGATGAGCCGGTGATCGAGGCGACCGACTTCCAAAATCGCGACTTCATTGCGTGGATCATCTTCGGAACGAGCGACCCCGACCTCGACATCCGCGTGCTCCAGGATTTCGCGGAGGACCGCATCAAGCCGGCCCTGGAGCGCATCGAGGGCATGAGCGAAGTTGGTGTCCTCGGCGGCTATCAGCGCGAGACGCAGGTGCGCTTCGATCCTGCTCTGCTCGCCCAGCGCGGCGTGACGCCCACCGAACTGGTAAGCGCGCTGCGCGGCACCAACGTGAACATCTCGGCGGGCGAGCTCAACGACGCCAAGAGCTCGGTCCGTGTTCGGACCATCTCGCGCTACGAGAGCACGGCTGACGTCGAGCGCACCGTCATCAAGTACACAAGCGGCGGGCCGATTCTGGTGGGCGATGTCGCGGAGGTGGTCGAAACATACAAGGAGCCCCGCTCGTTCGTGCGCAGCAAGGGCTTGCAGGTCATCGCCATCAACTGCCAGCGCGAGATCGGCGCCAACGTCATGGATGTGATGCGACGCCTCGATGACGAGCTCGCTGCCATGAATGCGCCGGGCGGGATGCTGGAAGGCGAGGCCCGCTCGCGCAATCTCGATGGCGGCCTCTCGCTCACCAAGGTCTACGACCAGACCATCTACATCGACGACGCCCTTCAGCTTGTGCAGGAGAACATCTGGGTTGGCGGGGTGCTGGCCACGATCACGCTTCTGGTGTTCCTGCGATCGCTGCGCTCTGTGGCGATCATCATCATTGCCACGCCGATTTCCGTCGTGGGCGCGATCGTCGCGATGGTGGTGCTGGGGCGCACAATCAATGTTGTCTCGCTGGCGGGCATGGCGTTCGCGATCGGCATGGTGGTGGACAATGCGATCGTTGTATTGGAGAACATTTTCCGTCATCTGGAGATGGGCAAGAAGCGGATGCAGGCGGCCTTGGACGGCGCCCGCGAAGTATGGGGGGCGATCCTCGCGGCCACACTCACCAACATCGTGGTGTTCATTCCCATCCTGCTCATTCAGGAGGAGGCCGGGCAGCTCTTCCGCGACATCGCGCTGGCGATCTGCGCCACCGCGGCACTCAGCCTGCTGGTGTGCATGACGGTCGTGCCCGCGATGGCGTCCCGCCTCATGAAGACGGCTCCCGAGGCGTCGAAGGCATCGCGCGCGCCCGCCCGCCCGTCGCGGCGACGGACGCCTGCTTCGGCGCTGCTGGCGGGGCCGCGTGCGGTGGTGCGCGCACTCGATGGCCTGCCCGACCTCGCCGCCGGCACGATCAATCTGATCAGTCGCAGCGCCATCGTGTCCCTGCTCGTTGTGGGTGTCATCACGGCGGCCTCGCTGGTCGGCAGCTATTACCTGATGCCGCCCGCCGATTATCTCCCCACGGGGAATCGCAACCTTGTGTTCGGAATGCTGCTGCCACCGCCGGGTTACAACATCGATCAATTGAAGACGATTGGCGAGCGCGTGGAAGCGGACATCAGGCCGTTCTGGGAGGCAGGTGATCTTCTGCCCGGTCCGGAGCGCGACGCCGCTGCCGCTCAACTTCCACCGGTGGTGACGTTCGATTTCGCCACCATGTCGCCTGGCCCCCTCATCACGCCTCCGCCGCTTGAGAATTACTTCTTCGTCGCCTTCGACGGCATCATGTTCCACGGCGGGATCAGCACCGATCACAAACGTGTCGCCGATGTGAGCGCGCTCTTCGGGCACGCCACCCGCCCCGAGAATGCGCCGGGAGTCCTCGCGTTTGCGTTCCAGGCGCCGCTCTTTCAACTCGGCGGCTCCACGGGATCGGCGGTCAAGATCGATTTCACGGGCGATGACCTTGCGAATGTGTCTGCCGCTGCCAACGCGGCCTACATGCAGCTTGGACAGACGCACGGGTTCCACACCGTGCAGCCCAGCCCGGGCAACTTCAACCTGCCGGGCCCGGAGATGCAGGTGATTCCCGATCGACGGCAGCTTTCCGATCTGGGGATGACCCCGGCCGACCTCGGCCTCGCCGTGCAGACGCTTGGAGACGGCGCCATCGTGGGCGAGTACCGGGTGGGCGGAGAATCGATCGATCTCAAGGTGATTGCGAAGGAGTCGGTCGATCAGAGATTCATCGGCGCGCTGCCGGATACGCCCATTGCGACGCCCGCGGGGCAGGTGGTGCCGATGTCGTCGCTGGGCGCGGTGCGGCGTGTCACCAGTCCGCCGCAGATCAATCGCGTCAATCGGCAGCGGGCCGTCACACTCATGTTCACGCCGCCCACGACGCTTCCTCTCGAGGCGGCCATTGCCGACATCGACGGGATGATCGCGCAGTTGCGCGCAGCCGGCGCCATATCGCCCGACGTGACCACCGGCAATACAGGCTCGGCCAGCAAGCTTCGCGCGGTGAAGTCAGCCCTGCTGGGCGACGGCTCGTTCCTCGGCACGCTCAACTCGTCGCTGTTCCTCGCCATCGCCATTACGTACCTGCTGATGTGCGTCCTGTTTCAGAGTTTCCTTCACCCGCTCGTGATCATGATCAGCGTGCCGCTGGCGACCCTGGGCGGATTCGCGGCCCTCGCCGCACTGCACGCCTGGTCCGTCACCGACCGCTACATGCCCGATCAGAAGCTCGATGTCCTCGTCATGCTGGGCTTCATCATTCTGATCGGCGTCGTCGTGAACAACGCGATCCTGATCGTCCATCAGGCGCTCAATTTCATGAAGGGGGTTGGCGATGCTCCCGGAGTCGAGCCCGGCGAAATGCTGGCCCACCGCCGCGCGATTGTCGAAAGCGTGAGGTCGCGCGTCCGGCCGATCCTCATGTCGCTCTTCACCAGCGTGATGGGCATGCTGCCGCTGGTCTTGATGCCCGGCTCGGGTTCGGAGCTCTATCGCGGGCTGGGCAGCGTTGTGGTAGGCGGCCTGTTGTGCTCGACGATCTTCACCATCATCGTCGTCCCGCTTCTCATGAACCTGGTCATGGATGCGAAGATGCTCGTGAGCGGCAAGCGCGCTGAGAATGAATCACTCGTGACCCCGGCTAAATCGCTGCCGCTGGAGCCCACGCTTGCGGTTTCGCGGTCGGATGAATTGGCCCATCCCCCTCGCGCGCGTCGCAGTCCGCCTCTTCCGGCCGAGGCCGTGCGCGATTGATTCTCATGGCAGTCCGCTCGTCAGGCCGCTTTCGAAAACTGCAGATTCGTGCGCAGCATCGCAGGCACGTTCGAAGCACTCACAGGGGGCGAGAAGAGAAACCCCTGCCCATAGTGACACTTCAGCGCCAGCAACTGCCTCAGTTGATCCGGCGTCTCGATGCCCTCGGCCAGCACCTTCATTCCCAGGGTGTCTGCCAGGGTCACGATCGCCTGCACGATCGCCGCATATTTTCGGTCGGTTCCCATGGTGGCGATGAAGGAGCGGTCGATCTTCAGCGTGTCGAGGGGGAACTGGTGCAGGCAGCTGAGCGACGAGTGGCCGGTCCCGAAGTCATCCATCTCCACCGCGACACCGAGGTCGCGCAATCGCTGCATCACCCCGATCATCACCTCGACATCCTCCATGATGGCGCTCTCGGTGATCTCCAGGTGCAGTAACCGCTCGGGCAGGCCCGTGTCCGCCAGCAATTGCGCCACGTCGGCCACAAACTGCGGTTCGCGGAGCTGCCGGCGCGAGATGTTGACACTGATGGAGAGCGGCTGGTCGGACGGGACCGACAGGTTCCATTGATGGATCTGTCGGCAGGCCGTCTCCATCACCCACCGTCCCAGCGGCACAATCATGCCGATCTCCTCGGCGACGGGAATGAATTCGGCGGGACCGAGAAGACCGCGCGCGGGGTGACTCCATCGCACCAGCGCCTCGAAGCCGCGAATCCGCGCCGTGTCGATGAACACGATGGGCTGATATTCGATCACGAATTGGCCGCGCTCCAACGCGACGCGCAGACTGTTCTCCAATTCCAGGCGCCTGGAAACCTCGGCGTGCATCACCTCGTCGAACACTGCGAATCGCGCCTTGCCCGCCAGCTTGGCGCGGTACATCGCGGTATCGGCGTTCCTCAGCAGCGTATCGGCGTTCTTGCGGGAGTCGCCCATGGCGATGCCGATGCTCATCGAAGCCGCCACCTCCTGATTGCTCACCCCGAACGGACGCTGAAACTCCTGGCGAACGCCATCGGCGGCGGCTTCGGCGTCGGCCACAGACCGCACCGATTTCAGGAGGATGACGAACTCGTCGCCGCCCAGGCGCGCCAGCATGGTCCCGCCCGGGAAGGTCGCCAGCGCCTCGGTCAGACGGCCGGCAGCCAGAACCAGCAGCTCGTCCCCGCTGCCGTGACCGAGACTGTCATTGATGGTCTTGAAGTTATCCATGTCCAGGAACAGCACCGCGAAGTTGCTCTCACACTCCGGTCCCTCGCTGCGCGACACTTCCGCCGAAAGCGCCTCAAGGAACGCCACGCGATTCGGCAGACCGGTGAGCGCATCGTGCGTGGCGGAATAGCGCAGCCGATCCTGGGCCAGGTTGCGATCAGCCATCTCCCGTTCCAGTTGCGTCGCCTTCGTCGCAAGTTCGCCCGTGCGCCGCTTCACCTCCGCCTCAAGGTCGCTCAAGTGCCGATCGGCCTTCCGGGCCAGATGCCACTTTTCCGTCAGAGCGCAGGCCAGTTGGCTCACCTCGGTGTTGTCGAAGGGCTTCTTGAGCAACAGAAGTTGATCGGTTCGCCCCAGTCGTTGCAGGATTCCCTCCCATGAGTGATCCGAGTATGCGGTGCAGATCACGATCTCGAGTCGCGGATCAAGCCGCCAGAGGTGTTCGATTGTCTCCAGCCCGTCCCACCCGGGCGGCATGCGCATGTCCACGAAGGCCATGGCGTAGGGCTCCGCGGCATCCAGTGCGGCCTTGACTTTCGCCGCGGCCTCCTCACCTTGAAAGGCCGATTCGATCACGAACCGGACCGCCTCCGGCGCGCGGCCGCTGGCGCCGAACAGCGTGGCCCGCAGGTTGTCCAGCGCATCGGGCGGTCTCAAATCGGCGCACAGAATCTTGCGAAAGTCATCGTGAATGGCCCTGGTGTCATCGACGATCAGAATGCGGCGATTGCGAGTATCGTGGATGGGCGAGGTCATACAACCGCCTCCAACGGGGTGAGCGGAATCTCAAGCACGAACGTCGCACCATGGCCCGGCCCGTCGCTGGAAGCCATGATCGAGCCGCCCAGTTCCCGGGCTGTCAGAGCGCTGCTGTGCAGTCCGAATCCATGGCCCTCGCGGCGCGTGGTGAAACCCATCGAAAAGATGCTGGTCAGGTTTTCGCGCGGAATGCCCATGCCGTTGTCGATGACCGCAATCTGCACGCGGCCGGGGTCGTCGGGACGCCGCGCCACGCGCACGATCACGCGACGCTCGCCCTGGCACTCGTCCACCGCGTACTTCGCGTTGCTGACCAGGTTCACGAGGATCTGCAACACCTTCTGTCGCTCGACCGTCGCCGCAGGCAGGTTTTCCTGATAATCGCGCACGATCGTCACCCGATGGCGCTGCAGGCCCGCCAGGTTGATGCGCATCGCATCTTCGATCACGTCCTCCAGCCGCAGCGTCTCCGCCGCTCCCGCGACGCGCGCATACGACTGCTGCAAGCTGACGATGTCGCGGATATGACCGATGTTCTGATTGAGCACATCCAGCTCGCCCACCACCGCCGCGTGCTCATCGAGCAGAAACTGGCCGAGCTGGCCGAGATACTCGGGAATCAGGCGGCCTTTTTCGTCGCGGGTGAGGAATTCCGCCAGGTCGTCCTGCCCCGCGAGCAGGCCCGCGACCGCGGCGACGTCGCTCGCAGGCGATTTCTTCAACCGATCTGAAACCGTCGTCGCGGCGACGTTGACGCTGTTGAGCACATTGCCGACGTTGTGCAGCACGCCGGTGGCGACATCCGCCATGCCCGCGGCCCGCGAGACCTCCAGCAGCCGCTGTTGCATCGCTTCGCGGGCCGCTTGAGCGGCCTGGCGCTCCGCCATCTCGTCCTGCAGCGCTGTGTGCTTGTCCGCTAGTTCCGCGGTGCGCTGCCGCACCGTCGCCTCGATCGCCGTGTTGGTCCATTCCAATTGCGCTCGCCGCGCCGCGATTTCCTTCATCTCGCGGATGCTCATCAGACACGAGCGGATGAGAAAGATCTCCTCGAAGATCACCCACGCCGCGTGCTCCATCGTCCGCCATGGAGTGGCCGCGATCACGCCGTACACCGACTCCGGCCAGAACATGCCGCGCAGCAGATGATCCAGCGCCACCACCACGGTCGCCGGGATGAACACCCTCCAGTCGCGGTAGAACGCCAGGAACGCGAGCGAGCCGAACACGTGAAAGTGAGTTTCGATCCGCCCCCCGGTGAGGTGAATCAGCAGCGCCGAGGTGAGCATCTGAGCGCAGGCGATCACCATGCGCGTGATGAGCCGGCCGGGCAGGAGGAACGCCAGCGTCACCGGAAGACTGGCGATGGCGCCTCCGACGAGCAGGGCAGCCCACACGTGCAGGTGAACCTCGCTCATGGGGCCCGACCAGGTGCGCGGGGAGATGATCAGGGCCGCCGCCACGCCGCCGACGAACTGGAACATCATCAGGTGGGCGAACCAGCGGTCGGTGCGGCGGAGGATTTCTTCGCGATGCGACTGGAAAAGAACCAGCGCGCGGGCCTGCACCTGCGGTATTTCGTCGGCGGGATTCATTGGCTGCCCTCCTCCACCATGGCTGGATTCGGCGGAGTCGGCGCCTGCAGGAGTGGGCAACCATACACGTCGGTTCGCGATACCTGCGGCTTCTCGCCCTGCGCCAGCGCGATGACTGCCGCGCGCCCCGCGTTGTCGCCCGCGTGACCGCGCGCTGCGGTGATCCCTCCGCTGAAGATGAGTCGACCGTTTACGTCGAAGAGCGCGACGCTGCCGGAGGTCAAGGTCCCGAAGAGTGCCGCCTCGCGACCCTCCGGATCGACCAGCACCTTGACGCCCGGAATGCGCTCGGCGCTGTCCCACAAATCGGTGCGCTCCCAGCCCTCGGGCATTCCGGCCGGGAGAATCACGAGCGCGTACGCGCGGAGACGATCCCCGGCGTGCGTCATGATCGCCGCCAATTCGCCCACCGTGGCGCGCGAGCACGGGCATCGCGGGTGAAGCGCAAAAATGAGCGTCGCGTGGCCCGCGTCAGGGTGCGGAAGCGCGCTGGTCGCCGGCCAATCGCTCGGCGGTTCGCTCGCTGGGCCCGCCGCGGCGGCATAGTTCCATATCATGGCCAATCCGGCACTGCAGGCCACTCCCCACGCCGCACAAGCGACCGCAATAAGCGCTGATCTCGATCGCCGGCCCCGACGCGCCGGCAGTGTCGCGTGCCGAGCCAGCACCCGCGCCGTCAATGGATGAATTGATTCCCTGGATTCGACGGTCATGGAAGAACCCTTGTCCGCAGTGCTATGGACGGACCTCGCCACCGGGCCGCGATCGCCCAAAGCGAATATCGGGCTTCGCCGGATGAGGATTCAGTCGCATTGACGAATGGCCAGTTGTGGGCGCCCGCCGGAGGCCACTGGAAGGACGCGGTATTCGGCCGCGCCGCAGGACCGGAAAAGTCGGACGGCTGATAAACAGCGCCACATGCGTGAGGCCATCAGCAGTATTTCCATGCGCAGTGCGCTAACGGGCTTGAATGGACGTGACGCTCCGCCGCCATTCGTGGAGAACGACCGCGCTTGCCACCGCAACGTTGAGCGGCGTGTCCGCCCGTGCCATGGGGATTTCGATGATGTAATCCGCCAGCGACAACGTTGCACTTGAAATCCCCTGCCGCTCCGCGCCCACGACGATCGCACAGCGCGGCGGGAAGGGGAACCGGTCGATGGTGACGGCGCGCTCGCACGATTCCGCCGCGATGATCGAAGCCCCACAGCGCTCGCGCAGCACCACAATCGTTTCACTCAAGCTCGGCGCAATTCCCCATGGGACGTTGAATACATGTCCCATCGACACGCGGATCGCTTTGCGGAAGAGCGGATCGGCGCACGTGGAATCGAGGATCACTCCAGCGGCCCCGAACACCGCTGCGTTGCGAAAGATGCCGCCGATGTTGTCCACGTGCGTCACGCCTTCGACCAGCAGGGTGCAGAATCGTTGCTCGTTTTCGAGAGGCGCGAGCAGTCGGGCGGGGTCGAGCTCGGCGGGCGAGGGGCGGATTCCGGCCGCCAGCGCGCCCCCGTGATGGCGGTATCCCGCGACGGCGCGAAGAAGATCGAGCGTCCCGACATACACCGGCGTGCCGCTCGCGGCGAAGCACGGCATCGAGTCCGGGGAGTGCGGGCGTCCCGCCCGCAACGACTCCCACTTCTCGTCACTGACGAACAGCGACTTGATTGCATATCGCCGCGATTCGATCAGCCGACGAATGACCGGCTCCGACTCCGCCATGAAGAGTTTGTTGGGCGTGCCCGCGGGCCCCAGCGGCGAAAGCCCGCCCCCGCCGCGCAGGTCGGCATCGCGCACGTTGCGATAGTCCGCGATGCGCGGGTCGTCGAGCGAAGTGATGTGGATGGGAGCGGACACGCGCGGAGTGTAACAGTGGGACAGGCGTCCCGCCTGTCATCGTCGATGAGACTCAATGTCGAAATCGACGATCGCGCGCGCACACCGACAAGAGCGCCCGATTCGACGGAAACCGCGAGTGTCGATCAGGAATCTCATGCAACCAATGGGAGCGTGGATTCGCGAACAGATGCCGCAGCGTATTCAAGCGCTTCGCGCACATCCTCGGGCTGGAGATCGGGCAGGTGCTCGCAGATTTCCGCGACCGTCATCCCTTGCGCTGTCATTTCCACAACAGTCGCCACCGGAATCCGCAGCCCGCGGATACACGGCACGCCGCCCATCTTGTCCGGCTCAATCGTGATTCGCTCACGCATGACGGCAAACTCCACGAGCATTCTATCTCGCTGCTTGTTTGCTCGCGTCCCGGCCCGGTTTGTGGTGACTGAGATACGCGTAAGGCAGGCCTCTCTCACTCCTCAGGAATGGCGCTGGGAAAATGCCCGAATCGTTTCACCGCGAAGGGTCCGCCGTAAATGAGGAGGTTTGGACGATGGGCAGCAGCGCATCCCGGATAGCTGGAATGATTGGCTGAAGCGAAGAGAGCAGTTTAGCCGCACGACCGACCGCGCGGTCAACATCGATTTCCTCGTCCTCCTCCCACGTGTCGATCCGTTCGCTGTAGACACGCGTCCAACGATCACTGATCTTCTTCAGCATCATCTTGAAACCGAATTCCCGAGGATTGGAAATCAATCGCTCGATCACAGCCCTGCGCATCTGAAGGTTGGTCGTCGGTCCAATCAAGCACCAAAGATAACACTTCGACCTTCCACAATAGAACACGAACCGGATCCAGTGTCGCTTGTCCGACATCGCTCTTGATGAGATTGCCGGCAACCAATTCAGCCACTCCTTGGGGGTGAATTCAAGGCGCTTGGAAGTTCGATTGCAGACGAGCCACGTCGTCGAATGTTCGAGGACAAGCTCTTCGAGCTTGGGGACGAGATTCCCTGTCGCCGGTCCTACGTTCTCAAATATCAGATCCAGCGCCTGCCTGTGGTTCTGGTAAATCTTCCGGCACAACTCATCGATCTTCGGATCATCCATAAACCGGCTCCCGATCAATCGCAGGTAGTGCTCCAGGAACGCATTGACATCGTCGCCGATCGAGCCCGCGTTCGTGCGCTGGCAGCGCGAAAGGACCCGATGGAGATCCGCATACGAATACGAAACCCAGTCCTCATCGCTCGCCTCATCCCCCTCGCGCGTCAGGAAGACAAAGATCGGCTGCGCAACCTCGGCGAACTCCTTGCGGATCGTTTCCTCGTACTTTGCTAACTGATTTCTTCCTTCCCCGCTGTCCACCTTGTTCTCGATCGCGATGACGAAGCGCGGCCGCTCGCACGTGATCAGAATGTCGATGTGCCGCCACTCCCGACGTATCTCAACGCCGTGCAATTCCGCGCCGTCCAGATCGACGGGCGACAGCGGCCGACGGTCCTGCGGCATCTGGCTGAGCAGGTCCATCACCACCGCGCGCAGGAACAGCGAGCCGAGTCCATGCGATTCGTTCGGGTCCAGCAGCCACGCGAGGAAGTTGGAGTGCCTGATCTCCGTCCGCGCAATGCGCAGGGCGTCGAAGATGTTGAAGCGGCCGATGCGCTCCTCGAGTTCCAGCAGATCATCGTTCTCGACCACGAAGCGTTCAAGGGCGCGTAGGGCATCGGCGGCGTCGATGATGGCCTCACTCACACCACCAGTGTATCGACATGGCAAGTGAGTCGCGCCGGTTCAGAAAGGCACCGTGATTCCGCCATAACTCATGAGGCTGTCGATCGCAGGGTTGTCGTCCGCCGAATCGGCGTTGCTGATGTGGTGCCAGCGGATGCCCGTCATCGCGCGCATCTGGCCGCCGATCTCGATCGTGAAGCCGACCCCAGCCTGTGGCGTGAAGTTGTAGTTGCTCCCATGGGGCGGGACATCATCGCTTGTCTTGAGGAAGCCGGATCCGCCATCCAGATAAAACGACCACGTGTCTTCGCTGATGACGTGCCAGCGGAGCATGATCTCGAAGGCGCCACCCGCGGTGTCGGGACCATCCTGAGAGAATCTCAGGCCGACCAGTTGCGCTCCGGCGCTGAAGTCCTCCCAGATAAAATAGTCAACTCCGATCCCGCCGCCAAAGTAGTTCACATCGCGTTCGTCGCCGTTCTCGTCAAGTCCCGATTCGCCCCACGCGCCCGAAGCGAAGATGTTGAACTGCCATGTTCCCTGCTCGCCGAACCGGGCAACGCGCGTCCCTGCCGAAGAGAATTGCTCACCAGGGGGGAACGTGCGGTCCTGCTGCGGCTGAAGACCTTCATCCTGTGAATCCACGGCGGAAGCAGCCAGGGCCGCGGCGGTGTGATACTCAATGACGGCCAGGTCTGCAAAACTCGGGACCGGCAGGTCGCCATGTTCCTGCAAGGCTGACGAAGGCATGGCGATTGCGAACGACCCAACTGCCGTGGCGGCAACAAACCCGGTAACTCGCTGCATCTGATCCTCCTCGTGCACCGCGTGTGGTGCTTGGGGTCACGCCGGCACTTCTGCCGGAACCGCTCTCGGCGGGTGACACTATACATCCTCGCGGGAGCGAATGAGCAGGAGCCGCAGGTGATGTGATGGACGGGTGATGTGATGGCAACCGCGTTGAGCGCGGCTACGCTATAGCCGCCATGAACCATGCGGAAACACCTCACTTCAAGGGTCCTGGCCGATCAATCGTGGGAGTGGGCGAAGCCCTGCTCCTCAGCGAGCGCGGCGCGGAGCGGGCTGGCGGGCTCGCGGCCACAGTGGCGATTCATGCTGCACGGCTGGGCTACCCCGGCGTGGTGATATCCCGGCTCGGGCAGGACCCCGCAGGCGAGCAGATGCTTGCATTGCTGCGCCAGGCCGGGGCCGATGTCAGACATCTTCAGACCGATCCAGACCTGCCAACCGGCCGGCTCACGATTCGCACGCTCGGCGGGCGCACCACCCGCACGCTTGAATCGCGGGCCGCGTTCGACAACCTCCAGTGGGACTTCGATCTCGAGGATGTCGGCCGGCAATGTGATGCCGTCATTTTCGGCGAACTGGCCCGGCGCGAAGGCCAGACGCGAACCACCATTGACCGCTTCCTGGCGGGCTGCCGGCATGCGATGCGAATCTACGATCTGACCAACCGCGACGGCGATCTGCTGGAGCGCGTGCTGATCACTCGCGCGCTGCAGTTCGCCGAGGGCGTTGTGCTCGACGAATTCGCGCTGCGCATGCTCCGGCCCGCGTCGGGCGATGAACCGCGCGAGGTCGTGATCTCTTCCCTGGCGCGACAGCACAAGCTGGAGTTTGTGCTCTTCGTTGACGACTCGGGCCGGCTGCGCAGCTATGCGGGTGAAAGCGCGGCCGTCGCAGAGGCGACGATTGACCGCGCCATGAACGAGGCTGCCTTGGTGGCGCTTGTGCACGGTCTCCTGTCCGGGCGCGATTGGAAGCAATCCTTGAACGGGGCGGCCGCGTATTCGCGATTCGCCGCCGAAAATCCGGATGCAGAGATTCCCGCCGAGATGTTCGAGTAACGCCAACGCGGTGCGGAGGATCCGCCTGTGCCACTGTTCACGTCGCCGTCCTGTTGCAAAAAAGAATCCGCCGTCCGGACGCTCCGACACTTCCGGACGGCGGTGCGCCACGGCCTTGCGGCCGGGTCATATTTCGCGAGAATGCCCCCAACGGTACTCGCTCTTGATCGAGCGGGTCAATGGTCCACAGGCAACTTCTGAAAAGTTTCGTAAACTCCATCCTGTACGGGAGTTGCGCAAATCTCGCTCGCGCAATAAGTGCCGAATCATGGAGATTTCTCACAAGCCCCCTGCCGCAGTCATCGAGGTCGCGATTGCCGCCCTCTGGAGGCGGCGCAGCGGGAGGGTCGAGGTTCTCATCACCCGCCGCCCCGACAGGGTCCATCTGGGGGGGAGCTGGGAGCTGCCCGGAGGGAAGATCGGTTCCTGCGAGGTTCCTGCACAGGCCGCCCGCCGTGAGGTCGAGGAGGAGACCGGTATCCAACTTGACGCCCACCGGCTCCTCCCCCTGATCACCGTCGAACATGCATATCCGGATCGAAGTGTCCGGATCGCGGCGTTTCTGAGCGAAATTGATTCGGATCCCGGAATCAGGCCTTCAGGAATTCTGGATTACCGGTGGATTCCATTGGCAGACCTCCCGACCGTCGCGTTCCCTGACGCCAATGCCCGCATTACCGGGGCGATTGTGACGGCGCTTGCGGAGGATTCCATGCTGACATGAGCCCAAACACCGGCTGAACGCCCGAGACCGCGTCGGGCGGCCGCTGCAACGTCTTGTGGTCATTTGAGTAACGGAGAGCGAGTGACCTCGAATCAGGTTTTCTTATTTCCACTTTGCAGCGTTTGTGCTAACTTATCTTCCACACATGGCTTGGACGCCTTCCTGACCCCGTTGCTGGGAAATGGGGGGGAGGCAAGGCTCGCCCGGCAATCATCTCTGGCCGGAGCGCAACGTCGGATGGTCGCGTGAACCGATTCAGTTGCAGCCCGGGCGTGGGCGTTGCCGGCGTCAGAAAAAGAGAAAGGTGCCCTGATCTCGCGGGCAGTGACATGAATCTGCGGGGGGATCGCCCGAAACCCTGCTCCCGAGCGCCGGAAGGAATCGGAACCGCTGGAAACGGGCACTCGCCGACGAAACACGTTCATTTGTTCGAACACTGAGCATTGGGACGGCCGGACTGAGGAGAGGAGGTCCGGCCGTTCTCTTTTTTGCCGGCACTGCTCTTCGCGATTTGAGAATCGTCAACCGCCCCTCCGCGCGATACCGTCCCGACATGGCGATGGCGCACGTGTGTCAATCCTGCGGCGAGGAGCTGTCGCGCCGCCGCGCCTTTCACGATGCGGAATATCGCCTCCGCCTCGTCATCTGTCCTTCGTGCGGCCAGGGCGAGGTGCGCCGGCGCCATCCGCTGGTCACATTGCTTCGCCGTGTCGTTCGACTGAATGCGGCGCTGGAACGCCTGGCGCTGCAGTCTGTGGCTGTGTTGCTCTTTGGTACGCTGGCAATCAGCGGCACGGTTCTCGCGGTGAGCGCGCTCGAGAGCTCGCTGCACTCCGAACTGGCGACTACCGCGTTTGTCCTCTTCTATTTCGTCATCGTGCCCATCGCCATGGGCGCGTGGCTGTTCGCCGCCTTCGCGCACAAGCCGGTGCTGCACGTGTGGATCGGATGGTATCTCTTCATGCTTGCAGTCCTGGGGCTCGGATACAGCTTTGGAGTGGTGATTGAAGTCCTCGACCCGGATTGGGACGAAACGAGCGCGAGCAACTTTCGCATCGTCGTGCAGGCGTCCCCGGCCCGCGCCCTGATCGCCACGGCATTGCTCCTTCTCATGATGATCATCGCCCTGGGTGGGATCCCGCTGGGACTCCTGGCGCGCTGGTCGACCCGGCGGTTCCGAAACTGGCGCTGGGCATTCCGCCGCCGCAGAAAACGCCTCGAGGTGCAGTCGGGATGAACGAACGGGCGCACGACAACGAAACCCTCTCTGCTGGCAGCGGCCCTCCCGCGCCCGCTGCACCATCCGCAACAGCTGCAAGATCGGCATCACCCACGCTGCCCCGCGCCCTCGCCTGCGACCGTTTCTGCCGCGCGTGCGGCGCCAACCTCGTCGGCTGCGCCGTCGAGCGAGAGGAGAAATATCGCCTCCTCATCGCGCGCTGCCCGCACTGCGGCGCGGTCAATCCGGTCCAGCCCTACCCCCGTGCGGGCGCGTGGGCGGAGCGCTGGGCCATGCTGCTCGCGGGGCTCTGGCTGGTATTCCTCATCGCACTGGCGATCGCCACCGACATCGCTATCGTCGCGGGCGCCTTCAGCGTGGCCATCGAAGCCGTCTGGCCCGTGTCCGAGGCGATCGACGCGGAGTTCCTCGCGTGGAGCACGCAACGCGCCGGCGGCGACACCAACGCCGTGTATGCGAACTACTGGGAGGAGTACGACGCTTTCATCCGCCAGATCGGCCGCGCGAATATCGTCTCCCGCATCGGCGGTCTGTGGCGCCACGTCGATTTCCGCACGCTCGCCATTGCGGTCATTCCGCTGCTTGGCGCGTTCATCATGGGGACATTCTGGGGGCTGACGCTGCTGGGCGCCTCCCGCCGCGCCCGTATCATCGCCTGCGCCATTCATTTTCTCGCGGTGGGGCTGGTCGCGATGTTCATGACGTGGATGATCGATTCGTTCAGCGTGCGCATGGAGGTGCACACGTTGATCTCGACGCGCGTGACCATCCCGCTCACGAGCGGTCTGCTGTTGCTCATGCTGGGCTCGATGATCGCGGGCACGCTCGCGGGCCGGCCGCTGGCGCGTCTCATCGTCGCGACTCTCCTCCCGCCGCGCCTGACCGCCGCGCTCGCCATTCTCTGGGAGGTGGATGGAAAGTGCCCGCCCGCGATGCGCCCGCGCAGCGCTCCCTCCAACCGGAGCGGCTCGCCATGAGCGACACCCGCTCCAACCGTGACAATGCCGGAGCCCGCGGCGCGGGGCTGCGCGGCGATCGGCTCTGCATCCATTGCTTCTACAACCTCAAACATCAGCCGACCATTCACGATCGCGAACTCAATCTGTTCATTGTGCGCTGCCCCGAATGCGGCGCGGCCGCCGCCCTTGACGATCACCCCGCCCTCGGCCGCTGGGAGCGCAGCGCCGCCCGCGCGCTTGCGATTGCATGGACCCTGACCCTCATCGTCCTGGTGCTCATGGCCATCATCGTGATCTCAGGTCTGTGCATGAGCACCGCCTTCAGCGCGCCGCGTGTTTCCTTCTCGCGCGCTGGTAGCTGGTTCGGCGCGATGCACCCCGTCGTCATCGTGATGTGGCTGGTGGTGCTTGCGGCCGCGACCTCGTTCGGAATGCTGCTGCGCTTCGCGCTCTACGATCGGCGGCCACTCCTGCGCTGGCTCCTTCCCGCAGCGGTGCTCGCCTGCGGCGGGAGCTTGTGCTGGTCGGAGGCGCGCACCTGGCTCGAGCCCGGCTGGAACTGGCAATACGAGCTCATTGAAGCGGGACTGCCGGCGCTGCTGATCGCCGGCGCCGCCGCGATCCTCGGCATGGCGCTGGGGCAGTGGCTGGCGTTGTCTGTAGCACGCTGGTGCTTCCGTCGGTTCCTTCTACCCGCCCGGCTCCATTCGATGAGTCCGCTCTGACTGTAACGAAGTCGCCCATAGTTGGGTGGCACGGGTCGCCACGAAGCGCGGCGACCCGTGCAGAATCGTCGCAAGCACTTGCCGCGCACTGCGGAGCGAATGAGGTTCAGCACGGGCGAGCCGAAGCGGCTCGACCGTGCCACCCGGGTCGATTCTGCGATTTCCTCCACGGCACCCAACGCTCAGGTCCGGCGGACATTGCTCATTCCACCGGCCGATGCAGCTCCACCAGCAGCGTGTCATCCTTCGCAGCGCCAAACCGGTGTTGATTGATCTCGCGGAGAAGAGCCCGGCACCAGCGGCCGCGGTCATCGCGCGGTGGCGGTGCATCCACCGCGAGAATCCGCTGCAGCCCCTCGATGCGCAGGCGATCGCCCGTTTCGTTGGCGGCGTCGGTGGCTCCGTCGGTGTAGGCGACCACTGTATCGCCCCGCGCGAAACGAGTTGTGCGCTGGCCGGGATCAAACTCGGCCGCGGGAAGCACGCCCAGCAGGGGAGCGGTGGAATCGAACCGGTCGATCTTGCCGGCCGCGGTTCGGATGAAGGCGGGGGGGTGGCCTCCATTCGCCCACTCCAAGAGATCCTCCTCGGCGTCGGCTCGCATGCACAAGGCGGTCACGTACACAGAGTGTTTCGCGAGCGTCAGGTTCACGTACTGGTTCAGCGCGGCGAGCATTTCGCCCGGGGCGATCTCCGGCCGCTCCGCAAACAGCCGCTCCAGTTCGCCATACAAACGGTTGACCGTCAGAGCCGCCGCGACACCGTGGCCGGTCACATCCAGCAGCACCAGGCTGAGCCGGCCGGTCCGAGATGCCCCTTCCGGCTCCTGGTGAGCATAAAGATAATCACCGCCGATCTGGCGCATGGGCTCGTATGCATAGTGAAAGTGTACGGGCCCGCGTGTGATGGGCTCGGGAAAGAGCGCCTCGTGCACGCGCCGCGCATCCACCAGCTCGCGCTGAAGGTCGCCATAGCGCCGCCGCAGCATGCGATAGTGAAACGTCTCGCGGAAGCGGCTGTGCCGCCACAAGCACACGAGATAGCCGGGCAGGCCCGCGAGGGGCGCAAAGAGGATGACCAACAGCTTGCCCGCGATTGAACCGCTGCTGATGAACAACGTCACGACCGCGAAGATCGCCAGCAAGGGCAGGAATGGCCGGATGGCTTCGCGCGGCGTCCATGGAATCAGCAGACATGCCACAAAGTGGGCAAGGAACATGACGAAGAACATCCATCCGCGAATGTTGGTGATGCTGGGTTCCCGGCCGGTTTCAATTCCCAGTTGGACCAGCATCGGAGTGAACACCATTCCCATTCCGCCGCTGACCACGGTGAGCCAGAACACCAGCCGGAGCATGGTCTCGCGGCGCAGCGGCCGACGCAGACTGTAGAAGTACGCGCTGACAAACAGAATGATCTGGGGGATTCCCGCCAGCGCGAAGAGGACCACCTCGGTCCTCGAGGTGCTCGAATCGAGTCCAAACGCCAGTCCGGCGAGGCGACCCAGAAGATTCATCGCAAAAAAAATCGACAGGATTCCGCTGTACCACAGAAACCGCCGCCGCAGCCAGCGCGTGCGCTCCGCCTCGTATTCCTCCCGGAAATCCATGGTGACCGTGCGGGACATGGAGAGCAGGGTACCAGAACTCGTCCGCACCTTCGTCGAGCTTTCCTCAGGCGCGGCTTCCATCGGTTACCATTCAACACCTTCTCGCCTTCCCATGCTCGGCCTCATCATTCGACGCCTGTTGCAACTGCCGATCATCCTGCTGGTGATCTACACCATCACGTTCTGCCTGGCGTGGCTGATCCCAGGAAATCCTCTCGAACAACCCGAAGGCCGCCGCCCGCCGCCCGAAGTGGCGCAGGCCATGCTGCAGCAGTACAACCTCGATGACCCTCTCGCGTTTTACGTCGATTACCTCGGCAAGGCATCCGGCGTGTCGTGGTTGCTGGGCGCGCACGATCGCCCCTTCGATCTCGGCCCATCGCTCCAGCATCAGGACTGGACCGTGAACGAAATCATCGCGGGCAATCTGCCGGTTTCAATCACGCTCGGGCTGGCCGCCATCCTCCTCGCCTGCATCATCGGAATCACCGCAGGCGTGATCGGCGCTGTGAAGCCGGGCTCGTGGCTCGATCACGCCACGCTCACGCTCGCGCTCATCGGCATTTCCCTCCCGACCTTCGTTATCGGGACGTTTCTCCTGATTTTCTTCAGCATCTGGATCCCCATCTTCTCCATTGCACAATGGGGAAGCCCGCAGGACATCATCCTGCCGGCGTTCACGCTGTCGCTTCCGATCGCGGCCTACATCGCGCGGCTGACTCGCTTCGGCATGATTGACGCTATGGATCAGGATTACATTCGCACCGCGCGGGCCAAGGGGGTTCCCGAGCGGCAGGTGCTTTTGAAGCACGCGCTCAAGAACGCCTTCCTGCCTGTCTTGAGCTACCTCGGCCCTGCCGCGGCCGCTGCCATGACGGGATCGTTCGTCGTGGAGCAGGTGTTCTCGGTTCCCGGCATCGGCACGCACTTCGTCGAGGCGGTGTTGAGCAAGGACCTCACGCTCATCATGGGTGTCGTGCTGGTGTACGCCACCATGCTCATCATCTTCAACCTGATCGTGGATGTGATGTACGGCTGGATCGATCCGCGGATACGTCTCAGTTGAAGCACACTGAGTGTGCAGACGCCGGACCTGAGGGCTCGAAGGCCCGGGTGAAGCGACAAGGGGGCGCGGATCGGTTCACGATCGGTTACGATGATCTCATGCGCCGCTGGATCATCCGCATCCCGCTCTGCCTGGTCCTCGGCGTCGCGACAACGGTTCTCAGCGCCTGGCTCAGCGCCTGGTTCTTCCAAGAAACCGGCTCGTATCAGGCCCTCGCAAAGACGAGCTGGAAGCAGGGCTCGCTGCGCATCGATCGCGGCAGTGGTCTCGGTGGTGCGCGCGAAGTTATGAATTTCGACAACGGCGACGATCAACTCGCCATGCTGCGCGCGATCAAAGGCGCCTGGCAGAACTGCATGATCTCCCGCCGCATTGACGATCCGGCCGCCTATTTCATCGGCTGGGGAATTCGCCGCGTCGATGGCGAATACGGCTGGCCCTTCCGCGCCATGCACATGACATTCGAGTGGTCCACCGGCGGCACGGGCTGGGTGGATGAGAATGCGTGGCTTCCACCGGTGGGCCTGGAATCAGGCGCGCCTCGACCCGAGCGCGGCGCGCTGCCGCTGGGAGTTCTCCCGCTCGCCTTCGCAATCGATTCCATTCTCTTCGCGTTCTTCTGGACGGTGGTGCTTGCGCTCCTTGCGAACAATGTCGGCATCCGCCGTCGCTTCCGCGGCCTCTGCCCGCGCTGCGGCTATGACCTTCGTGGCCAGGTAAGGCAGGATTCCCGGCCTTCCATTCCCGGCTGTCCCGAGTGCGGGTGGAATCGCCATGATGAAGCCGGGGATGGTGCGCGGGATCACGGCGCCTGACCTCCTGCTGTCCATCTACAAGCTCAGCCATCTTTCGCGCAACCGCCGCGTCGCGTCGCCCACCGCGCCCGATCCGATCTTCTCGCGCTCCACCTGCGCAACCGGCAGAACGCCCCACGATGAGTTGGTCAGGAACACTTCATCCGCGCCCAGCAGATCGTTGATGTCGAGCATTCGCCGCGCGATGTGCATGCCGAGATCATCCGCCTCGCCGAGAATCCACTCGCGCGTGACCCCCGGAAGAATGGTGGAGGGCAAACTCGCTCCGCCGCCGCTCGCGGCGAAGCCCGTGCCCGTAACATCTTCCTCCTCCCCCCGCGCAATCGGCGTCAAGATCGTGCCATCCTTGACGAGAAAGATGTTGCTCACCGATCCGCCCGCGAGATGATTGCTGACGGTGAACCAGATGGCCTCGCCCGCGCCTTTGCGGGCTGCCGCCTGCAGCGCCGCCAACCGCGGCCAGTAATTCAGCGTCTTATGCCCCGCGAAGGGGTCGAGCGGATTCACGCGCGCATCCGCGATCGTCGCCAGCACGCCCTTGTCGAAGAATTCATCCGGATAATTGGTCGGCGGCTGGGCGTGAATCAGAATGGTCGGCTGTGGTGGCAGGGGTCCTGGTGGCGCGGGTCTCCGACCCGTGTCGGTTTCTGCGGCTCGCTGAGCTGCGTTGTCGCGTGCAGGTCGGAGACCTGCACCACCATTCACGGCTCGCAGAGCCGTGCCACCTTGGAGCAGATTGAGATCTCCGCCCGTCAACGTCAGCCGAATCCGTGCATCCGCGAGTTCATTCTTAGCAAGCGTCAGCTCGATCGCTTCGCGCAGGGGATCGAGATGAAGCGACTCCGTCAGCCGCAGCGCGCGCGCGGAATCATCCAGGCGCATCAGATGCCGGTCGATGTGCAGCACCCGTCCGCCGCGTGCCCGCATCGTCTCAAACAGGCCGACACCATGCTGCAACCCCGCATCGAACGCGGAAACCTTCGCGTCTTCAAGCGGAACGAATCGGCCGTTGAGCCAGACCTGGGTCAAGAGAATTCACCACGGAGGTCACGGAGGACACGGAGGAATACGAATTTCAAGGAATGGGCGGCTTACCACCATCGCCCCAGATTTCTTCTTCGTGCGCGTCGACCGTTCGAAGAACTTTCGACAAGACATCCGAGAGTTCCTCCTCGTATGCATGCGGAAGAAGAATCTGCAAGGCCTCTTTGATGTGGCTGCATGCTGCCTCGAACAATCGTGGGCCTTCGAGGAGTCGCTCTTCAAACGACATCACTCGCGCCCGCTCGATCTCTTCGCGCGTCGTCACTTTCCGCGGATACACCCATCCGCGTTCGGCCTGAATCGCCTTGGCTCGCTCATATGCAGCGCGTTGGTCAGTCATCACATCCATTTTTCTCCGTGCCCTCCGTGATCTCCATGGTGAATGTTCCCTCACGGCCGCAGCAGCTTCTCCGGATTCTCCAGCAGCTTCACCACCGTGTTGAGAAACCGCGCGCCCTCCGCGCCATCCACCACGCGATGATCGCACGACAACGACAGCGGCAGGATCGTGCCAAGGTGAAATCCGCCCTGCTTCGGCACCACGCGCTCCCTGGCCCGGCCCGCCGCGAGAATGCCCACCTCCGGGTAATTGATGATCGGCGTCGCGAACATCCCGCCGTAACTCCCCACGTTGCTGATCGTGAACGTTCCGCCGATCAGTTCCTCGCGCGGGATGGATCGGTCCTTGCAGCGGGCCGCGACATCCTTCACGCGCCGATGCAGTTCGAAGACGCTGGAACGATCGGCGTTGGCGAGAACCGGAACCATCAGGCCATGATCGGTGTCCACCGCGATGCCGAGGTTGATGACATTCTTGAGGAGAATCTCCTGCTTTTCGTCATCGACGTTGGCGTTCATCGCGGGATGCTCGCGCAGCGCCTTGATGACGCCCAGCAGGATGAATGGCAGAAGGGAGATCTTCTCACCCGTTGCGAAGATCAGCTCGCGCCGCTTGCGGTCGAGATCGGTCACATCGGCTTCATCGACCACCGTGAAGTGGACCGTGGTGCTGACGGAGTGCCGCAGCGCTTGTGCGATCTTGCGGCGAATCCCCCGGAATGGAATCCGCTGCGCGATGCCATCGCCAGTGACCGGTGGAGCGGGTCTCCGACCCGCGACGGCCCCGGTATCTGCGCCGAAATCCTCCTCCAATACCGGCCGCGTGATCCGATCTTCTTCGTGCCCCTCGCGCTCCCGAACGCGCGTGGTGGGAAGCTCGGCCCCGCGCTCGCGCGCGGGACCTGCCGTCCGGCCGCGCTCCCTGCCCGCGCCCGCCTCCGCGAACGATTCGACATCGCCCGCCGTCACGCGCCCGCCGCGGCCGGTGCCTTCGACACGATCGATATCCACACCCAGCTCGCGCGCGATTCTCCTCACAGCAGGTGTGGCCAGCGCCTTGCCGCCTTCACGCGAAGCCCCATCATCTTCCTCGCGCCTTCGGGCGAAACGATCGGAGATCTTCATCTCTGCCCCGACCGAGCCGACCACCGTCCCCGCATCTTCGCGCTCTTCGGATGATGAAACTGCGGGTTCGGAAACGCGCGGGGAACTCCTGGGCGCTCGCTTCGCTTCGGTGACCTGCGCCGCTGAAGCGGCGGGTCCAGCGCCCTGGTACGTCACCAGCACCGAGCCGACCTTGATGATGTCGCCCGCCTTGCCGCGCAGCTCGCCCACCACGCCCGGCCACGGGCTCGGCACCTCGACGCGGGCCTTGTCCGTCTCCATCTCCGCCAGCGTCTGGTGCTCATCCACCTTCTGGCCGGGGGCGACCTTCCATTCGATCAATTCCGCCTCGGCCACGCCCTCGCCAAGGTCGGGCAGAATGAAATACGACTTGTCCGCGGGTTGCTTCACACCAGCCATGAGTCGCTCCAGATCGAATTCACCACAGAGCCATGAGTCGCTCCAGATCGAATTCACCACAGAGACACAGAGAAGTCACAGAGATAACACAGAGTAAAGAAAGAAGTCATTCAATCCGGCAGAGCGAATTGCTTCAATCTGAATGCTCTTTTCAAGTCATCCTCTCTGTGCCTTCTCTGTGGCTCCTCTGTGCCTCTGTGGTGAACGAACGTCAATACGCTAAAACCTCCTCGATCGCCTTGCCAATGCGCTTCGCATCGGGGAGGTATTCGAGTTCGAGTTTGTAATAGGGCATGATCGTGTCGAAGCCCGTCACCCGCTGCACCGGGGCTTCGAGGTGCAGGAAGCAGTGCTCCATGATGCGGGCCGCCACCTCCGACCCCATGCCGCAGGTCTTGGGCGCCTCGTGCACCACCACGCAACGCCCCGTCTTCTGCACGCTCGCGGCAATCGTCTCCGTATCCAGCGGCGAGATCGTGCGCAGATCGATCAGCTCGATCGATCGGCCGCTCGCTTCGATCGCGTTCATGCACTGGATCACGCTCGCGCCCCACGACACGATGGTCAGGTCATCTCCCTCCGCCGCCACGCGGGCTTTGCCGATGGGAACCGTGTATTCATCCTCCGGCACCTCTTCGCGAAACGCCCGGTAGATGCGCTTGGGTTCGAAGAAGATGACCGGATCGGGATCGCGGATCGCCGAGATCAAGAGCCCCTTCGCGTCGTATGGCGATGAGGGCATGACCACCTTGATTCCGGGTTGATGCGCGTACACCGCCTCGGGCGAATCGCTGTGCAGTTCTGGCGCGTGAATGCCGCCGCCCACCGGCACGCGCACCACCATGGGTACAGTGAATGCGCCCCGGGTTCGCGCCCGCATCCGCGCAGCATGCGAGCACAACTGGTCGTACGCAGGGCCGAGAAACCCTTCGAATTGAATCTCGGGAATGGGTCGAAGTCCGGCCATCGCGAGCCCGATCGAAGTCCCGATGATGCCCGACTCCGCCAGCGGCGTATCCACGACGCGCTTCTCGCCAAAGCGCTGCCATAGACCTTCCGTCACTCGGAAGACGCCGCCATTTTTCCCGACATCCTCGCCGAGAATGATGACGCGGTCATCCTTCTCCATTTCCTGGATGAGCGCGAGGTTGATTGCCTGGACGAGGGTGAGGTTTGCCATGGGTAGTTTCGAACAATTCTGCGATCAAAGCCCATGCCGTGCACGGCATGGGCTTTCGTGTGCTCATTACATTGACCTGACCGGTTCAGAGACTTCGTCCTCATTCTGCCCCAGCGAACTCGTCCGCATCGTGTCGCGCTGCACGATCAATTCCTCATCCAGCTCCGCGTACACCGAGTTGAAAAAGTCCGCCTTGTCCGGGGCGGCGATCTCCTCCGCCCGCTTCACCGCCGCAGACACCGCCTCCTTGGCGCGATCGAGCGCTGCCGCTTCCTTCTTGTCGCTCCAGAGATTCCTGGAGGCCAGATACGCGCGCAGCCGGACCATGGGGTCCCGCTTCTTCCACATCTCCAGTTCCTTCTCATCGCGATACCGCCGCGCATCATCGGCGGTGGTGTGGTCGCCCATGCGATAGGTGAGGGCCTCGATGAATGTCGGCTTCTTCTCCTTCCGCGCCCGTTCCGCCGCCTTCTTCACCGCATAGACGACCGCGAAGATGTCGTTGCCATCGATCTGCGCCGTCTCCATGCCGTAGGCAATGCCGCGCTGCGCCACCGTCGGGGCCGAGCACTGAATCCTGGCCGGCACCGAAATCGCCCACCCGTTGTTCTGGCAGAAGAAGATGACGGGAATCTCGAGGTTGGCCGCGAAGTTGCACGCCTCGTGGAAGTCGCCCTCGCTGGTGGCTCCGTCGCCGAAGAACGTGCATGCGATCCCATCTTCGCCGCGATACTTGCTCGCCCACGCCAGCCCCGTCGCGTGCAGCATCTGCGTGCCGATCGGAATCGCGAGAGGAGTCATGTGGAGTTCGCGCGCGATCTGGTTGCCGCGCTCATCCCCCATCCAGTGGAGCAGCACATACTCCATCGGCAGGCCGCGCCAGAACAGCCCCGCGTTCTCGCGATAGCACGGCACCAGCCAGTCATTTTTCCGCAGCGCATACGCCGCCCCCAGCGATGTCGCCTCCTGCCCGCGATTCTCCGGGTACGTTCCCATGCGACCCGAGCGCTGCAGCTTGAACGCGATCTCGTCGTAGTGCCGGCAGGTGAGCATGTGCTCGTACAGGCGCACCGCATCCTTGTCCGGGATCAGCCCCTTGCCGAGCTTCTCATCGAACTTGCCCTTCTCGTCGAGAATCGAGATGTGATCGATCCGCGTCTCGAAGACCTTCTTAACCGGCATGCACCTGCTCCCGCTTGACCCTGGCGCCTTCGGCGATCCGCCGCTGCGCCAGCGCCACCGCGGCGGCGTAGGTGGAAACCAGCGTCTCCCCCTCGAGGAGAATCTGCGCCGTCGTCTCCTCGATCTGGTCGTTCATCCGCAAGAGCTCCTCCATCGTCATGCCCAGATACAGCCCCGCGAGATGAATCAGCCCGCCCGCGTTCACCACGAAATCCGGAGCAAACACGATCCCCTGATTCTTCAGCGCCACCGCATCCTCATCCGGATCGTCGAGAATGTTGTTGGCCCCGCCGCACACGATCCGGCAATTCAGCTTCCGCGCCAGGTTGGCGTCGATCACCCCGCCCAGCGCGCACGGCGCCAGCACATCGCATTCCGTGAGCAGAATCTCGTCGGTCGATGTTGCCGTGATGCCGAACTCGTCCACGCACTGTTCGACGAGTTGCTGGTTGATGTCCGCGCCGATCACCTTGGCGCCCTGCTCCACCAGCAAGGACACCAGGTGCGAGCCCACCGAGCCCAGCCCCTGCACCGCCACGGTAATGCTCTCGAAGCTGCTCGCGCCGGTCACGTGCTGCACGGCAGCACGCATGCCGTTCAGAACACCCCGCGCCGTGTACGGCGAAGGGTCGCCGCCCTTGCTGGTCTTCTCGCCGCCCATCACATGCTTCGTCTCGAGTCCCATCCAGTCGATGAACTGTGTGTTGACGCCCACATCCTCCGCCGCGATGTACACACCCTGAAACGTATGAACGAAGCGCCCCATCGCCCGCGCCTCGGGCTCGCTGATCTCCTGCCCCGGCCGTGGCATCATGATCACCGACTTCGCCCCGCCCATCGGCAAACCGGCGCACGCCGCCTTATACGTCATCCCCTGCGACAGCCTCAGCACATCGTAAATCGCCTCCGACTCGGTCGCGTAATGCCACCGCCGCGTCCCCCCCAGCGCGTTGCCCAACACCGTCGAATGCACCGCGATGATGGCACGCAGGCCAGTGTCGCGGTCATGATGGAACGCCACGCGCTCGTGGCCGTATTCGATCATCTGCTCGAAAATACTCATCGGGTAGATCCTGAGTGCTGCGTGCTCAGCGGTCGATGGACTTGATGATTCCGTGATCTGGTTTGAAGTGAAATCGTGTTGACCCGTGGACTTTTGGACTTGTGGACTTGTTCTCATGTTCTCATGTCACATCTTCACATTTTCCCCCGCCCCCATCCTCCCGGCACTCTCAACGATCGGGCCCGACCCGAACTGCGGAATGTGCGTCTGATCCAGGTTCTTGCCCTTGCCGCGCACACTCAGGTCGGGCGACTTTTCCGGAATCGCGTACTCCGAGATCGGCAGGGGGTCCACCCGCGCGATGGCCGCCTTCGCCGCCATCCGCATGGCATCATCGGCGTTGTTGCGGAGCGCCCCCAGCTCCGCCTCCACTTCGAGACGGGCCATCGCCGCGAAGTACTCCACGATCCTCCGCTCCTGCTCCAGCGCCTCGCCGTTGACTCCCTTGCGTATCGTCAGGTCGAGCCTGGACACGGTGCAGGTCAGCGCGTGAATCCACAGCGCCGCCATTGACAGCCGCCTCTGGATGAGCTGATTCGTGATCAGCGCTTCCTCGTGCTCCTTGAACATCAGCTTGACCTGGTGCGCGAACTCGCGCGTCATCTGCTCCAGTTCAATTCTCAGCTCGCCCAGCGAGGGGTGCAGTCGCGAGATGATCGGCGCCGGCCGGCGCAGATGCAGATACAGTTCCGCCCCGATTCGCAGCGCAGCGCCGAGATTGGCCATCGGCTTCGCCCGCAGCGCCAGCATCCACTCGCCAAGCTGCTTGCTGCCATACGCGAAGACAAACGAGTGCATGACTTCGTTCGCGCCTTCCACGATGGTGTTGATGCGGCTGTCGCGCCATGCCCGCTCCACCTCGTTCTCCGTCATGTATCCTTCGCCGCCCATCACCTGCATCGCGTGATCGACGGTGCGGAAACCCCACTCCGAGCAGATCACCTTGCACAGCGCCGTCTCGAGCATGATGTCTTCATCGGCCCGGTCGAGCATGCCGGTGGTCATGTACAGCACGGCATCCATGGCGTAGCAGTAGGCCGCCATCGTCGCCAGCTTTTCCTCGATCATCTCGAAATCAGCGATGGGCCGATCGAACTGATATCGATATTGCGCCCACTTCACCGCCTGCTCGTAGGAATAGGCCGCGCCCCCCAGCATGCCCGCGCTCAGCGTGCAGCGGCCGAAGTTCAGGCATGAGAGCGCAATGTTCAGCCCCTTGCCTTCCTTGTGCAGCAGGTGGCTGCGCGGCACTTTCACGTCGGTGAAGCGGATCCGCGCCTGCCAGGTTCCGCGAATTCCGCACTTGCTGCGGTTGCGGCTGAAGATCTCCACACCCGGCATGTCCGCCATGCATACCAGCGCCGTCACGCGGTCCTTGCCATCCGCCATCTTCTGCTTCGCCATCACCGTGAACAGGCCGGAGAGCGCCGCGCTCGTGGCCCACTTCTTCTCGCCGTTGAGAATGTAGTGAGTGCCGTCTGCGGAAAGTTCGCAGCGCGTCTCCTGCCCGCCCGCATCGCAGCCCACGTTCGGCTCGCTCAGGCAGAAAGCGCTCAGCATGTCCGTGGCCATGCGCGGCAGCCACGCACGCTTCTGCTCCTCCGTCCCGAAGAGCATGATCGCCTTGCAGCCAATCGACTGGTGAGCCGACACGAGCACCGCCGTCGAGCCGCACACGCGCCCGATGCGCTCCAGCCCGCGGTTGTAGGAGGTGATCCCGAACCCGCCCCCGCCGTACTCCTTCGGAATAGTCATCCCCAGCACGCCAAGCTGAAACAGCCGCTCTATGACCCATGGCGGAATGACCTGCTTCTGATCGATCTCGATGCGCGGATGCTCGCTGAGCAGGTATTCATCCAGCGCAGCCAGAAGCTGGTCGCATCGCGCCGTCTCTTCGGCGTCGATCTCGGGAAACGGAAAAACCAGTTCCTCTCTGAAATGACCCCAGAAGAGATTCTTCACGAACCCCATCGTCCGCGGATCGGGGCCGAGCATCTCCACCGCCTGCTCGATCTGTTTGCGATCGCGCTCCGAAACATTCTTGAGCTGTTTCGCGAGGCCCTCCTGCGAGGATGTCGTTTTCGACTGCGACATGTTCCCGTTCCTGATGGTCGATTCTCGGTTCGATGGTTGCGGCCGTCGCCCTTCCGTCATGATTTCCGGGAGAAAAACTGTTCGAGCTTCGCCTTCGCCGGCTCAGTGTTCCTCAGTCCGACCAGCAACCGCCGCTCCGCCGCGACACCGTCGATCCACCCGTCGGCGAGGCCGATCTCAACCGCTTCGACGACGGCATGCGCTGCGGGTGTTTCCGGCAGCTTATCGCGGACGGCGCCAAGCGCCTGCTCGATTTCAGCGCGATTGCCATCCTCGATGCACACCGGTCGTTTGCGCGGCTGATCCTTCGGATTGTCGCCGATCCAACGCACCGCCGCTTCCTGCAGGTCGCTTGGATTGTCGATGATCCGCGCGAACAGCCCCGCCGGCATCTCGTCGAAGGTCGGCGTGAACCCGATCGCCATCATCTCGATCGCCGCCGCCGGGTCGATCCGCGCCGGCAGCATCTGCGTCCCTCCCCAGGCCGGACAGAGACCCAGCGATGCCTCCGGCAGGCCGACGCGATATGGCTTCTGACCCGACGGCTGCTTTGCGGCAATGATGACATCGCAGTGCATCGCCAATTCCAGTCCGCCGCCCAAGGCGGTCCCATTCACTCCCGCCACCGTCGGGCATGGCAGCTCCGCAATTCGGGCAAATGCCTCGGCCCCTTCCGTCAGGTATGCATGCAGTTCCTCATCGGAGAGCGACTCGATCTCGCCAAGATCCGCGCCCGCAACAAACACGCGCGAACTTCCACTGAGAACGATCAGGCCCCCAAGGTCACTCCGACCTTCCAGCTCATCAAGGAACAGGTGCAATTGATCGAGCAGCCATGGGTCCAGAACCACCATACCGCCGCGCTTGGGATGATCCAGCCACAGCGTGACAACGCCGTCATCAAGTTCCTCGATTCGCAGTTCCGGCTTCATGGAGGGTCTCAACTCTGTTGCCGAGAAGGGGTTGTATCCTAGCTGGAATTCTCGGACGTTCACCGACTGCACGAAGTCGGAGCCGGCATCATAAGGAATTACCCTAGCCTGACACGGTCAAATTGCAAGAGATTTGCAGTTTTCCAGACGATTATCAGGGAATCGACCCTATTCTCCAAATAATCTGCGAAGCGACTGCTGAGCCTCGGGGCTGGCGATCACCTCTGCTGACAGGGTCGCGGCCCGCATCGCGATCGACTCATCCAGTGAGCCATCCAGCTCGTTCAGCCAGCGCTTGGTCACTCCCTGTGCCTGCGGCCCGCCTGCGGTGAGCTTCTGCGCAAACTCGGCCACGCGCGCGACCAGTTCATCTGCGGCGGCCACGGAGTCCGCGATTCCCATCGCGTGGGCGTCGGCCCCAGTCATCGTGCCCCCCGAGAGCAGAACAGCTCTCGCTTTGCCGGGACCGATCTTCCGCATGAGCCAGGGCGCCACGACTGCCGGCGTCAATCCCAACGTGACCTCCGGGTACCCGATCCTCGCTTCAGGATGTGTGAATGCAAAGTCGGTCACGACCATCAGGCCGCACCCGCCCCCGACCGCCGCGCCCTGCACGCGCGAGATCGTCGGACACGAAAGCGCGCGAATCCGCACCGCCGTCCGCGCCAGCGTGCGCAGCATCCGCGTCATCGCCGGCACATCGCTCATGACGCCCTGCAGGTCCATCCCCGCGCAGAACACCTCGCCTTCGCCCGCGAGCACCACCACCCGGACCTCGCGCGATTCGACGCCAGCGCGCGCATCCTCAACCGCCGCCGCCAACGCCTCGATCAGCTCGAGCGACAGCGCGTTCCGCTTCCCCGGCCGATTCAACGAAACCGTGAGGACCCTGTCAACAAGATGTGTCAGCACAAGATCGTTCATTCAATCAACCGCAGAGACGCCGGACCTGAGGGCTCGAAGGTCCGGGTCAGCATTTTTTTCAATCGTCAATCGTCAATCGTCAATCATCAATCATCAATCCAATTCCACTTCTCTGCGCCTCTGCTTCTCTGTGGTGATTCCTCTCTTCGACCTACCCCTGCAGCTCCCCGCACTCCGGGCAGCGCTCGGAAAACTCCAGCCCTCGCAGGTCATACCCGCAGAATGGGCATCGGCCCTGCGAAGCCAGCGTCGCCTCCTTCACCGCCTTCTGCCGATGAAACCCGAAAGTCGCGATCCGCGCCAGGATCAGCAGCACCGAGAACGCAACGAACAGCGCCACCCACCAGAGCATCACGCTCGCCGCCCACGCGCCCCAGTTCTGCTCCACAACCGCGCCTCCGGCCGCGCCGCCGAAATACCGCGCCACCGCTTTCGCCTCCGGCCGGTCGCTCGCCGCCACCGCATCGCGCACCGCCGCATACACGGCTGATCCCCGCGACGCATCAGGCTGTGCATCCCGAAACTCCGGCCGATCCTGCCTCGGCGTCAGACCGATCACCGGCTGGCGAGTCACGTGCGATGTCGTGAGCGGAAAACCACGCTGCAATTGGTCCACATCAGCGCGGAAGAACCCCCAGAAACTCTCATCCTCGACGAACGCATCCTCACCCAGCCGCGCTTCCGGATCGCTGATGCGCGCGATGAATCCACCTCCGGAAGTGATCTTGAGCGATCCGACCACGTTGGAAATCGTATCAATGTCCTCCACCTGTCTGTCGCACACCCACGCCGCAGGCAGCGCCAGCCCCAGCGACACCAGCAGCGCCACATCCGCCGCGCGCGACCATCCGCTCCGCTCATGAGATGCCGAGTAATACCGCATCCGCCGCAGCATCCTTTTGAAGGACCGAACCATCGACAAGTCTATCTACGAAAGCCCACGCCGTGCACGGCGTGGGCTTGAACCTGCCGAATCACATTCCACCAGGTACTACGCCAGCTCCGGAAACGTCTTCATCACCACCTCCACCAGCTCCTTCACCGCGGCGACCGAGTTGTCCATCAGCTTCTTCTCGTTCGCATCCAGCTCGACCTCGATCACCTTCTCCATCCCGCCGCCGCCCAGCACGCACGGCACGCCCACGAAGTAGCCCCTGATCCCGAACTCGCCGTTGCAGTAGGCCGCGCAGGGCAGCACGCGCTTCTTGTCCTTCACGATCGCCTCGACCATCTGGATCGTCGCCGACGCCGGCGCGTAATACGCGCTCGTGCCCATGAGCTTGACGATCTCGCCGCCGCCCTGCTTGGCCCGCTCCACGATCTCGTTCAACCTCGCCTCGCTGATGAACTTCGTCACCGGAATGCCGCAGATGTTGGTATAGCGTGGCAGCGGCACCATGGTGTCGCCGTGTCCGCCCAGGAGCAGCGCGTTGATGTCCTCGACCGAGAACCCCGTCTCCATCGCGATGAACGTCTTGAAGCGCGCGATGTCGAGGATCCCCGCCTGCCCCAGAATGCGGCTCGTCGGAAACTTCGACGCCTTCCACGCCGTGTACACCATCGCATCCAGCGGATTGCTGACGATGATCATCACGCAGTCGGGCGAATGCTTGGCGACGTTCTCCGCCACCGTCTTGACGATCTTGACGTTCGTCGCGATCAGGTCATCCCGGCTCATGCCCGGCTTGCGCGGGATGCCGGCTGTCACAACGACAACATCGGAACCAGCGCTGTCGGCGTAGTTCGATGTCCCGGTGATCTTCGCATCGAACCGCTCGATGGGACCGCACTGCAGGAGATCGAGCATTCTTCCCTTGACGGCGTTCTCCTGCTCGGGAATGTCGAGCACGACGATGTCGCCCAGTTCCTTCGACGCCGCCCACAGCGCGCACGAAGCTCCGACATTTCCCCCGCCGACGATGGTGATCTTCGCTCGCTTCAACATCCATTTCTCCAATGTGTGCAGTGAGGTGCGGATCATAGTCCGCAACGGAAGCCCCGTCTGAGGAGTCCAGCGCGCCGGAAGCCCCGTCTGAGGAGTCCGCGACGAAGACGGGGATCGAACTTCCACAGACCTCGAATTCCTCACCGATCCATCCCCGGCTTCGCGGACTCAGCCGGGGCTTCCTTGTGCGTCACTTTCGGATCGCAACGGACCACTTCTCCTTCAGGTATGCACGCACGCGCTCTTCGAACTGCGGTGCAATCCACACCCATGCACCCTCGCGCAACTCGTGCTCTGCAATGTATGGGAGGGCGCGGTTCGCGTGGTCCAGCGTCGCGACCCGCTTGATGCCTTCTCCGCGGGCCCACACCGTGCCCGGCCGCGACGTCAACTGGTGCGATGCATATTGTTTCGCGCGGCCCAGATCGACCGTCGCATCCCCACCATCGCCGACATACAGGATGTGCAGATGCTTCGCCGCCGCGGTGATGACCAGGACGCGCCGATTCAACTTCCTCATCATCTTGTCAAGAAACGCTTCGCCCACGGCTTGCCGCTCATCGCCCTCCAGGACAACCGGCGAGTGCTTCATGATCCTGCCCGCCTGGTCGTGCAGCCGCCCATGATCACCAGCGGGCGGCTTGTTCCGGTAGTCGCCGCTGGAGTGAATGCAGTGATCCTCCGACCGGAATCCGCGCGGATCGCCCGGCAGCCAGTTGCCGTAGTACGTGCACGTCGCATGAATCAGGTGTTCCGGCAGAACTTCAATGAAGCGCGGAACGTTCATGGACTCAGATCCTATCCAAAAAGAGAGCGCCACTTCGCGCCCCCGGAAGCCCCGTCTGAGGAGTCCGCGACGAAGACGGGGATCGAACGTCCCCGGGCGCTCCATCCCCTGTGCACCCCCGGAGGAAACGCAATCTTCCACGGCTCATTTCAAAATCGGCAGCGCGGTCGATCGCGAGTCGTTCCTCGCGCGAGTCAACCCCGCTTCCCTCGACGGACTGGTGGTCCACTGGACCTTCGAACGGGAGCCCGCCCAACTCAATACGATCGCCGCCGCCTACAGGTCCCTCACGGGCAACGACATCGCCCGCCGCGCCGATGCGATCGAATGGGATTTCTGAGATTCATCACGGCGGATGCGAAGCCGCTTCGCGGGCCCGCATCCTGGCCCCCGCGCTCGATGCTTCCCGGGCTTCATCATGATTCTGTGGATCAAGGCGGAGTTTTTCGCGCGCGCCGTCCCGGTTGGCGCCGAGAGGCGCTCGGGCCTCGCCCGATCGTACTTCCACCGTCGCAGCCTTCCCGCGCCCATTCTCCCGAGATGGGCTGCCATCGGCAGTTGCTCCCGTGGTCAATGGTTCCGACTTCGCGCTATCGATCTCCTCCTCCGCATCCTCACGCTCAAACCAAGGGTCGGTCCTGACATCCATTCGCGCGTCGTCGTCGTACCCTGGCGCGCCTCGGGCCGGCGCTTCGTGTTCGCCGGATGCGCCATAACCCGAGCTGCTCGCTTCCCCATTGGACCTCACGCGCCCTGCGCCTGCATCGGCGCGGAAGATCTCCGCAGCCCGCTGTTCATCCTCATCGCGACTCGACGATGGCCCGCCCTCGCCGCCGCCCACCGATGCGCGCCGCTCCGGCAGCGTCAGCCGCAGCACCGCCACCGCCGTCCGCCGCGTCAGCTCCGCGGCCCGGCATTCCGCGACGCTCATGGCATGGCCATCGGCATCCAGCAGGCCGCGCAACCGCTTCACCGCCAGCGACTTGAGACCTTCGACCTCAAGATCCACGATCGCGCTGTGCGCCTGCACAAGCTGCCGCACTTCCGGGTCCTGCCGATCAAGGCCGTGCAGCGCCTTCAGCACCGCGACGATCGAAACCTTGCTCGCCGCCGCGACATCGAGCAGCGGCCTGCCCGTCAGAGCCGCCTCGAACAGCGCCTGCCGCACCTCCGCGCCTGGCCGCAACACCGGCGTCGCTCCGGCGGCAGCATCAGCATCATCCAACACATTCCCCGCGTGTTCCTGCACTCGCCTCTCCTCCAATTGTTCAGGTACCATACAAATACCTGACAAATGGCCGCGAGTCAAGTGGAGCCTTGAAAAATTTCGGAAGTGTGTACCTACTGAAAACGGGGCGACGGCGACACTGATCATCTCGTCCGTTGCCGGACAATTGCCCTGTCGTCTCCGTCGCCCCTTAGCCCTTCTTCTTTGCACGTTTCTTCGGCTTGACCCCTTGAGGCCAGCCCTCGGGCGGTCGCTTTTTGCCTAGGGCGGTCTGGACGGCTGATTCCCAGTCTCCCTCGATTTTGAGGCGCGCCGGTGCAGGGCCGGTTTTGCTGGTTTTCTTGCTCATTATCAGCCAGTATTGCCGATATGGAACTCCAGCCGAAACCGGCGGGGGACATCGTTTGCGCCGGTAAGGTCGCGTCTCTGGCTCTGATCCCGCAGCGTCGAAGGGAATCGACACACACGGACCAGCGCAGGAGAACCGACACGGTTTAGGAGCGTGTCGGTCACAACCTGTTGTTTCTTGAACCCCTGGTTCTCTTGGCGGAGGTCTTCCACGGGGTTGAGGGCTGTAACTTTGTCATCGTCAAACCACATCGAAACCCTTGAGAAAAGGCCCGGACTGGCTGCTTGACCTATAGGTCATGGTATGATATGGTTGCTGTACACGGATATTTCGTGGGACCGGATTACCGCACAGAGGTCTGGATTTCTGCGCGGGCTGAAAACGAACTCCACAAGTACATCCGCAGGAACAAGCGGTTTGGCAGCCAGTTGGAAAGGACGATCAAGCGATATGCGGAGAGCGGCTTTGCCCAGTGGGAAGAAAAGGGCATACTTCGCCGCGAAGGAGCCCGATCGTGGCGCTTGGGTCGAAGCGATCTCTTTCGCCTACTCGGTGGATACGGCGGTTCAAAAGAGAAGTTTCTCATCCTCGATGCTGGCAGAAAGCCGGGCCAGCGCCGCGGCCGATTGATTGATGAACGGGTTGCAGAAATCGAACGAACTCTCGAAGCGTGTGATTGGGTAGAGGTCGCCAATGAACCGACAGACGAAGCAAATCCTAGATGACTACGAGCAGTCGATCGAAGGCATTGACTTCGACATGCGCATGGACCTTGCTGAGATCATCACGAGCAGCCTCGCGGATAATCGCTGGTCACAGGTTGATCTCGGATCGCGGAGCGGAATCGATCCGTCTGTACTCAGTCGATTGATTCACGCGCGGGAGAATTTCACTGTCAGAACTGTCGCGAGAATCGTTCACGCTCTTGGCCTGCGTGGCAAAATCCAAGCAGTTCTGCCGGAAGCCACAACGAATTTGCGCCTTTCCTACGGTCATACTGGAGTAGGTGACATCGATGGCACGAACATCAAAGCGGAGAATCCAAAGCGATCGTGGATCGTCGCCGGACCTTCCCACGCCGACGCCGCCTGACGCTGCGAGTCCGGCTCCAGAGATTCAGTTTCATGCGCGCACCGATCTGCCGACCGTTTGGTTTGACAACGTGCGCGTCGCCTTGCGTACAGATAAGGGGGATGGTGGACAGTCGGTCGTCCTCTATTTCTTCCATTACCTTCCTTCCATTGACGAGAAGAGCCGCTGGGAGATTGCGCGGCTTGCGGCTTCTGCTACACAGATCAAATCACTTATCGATGTTTTGGCGAAGGTGATGAACCATTATCCACCCCCGCCAGAGCAAACGAAAACGTCAGGATGACACTTTCAGCTTCACGGAGGTTTTGCAGACTGATTCAACTCTGATACAAAAACAGTGACGGGCAACCGTTGTAGCGGTTGCCCGTCTAAAGCCATTTGACCTTCCCTCTCAGAAAGGACACAGCGATGGCAACATCGCCAGGCTATCTCTTCGCGCCGATTCTAGCACGTCCCCCACCCCAACGCAAGCCGCTCCGCAAGGGGCGGTCTGACAGCCCAACCAGACCCTTGCGGGCGTGGCGGAACTGGCAGACGCGCTGGAATTGGTACTCAGTGGCCCCCACGGGGCCGTGCAGGTTCGATCCCTGTCGCCCGCACTCTTTGACCGTATCACGTATCGGCTTTCAGTCAATCACGCTGTAGCAGATCGGCGGTAGCGGAGACGCTTGAGCGCCGTTCAAGAAGGGAGCCACTGTCAGCCCAGCGAACCCCAAAAAAAGGCAGCCGCCAGTGTGGAACATCAACTTATTGCTTCGGCCCCTTCGCCGTGCTCAGACCCACTTCGTAGAGGTACAGGGGCACCGGGCCTTCCGATGCGATCGCCGCCCGCAGATCCGCCAGCGCCGCTTCCGCCGCCGACATCACGCGCTGCAGCGAGCGCGGACTGCCGTCGTGCGGAACCACCGCAGCGATGCACGCCTCGATCGCGAATCCGCCGCGACCATCATCTGCCGTCACAACCAGCAGGTAGTACCGCCCATCACCTCCGCCCAGGCGCTCGCCGCGCACCAGCAGCCCGCGCCCGCCGTCGAACATTTCATTCTTGAAGTCGGGCGCGTGCCGGCCGGATCCATCGCCGTTGCCCGCCTCGGCCTCATTGCTGTACATCGTGAACAAGACTGTCAATACATCGCCGTCGAGATCTTCGACCACCACGCGCGGGCCCACATCGTGCAGCCGATGGTTCTGCGATTTCAGCACCATCGCATCGAGCGCGGCGATGGTGGGGGAGTGGTTTGCGGGCTCGGGCGTGAGATCGGCGATGGCGATGCCCGTCACCGTCCCCATTCCGCTGTGACTGATGGCGCCCAGCAGCGCGCCTGTCTCGGGGTGATGGATGCCCACACCTCCCGGCCTGGCAACGTAGAGCGCCACGCCATCGGGGTGCATCGCCATCTGATCGACGCCGAACTGCGTGGGCGCATCGGGGACGGGAAACGTGAAGAGCGGCATGTCGCTCAAGCGCCCCAGCGCCGTGTCGAAGTCATAGGCCGCAACCATTCCAGGCGCCGTGAATCGCGCGTAGAACCTGCCGCCATCCGGGCTAAAAACCCCGCACAGTCCGAAGTCATCCTCGGCCTGCACGTCGATCGGCGACATGCCCGCGAGCGCGAACGAGCCGAACCCGCCTCCCGCGCGCCCGATGCCCACGCCGAATATCGCGCCCGGCGCAGCACAGATGTTGTTCGGCTGGGTGAACGTGATGAACTCGCCGGTGTTGGAGAGGACACCAGCATCGTCGATCGTCAATCGCCTGATCCGGCCGGCGTTGCGGCTGGAGGCAAGGATGGAGCCGTCCTCCGCCACCTCCACCGAGTTGTTGTCCGTGCCCGTCGAGAATGTCGAGACCTGCCGGCGCAGCTCGATGTCAATGACACAGAGGGGGGCTGTGTTTCCTCCTCCAGCGACGATCAGAAAGCGATCATCCGCCGTCAGCGCCAGATCCTGTCCCGGATTGGAAATCGCGATGCGCGAAATCCCATCGGCCAGGCGGGGCGGCGCCGCGGCGAGATCGATGACCGACACCCGCCCGGAAAAGTCGCTCACGAACGCCAGTTGATGCGCCACGGAAATCGCGCAATCGCCAAGTCCCGTGCCCGCAAGGGGAATGATGGAGAATACCGCGCCGGATTCGGCATCGAAGATGACTGCCGAGTTGTTGGTGTCATCCGCGGCGACGCCGATCACCTGGGCCGGTGCGGGCGCTGCCATCATGCCAAGCGATGCGAGGCAGAAGGTTGTCAGGTGCGCGAACCGCTGATGCCGAGGCGGAATGGTGACAGACATGGATGCCCGCTCCTTCGCCTCCTCCGCGGTCCATCCTGTCTGCCGAGTCGTAGGCCTCCAGATGCCCGGCCTATCGCCGGTCACCGTCGTTCACTATCCAATCCAATCGTCCACGAAGCGAGCGCAGGCGCCGCGATTGGGTGGCTGACGATGCCGAATGCGCCGCCTTCCTTGCCCGGATTCACATGTCCTCGCCTGTCCGGCGCATGACCTCGACTGCAGCTTCCTCGGGAAGGATTCCGGATGGAACCAGCCGGGGCACCAGCTCGCGCCAGATCGGCTCCTGCGCGAACACCTTCTTGAACAGAGGGATCGATTCGTCGATGCGGTCGATGGTGGCCAGCGTCACTGCGCGCCAGAAGGTGATCTCGATGATCTGTGGCGCGAGCTCCTCGGCCGCGCTGTACTCGCGCGCAGCCCGCTCGAAATCATCTTCCTCCATCGCCTTGTCGCCCGCGTTCATGTGCAGATAGGCGCGTTGAATCGTCACCAGCCGCCGCAGCTCGCCCAGCGGATCGGGATGATCCTCCACGCGCAGGTCGAACACGCGATCCTCCCATGATTTTCCAGTCGCTTCACCGCGCACGATCAACATCGCCGCCGACTGCTTGCCGCGGATGTCCCCGCCTTCCGCCTGGGCCGCATCCAGCGCAGCCAGCATCGAATCCGCAAGGTCCGCTCCCTCCGCGCGCGCGTTCCGATATGCCTGCGCCATCGCCGGCCACACCGATTCCTTCTCCATCAGGTTCGCCTGCACCGAAAACTGGAGGTCTTCTCCCACCACGTGGCCGGCCGCGGCGATGCAGCGCTCGCCCGTATGAGCCGCGATGTTTCCGCGCGCATCGATCATCGCCACCTGCCGCAGCGCGCGGCCTTCATCGCTTTCGAGCAACCCGCGCAGCGCATCGGGCCCGCTCCGTCCCAGCCGCATCATCTCAAGCCCGAGCGGTCCGTAGGCCGGATCGACCAGCGACTGCGTCGCCACCGCGCCCACGCCCGCCTCCGCCCAGGGAACGATCGGCCCCACGCTGAACCAGTGGCTCTGCACCGCCACTCCCATCTCGCCCGTCTCGGGATCGCGGGCCACGATGGAATAGGTCGAAACCGGCCGGCGGAACTCGAGCGGCGAAGTCGAATCCCCGCCATTCTGACCTCGCGGCGCCCCGCAGCCGCATATAGTTGTCGCAGCGACGATGGCGGAAGTCCACGCATACGTTGAAGCCCTGCGGCGCATCGGCATCTCTCCTGTAGGATCAACTCGGTCCCATCTTACTTGAGGAGGGTGCCTTGATGTTGCTGCGATTCTCACTCCGCGCAAACTCCACCTTGTCCATCGTTCTTTTCGCACTGTCCGGGTGTGCCGCCTCACATGCCACGAACGAAGCTGCGTTGATTTCTTCCGTTGAGGATCTCCACTGGCTCGCCGGCCACTGGGTTCAGCAGAGCGCTGATGGATCAACCACCAACGAGGAGCTCTGGCTCGCGCCCGCCGGCGGCATGATGCTCGGCGTCAACCGCACTCTCGAGGATGGCCGCGCCGTTTTCTTCGAGTTCCTCATGATCCGCGAATTGAACGGCAGCATCGCCTACCTCGCCATGCCAGGCGGCCAAAGCCCGCCGACGGTGTTTCCCATGACTCGCGGATCGGATTGGTCCATCGTTTTCGAGAACCCCGGCCACGATTTTCCGCAGCGCATTCACTACCAGCGCGAGAGCGATTCCCTCACAGCGGTCCTCAGCGGCGGCAACGAGGGCGAGATTCGCACCGAAACCTGGCGCTGGCGAAGGGCGGATTGATGGCTGCTGTGCTCAGTCGTTCTCCGACCCGATCGCCAGCGGATCGCTCGGCCGGATCAGATCGAGGTTGGTGCGCATGCCGAAGCTTGCCTGTGTGGGATTGCGCTGCGCGTAGAAGAAGTGCAGGCGATAGGTCTCGCCATCGACGAGATTCATCCGGTCGAACTCGACGTACTGGCTCATGCCGGAGCGAATGCCTCCCAGGTCCAGGGCCAGATCGTTCTCGACGAACATCCATGCGTCATCCGCGCCTTCAAACTCGAAGAATCTCCCTTCGCACGCGCGGTGCACGAACTCCACCGTGAAACTGTAGGTGAAGTAGTAGTTGTGGCCCGCGTACTCGTTCCCGAAGAGTCGCCCGTCGATGGGGAAGAACTCATCGTCCATGTACTCGTACACGCCGGACATGTTCCTTGTGAGCGTGATCGTGTGCGTGGCGAACAAGTTCCGGCCCAGCGCTTCGCTGAACCAGTCGGTGAAATCGGCGGCGGAGGCAATGGCGCCGGTGCTGCCCGATCCCGCCGTGCCCATGGTGTCCATCACCTCTCCACCGCACATTGTCGGAATCCACGAGCCGTCGATATGGAGCCCGGTTCCCTGGTCCAACACAACGCTCTTGCCCACGAACGTGCCGTAGAAGTGGTCGTTCTGGTCCAGTTGCAGTCCCGCATTGGGAGAGATGATCCGCCCGACCACGTGGGACGACTGGCTGATGCGCATCGTCGTCGTGCCGAGGTTGTAGATCGTCACCGCCCCCGGCGCAAAGGTGTTCATGTTGAACTGGCTCGACTGATTGATCGCAATCGCTCCGCGGGCATAGAGGCGCAGCGACGCCCCCGGCAGAAGGTTCATTGTGCTCGACTGGTTCATGATGAAATCCCCTTCGCAGAGGATCGTCACATTGCCGCTGACGTTCAGGGTGGTCAGCTTGTCGGTCACGAAATCATCGCAGTGCAGGTTCTCATCGATGAGCACGATGCCGTTGGAGAGCACATCGCCCACGCTCGGCCCGAGATCGGTCGGTGCGGAGACTTTCGGCATTCTGGCGCCGATCGTCACCGCCGGCGCCGCACTGCTGTTGGCGAGGCTGTACGGGCCGTTCGCCGACTCCCACGAGTCGAAGGTGGTCCGTGCCGGATCACGCGTGAAGGACGAGCCGACCTGCAGTCCGCCTGTCTCCTGCGCCAGGTGCGGCGGAATCGGCTCGCCGTCGCTGTTGCGCCACTGCGTGCTGACGTTGAACCCCGCGCCGGTGTACATGGGGCGATAATCAGCCCCGAGCGATAGATCCACGCTGCCCGCCACGTGCGACCACGGCGTTCCCGCGGGCGGCACGAAGCCGCTGTCGCTCGAACGGAAGTCGCGCACCGTCCCCGTGATGTCGATCGTGTCGGTCCCCGCAGTCGCGGATGCGCTGGGCAGCGATTTGGGCATGAGCATCAGAACGCCGGCCGCAACGGCCAACGCGCTGTAGGAGGCCAGTCTGAGTGTGCTGTTCGAGTTCATGGCAGCGCCCTCTTTCATTCGATGTCTTGACCTCGTGTGGGAATCCTGAGGCCTCCACTCCACTCCCCGTCGAAGTGGAGCAACCCTTGCACGATCGAATTGAGGTTCGCTGGCTCAAAGGCAGCACTGATGCGGAAGGTTCCTCGCGCGCCATCCGCGCCGCTTGTGGCGGCTGCAACGCACAAAACGAAGGTTATCGGCCGATCCACCTGCTATGCTGGTGGCATGGCGCACCATCCCGCCGCTGTGCCGGTCCCGGCCTCGGATGCCCGCCGCCTCCTGCTGCACGCGCAGGGTCTGTGCGACGATCCCGATGCACCCGTGACCACCGGATCGCTGCTCGAATTGATCGAGGGCCTGGGCTACGTCCAGATCGATTCCATCAACGTTCTCGAGCGGGCCCATCACCTCACGCTTTTCTCGCGCACGCATGAGTACCGGCAGAACCACCTTGCCGTTCTTCACGAGCGGCAGCGTTCGCTCTTCGAGCACTGGACGCACGATGCCTCGCTCATTCCCGTCAGATTCTTCGCGCAGTGGCATCACCGGCGCAAGCGCTTTGTCGACCGCAAAAACACGCGACTCCACGCATGGATGCGCACGCGGCTTGGGAAGAACCCGAAGCGCGTTCTCGACCACGTCCTCGCCCGCATCGAGCGCGAAGGCCCGCTCCAGTCGCGCGATTTCGAGCACACGCCTGGATCCACTTCTCCCTGGTGGGGCTGGAAGCCGGCCAAGGCGGCTCTTGAATACCTCTGGTGGCGAGGCGATCTCTCCGTTGCCGCCCGCATCAACTTTCACAAGGTCTATGACCTGACCTCCCGCGTGTTTCCCCGGCATCACGATCTGCCGCCGCCGACCGAGCCAAAGTTCATCGACTGGTGCTGCCGCGAAGCCCTCCTGCGCAGCGGGCCCGCGACCGTTCGCGAGGTCGCCGACTTCTTCGGCGCTCTCACGCTTGAGGAAGTCCAACGATGGCGCGATCGCGCCATCAAACACGGCGACGTCGTGGCCGTATCCATCGAGTCACTCGACGGTTCGCGGCCTGTGCCGGGCATGGCTGTCTCCGACTGGCGCCATCGCGCCCGCCGCGCGACTGAAGCCGTCGAATCGCTTGATGGCCGAGTCAGGCTTCTTTCACCCTTCGATCCTGTCATTCGCAACCGCCAGCGCGCCCGGCGACTTTTCAATTTCGATTACACCTTCGAAGCCTTCGTCCCCGCACCGAAACGGAAATACGGCTACTACGTCCTGCCCATCCTCCGCGGAGAAACCTTCATCGGCCGCGCCGATCTCAAGCACGACCGCGCCCGGCAGGCCCTCATCGTGCAGGGACTCTGGCTGGAGCCAAAGGTGAAGGAGACCAAGAAACTCCGCAGGGAAACTGAAGATTCACTCGACCGGCTTGCGTCATTCATCGGCGCGCATCGAGTCGTTACTCCGGCTGCGATGCGCGGTAAATGACCACCTTATGGAAACTGACCGGTACCCACCTGGAAGCTGGAGTTGCAGAGGCCGGCGCCTGAGGCCTCTGCGCCGCGCCTGTCAACGCGGTCACAGCTTCAACGAAGCCCGCACGAGCAAATGGGCCTGGGAGGATTCGAACCTCCGACCTCGCCCTTATCAGGGGCGCGCTCTAAAACCAACTGAGCTACAAGCCCGGGAAAGACAGTATAGCTGGAAGCCCCGTCTGAGTCCGCGAAGACGGGGATGTGCCGCGCTCCCCCGGGCAACTCGCTACGCCGATCGCGCCTCGGTGCGCCGCAGTGTAGCCGTGGTCGCGATCGGTCCCTTCGGCTCCGCTCTCTCCTCGCCCGACTTGTACGCAATGCGACCGTGGTGCAGGGCCCAGATCGAACGGATGATCGCGTCTTCAATGATCGCCACCTCGCGAAGCGTGAGATCGCATTCGTCGAACTGGCCGTCCTTGAGGCGCTGGCGCGAGAGCTTGCGAACCAGGTGCTCGATGCTCGCGGGCGCGGGATCGGTCAGCGCGCGGGTGGCCGATTCCGACGCGTCGGCCAGCATCAGGATCGCCGCCTCCTTCGTTCGCGGCCGGGGTCCCGGATACCGGAATTCCAGTTCGGTGACCCGCTCCGCCTCGCCATCGACGGCGGCGCGATTCCTGGCGGCGTGATAGAAATACTCCACCAGCGTCGTGCCGTGGTGCGATTCGATGAAGTGCAGGATCGACCGCGGCAGGTTGTATTCCCGCGCCAGCTCGATCCCATCCTTCACGTGCCCCACGATCACCAGCAGTGACATGGCCGGGCTGAGTTTCTCGTGCTTGTTGGGCCCGCCGTTCTGGTTCTCGACGAAGTAGCCGGGCTTGTTCATCTTCCCGATGTCGTGGTACAGCGCGCCGACGTACGCAAGCATGCCATCGGCGCCGACCGCCTCGGCGGCGGCTTCCGCGACGTTGGCCACCTGCAGCGAGTGGTTGTAGGTGCCCGGCGCGCGCTCCTGGAGTTGCCGCAGCAACGGCTGGCGCGGATCGCGCAGCTCCATCAGCGTCAGACCCGTCGTGATGTCGAAAATGCGTTCGATCGTTGGCAGGATTCCCAGCAGCACGAATCCCACCAGCAGCACTCCGCCGAAACCCAGGCCGCTGTTCCACCACACCTGCTTCCAACCTTCCATGATCGGCAGCAGCTCATGGTCATAGAGCGGCGTCTCGAAAAGGCCGAGCAACAGGGCCCCCGCGCCCGTGACGAATGCCGACAGCGCCGCCGCCCGCACCAGGGCGTTGCGGTGTCGCAGCCAGCGCAGGCCGGCCACCGCGGCCCCAGCCGAAACGGTCAGCAGCACGAAAAACCCCACCGACTGCTCCAGTGCAAAGGACACCAGCGCGCTCTCCAGGAACACCACCATCATGGCCAGACGTTGGTCATACGCGAGGACGAGGATCACCCCCAGGAACACCATCATGGGGAAGGCGAATGCGTATAGGAGCATGGGGGCCTGCACCGCCGCGGCGATGGTGATGGCAAGCGTGCCCAGCCCGAGAATCGCCATGGCAATCACACGCAGCGGATTGCGCACGACTCGCGGATAGAAACGGATCAGGTACCCGGCGATGAAAATCGTAATGAGCGCCACCACGCCCAGCGTTCCGATGTTGCGATACCACTGCGACATTCCGGGCGCATCCTGCCGCCAGGCGCCCCGTTCGTCCTCGACCACCTGCCGCTGCTCATCCGTGAGCACATCCCCGCGCCGGTAGATCGGCTCGCCTGCATGATGCTCCACCATCGATGGGGGAATGCGCGAGGCTTCCGCCTCGGCGCGTGCACGTGTGGCCGGCTGGTCGAAGATGTAGGTCGGCTGCGGATCGCTCGACAAGCGCGCGGCGAACACCTCCTCCACAGGCTCGGGCAGATTGAGGGACGCCATCGCCTCGCGCCAGCGCCGGCGATTCTCCGCCTGCGCTTCAGGCTTGTAATCATGATAGTCGCGCGTCCGCAGCGCCGGACCGGAACTGCGGAACTCTGGAACCTCCTCGCGCAACTGCTGGCGCTGAAACTCCTGGCTCGTGATCGTTGGCTTCCCCGGCAACACCCTTCCGATCAGTTCCTTCACCCAGTCACGCCACTCTTCCGTCGTGCGCCCTTCGATCACGTGCCCCTGCACGGCCGCCAGCTTCTCCGCATCGAGGCCGTAGTCCGCGCGAATCTCGTCCGCCACTTCCTCCACCGATGCCACCCCATCCACCGCTTTGGGAAGGTTGATCAGCTCCTCCTGCAGCGCGACGAGGTAGGCCTGATTGAGTTCGAAGACGTAGGGCGCCCGCTCCCGCGCTTGCTGCCGAAGCGTCTCCGTCGCCTCCTTGTTCACCACGGTGAAATCCACCCGCTTCAACCGCGCATCCGTCATCACCTGCCCGACCACAAGCCGGTCCTGCTCGTGCGAATAGACTGTCAGCGAGCCCGCCGCTAGGAAGAAAACGAAGAAGATGAGCAGCGCGTTGACCAGCTCCCGCCGCAGGAACAGCGCCTTGAAGTCGATTCCCGGCTTGGGGATGGCGCGGCGGAGTTCTTCCCGCCTGCGGGCCGACTTCATCACTCCGGATCTCGGTTTCGCGTTGTCAGTTGGCATGGCCTGAGGGCCCTCCGCCGCAACCGCCATCCTTTGCGGGACCGCTACTGGGACTGCGTGCCTTGGGCGGGTGGCCTCCGTTCACCGTGGCGGGGGGTCGAAGTGCATCATCGATCCGCAATCGCGATTCTATGCGTTTCCGCTTCATCTGGTTATCGTCTGCATTTGGTTCACCGGCAAGTCCGCCAGCCCGCTTCGGCTCAAACCTATCGCTTTTGACCCCATTCATTCACCCCACCGCCCTGATCCCCGCAACCTGACCGGAACTTGGGAAACACTGGCTGGCATTGATACCTAACTCCATGTTGCGAACCAAGTTACAGAGGACAACACTCGTTGGGATTATAGGACTTTTCGCAGGGTGCGAGAGTCCGGGTCCCGCCAACCCCTTGCCCGCGAAATCCGAACGCAACGCGGTGGCGGCCGCCTTGGAGAGCACTGCTGGCGATCATCGAGGCGACTTCGTGCTGGAAAGGGCGAGCGGACGGGGCCGCTGGGAGGATGTTCCCAATGCCATCCGCTGGGCCATCGCCGAAGAGGGGGTCGAGATGGGCCTCCTCGACACGCACGAACAGCCCAGCGGCTACGTGTTCGAATTGATCACTGTCGAAGGCTGGCCCGCCACCCTGACAGTCCAAAGGACCCGCAATGAGCGTGTTTACGAAGCCGCGGCTCAAGTCGGCCGCTTTCACGACCTCCTCGATCGCCGCGATCGAGCGGAAGCACTGTTGCGGGCCTTCGACGACTGGATGGCTGTGCTCGGAGCCAAGCCCCAGCTCGTCCCTAGAAACTGACATGCGCACGACTGAGCAAAGTGTCATGGCAGCACTCATCTTCAGTGCTGGTTGACATCACTCTTCCCCCGCATCACGTCGCACCGGCACGACGCTGATGCCGCCGCTCTGGTCGAGCACCGCGTGCTTCACCTGATCGAGATTTTCCACACCGTGCCATTCCCTGGCTGCGTGGAGTATTTCCTCTTCCGTCACGCGCTCCTTCTCAAGTCGCTCCTTCAGAATGTGGCCGTCCTTCACGATCAGGATTGGCAGTCCATCGAGGATGCGGTCGAAACCCTTCCACATCGTGCTGAGCTTGGACAGCACCACATCGACGGCGACGAGCGTGAGCACCACCAGCACGCCGTTCGTCACTGAAAAGTCATCCCCGAGCAGGGTCTGCTGCGTCGCCTCGCCCACGATCAGCAGCAGCACGAAATCGAATGCGGTCATCTGCGCGAAGGTGCGGCGACCCGTGAGGCGCAGAATCAGCCAGACGAACACGTACATCGCCAGACCGCGAAGAACTGAATCCATCACCTGCCTCCTCGTGCGCGTTCATCACTCAGGGGTAGAAGAACGTCGAGAATGACACCGGTTCGCCGCCATTCACCGCGATCCAGCCTTTCGCCAGGCCGACTGAGCGCGGATCGAAGTGGAATACGACCTTTCCACCATCTTCGCCCGCCAATGGGAACTCGAATCGGCGCGCGCCTTCCCCCGCCGCCTGCGCGCGTGCCTCCGGCTCGGTGCGCTCCAGGGGGGCAGCGGCCAGATAGTCGTCCGACATATCGATGATGACCGAATCGCCCGGTGTCGAGTCGAGAGTGATGGTCAGCGTCATGGGCCGGCCGTTGCGCGCGAAGCGCTCATAATCGATCTGCGCGCCCGCGCTGCGTCTGGAGCCGGTGCTGAGCGGTCCCGATCCGAACAGCCCAAGCAGCGCGGCCAAGAGCACAAGGAAGAACACAACCCAGGCGACCCGCTGCGCCATCCAGTCGCGCCGTTGAAACGCCTCGTCTTCCGTCAGTTGCAGACGAGTGCCTTCGACGTAGCCCACCATGCGGGGTTCTCCCAGCCGCCGGAATGCGACCATAGGAACAGCCCGCGCCCACGACTGCTGGCATGAAATCCCCATTGTGAGTCGTGTCACTCCGCCTGCATCTCGCGCGCCAGGAGCGCCGCTCCGAGCAGGCCGGCGTTGTCACGCAGCTCGGTGATGAAGAACCTCGCCGCCCGAGACCGCTCGGGAAAGACGTGCCGCTCGAAGCTCTGCCGAATCCGCGCCACCCACGGCTCCCCCAGCGCTTCCGTCACTCCGCCCCCGATCAGCACCGTGTCCACGGCCAGCAGGGTAACACAGTTGGCGATAGCCACACCCAGCAGGTCGGCCGCGTGATGAATGGCTTCCACCGTCAGCGCATCGCCCGCCTCGTATGCCTTCGCCAGCGCCTTCGAACCCGCGATTCCTTTCTTTGGATCGATCAGTTCGTGCATCATCGAATCGGGATAGGCGTGCAGGCGCGACACGATCATGCGCGACATGCCGGTGCGCGAGCAGATCTCCTCCAGCTTGCAGCGGCCCCACGGTTCGCGGGGATCGAGAATCGTGTGGCCGATCTCTCCCGCGGTGAACAGTTCGCCGTGGTACACCCTTCCGCCGAGCACGATCCCGCCGCCCACGCCCGTGCCCACCCACACGCCGATGACATCGCCCTGGCCCTGGGCGGCCCCAAGCTGATGTTCGCCCCACACCGCGCCGTTCACATCGTTTTCGAGCAAGACCGGCTTGCCAAGCTTGTTCTCCAACAGCGCTTTGAAGGGCAGATCGATCCATCCGAGATTCGGTGCGTTCAAAATCACGCCCCGCGGCATATCGATGGCGCCCGCCGCGGCAACGCCCACGGCCCGAACCTGTTCGAGTTCGATGCCCGCTTCCGCGCAGGCTTCGGCGACACCATCAGCCAGCCGCCCCAGCACCGCTTCCGCCCCCTCATCGGGTTTGGTCTTCTTCTTCGCGCGCCCGACGATCTCATGGCGCGCATTGACCACCCCCAACTGCATGTTGGTTCCGCCCAGATCGACGCCCACTGTGAGCACTTCAGATTCTCGCGAGGCCTCATCGCTCATTGCACCAGCATACAGCGCCCCTCGCCCCCCAAGCGAAAGCCCACGGCGTGCACGCCGTGGGCTCGATGGCTTGATTGGAGAATCGCCTTCGAATGTCGCTCAGAACGACAACTGCAACTGCGTGCGGATCACGATATGGTCTTCGCCCATGTGCCCGGCAATACGCCGCTCCACCGGCGGCGCAGGCCGCGCACCACGCACAGATCATCCCACCAGTCCATTCTTGAGAGATTCGCACATGTCAAGTTGCGACAACGGTATGGGGGAGGGCAGGGGCGCACTCGGCCTGATCGCTTGGAAGCGCCCGGAGATGGGGTAGGTTGATTGTGGCCGCACCGCCCTCGAGTCCTGCAGCGGCGCCGCGTTCGAGACAACCGAAGAAAAGAAAGCCCACACACCATGTCTTACCGACCGACTTCGCTTCCCCTTCCCGCGTTCCGAGGCCGCGCTCGCCAGCTCATTGTCGCGACTCTCGCCTTGAGCATCTCCGGCGCTGAAGCTGTCGCGGTGGAGCAAGCGGAAACCATCACATTGGTCGGCATTGCCCGGGACTTCGCCGATCAGCACCCGGATTTCGGAAATCTTTCAGGCGATCACGGCGGCCTCATCACCGGCATCGTCGACACGCAGCTCGCGGACAACGCCAATCCACAGTTCACCCCCGATGGACGCAAGGTCATTCACGAGGCCGAGGATGCCCAAGGCCGCTCCATCGCTCCTCACCTCACGGACATCTCCCTCGGCGACACCCCGGCCGACATCGGACCGGAGAATCGCGGCGGAGTGCAATCGGAATCCTCCTTCGCCGGCTGGTTCACCGATCAACTTGGCCTGAATCTCTCGGCCCAGGTCGATATCACCTTTCAGCCGATCGGTGATGGCGTGTTCGTGTTTGATACCGGGGAAGACTCGCTCTACAGCGAACGCGGCGGGTTCTTCCCCATCGACAACATGCTCTACGGGAACGACCGCACCGGAGGCGGCAGGCACAACACCAGCTTCTCCTTCGAACTGCACGCCGGGTTCACCTATCGCGCCGACATGAATCAGTTCATCGAAGTCAACGGCAATTCGGAGGTGTGGGTCTACATCGACGGCCGGCTTGTGATCGACCTGGGCGGAATTCGTCCCTCCGACAGTCGGGGCCAGTATGTCGACCTCAACCGCCTCGGCCTTGAAGACGGCAGCCACCACACCTTCTCACTCTTCATCGCGAACCGTCACCGCGGAACTCCCAATTTCCGGCTCGAAACCAACGTCCTTCTCGATGGCGCACAGCCGATGTCGGTCACGGCCACGTTCGATTGAGCGAACCCCGTCATCCGCTGCGCTCCTTCGAGAGCCGTCCCTGCCGGCCGGGCATGCTTGGACCTCGCTGCACAGGCCATCTACCCTGTCCTCTCTTGCCGGCGGATGAACGATGCGCACCAGCGGCCGGCGGGACATGCGAACCTCCCAATGGCCGAACGTCGCCATCTCGCGGTTTCGGTCACCACCCGCGCCGTGGTTTCGCTGCTGGTTGTGGCCGGCGGCGCTTTCATCTTTCGCGTGCTGTTTCTCACCCGCCCGCAACCGCCCCAGCCGCAGGAGGTGCGCCAGGTGCGCGAAGTGCGCATCATGCGCCCGGCGATGGTCCCCGTGCGGCGGCAATGGATCGGCTACGGAGCCGCCCGCGCCATGGACGCCGCCGCCATCCCCGCCCAGGTCAACGCAATCGTCATCGAAGTGCCCGAATCGATCAGGCCGGGAGCGCGCGTCGATCAAGGCTCCGTGATCGCGCGCCTCGATGCCGTGGATTTCGAGCAGCAGCGTGATCTCATCAGCGAGCAGATCAACGCCATCGACGCCGAGCTCGAGCAGCTTGACATCGAGGAGGCGAGCTGGGGCGAGCGGCTGACGCTGGCGCAATCCGAAGAAACGGTTGCCGCAGACGACGTCCGTCGTTTTCGCGAGTTGCTGGCATCAGGTGACGCGACCCAGGTTGAATTGGATCGCGCCGAGGCCGCCCTTGCGTTCGCGCGCCGGGCTGTCAGCACGATTCGCGAGGAGTTCGAAAAGGCGGGTCCCCGCAGGCTGCGGCTGCGGTCCCAGCGCCACGGGCTGACCATTGAACAGGAAATCGCGCAGCGCAATATCGACCGAGCCACCATTCTCAGCCCCATCGCCGGCACGCTGGATTCGGTGGACGTCGATGAGGGCGAACAGGTGATCGATGGCCAGACCGTGGCCACAGTCGTGGATCTGTCGCGCATCGAGGTGGAGGTGCGCCTCCCCGCATCCGCGCGCCTGTATGTGCGCCCAGGTGATTCGTCCGAAATCATCCCGGCGGGCGTGCCCGATCGCCGCTGGACAGGGCGGATCGCTCGCATTGGCCCGAGCGATGACCAGGACACGCGGACCTTTCCCGTGTACATCGAGGTGGAGCAGGATCCCGCCGAGCCCGGCGGCCTCACGCCGGGCCTGTTCGTGCAGGCATCCGTGGAAAGCACGATCGAAGAAATGCGCATGCTCGTGCCGCGCCAGGCGCTGTCGCGCGGCCGCCTCCTGCTGGTGACGGACGGGCGCATCGAGCCGCGCGAAGTCGAGATCGCGTTCTTCATTTCCGGCCGCTTCCCGCAGCTTGGACTTTCCGACGAACGCTACTGGGCGGCCCTCGCCCAGCCGCTGCCGGAAGGCAGCGAGATTGTCGTCAACGGCAGCACTGATCTGGCTCCCGGCGCGCTGGTCGCGCCCATCCTCGCGTCGCGTGCCGGCCGGGCTGTTAGCTCCGGCGGCAATCCCGGAATGTCGAATGTCGAATCCGGCGGGGGAGGTTCGCGGTGAATCTCCCGCGCTTCGGCGTCACCAAGCCCGTCGTGATCAACCTGCTGCTGTGGTCCATCCTCATCGGCGGGGTGTTCTCGTCGTTCACCATCACACGCGAGTTCTTCCCGGATGTCACGCCCCAGATGGCGACCATCGCCCTGCCGTATCCGGGCGCGCGGCCGGAGGAAGTGGAGGATGGCCTCGCCATCAAGGTCGAGGATGCCATCGAGGATACCGTCGGCGAAGATGTCAAACAGATGCGCACCACCATTGTCGAAGGCGGGGGCGGCATCATCGTCGAGTTCGCCACCGGAACCGATGTCGCCGACACGATCGACGAGATCGAGCGCGCCATCGACTCGCTGACGGATCTCCCCGAGGAGTCCGAGAACATCGAAGTCATCGAATTCGAAGCGCGGCTTCCCGTCATTCTCGTCACGGTCTTTGGCGACGCGGGTGAGGATGAGTTGAAGCACGCCATTCGCGAAGTTCGTGATGATCTCCGCTCTCTGCCGGGCATGGGCGAAATCGTCCTCGTCGGCGTTCGCGACTACGAAATTCGCGTCGATGTCCGCGCCCAGGCCCTGCTCGAGCACGGTTTTTCGCTGCCGCAGGTCGCGAACGCCATCCGCGCGTGGATGGCCGAAGTCCCCGGCGGCTCAGTCCGCACGCAGGGCGGGAACATCTCGGTGCGCACGCTGGGCGTTCCCGAGCGGGCCGCCGCCATTCGCGACATTGTTCTGAGATCCTCGCCCGATGGCGCCGCCCTTCGCGTGGCCGACGTGGCCAGCGTCAGCGAGTCCTTCGTTGACGAGCAGATCGTGCGCCGCTTCAACAGCCGCCCGGCCGCCAGTCTTGTCGTGTACAAGAAGGGCGATCAGGATGCCGTCGAGATGGCGGAGAAGGTGCGCGCCTATGTGAGCGGCCGGCGCAATGGCGCCTACGAGCCGGGAATCGCGGACCGCATCAACGATGTGCTGAATTGGTTGACCGGCGCGCCAGATTCCGGCGCGGAGCTGCGGAAATCGCCCCGCAAACGCGCCTACCTCCTTGGCGCCGCCAGCCAGAATTCGCTGCCCGGCGAGATCGCCACCCATTCCGACCTCGCCCGGTTCATCGAGGGCCGCCTCGAACTCCTCACCCGCAACGCCACGTCCGGCGCCGTCTTCGTGTTTCTCAGCCTTCTGTTCTTTCTCAACTGGCGGGCCGCCATATGGGTCGAGCTGGGCCTCATCGCCGCCATTTGCGGCACGCTCATTCTCATGGCCGTCGTCGGTGTCACCATCAACCTGCTGACGATGTTCGGCCTCATCATCGTCATCGGCATGCTCGTGGATGATGGCATCGTTGTCGCGGAGAACATTCAGAACCGGCACGATGAGGGCGAGCCGGCCCTCCAGGCTGCGATCGGCGGCACGAACCAGGTGCTCTGGCCGGTCGTCGCCACGGTTCTCACCACCATCGTCGCGTTTCTTCCTCTCACCTTCATTCAGGGCCAGATCGGCGACCTGCTCGGCGCTCTGCCCATGGTCGTCGCTTGCGCGCTGTCGGTCAGTCTTGTGCAGGCGCTCCTGATCCTGCCGTCCCACATGGGTCACTCGCTGAGGAAACGCGATCTCTTCCTCGCGCGGCATGCCGCCGAGGAACGCCCCACCGGTTTTGCGCGGCTGCGCGCCGCCCTGCCCCAGGCCCTCCGCAGGTTCGAGCGATGGCGGGACATGATCATCATGGAGCGCATCGCGCCCGCCTTCGGCCGATTCCTCAATCTCGCGCTGCGCTTCCGCTATATCAGCATCTCGATCGCGCTGGCCATCCTGATCGTCTCCATCGGCCTCCTGGCGGGCGGGCGCGTCGGCTTCACGTTTCTCGATTCCAGCGATTCCGAGACCATCATCGTCGATGTGCGCCTGCCGGTGGGATCGTCCCTCGAGGAATCGCAGCGGGTTGTCGAAGCCATCGAGCAGGCGGCCCTCGCGCAGAACGAACACTACCACGGCGAAATCAAGTCGGTCTCCACCATGATCGGCGAGGCCCAGAACCTCGAAAGCGGCGCGCGGGATGTCTCGGCTTCCCACGTCGCTCAAATCTTCATCGAGCTTGCCGAAATCGAGGCCCGCGAACGCAACAGCCAGGAAGTGATCGCGTCCATCCGCGCCGCCAGCGCGGGCAGCGTCGCAGCTGCTGAGAGCATCAAGTACTCGGAGGTGGGCGCCGGTCCGGGCGGGGCGGATATCACGGTCGAGCTGCACGGAGCAGATTTCCCCGCGGTCGAGGCCTGCGCCGCCGACCTGCAGCAGCGGCTCGCCACCGTTCCCGGCATCCACGATGTCACCGACGACAGCTACGCCGGCCAGCGGGAAGTGCAGATCACCCTCAAGCCCGGCGCCGCCTCTCTTGACCTCGACGTGAACGACGTCGCCACGCAGGTGAGGGGCGCGCTGTACGGGATCGAAGCCCACGTCTTCGCTTCGAACCGCGAGGACATCGACGTGCGCGTCCGGCTCGACGAAGCGACGCGCCGCGATCTCGCCGCCATCGAGAACCTCTGGATCATCACGCCCGCGGGCAATCCTGTTCCTCTGGTCGAAGTCGCCGAGCTTCGCGAAGGCAGCAGCTACGCGGCAATCCGCCGCATCGATCGCGCTCGAGCCGTCACCGTCACCGCCGACGCCTCGCCCGGCACCAATCCCGAGGAGGTCGTCACGGCGTTCCCGTGGGATGAACTGCGGGCAGCCCATCCCGGTGTGCGCATCGATTTCGGCGGCCGGCAGCGCAACCTGACCGAAGCGATGTCCACACTGCCCTATGGGTTCCTCGCAGCGCTCGTCCTCATCTACATCAATCTCGCATGGCTCTTTTCGAGCTACACCCAGCCCCTCGCGGTGATGATGGCTATTCCCTTCGGAGTCATCGGCGTCATCTGGGGCCACTTCCTGATGGGATATACGCTCACCTTCCTCAGCCTGATCGGCTTCGTCGCCCTCAGTGGCGTGGTGGTCAACGATTCGCTCATTCTCGTGGAGTACTACAACGTGCTGCGGGCCGAGGGCCTGAGTGTGCGCGAGGCGCTTGTCAAGGCGGGCGTGAGGCGTCTGCGCCCCATCTTCCTCACCACCATCACCACGGTGCTGGGACTCCTGCCGCTTGTGCTCGAGCGATCGTTCCAGGCGCAGTTCCTGATTCCGATGGCCATCGCGATCTGCTTCGGCCTGGCCGGCGCCACGGTCCTTGTGCTGATGGTGCTCCCGTGCATCATCGTCGTGATCGACGACGTCAAGAGCGTCGCATATTTCCTGTGGCATGGCCGCCCGCGACCCGCCGCATACCACGCGCCCGTGCCGAGCCCCGCTCCCGAGTAAGTCGGGCGCGCGGGGCGGCGATCCGCACCCACGGATTACCGTGGCTGGTCACTCGTCGAACTGCGCAGCATGGCGCGCTGGGCCATGTGTCGTCCGATTCCCGGATCGACCAGCTCATATTGCACAGCGCGCAAGGCCGGTCCGAGGAAGATGTGATCAATGTGCCAGAGCGGAAGGGGAGCGCGCGGGAAGCTCGCGCTGTACCCCCGCCCCGCGTCGTCGTACGCGTGGTGCAGATCAAGCCCGTCGAAGATGACGTCGATCGAGGCGCTGCCGCGGGTCAGATTGAAATCGCCGACCACGACATCGGGTGGCGGTAACGGGCGCTTCTCGATGAGCGCGCGCAGTTCTCGCGCAAAAGCCATGCGCGGAATCCGCGGCTGCGAAGGAAAATCCGCCATCCATATGACAATTCCTGTTCCAAGCGCTTCGCGCGTATCGATGGGCAGCACAGTGATCTGCTGGTCACCCTCCTGCGAGATGAACGCCGGCGCCCCTACGGCGAAGCGAGTGATGATCAGAAACTTGCCGAGCTGGATCATCTGCTCGCCCTCGCGCAGATAATCGCGAAGGGAATCGTGCCACAGGATGCCGTTCGGGGCCGTGAGAACGAGAACGTCTGCGCGCAGATTGAACAGGGCCTGCGCATGTTCCGCGCGCTGTCGCGGCGGCGGCATCTGGCCAAGATTCCAATGAACGAAGCTCACCCCCGGGCCCGCAACTTCAGCGGTGCTACCCGCCCGCGCCGAAGAGAGCGAGAAATACCGGTGCTCAACCAGAAAAAAGTATCCGGCGATCGCCAGCAGCCCAACCGCGCTCACCACCACCGCCCGCCGCCGCCGCGATCCCCGGTCCGCCCGCCCCCACGCAAAGGGCAAGCCGATCAGCGCCGTCAGAAGCAGCACCGCCGCGATCGCCCCCAGCGTCGGAATCCACCACAGCCACTGGCTCCAGGCGTACTGATCCGTGAGAAACCGGCCGAGCAGCCAGCCCAGCAGAATCAACGCCAACGCCGCCAGCACGAACCATTGAACAAAGGCAAGGGTGAAGCAGAGAGGGCGATTCATTTATCTTCTTGTGTGACAGGCGCTTACGAATCAGTCGGTCGCAGTTGGCCATGGAGCCGGTTATCCATTTTCGACAGCCATGGTAGGACTGCTTCGCAATCTCTCGTGGCGGCGCAAGGCGGAACCCGCGACCGGCTATCTATAGGAGTTCCGTTGTTCCTCAGGGAGATTCCGCATGCGATCACTTCATCACGCGAGGGCGCCATTCTGGGCCATCGCTTTCGTCACAATCGCCACCGGCGCCTTCGCCGACCCGCAGCAGGAACAGTGGACGCAGGAACTCTTCGGGAACGCGGCTTGGCCGGCGACGGGTACACATCGGTTCGTCGAGTGGGATGATGGATCGGGACATGCCCTCTACTCGACGGGAGTGTTTGAGGTTCCCGGGAGCGCCGGCCTCACCGATCTCGCTCGATGGTCCGGCTCTCGTTGGATCCCCATCCCCGGGGTGGACATCTTCGCAGTCGGACCGGTGGCGAATGCACACCCGGTGGCGTTCGACAGCGGCCCCCTCTTGGGAATCTGGATTGGGAAGGCCGTTGCCAACTCAGTCGGCCTCTATCTCGAACACTGGGATGGACAGACGCTGCAGCAACTCGACAGCGACGACGGGCCGAATCGTGAAGTGAAGGCGATGGTGGCATTTGACGATGGGTTGGGCGACGGCGAAGTTCTGTTCATCGGCGGCAATTTCACGGAAATCGCCGGCGTGCCGATGCGATACTTCGCGCGCTGGGACGGCGAGGACTGGTCAGAGCCCGCCCCAAGCAACTCGGCCAGAATTCAACACATGGTTGTGTTCGATGGCGCGATCTATGCCGTCATGTATTACAACTTCGTCATGCGATTCAATGGCGAGGACTGGGAGGTCGTCGGCGACCCGTTCAACGAATCGATCGAGGCGCTCATGGTGGGCGATGACGGGGCGGGCCCCACCTTGTACGTCGGCGGCAAGTTCACTCAAAGTGGCGGTGCGAACATCAATCACATTGCCAAACTGCAGGATGACGCGTGGGTTCAGGTTGGTGATGGCTTTGACGATCAGGTCAGTTATCTGGCGTCCTGCGACAATCGTGTCTACGCCAACGGCTACTTTCTATGGTCCGGCGACACACCAGTGGAGCGATCCGCGGTGTGGGATGGAACGCAGTGGGAAGAGTTTGATGTGGACCGCCGCATTATGTATGTTTTTGAGCATGGCGGCGAGAATCTGCTCTTCGTCAACGGCGGATCGCGTGACATGCGGTACCAATCGGCCGTCAGCATCTGGGATGGCGCAGCCTGGAGCGTCACCGGGAGCGGTCAGGGGGTTGACAACTTTGTGTACGACCTTGCGCAATGGGATGACGGCTCCGGGCCGGCTCTATACGCATGCGGCGACTTCCAATGGGCCGGCTCAGAATCGGGCTTCTCGGGAATGGGAACGTGGGAAGGCGAACGCTGGCATCACGTTCACGAGAGCGAAGTTACTGGCGCGTTTTCCGGCAGTTTGCGGAAGTTGTTGCCCTTCGACGCCGGCAATGGAGAATCGCTCTATGTGCTCGGTGAGTTTGACGAGATCGACGGCTCTCCCGCCTCGAATATCGCGCGCCTGGCCGGCAATCGCCTCGTTCCGGTGCATCCTGCCACCGACGGCGGGATCAGCGATGCCTTGGTGTGGGATGACGGAAATGGTGAAGCCATGTTCATCGCCGGCGAGTTCACTACCGCCGGGGGCGAACCGGCATCATGCATTGCACGATGGGATGGAGAACAGTTCACTCGACTTGGAACGGGCGATTTCGATGACGCCATTCTCGACATCGCTGTCTATGACGACGGCTCGGGTGAAGCCTTGTATGCTGCGGGAGAGTTCAGGATCGCGGGCGGCGTTTCCGCAAATTACATTGCCAGGTGGGATGGTGCATCATGGTCGCCGGTCGGCAATGACATCGACAATCCCGTCGCGGCGCTGGCGGTCTTTGACGATGGATCGGGACCTGTGCTCGTCGCGGCTGGAGCCTTCAATTACGCCGATGGCGAGCCCGTGTGGGACATTGCCCAGTGGAACGGCAATAGTTGGTCCGATCTTGACGGCGGAACCGGGAGTTATGGCTACTACATCACGGAACTCGCAGTCGATCACGAACATCCAGATGGGCCGTATCTGTACGCGGCCGGCTATTTCTCTGAGATCGGGGGAGTCGAAGCCGAGCGCATCGCCCGATGGGACGGCTCTTCATGGCAACCGATGCTCACAAACGGCCGCGGCCTGAATGGGTTGAATGGGGACGAACATCCCCTTCCCCACGCATTTGCGATGCTTCCTTGCGACGATGCCGGCGGCCGCGCGCTCTATGTCGGCGGGAGATTCAAGTTCGTAGGTGATTTCCAATCAACATACATCGCCCGCTGGGGTCCGGCCCTTCCCCCTTCCATCGTGCCGGCGATCCTGCGATCCGTGGAGGTGCTTCAGGGCGAGCACCTGCGCGGCAACAAGGCCAAGCTGCGCGAATCCGATGACCGCTACTACAAGACGCAATCCACTTTCGAAGGAGGCGGCGGCGATCCAAACATCCTGAAACTCCGGCTCATCTTCCGCACCGATGTGACATCGCCGCGACGATTGAACATCGATGTCGAAAGCCGCATCAACGAATCCGGTGCCTCGGAGAGGGTCTATCTTCTCAATGTCGTGACGGGCAACTACGACCTGATCGAAGCCCGGCCGCTCGGCCACAACGAAAGCGTCTTCAAGCTCCGCAATATCGACGCGGAGGAGTATGTCGATCCATCCGGAAAAATCCGCATCCTGGTGAAACACACCCTCACCGCGGGTCTGAGCAGTGACGGATTCAAATCCTTCGTTGATCGGCTAACGCTCGATGTGAAGCGCTGATGCTCAGCATGGCGCGAAGGTGTGAAACAGTCTCACTCCGGCCGCCTGATCTGCAATTCCTCGATCGCCGCAATAATGCGCCCGTGCCAGCGCGGGTGCGCGCATACGATGCCCCGATTTCCGCTCAGCGTCGCGCCCCGCGAAAAATCGAGCGGCTTGCCGTCGATGTCCGTAACGATCGCACCCGCTTCCTGCGCGATGATCATCCCCGCCGCGTGGTCCCAGATCTTCTCGACGTACCCCTTCTTCGTCGGCAGACGCAGGTACGCATCCGCCTGCCCGCGCGCCACCACCGCATACTTGCATTGACTATCCAGCCGCGCCGGACTTCCCCCTCCGCCGAGATGCTCGATGATCCGCGCCGTGTCATCCTGCTTGGTATGGCCCGTCTCCACCGACTCGCACACGCGGATGCGCCACAAAGCATCATGCGCACGCGCATCCATCCGCACCGCTTGCGGCGAAGCACGCTCACCCATCGCAGGAATCACGAAAGTTCCACCATCTCGCGTCGCAAAGTAAATCAACCCCTCCGGGTCAGGCTCATCAAACGAGCGCTCCAGATCCGGCGAAAGATTCGGGCACCCCATCACGCCCAGCACCACCTGCCCGCGCTCGATGAGCGCCAGCGCCAGCGCATACTGCCCCCGCCGCAGAAAACCCTTGGTCCCATCCACCGGGTCGAGGGTCCAGTACGAATCCGCCGTGGCATTGTGATCGCCCGAGTCGATGGCGGCCAGCACATCCGCTTCCGTGGCGCCCGGCCAGACCTCGCCCACGACCCGCACCACTTCACTCAGCGCGCCCGACTGCTCCGCCTGGCGCAGCAGGTCCGTCGATTCCTCCCCGACCAGGTGCAGCCGATCATTCGCTGAGTGCAGCGTCTTCTGGAGATGGTTCGCCACCACCGCCTGGGCTGCGAAATCCGCCACCGTCACCGGGCTGCGGTCATCCTTCGTGATCTCGCCGATCTTCTCCAGCCGCGATTGCACCGCCCGCGTCACGCGGCAGGCCAGCGCCACCGCCTCGCGGGCTGCCCGCAGCGCTTCCTGTCTGCTGCCCGGCGCTCCTGTCGCGTCTCTCACGTGCGCTCCTTCTGTCATCACGCGCGTTCCTTCCTTCCCCGCCCGCTGCGGCGATGAATCAAAACCGTGAGGATATGCAGCAGCGCCGCCATCGGAATGAACAGAATCGCCGCCGACAGAGCATTCAGCGCCAGCAGATACACCGCATTGCCTCGCAGACCGTTCGGAGCATCCTCCCTGAGTTCATTCGCCCAGATGAATGGCGGAAACCCGAAATCGGGCTCGATGCCGTGCACGCGATTGACATTGCGGGCCGGGTCGGTGAACCAGTAGCTCATCGCCGTCAGCGCCACGAAGATGAGCATGATCGCCGGCAGCGCCCCCCACGGATATCGCCCGCGCCGCAGCACGATCCAGAGCAGAAACGGAAGCACATACAGGTGATGCCCCGTGGACACCCACGTCGAAAGCGAAGCGCCCTCCATGTAATGGGAAATCCGAAGTGGAAACCCGAATCCCAGCAGCCACGCCGTTAGGTCGAACAGCCACAGCGAGTGCGTGAAGAGGATGCCTGTCAGCGCCGCCGCGACGAGCCACGGCCGCCGCATGATCAGACCCGCGCCCGCGATCACCAGCGACATGTGCGACATCCACAGCACATCATCGCCGAGCCCCTTGTTGAACTTGATGATGGCTGTGACAGCGAACTGCGCCAGCAGCAAGGCCCCGACCACCGGCCACCACCACTCGCCCTCCGGGGGCTGCGTCGCCGATGCCCCGTTCTGGTCGCGCACCCTTCCTCGCATCCCCATGATTGTGCCACGTATTCCGCACAATGGCGCGGCAACCATTCGAAACGAAAGCGCGCTTCAGACACTTGCCTCTCGCACCGAACGCCGGACCTGAGGGCTCGAAGGTCCGGGTTGCCTTGTCCCAGCCCTCGAAGGTCCGGGTCGCCCCATCCAAGCGCTAGACCTCCGAATCGCGTCGCTTCGCTGAACGCATCTCCAGTCCAGATCTTGACTCTCACGCCGCCGCCGCCGCCGCGCACGCCAGCCGCCGCAGCGGCGCGTAGGCCTCTTCCGCGTTCCCGCGCGCAGCCTCCCCGCGTTCGATCGAGCGCCGCAGATCGAAAAACCGGATCGGCAGCCACATGTGCGACTGGCCGAGCTGCCACAGCACCACCGCGCTGTCGAGCGCGCTGCGGCCCATGGATCCATCGCCGCGCTGTATCGATGCGATCGCCCGCGCGCCCCGATCGATCGATTCCTCTATACCCGCGGGCTTGGGTGTATGGAACTCCTCGTGTCGCCGCTCGAGATCCAGCAGCCCGCGCAGCCCGATGGCGCTGGGTGCAAGCGACGCCGCTCCCTCTCCCCACAACCCGTCGGTTTGCTGCAGACCGATGAGCCGCCCCGCCAGCGTGCGGGCCGGCGGGCACGGCGCATAGGTCAATTCCGTGATCCTCTGAAGGGCGAACCCGAGTGCGGCCGGAACCACGCCCCGCCCGCCACAGGCACGCCTGAGATCAGCAGCACAGCCTGCGGGGCACCGGCCGCCCTCGATCACCCGGGCCAGAAGCTGCTCGAATCGCTCGGCCTCGATGAGATGCTCGATCTGGGAGAGTGTGAGCATGGAAGGAGTTCCTCACGTAAGGAGTAGACGATCGCCGTACCAACCGGCAAACGGTTTTTGTTCGGTATTCATCCTACCCGGGTTCGGGCGGAAATCAAGCCCGTAAGTTGGCTTTTGTTTGGGTAGCTGCCCGCCCGAGGCCGATCGAGCAACTCCCGGCCGGGAAAGCCGCGGCGGCCAATCCGAATTACTCTGTGTGCCGGGCGGCCGATCGACCATTCGCGCAGGCAGCCCATCCCGCTCGTATACACGCGAAGGAAACGTCATGTCCACCACTCCCCACTCCCAGCAATCCCTCATGGCCGCCAACCCCACCAACGGCATGGCCATCGCAGGGTTCGTCTGCTCCCTCCTTGGCCTCCTCACCGGCGGTCACCTGCTCTCGCCGGTCGGCCTCATCCTGAGCGCTGTCGCCCTCGGCCGGCCCGGCAACCGCGCTCTCGCCGGCTGGGGCGTTGCACTCGGCATCCTCGGCCTGTGCGGCTGGGCCATCGCGCTCCTCGTTGCTGGCGCCGCCCTGGCCGCGATCTTCGCCGCCCTTCTCGGCATCGGCCTGATCGCGCTCGCCAACCCCGTCAAGGCGGAAATCACCGCCGACATGGCCGTCATCGCCGCCGCCATCGAAGATGAACGCAACGACAGCGGCTACCTGCCCGCCGATCTCACCGGGTTGGGGCTCGACCAGTCATTCCTCAACGATCCCTGGGGCAACGCCTACGAATATCGTCTCACCGACGCCAACGAGCATGGCTACGAGATCATCTCCTCGGGGAACGATCGCCAGATCGGAACCGATGATGACATCGCTTTCAGCAAGCTCGGCGATCTCTGGGGCGAGGATGGCCTCGTGCGCGTGACCACCTCCGACGATGAGGATGGCCGGCACGTGCGCGTGCGCATCGGCGGCCGCACCATCGATGTGAACAAAAACGAGGATGGCGCCACCGTCGACGTCGGGGATGAAGAATACGAAGTGAACGAAGGCGCGCCCGACGAGACGGAAATCGAATCCGATTGACGGTCGCGCATCCTGTTGCCGTGAAGCCGCCGCGCCCACGCGGAGCCCTGATGTCGGGTGCCACGGGCGAGCCGCTTCGGCTCGCCCGTGCGAGCTCTGCACACGCCGACCTTCGCGCTCAAATCTCCGGCGGCGGCGTTGACAGCGCGCTCCACGATGCGCACGTCGCGATCACGATCCCGCTCATCACGTTGTTCCAGAAGACCGCCCCTTCCTCGAGCCCGCCCAGCGGCCAGGGCGAAACGATCAGCCAGATCCCGAACACCACGTTGATCCACGAAAGCACCGCCGCGCGATGCGCCCCGAACACGCGCGTGCCCGCCAGCAGCGCCACCGCAGCGCCAACGATCACGCTGTTCCACGTCGCCCACCACTCCGCGTATCCGAGAATGAACGGCGCCAATGCCAGCCAGAGCCCCACCCCAAGATCGATCCCGCTCGCCGTGATGATCTGCCGCCGATACTGCTGCCGGTCCTGTCGATCGAGTGCGTAGGCCATGCATCCTCCCGATTTGCCCGCCGCGCGGACGACACCCGAACGGTAGAAGCCGCTTGTCCGCGAGTGCATGGCGAAACCGCGCTATCCCGCGCGCCATGGTGAAACCGCCGCAGCGGGCGGCAGCGTCGCCAGCAGAGAAGGGCCTCGTTTGAGAGGCCCTTGTGCATGCGCATTCGATCGCTTCGCTCACCTCACCCCGATCACCACCTGATCCGTGCTGGAGATGAACCCGGTGATCGAGAAGGTCGCAACGGCGGACTGGCGAATCGACAGCTCGATTCGGCCATCGCTCGCGCGCACGCGGTTCAAGGCCGGCACATTCTCGATGGTCTCGACGATCTCGGTCGCTCCGATCGAATACTGGTGCACCTGCTGGAATGCGTTGGTGGCCCAGTTGCGCAAGCGCAGCTTTGATACTCCGCCCGACTGGTTCAGCCGCCCTTCGACCGTCAGATCAAGCGATTGCGGGTCCTCGGCCTCCGTGACCGCACCCACTCGCAGGTCCATGACATTGGGCTCCGACGCCGTGAAGCCGATCCGGCTGCGGGCGCGAACATATGAATCATCCGACTCCATCAGGTCCGGCAGGCCCCCAGAGATCAGCGAGCCGAAGGCGATGGTGAAGTCGGTGAGCGTGGCAGGAATTGATGTCTCGCAGTTCAGCTCGAAGATGTAGGCCGACCCTGACTCGCTGCCGTTGTCGTCGTCGCGAAACGCTCCGATAATCGCGTGTTCGCCCGACAGATCGGCGCTGAAGCCGAACTGATCGCCGAGCCAGCCATCGGAGGCCGTCACCTTCTTGATTTCCACCCATTGGGTCGGCCCGGCGCTCAGGAAGAAGTAGGCGGAACTCCTGAATGTTCCGATGACGGCGTGGCCGTCCCGCACCTCCACGCTGGCCCCGAATTGCTGGTTGATCTGGAAATCCGACGCGGTGATTTTGGCGGATTGAGTCCAGTCTCCGGCGCCATCGTCACGAAAGACATAGACGGCGCCATCCGATGAATCGGCATCCGGGGCGCTGGCCATCGCGATGTCGCCGCTGATGGAAACCTGGTAGCCGAAGTCATCATCCGCACCGCCGTCGGACGCGTTGAGTTTGTCGATCTGAATCCAGTTTCCCGCGCCATTATCGCGAAAGATGTATGCGGACCCGGATTGGCTGCCGAGATCGTCATCGCGGGGCGCGGCAACGATGGCGGTGTCGCCGTCAATCGCCACATCGAGCCCGAAATAGTCCTCGATTGCTCCATCTGATGCGTTGATCTTGTCACTCTCGATCCAGTTGCCGCTCTTATCTTCGCGGAAGATATATGCGGAGCCCGACTGCGCGCCGAGATCGTCATCCCACAGCGCGCCGACGATCAGATGGTCGTCGCTGATCGCTACGCTGTACCCGAAGGTGTCCCAGGCTTGTCCATCCGAGGCGGTCAGCTTCTCGATCTCGACCCACTGGTCAGAACCAATGTGGCGAAACACATAGACCGCTCCTGCCTGAAACGCGAGACTGTCATCGCCGGGCGCGCCGATCACCGCGAGATCGTCCTCGATATCGACATTCCAGCCGAATTGCTGCCCAGCGTGCGCATCGCTCGCCGTCAACGTCGCGATTTCGACCCAATCCCCGGACTCATGTCGGCGGAAGATGTATGCCGAGCCCGACAGAGCGCCGAAATCCCCATCGTGGCGCGCTCCGACGATCGCGACATCGCCGCTGATGGCCACGGCGGCTCCGAATTGATCACTTGCCGCACCATCACTCGCGAGCAGTTTCGCCGTCTCGAGCGGATCACATTGAGCAGTCGCGCCGCCGGCTCGGATGACCAGCAGCACCGTGGCTCCGCTGCGCCATTGCCATCTCGACATGGCCGCCTCCTCATGCGAAGCGCCCGCTGAGCACGACCGCATCCGACAATGCGAGTTTACGTCCGAGGCGGAAGTCTGCAAGCTGGAATCGCGGAATCCGAGCAAATCACGGCACTCGGTTTCACCTCACGCCGACGATGACCTGATCCCCGCTCGACGCGAACTCCCACAGCCGCGCCGTTCACACGATCGCTGCCAGCCGGTGTGAACAGAGGCCCTTCTACACCTTCAGCAGCCGCCGCGCCTCCTCGTATCCCGGCGCGGGATAGCCATATTCGCTCGCGGTGACGCGCGCCAACGCCGCCACGTGCCGCCAGCGGAAGGCCGGCCGCGTGGCCGCGAACTCCTCCGTCACCGTTCGATAATACTTCTCCGCGTGCAGCGCGCCATCTTCGCTCACCGCGAACTTGAGCAGAAGATCGAACACCGGCCGCGCTTCGTGGCCGAGTTCGCCGTAGCGATGGACCAGCGCGCACGCCCGGGCCTGGTCCTTCTCCACGACCGCGCGCTCTGTCGCGCGCAGCATCTTCGCGGGATCGGTCGATGAGATCGATTCAAGATGCTCCGCCATGGGGTAGGGCTCCCCATGCTGCCCGCGATTCTGTCCCGCCGTGTGATACGCCCCGACGATGAGACTCGACACGGTGTTGCGCGAATCGCTCACGCGTGCGATGTTCCGCCACGCGTTGGCCGAGTCCGAAGCGTGCACGCCCACCGATGCGCCATGGACGCTGCCCTTGGGCTTGCCCTCTTCATCCTGCAGGCGGCCCGGGTCGCGAAGGACCAATTGGTTCGATGCCAGCGAAATCGCCTCGCCGATCGCTTCCGGCGCCATGCCCTCGGCCAGCGCCGCCGCGACCGCTTCGGCCGCCGCTTCCCGCCCGCCGCCGTAGATCGTCTCGCTGAGCCGCTCGATCCGGCCATCATCCGGCCGGTAATCTCCCAGCGCGCGGCCGAGCAGGTGATGCTCGTCGAGCAGCTTGGGCAGAACGGCCCGAACTTCGGGCTCGGGGCGATTGCGCTCGATCCGGCCGCGCTCCGCATCCACGCAGTAGCGCACCGACTGGCGAAGGAGCGTGTGGGCCTGTTCCTGCCCGGCGAGATCGAGCAGCGACCACGCCCGCCACGCGAGCACGACGCGATGGACATCGATCTCGTCCTGCACCGCCCACAGAAGGTGATTGAACGCCTCGCCCGACGGACCTTTCGCCAGCGCTGCGAACGTGCGCTCCGCGCGGTCCATGTCGGCGCTGCGGGTGGCGTCGCGCAGCGCTTCGCCCTTGCGGATTTCCGTGGGAAGGGACGCCGCTTCGACCAGGTGCAGCACTTCGTTCTCGCGCCCGCCCTGCTCCTGAATGCGCGTGCTGTTGCGATAGAGCACCTTGAGCACGGGCAGGGCGCGTTGATGTTCGGGCAGTTCCCTCGACATTTCGTACGCGGGCGCCAGCGCCATGAGCGAGTGGTACCCGGTGTAGTCCTGCCCGCCGAAAGTCCGCGCGTTCGCGAGCGCACCTGCCGCCACAAGCGTTCGCAGACTTGTCCCTTGATTGAGGCGCTGAACCAGCAGCGGCAGCAGCGCCTCCAGCGGCGTCTCCTGCATGAGTACGACCAGCGGCTCGAGCTCGCCGAAGGTGAGCCCCTCCGGCCCGCCTTCCGCCAGCGCGTGCGACAGGCCGAGATCGGAAACGAGCGCGGGACCCAGGCTGGCAATCAACATGCCCCGGCCCACGTCCGCGAGAAATTCGCGACGAGTTCCGTCCATCATCGGCGGCCTCCTTACGGATGTAATCAGGTGACCCCCCGGCAGTCACATCATACCGTCGACCGCAGTCCACGATGCAAGTGAGTTCTCCGGAGCGGAATGGCCGAAACACCGGCCGGTGAGTCAATCCCTGACCAGGACTTCAACCTGATCCGTGCTTGAGATGAACGGATCACCATTCGAAGATGTCACCTTCTCGTGCCGGATTCGGAGCTTGATGAGCCCACTGGCCTTGACGTAGCGCGATCCATCGAGATCGAGCACAAGCTCACCCGCCTCGGTTCGCCCGATCGCATACGTGCGGATGCGCTTCCATTTCCCGAGCGTCCAATCGTAGAGCAGGAGCTTCGCCGTGCCGTCATTCTGGTCGAGCTTGCCTTCGACGATGACGTGCAGCACCGACGGGTTCTCAACTGTCGTCCTCAATTTCACAATCGCGATCATCGTGTAGGGCGGATCGGCCCCGGGCTCGAACTCCGATTGGATGGTGAGCCGCTTGTTGTCGGAGTCCGGCAGCCGCCCCGTGCTGCCCGCCATCAACTCGCCGCGCTTGATGGAGAAGTCCTCCATGATCGACGCGATGGCGCCGGACTGCGTGTCGAAGATGTAGGTGGGATCGGCGATTGCTCCCTGAATTCCGCCGTGCGAGACTCCCACGATGACGAGTGAGCCGTGCAGGTCGAGCGAGTAGCCGAAGGCGCCGGTCTGCTCCGGCTGGCTGGGCCGCAACGTGGCGGGCTGTTCCACCCACGATCCTCCTGAGTAGCGGAACAGATGCACCGTCCCATTGGGGTCATCGTCACCTCCCGTGGCGCTCACGGCAATTGTTGGTCCAGAAATCGCAACGCAATAGCCGAATCCCGCAAACTCATGGAGCGTGTCGGAAAGCAACGTCTCTTCCAGCACCCATTCTCCGCTTGTCCGGCGATACACATACGCACGGCCTTGATTGCTTTCGGAAACCGGAGCGCCAATGACCGCCACATCGCCTTCCACGGCGACCGAGAAACCGAAGGCAACCGTCGAACCCGACGGAACCGGAATGCTCTCTTCCTGCTCCCACTCGCCGCCGGCACGATGAAACACTGCGACGACGTTGTTCCAGTCGTCGCCGGCCAGGACGAAGTCCTCTGAAATGGCGACCGACTGGCCGAACCCGCCCAGCGGCGTGCCGGTGTCGTGGAACGCCGCCTCCTCCTCCCATGTGCTTCCATCGCGGCGATAGATGAACACGGCTTCGTTGTCGGTGTCCGAGTTCCAGGCGGTGACGACGGCCACGTCGTCCGCCATCGCAACATGCCAGCCGAAGTGAAAGTTCTCCTCAATCGGGTCAGGAAGGATTGTCTGCCGATTCACCCATGCCGTGCCGTCCCATTCATAGAAGTAGGCAGCGCCGACGGCATTGAGGTCGTCCACATCATGTGATGACGCGCCGATCAGCGCCCAGTCTCCCGAGATGGCGACTGCATCTCCGAAATTCTCGAAGGGATGCGCCCCCGCCAGGGTCTGGATCTCCTGCCATTCGCCGCTCACCGATTGAAACACCCGCACCGAGCCGCTGGCAACTCCATTCCCGGTGTTGTCTGTCAGTGCGCTGACAAGGGCGAACTCACCGGAGATCGCCACGCCATGCCCGAAGCGGTGCTCAAAGAGAATGTCCCCGGGGAGTAGTTGCGCTACCTCGACCGGGTCGAGCTGGGCCGCGGCCTGCCCGGCGGCAATTCCAGGCACGAGCAGCGCCACGGCGAGTTTGATTCTGAAAGTCATGATTGCGGCTCCTCACGCTCGGCCGGCCCAGCGCAGTTCGGGGATGTTTCACCATGAGATATGCGCGCGAAACTGTCTCCCTGCGCGCGGGCGCGCCCTGAACCGCGATTTCACTTCGTTGCCCCTCTCTGCCATCATGGCAGGCGGGGTTTGCGCACTTGTCTGATGGGCGGCGAGCCGTCGATGGAATCAGCTCCCACGCTGCTGAAATCGCCTTTCCGGTACTCGATCGCGGCTTCCGCTCACCTATCGCCCGGCACTCCGCTTGCAATGTAGGTCCAAAGACGCAGATTCCCGATCGCGGACATCGGACTAGCGTTGAGAGGACAGAATGACGGCCGCAACAGCCGTCCCATCCAACCATCACTCGAGTCAACTCTGCCTCATCGGAGGACAACCAACATGGCCACCTCATCCAAAATCATCGGCATCGACCTCGGCACCACCAACTCCGTCGTCGCCGTCATGGAGGGCGCGCAGCCCAAGGTCCTGATCAATTCCACGGGCAACCGCATTACCCCCTCGGTCGTCGCCTTCACCGAAAAGGGCGAGCGACTAGTCGGCCAGCCCGCCAAGCACCAGCAGATCACCAACCCCAGCAACACGGTCTTCTCCATCAAGCGCTTCATGGGCCGCAGGCACAACGAGGTGCACTCTGAAGAGAAGCTCGTGCCCTACGAAATCGTGGGCGGCGAGAGCGAACCCGTCAAAGTGCGGGTGCGCGACAAAACCTACACGCCCCAGGAAGTCTCCGCCATGATCCTCGGCGAACTCAAGAAAGTCGCCGAAGACTACCTCGGCGAGAAGGTCGATCGCGCTGTCATCACCGTGCCCGCCTACTTCAACGATTCGCAGCGCCAGGCCACCAAGGAAGCCGGCGAGATCGCCGGCCTCAAGGTCGAGCGCATCATCAACGAGCCCACCGCGGCTGCTCTCGCCTACGGCCTCGAGAAGAAGCGCAACGCCAAGATCGCCGTTTTCGATCTCGGCGGCGGAACCTTCGATATCTCCATCCTCGACATCGGCGACGGCGTCTTCGAAGTCATCTCCACCAACGGCGACGGCCACCTCGGCGGCGACGACTGGGATCAGAAACTCATCGACTTCGTGGCCGAGCAGTTCCGCAAGCGCGAGGGCATTGATATTCGCAAGGACGCCATGGCCCTGCAGCGGCTGAAGGAGGCGTGTGAGAAAGCCAAGTGCGAACTCTCGCAGCAGATGGAGACCACGATCAATCTGCCCTTCATCACCGCCGATCAGGCCGGCCCCAAGCATCTGCAGGAGACGATCACGCGCGCCAAGTTCGAATCGCTGAGCGCCGACCTCTTCGAGCGGCTTCGCGGCCCCTGCCAGACCGCGCTCAAGGATGCCAAGCTTTCACCCAAGGACATTCAGGAAGTGGTCATGGTGGGCGGCTCGACCCGCATGCCCAAGGCGCAGGAGATCGCCAAGCAGATCTTCGAAACGCAAGAGCTCGACAAATCGATCAACCCGGACGAAGTCGTCGCGGTGGGCGCGGCCATCCAGGGCGGCGTCCTCATGGGCGATGTCAAGGATGTCCTGCTCCTTGACGTCACGCCGCTGTCGCTCGGCGTCGAAACCCTGGGCGGCGTCATGACACGCCTGATCGAGAAGAACACCACCATTCCCACCAGCAAGAAGGAAACCTTCTCGACCGCTTCCGACAATCAGACCAGCGTCACGATTCACGTGCTGCAGGGCGAGCGCGAGTTCGCCACGGACAACCGCTCGCTCGGCCAGTTCGACCTCAAGGGCATCGCCCCCGCGCCGCGCGGCATGCCGCAGATCGAGGTCGAGTTCGCCATCGACGCCAACGGCATCCTCAACGTCACCGCCACCGACAAGACCACCGGCAAGAGCCAGAACATCGAGATCAAGGGCTCGACGGGTCTTTCGGATGCGGAGATCGAGCGCATGAAGAAGGAGGCCGAGGAGCACTCCGGCGAGGACAAGGCACGCCGCGAGCTCATCGATCTCAAGAACCGCGCCGAGATGGTCCTCTATTCGACCCGCAAGAGTCTCGAAGAGCACGGCGCCAAGGTCTCCGCCGATGTGCGCGGCAACATCGAGTCCGCCATCAGCAACCTCGAGAGCAAGGTGAAGGCGGATGACAAGTCTGCCATCGAGGCCGCTCTGCGCCAGCTCGAGAACGCCTCCATGGAGCTCGGCAAGGCGGTGTACGAGGCGACCGCTGCGAACATGGGGGCCGGCGCCGCGGCTGGCGGAGCCCAGGGCGCCGCAGCGCCCGCGGCCGGCAAGGATGAAGACATCATCGACGCCGAGTACGAAGTCAAGGATGATGAGAAATCGTAAATCGCAATCGCAAATCTCAGATCTCAGATCTCAGATCTCAAATCTGTGATCTCAAATCTCGAATTCCGGAAGCCCACGGTCGACGACCGTGGGCTTCTTGCTTCCTCACAACTCAGTGCCGACCGGCGCCTGCCGATTCCTCACCAATCGCGTGAACGCCTCTCCCCGCGCTTCGAAATTCGTGAACTGATCGAACGAAGCGCAGCCGGGTGAGAGCAGGAGAATGTCGCTGGTTCGCATGCGCGCGAGCGCGCACTCGATTGCGAGATCGAGAGTCTGGCAGTAGCGTGCGAAGGGAGCAATGCTCCCTCCCCCTCTCTGAGGGGGAGGGCTGGGGAGGGGGTGGAGCGCAGCAGGTTCTTCGAAGGACCGACCCACCCCCTGACCCGGTTCGACTGAGCTCGCCGAAGTTCCTCCCTGACAGGGAGGGGGAAGAGCTGCGAGAATGCGCTCCCCCGTCAGGCCGATCGTGTACAGCCCCGCCAGGAGCGGCGCGAGGTCGGAGATCGGCGACAGGTCCGACCCCTTCTCCGATCCGCCCGCAATCAGGTGAATCCGCGATGGATCGTCGAACGACTCCACCGCCAGCACCGTCGCCTCCGGCGTCGTCGATTTCGAATCGTTGTAAAACCGCATGCCATCGCGCTCCGCCACCAGTTGCAGGCGGTGCGGCAATCCCGCGAAATCCTCCAGGGCCGCCGCGCACGCCTCCAGCGAATCGCCCGTCATCGCCTGCACCACCCGGCAAGCCATCACGGCGTTCCGCTCGTTGTGCGCCCCGGGAACCCGCAGCGACATGCTCACATTCTTAAAAATGTGAGAACATTCCTCACCGCCGTCAAGCACTCCATCATCATCGCTCTGAAAGCGCGCGATGTTCAATTTGCTCTCGCGATAGTGCCCGAACGACCCATGCCAGTCGATGTGGTTGGGCGTGATGTTCGTGATCACCGCGAGACGCGGCGACCATCCGCGCGCATCGGCAAATCCAATCCCCGCACCAAGCCAGTAGAGCTGCGTGCTGCTGAGTTCGAGAACGATGAGATCGTCGGGTTGGATTGAAGTCGATTGACGATTGATGATTGACGATTGACGATTCGTTCTCGTGTCATGACGCGCAGGAAGCCCCGCCTGAGGTCGGCTCCGCGACCGAAGGCGGGGATCACGCAACGCAGCCAGCAGCGACCCCCCGATATTCCCGCCCAGATGCGCGCCATATCCCAGCCCGCGGAGAACGTGATGAATCATCGCGCTGGTTGTGCTCTTGCCCGCGCTGCCCGTCACGCCGATCACCTTCGATCGATCGAGCCGCTCGACCACCAGCCGAATCTCCGTCGTGATCGGCACGCCCGCGCCCTGCGCTGCGCGGAGAAACGGGTTTTCCCACGGCCGGGGTACTGCAGGATTCGCCACCAACAGATCCGCGCCCGTGAAATCCTCCTCGCGATGCTCCCCCAGCCGCAGCGCCACACAGCCCGCATCCACCAGGTCCGCGATCGCCGCGAGCGAATCGCGCAGCTTCTCTGCCGGCGCCTGATCGGTCACCAGCACGCGCGCCCCCTGGACTGCGAGCCAGCGCGTGACCCCGATCCCTCCGCCGAAGCGGCCGAGACCCATCACCGTCGCGCGAGTGCCCTCAAATGACTCCATCGTGTGCATGATTCTAAGGGCACCGAAGAACTGGGAGTGCGGACATTCTGTCCGCACGAGCCCCGCCGCGGATGGAACGTCCGCGCTCCCCTGATTCAACTCTGATGGCCGCCTTACGAGAAGATCGGCCCGGGACCGTCGATCGCAGCATTGGCGGCCCCATCAACCTCGTCGTACCATGCAGGACATCCCCGCCAAGGAACCTGCGATGGATTCATATCCCAATCCCTACGCCCAGCCGACCGATGCTCCCGGGGTGTACGACTCCAGCCCCGAACGTCCGCGCCTCAGCGGGCTGGCAGTTGCGTCCCTCGTGTGCTCGCTGATTGTCTGCTGTCCCGTCGTGACCCTGATTGGGCCGCTCCTGGGCCTCAGCGCGATCATCTCCATCAGCGCGCATCCCGCGGAACGAAGAGGCAAGGGCCTGGCCATGACGGGCATCATCGTCGGAATCCTCACAACCGCCCTGGGTGGCGCGGGCATCGTGTACTTGGCCCAGATCTATCGCGGGATGGGCGAGTTCATCGCGCAGGATGTTCCCGCAGCGATGGATGCGGGGTTTGACGGAAAGCTCGCCGAGTTCCGCGCCGTCCTCTCCACGCGCTCTTCTGGCCGGTCGACCGACCCGCAGATTCAGCAGTTCCTCGATGATCTCACCGGTCGATACGGCCCATATGTCGGCATGCAGTTGCCAACGGACATGAGCACCTTGCGCGGAGGGGACGAAGGCGCCATCATGCCTGTCGAACTGGAGTTCGAAGGCGGCAGGATCGTCGATGCAGAGGTCTATGTCGTTCTTGAGAAACCCAGCCGTTCCGGCTGGCGCCTTGAATCGATCACCGTGCCCGATCCCAGCCTGGGCGATCTGACGTTTCCGTAGCCGAGCTTCCCGCCGACATGCCTCAGCCACGCTCCCATACACCCGGCCGGCCCATCATCGAGTTTCGAAACGTCGTCAAGCGATTTGGCGATCAGGTCGTGCTCGATGGCGTCGATCTCGATGTGTTTCCGGGCGACCTCATCGTCATTATGGGCGGATCGGGTTCGGGCAAATCCACGATGCTTCGGTTGATGATCGGCTCGCTGCTGCCCGATGAGGGTGAGGTTCGCGTTCTGGACCGGAATCTGGCGGAGCTCGACGAGCATGAGCTCAACAACGTGCGCCGGCGCATCGGCATTCTTTTCCAGTCGGGCGCGCTCTTCAATTCGATGACCGTGGGTGAGAACGTCGCACTCCCGCTGCAGGAGCACACACTCCTCGATCAGAAGATCATCGACATTCAGGTCAAGATCTATCTCAACCAGGTCGGGCTCTTCGAGCACGCCGACAAACTGCCGGCCCAGCTCTCCGGCGGCATGAAGAAGCGCGCCGGCCTGGCCCGCGCCCTCGCCCTCGATCCCGAGGTGATCTTCTATGACGAGCCGTCCGCAGGGCTCGATCCCGTCACCTCCGCGGAGATCGACCAGCTCATCCTCGACGTCACGAAAAAGCTGGGCAAGACCAGTGTCGTGGTGACTCACGAAATGGACAGCGCCTTCCGCCTTGCCGATCGCATGGCCATGCTCGACCGCGGCCGCATGCTGCTGGTCGATGACAGGGCCGTCTTCGAAGAACTGCGCGAGTGGCCGCGGGAACGGCTTGATGAACTCGATGAGCGCCGCCAACTCCTCCGGCAGTTCCTTCGCGGCGACGCGGAGGGCCCGATTACGCAGCGCCGCGAGCAGACCAATTTCGCCGAAGACCTGCTCGGCTTCGAAGCCATCACCGTCACCGATTCACCTTCCGTGCAGTCCACCCGCGCCCGCTAGTCCGGAACCACACGGAGCACATCGCGCATGCCATCCATTCAAGAACGACACCGCAACAATGTCCGGGCCGGCATCTTTGTCACCATCGGCATCACGCTGGCGCTCGCAGTCATCGCTGTGCTTCAAGATGTCTGGAGCACCTGGCTGGAGCCGCGCCACGCGTATGCCGTCACGTTCGACGTGGCTGACGGCGTCGAGATGCTCAGTGCCGGATCGCCCGTCCGCATCGGCGGACTCGAGATGGGCGTGGTCACCGATGTTCGGCTGCTCGAGCAGTCGAACTTCCGCAAGATCCTCGTCATCTTCGAGCTTGACAATGACGTTCCTCTGTTCAGCAATGCTGTCGCGTTTGTCAAGGGCACACTGCTCGGTTCATCCGCGTGGATCGAGATCGTCAACATCGGCAGCGCGGCTGATCTTGACGGCGATTCGCTGCTCGACACGCGGATCATTCCTCCCGATTCCACCTCGAACCCGGATGAGTGGCTCGAAGGTGCAGGCGGGGCCACGATGCTGGCAACCATGCTCGGTCCCGAAAGCGCCGCCGACGCCGCCGCCCTCATCAAGAACGTCTCGGACCTCTCCGGCAACGTCAAGCGCGATTACGACGAGCAGATCGGCCCCATGCTCGCGAGCTCGAACCGCGCGGCCGCCGATTTCCAGGCACTGGTGACGCGCATGCAGTCGGACTGGCCGCACTGGGCCATGATCGTCGAGCGCGCTCTCCTCAGCGCCCTGTCCGCTTCCGAAAAAATGGAGCAGGCGATGGATGAAGGCCGCCTGCTCATCTCCACCTTCCAGGGCGGCGTCGAGCGCATGAGCGACCTTGTCGAGCGCAACAGCCCCGGCGTTGACAGCTTCGTCGCTAATCTCGAACTCGCCAGCGCCGATGTGCGCGATGTGGCCGGCCGTATCGCCGACACCACCGTTGACAAGGTCGAGGCCCTGCTCGATCGCGGGCAGGATGGCGTTGACGCGTTTGCGCGCACCATGCGCGCCATCGAAGTGGAGTTCGACATGCTCGCCCCGGCGTTGCAGGATGCGGCGGCCAACATCCAGATCGGCTCAACCCAGCTTAAGCTGGCGGTGTCCGAGCTGCGGGCCAGCCCGTGGCGGTTGCTCTACCGGCCCGGCCGCGAAGAGCTTGAGTACGAGAACCTCTATTTCGCGGCCAACAAGTTCGCGCTGGCAGTGGCTGATCTCAAGCTCGCGTCGGAATCGGTCGAGCGCGCCATCGCGGATCACCGGGAGTATCTTCGCGAGCGGCCGCAGGAGCTCGAGCAGATGCAGGAAACCCTCGCCGAATCTCTCTCTCGCTATCAGGAGGCCCAGGAGCAGCTCCTCAGCATCCTGCGCGGCTCGGAACCGTAAGCGCGAGGAACGGAGACAAAAGCCCATGAGCAAAGCCCACGGATGGCAATCCGTGGGCTTTCGCCTGAATCCTACTATCAAGCCCCGTGCTCACCGTCCTGCACATTTCCGATCTCCACTTCGGACCCTTTTATCTGCCCGCGATCGGCGAATCGCTGCTGCGCATCGCGCCGGCGCTCGAAGCCGATGTCATCGTCGCCAGCGGTGACTTCACACAGCGCGCCAAACCCGAGCAGTTCGCCCAGGCCAGGGAGTTCCTCGCGAAACTTCCACCCCTTCCTCTGATCGTCACCCCCGGCAATCACGATGTGCCGCTCTATCGATTCATTGAGCGGATGTTCCGGCCGTACGACAACTATATGGAATATGTCAGCCCCAACCTCGATGTCGCCCACCGCGTGAAGAACGCCATCTTCGTCTCTCTCAACTCGGCCGCGCCCTATCAGGCGATCACCAACGGCCGCATCCATCGCCGCCAGCTCGAATGGGCCGCGCAGCAGTTCGATGAAGAGACGCGCAGCATGATCAGAATCATCGTCGCGCACCACCACTTCGCGCCCTCGCCCGATTATGAGCATCAGGAGGTGATGCCCAAGGCTAGGCGCGCTCTCGACCTCTTCGTCCGCCACCGCGTGGACATGATCCTGGGCGGCCACCTGCACCGCGCCTACATCGGCAACTCGCTCGATGTCTATCCCGGCGAGGACCGCGAGCACGGCATCATCATCGCGCAGTGCGGCACCACCACCTCGCGCCGCGGCCGCGTGCGCGAGCGCGAGAAGAACTCCTTCAACCTCATCACGATCACCGACGCCACCATCCACATCACCCACTACATGCACTTCGACGATGCGGGCGGCTTCGCCCCCGTCAGCCGCCACGAGTTCCCCCGCCCCGGGCGACGGATGTACCTGGCGTGACGGAAAAAATACAACGCGGAGGGCCGCGAGAACCACAGAGTGGAAGCAGGCAAAGTTGCACGAGCGAGCACAAATTGGGGAGCGCGGGCGTCCCGCCCGCCGCAACCTCCACGCGGCCACATCAACAGATCATCAGATCAATCCATCTTGTGTCCATCGGAATTCATCCCTGTGGAACTTCTCCGCGGCTCTCCGCGGCCCTCCGCGTTCAAGAAGAGAGGGTCATGGTATCGAACGATCGCCGCTGGTCAGCCGCGCGTGCGCCGCGGTCATCGACCGAATCCGCCTTCGCACATCCACGAAGCGCAGCCCGCCGATGATGATCATCGCCGCGCCCAGCACCAGCATCGCCCAGCCGGTCACCCGCGTGCTTGTTGAGGTGAAGAAGTGCAGCAGCGCTGCCCCCGCCGCGAAGAACGCCAGCGACGTGCGGATGTAGGAAAGGAACGTGCGCTCGTTCGCGAGCCGCGTACGGTCGAGGGCCAGCGCATCGCGCAGCGCGGTTTCGGAGACATTGGATTGAGAAGCAGTCTCGGGTGCCATGGGTGAGCGCAGCTTACCCGTGTTCGAGCCACGATGCCCACCCTCACGGGCAAGCGTCGTTTGCCCATGGCACCCCAACTCACCGGCACAACTCCAGATACCCGTCATAGAACTCGTCGAAATACTCCCACCACTGCCGCTCGATCGTCAGCTTCATCACCGAGCGCACCAGGTCGTCCTGCGCCGAGAGATCGAGTTCGACGAGCTGCCCGCCGCCGAAGTTCGCCATCTCTTGAAACACCTGCTGTGTGGAAAGGTTGTATTCCGCGCGCCACTGCTCCTGCTGCTGCGCCACGTTCGGATTCATGCGATCGAGGGCCGCCGGCGGCCACTCCATCGGCACGTGCACCGCGTGCACCGTGAAACCCTGCCCCTGGAACCACTCGAGCAGCGACCGCACCTCGCTCTTGTCATAATCGTGCGGCGGGGCGTCGCCGATGATGATGATCTCGCGCTCGGCGTGTTCGCTCCACTCGAACTGCCGGCAGCCGTGCAGACCCGACAGCACCGATTCCGGATAGGTCGCCCCGCCCGGCGTCTGCAGGCCGAAGAGAAAGTTCCGCAGCGATTCCAGATCGGTCGAAAGCGGATGTCCCTCGACCAGCTTGCCGGGATTGTCGGTGTCGCGATACGCCAGCAATCCCAGGCGCATCGTGGATGACACATCGCTCAGGAAGAGAATGAGCCCATCGACATCCGCCTTGACCTGGTCGATCATCGGCATCATCGAGTTGGTGGCGTCGATGGCGAGGACCATCTCGAGATCGCGCTGACGAAGAACTCCCATGTAATCGCGCAGCCGCGCGAAAGTCTCGGCATCCGCCGCCGCGATGGGCGGCAGCTCTGTGGGGAGCGCGGGCGGGCGCGGCGGCGGCAGCCGCCAGTCCTTCGAAATGCTCGCCAGCCACATGCGCCATTGCTCCAGGTTCTGCGGGGCCGGGTCCAACCCCACCACGGCCGCCAGCCGCCGCGTCACCACCGCGCCGATTTGCGCGTTCATGTTGCGCACCAGCGTCAGAGCGCGCTCGCTGGCGTGTTGGCGCACCTCCTCATCCGTCGCCCCAGCCCCCATCTCGATCCCCATCAGCAGCGCATCCACCGTCCGCGTCTTGAGCAGCCGCTCCGTCAATTCGTTGACCTTCTCTGCATCGACCGCGACCCCATGGTGCAGCAGCGCGCGAATGACGCGAGGATCCTCTTCGTTCACGAACGCGGCCGGATCGATCGCCTCGCCCGCCCGCCACGCATGACGGATCGCATAACAGCGCACCTGCCAGGATGAATCGCTCAGCGCCTCGGTCAGAAACCCGCTGATTTCATCGGTGCGATACCGATCCAGCCGCATGAGACCCAGCGCGCGAAACGCCCAGTCATCCGCTTCAAGCATCTGTTCGAGCGTCTGCTGCTCCAGCGCGGGCGCATCCCGCAGCGTCACTCGATTGTCAGTCGCTGCCTCAGCAGCTTCAGCCGGCGGCGCATCCTGGGCAAAGGACGGCAGGGCAGTGAACAACATCACCACCGCCATCGCCACGATCACCACGTGTTCTTGACGAAGAGAATGCGGGTGCATGGGCGCCGAACCTCTCTGCTGTTCCTTCATTCTACAGGGATGCCACGTGGTGCTGAATCCGGCGGGAACGGCCGCAGGCAATTCGAAGACTCTCACTCCAGGCACACCGTCAACAGCATCCGGCTGGATTCGAGCGCAGCGATGTCGTGCTTCACATTCGGGGCGAGGATGAGAATCTGCCCCGGCCGCAACGCATGGCTGCCCTGGGCTGTTCGGACCTCAAACCTTCCTGACAGCCCGTGCAGGATGACCACGCCTTCCGCGGAATGGTCCGGCAGCCGCCCGCCGCGTTCGAAGATGAACAGGCCGACCGTCATTGGCCCGTGGCGATAGAGCGCGATCTGCCGATGGCCTTCCGCCATCATGCCCGGCTCCGCGGCGAGGTGCTCGACAGCCGCCTGCAGATCGAAGAACTGCTCGGGCGCCGCGAAGCGCCGCTGCGGATGCTCGCGCAGGCGGCCGCCACCACCGGGGGCGGGGGCGGGAGCCGGCGCTGGAACAGGGGGTGACGCCATAATTGCCTCCTCGTCAAGTGTGCCCCGAAGAAGATCGTAGTCCGCGCATTGCAACGGCAGCATCCAGGCGGCATACTTCCTCTTTGGCTTTGAGCGGGTTTACCGGGGACGAACAGGAGCGTCCACATGCTTCAGAAGGTCAACCTCGTCCTCATAATCGTCGTTTCGCTCCTCGTGATCGCGGTCAGCATTCAGATGTGGATCACGCAGCGATACAACACGTTGGCGATTAGCGCCCTGACCGCGCAGTTCGCCGACATCAAGGCTGAGATGCAGGCAGCCAAACGGGCCAGTGCCACTGACGTGGATGAAGCGTCATCTCAGCAGTCGGGGGGGAGCCGAGGCCTGGTTCGCCTGAGCAGTCCGCTTGGCTTGCCTGGCGTCTATTCTCTGCCCTCCGCGGGATCCCTCTCGTTGACGCGGCTTTTGACGGCAGCTCGTCTCACAAATCTGCCGGCGGATGCGAAGATCGAGGTGCATCGCGAGATACATGGTGAGCGTGCCGTGATCATGCGATGCCATTGGAGCGATCTTGCCTCCGGACAGGTCTCCGTTCAACTGCAGGCCGAGGACGAGGTTCACGTCGAACTGGACGGCTCGACCGAAGGCAGCGACGTGTCCGACGACAACGCTGATGGCGTGTCTGAAAAATGAGCGGCCGCCTAGAATCACCAACATCGTGATGCGGCTGCTCCTCATCCTCAACCTGCTGGCGGCGCAGATGTTTCCGCTGGCAGTCGCCACCACAGCAGCGTGCGAAGCCAATCGCAGTCCAGCATTGCTGATCGCAATTGAGCTCGACGCCGCCCACCGCGCCTCCTGCGGCGACTCCTGCTGCTGCGCGCCCGAGTCGTGTCCCTGCATGGAAGCGCCGCAGCCGCGTGACAGAGGCCAATCGCCCGCGCCGCCCGCGCCCCCGATCAGGATCGAGAGCCCGCGAATCGACCTCCTTCTGCCGCAAGTCGCGCGCGCGATTTCGCCCCAGCGCGCCCCCAATACGATTGCCGTTCCACCGCAACCCACATCGCGCGCGAACGACCTGGGCGGCTCGATCCACGCATTTCTCGGCATCTGGCTGACATAGCCGCGCCCGCAACCAGCGAATCCGCGCGCTGCGCGAATCACGATGTCGCAGCGCGATCCTGTTCATTCAATCCCCTGATTCGCAAAGGTTCGTGAGATGCGATCGATGAAGAATCCGTTGGCGCTCACCCGTGGCGCCCTGCTCGCTGCGCTCCTGAGCGCGTGTGCCGGCCAGCCCGTGACGTGGCAGCCGCCCTCTGACCACCCCGCCAGCGCCGCCGCCATGGAAGCGCCGGCCCCGCAACCCTCCTCCACGCTCGCGCTGGCGGGCGACCACGATGCGCGCAACGGTGCGCCCACCGCCCAACCCGATGCCGACACTGACCACGCACACCATCAGCACAATGGCGATGATGACATGATGCACGATGGCGCGGGCGGCGACGATGACGGCGCTGCCGATGCGCCCGCGATGTCGCCCGAGCCCTACCTCTGCCCCATGCACCCCGAGGTCGGCTCGAACGACCCCGCCGCCCGCTGCCCGAAGTGCGGCATGAAGCTTGTCCCCCGGGATGAATTGGAGGACCAGTGAAGCCGCAGACCGAGAGAGAGTCTTCGGGGGGTGGTACATCGCGCAGCGCCGCCATGCTCTTACCCGCGCTCCTGCTCGCGGGCTGCGCCACGGTCGAGCCGCGGCAGGGTTTCGATGAGGTCTCCACGATTGTCGGGGAGCGCACGGAACAGCGCGTGCATTGGCGTACCGGCGGGGATGAAGATGACGCGGTCGATGCGGAAATCGCATCACTCCTGGCCGAGCCGCTGAGCGCGGCGGCGGCCGTGCAGATCGCGCTCCTGAGCAACCGCAACCTCCAAGCCACCTACGAGCAGTTGAGCATCGCGCAGGCCGACCTCGTCGCCGCGGGTCTCCTGAGCAACCCCATCTTCGACGCGGAGATCCGCTTTTTCGACGCCGGGACGGGCGCGGAACTCAACCTGCTCCAGGATTTCCTCAATATCTTTCTGATACCTCTGCGCACGAGGATCGTCGGGGCCGCCTTCGAAGCGGCCAAGGTTATGGTTGCGGGGCAGGTGATCGATCTGGCGGGAGTCGTGCGCGAGACGTTTTACGACTATCAGGCGGCGCTGCAGTCGATCGAGATGCGGCAGACGGTGCTCGGTGCGACCGATGCCTCGCTCGACCTCGCGCAGCGCATGCACGATGCGGGCAACATCACCGACCGATCGCTCGCGCTCGAGCGCGCCCAGCACGAGCAGGCCAAGCTCGACCTCGCCGGTGCCGAAATGATGGCCGCGGATGCGCGCGAGAACCTCAACGCCCTCATGGGCCTGTGGGGTCAGCAGACGATGTGGACGGCGGAGGTGCGCCTGCCGGAGCTGCCCGAGGATGATGGCGATCTCGACCACATCGAGCGGGCCGCGATCGCGAACAGTCTCGACCTCGCCATTGCAGGCCGCGAGATCGAAGAGCTGGGCGAGCGGCTCGGGCTCGAGCGCGCGGTTCGGTTCCTTCCCTCGTTTGAAGCCGGCATCACCGGAGAGCGCGAAGAGGGCGAGTGGGGAGTCGGGCCGGCGTTCTCGTTGCCCATCCCTGTCTTCAACCAGGGCCAGCCCGGTGTCGCCGCCGCAGCAGCGCGGCTGGAGCAAGCGCGGCAGCAATACATGGCCCGCGCCATCGAAATCCGCGCCGCCGCCCGCGCTGCCCGCCTGCGCGTGCTCAACGCCCGCCAGCGCGCTCTCTATTACCGCGAAGTGATTCTCCCCCTGCGCCAGGAGATCGTCGATCACACGCAGCTCGAATACAACGCCATGCTGATCGGCGCCTTCGAGCTGCTGGATGCCCGCCGCCAGCAGATCGATGCAGGCGCGCAATATATCCAGTCGCTGCGCGACTATTGGATCGCGCGTTCGCGCCTCGACCAGATTCTCGCCGGCCGCGCCCCCGGAATGTCCGGCGGACACATCGATTCCACCACATCCACCACCGGCAGCGCCGCCCACGGCGCTGCAGATGATGAGGAAGATCGCCATGACTAAGAGCGCCGAACAACATGGAGAGTGTGGACATCCTGTCCGCACGACGCCCGCTGCGGACGGAACGTCCGCGCTCCCCAGAATCCAAACTGATAGCCACTCTAAGAGAACTTCTCCCGGGATTTCGCGCCGTTCCATGCTCGCCGGCAGCGCTGCAGCGCTGGGCGCCGGCGGCCTGTTGTCGCGCAGCGCGCTTGCGAGAACTCAGGACACGCAAGAGCCGCCGCCGCCGCCGGCCGAGAATCCCGCGCGCGGTAACGACCCCTTCGACCAGCCGACCCTGCCCCCCGGCATGCCTGGCGAAGATTACACGCCCACGGTTACGCCCGACGGCGCCACGCTGTCGTGGAAGATCATCGATGGCGTCAAGGTCTATCACTTGGTCGTCGAAGATGTCGATCACGAGTTCGCGCCCGGATTGTGGGCCCACTGCTGGGGGTACAACGGCCGCGTGCACGGCCCGACCATCGAAGCCGTCGAAGGCGATCGCGTCCGCATTTATGTGACGAATCGTCTCGCCGCCCCGACCACCGTGCATTGGCACGGCATACTTCTACCCAGCGGAATGGACGGCGTGGGCGGGCTCAGTCAGCGAGTCATCCACACCGGTGAAACATTCAAGTATGAGTTCACCTTCCGCCAGCACGGCACCTTCATGTATCACTCACACCACGACGAGATGACGCAGATGGGCATGGGGCTGCTGGGCATGATCGTGGTTCATCCACGCGATCCCGTGGGGGGGCGGCCCGATCGCGACTACGTGATTCTCCTGAGCGAATGGGCGATCGAGCCGGGCACCTATCGCCCCGACCCCAACGTCATGCTCGACTTCAACCTGCTCACGATGAACGCCCGCGCGTTTCCCGGCACGCAGCCGCTTCTGGCGCAGCTCGGCGAGCGCGTGCGCATCCGCATCGGCAACCTCTCCGCGATGGATCATCACCCCATCCACCTGCACGGCTACTTCTTCTGGATCACCGAGACGGATGGCGGCGTGATTCCTGAGAGCGCCCGCTGGCCGGAGACGACCGTGCTGGTTCCCGTGGGCAGCACGCGCACGGTCGAGTTCCATGCCGACAACCCCGGCGACTGGGCCATGCACTGCCACATGACCCACCACGTGATGAACCAGATGGGCCACGGCATTCCCAACATGATCGGGATCGATCCCCGCGGACTGGACGCAAAGGTCCGGCCGCTCCTGCCGGGCTACATGACCATGGGCCACGAAGGCATGCACGACATGGGCGACATGGGCATGGCCGTGCCGGAGAACTCGCTGCCCATGGTGGGCGCGCAGGGGCCGTTCGACTACATCACGATGGGCGGCATGTTCACGATTCTCAAGGTGCGCGAGCGACTGCCCGCGGATGGAAGTGATCCGGGCTGGTACGAGAATCCGCCGGGCACGGTGGCGGATGTTGCTCCCTCCGCCGATCTGGAGCGAGATGGAATCGACGCGGCGAGCGCGCGAGGCGCATAGCGCCGAGAAAAGGTCCGCGGTTTGCGACCGCCGGTGATCTCTACCGGAGTGTCGGCAATCGCTCCGCCCCTTCGATCGCGACCTCTTCGCCGCCGATGACCTTGAACAGAATGGGCTCGAGGCCGGGAGCATCGGGCGTCAGCACGATTTCGCTGATGCCGCGCTCGCGGCCGCGGATGGACCATGATCCCTCGTGGCCGGAGACGGCGGCGCCGCCGGTGGTCGAGGTCGTGCCGAGCCTGCGATAGTGATAGCGCATGCTGCGGTCGAGGGTGAGCAGAAAATCTCCGCCCCGCCACGAGCCGAAAAGCTCATCTTCCATCACCCTGGGCGGCGCATCGATCGGCACGAAGGGGAGCAGGTTGCGCAGGAGGAGGACGACCTCGCCTTCGCTGTCGCGATCGAGCTGGACGCGCTCGACCGCGCGATTGAGGACGGCATAGGGCTCGAACTCGAGGGCGACATAGGAGCGCTTGGACCACTGGCCGCGCTCGCTCGGCCGCTTGTAGCGGTTGACGCCGGGGTAAAGGTCATAGCCGCCCTCAGGCCGCAGGCGCAGCAGCGCGCGGCCGTTGGTCCACCATTCCGAGAGTTCGAGCGGTTGAGCGGTGGTATAGCGAAGTGGGGGAGCGGTGGTGGCGTTGCGTGACGAAACGGTTTCATCCTCCGCCCCATTCGCACAGCCAAAGGCGAAAAGTGTCAACGCCAGAATAAGCCCGAGCGGCAGCAATCGCATGAAGAATCTCCGCGCCCGACAGCCATTCTCGATCGGGGACCGCACTTCGTCAATTGCAACCGTGTTCCGCAAGGGCTTCATGCGGCAGTGCGTGTTCCAGTTCGCCGGTCGGCTGGGCAACGAGGTCGTAGCCATCGGCATCCACGATGGTGCAGCGCACAAGCTGGCCCGGTGCGAGTGCTCGCGATGAATGAACGTGGGTGATGGAATCGACCTGGGGGGCCTGGTGATAGCAGCGGCCGACGTACGCAGAGAGGGCGCGATGACGACCGTTGCCATTGACAGCCGGAACGGCTGCGCCGCTTTCGGAGGGCTTCTCGATCAGCACATCGAACTGGCACTGCTGCTGCGCGAGGTACCTGGCGTTGTTGAAGGCGATCTCCTGTTGGGCGAGCATGAGCTCCTGTTCGCGGGATTCCTTTACTTCTGCGGGGACGTGCAATACGGGATCGAGGTCCATCGTGCCGGCGGGTGTGCCGTCTTCGCGCGAGTATTGGAAGACACCCATCATGTCGAACTGGAACTTCTGGATGAAATCGAGCAGCTCCTGATGATCTGCTTCGGTCTCGCCCGGGAAGCCGGTGATGAAGGTGGTGCGGATGGCGAGGCCGGGGATGCGCTGGCGCAGCTTGTGGAGCAGCGTTTTCTGCTGGGCGCGGGTGATGTTGCGGCGCATGGATTTCAGCATGCGGTCGGAGATGTGCTGGAGGGGGATGTCGACGTACTTGACGATGTTGGGGAGCGCGGCGATGGCATCGATCATCGCGTCGGTAAAGTGCGTGGGATAGACGTACATGAGGCGGATCCAGCGACCGCCATAGTCCGTGGCGAGATCGTTGAGCGAAGACAGAAGCTCGATGAGGTCGCCTGACCCGGCGTGGCTAGGGACCCCCAATCGCACTTCGTTGCGATTGGGGACGCCTGCGCCGGGGCTTCGCACCTCGTCTCTCCCTTCGTGCCTTCCATAGATGTCATACCCATAACTGGTCGTATCCTGGCCGATGAGGTTGAGCTCGAAGGCGCCATCCTCGAAGAGCATGCGGGCTTCGCGCAGGATGGCGTCGAGCGGCTTGCTGCGCATCTTGCCGCGGATGGAGGGGATCGTGCAGAACGCGCAGCGTTGATTGCAGCCCTCGCTGACTCGAAGGTACGACCAATGACGTGGCGTGAGTCGAAACCTGGTTGAATCATCTTCGAAGTAGCCGATGCCGCGCGCATCAGCGCCGTTGACGGTCAGGCCGATGGTGTTACGGCCGCGGGCGCGAGCCGCCTGCAGTGCGTTGGCTGCGATCCAGTAGCGGGGAAGGGGATCGGAACTCAACGTTGACCCCCCGGCGGAGCCGGGGGCTAATGGGGAGGCGGGCGCGGTTGCCGAACCGGTGGCGACCGCGTCGAGGATGTGGTCGCGATCGAACACGCCGATCATCGAATCGATGCCGGGGGTCCATTCGAGCAGCTTGGCGCGATGACGCTGCACGAGGCAGCCGGCGACGACGACGCGGCCGATCTCGCCACGATCCCGCCGCTCGATCGCTTCGCGGATGACGCTGAGCGACTCCTCCTTGCTCGCTTCGAGAAAGCCGCAGGTGTTGATGACGATGGCGTCGGCCATTTCACCTTCGGAAACCAGGGTGCAGCCGGCCTGCCGCAACGTGCCCAGCATGTGCTCCGAATCGACGAGGTTCTTCGGGCAACCGAGCGACACGAACGACACTCGCGTCGGGCGAGGCTCCGCTCCCGCATCGATCGACGGCACATTGCAATGGTTGGTGGCTGATTCCAAGCCGCAATCCTACGCCGCTGATCCGATTTCGTTCGTGTCACCGACCGGGTCGGTTCATCCCTTCGGCCATGATCCTGGCCGCCTCATCAGGGGAGAGAACCGGGAACGACGTCCGGCCGGTCCTGAGCATGAGGCGGACATAGGGCTCGCACAACCCGCATCCCCGGCCGCAGCCTGTGCGGGCTCTCAGGCCTGTGAAATCGAGCCCATCGCGCTCCGCTATCGCCTTCAGTTCCGCGAAGCTGATGTCGTGGCAGACACAGCGGTCCACGTGCATGGCCAAGCATATCTCCCACCCGCGATACCATGACGGCCGAGGAATACAACGATGAGACGCCTTCTGAAGCTGATCGTGGCGGTTGTCCTGCTGCTGGTGATCGCAGTGATTGCCGCATTCTTCTCCATCAATCGCATCGCGAAAACCGCCATCGAGCGCGGCGGAACCTTTGCGCTGGGAGTGGACACCGGCGTCGAGAGCGCCGATGTCGGCATCTTCAGCGGCGAACTGTCCCTCAATGGAGTCAGAATCGACAACCCCGAGGGGTACGCGGCCGACCACTTCATGGAGCTGGGGAACGGTGAGATGGAAGTTTCGCTTGGTTCCCTCCGTGAGGATGTCGTGGTCCTGCCGCGGCTGTTGCTCACGGACTTGAAGGTGGCAATGGAGCGGGGCGCAGGCGGCACGAATTACGGCGTCATCCTCGACAACCTGAAGCGATTCGAGGCCGAAGAGCTCGATCCCGACGCCAAGCGCTACGTCATCAACGAGCTGGTCATTTCGAACGTCAACGTTCGCCTTGATCTCTTCGGTGCTGTCGCGGGGATTGGCGGCATTGATCTTCCCATCGATGAGATTCGTCTGGAGCAAGTCGGCACCGCCGGTCGCCAGCGCGGCGTCGTGATGGGTGAACTCGTCAACATCATCGTCAAGGCGGTCATGGAGGTCATTCTGGAGGAGGGTGGCTCGCTGATTCCTGCCGACCTTCAGTCGCAATTGCAGGGCAAGCTGGCGCAACTGGAGGACCTCGATTCGCTGGGCATTGATCTCGTGTCAAAATTCACTGGCGATCTCGACCGGCTGCGTGAAGGACTGGGAGCCAATCTCCTGGGCGAAGGGGGCTTGGGGGACCTTCTGGGCGGCCAAGGCAACGGGGAGGAGGACGTCGAGGGCGATCGCCAACGCCAGCGCGAAGGCGCTGAGCGCCAGCGACGCCGCCAGCGTGAAGGAGAAGCGGAGGATGACGGAACTTGATCCGGCCGACGGTCGAAGAGGGCGCTGATGGTGCATTCCCGCGCGAGAAGTCCGCTGATGGTCGCGCTGGCGCTGATTCTGGCTGCGATTGGTTTCTTCGCATTGCAGTTTCTCATGCGCGATGGCGCCGGCGATGTCCCGCGCCTGGTCGCGGCCGGATTGTCGGCCCACAAGCGCGGCGACTACAAGCAGGCCGTTGCGCTCTTCGACCGTGCTCTTGCCGTCGATCCTGCGCACCTGCCCGCGCTGCACGCCCGGGCCGCGGCCCGCTATGGCGTGGACGAGCTCGAACCGGCGATCATCGATTATGAACGGATCATCGAATTGGCTCCCGATGATGTCGAAGCCCGATTCCGCCTCGCCAAGGCGCTCCTCGGAGTTCGGCGGGAGAAGGAGATGTTCGAGGAGATCGATGCACTCCTCCAGATGACCCCCAACCACGGCGAGGCCCGGCTGCTCCGCGCCCGGGTGCGACTTAATCGCGGCGAATATCAGCATTCGCTTCGCAATCTCGACCTGCTCGTCAGCGACGAAGCGATGCGCGGCGGCGCCCCGCTCGCTGAGATTCTCCCGCTCCGCGCGGAGGCGCGAATGTCGGTCGGCGACGATCATGGCGCGCTGGCCGACCTCGAGCGCCTTCGCGAGCTTGGCGCCGATGCGGCCGACATCGATCGCGCCACGGTTTGGGCTCTCTGGGGCTTGGGAAGATATGACGATGCACTCTTCCTTCTCGATGAGTCGATCAAGCGATCGCCGGCGAGCAGGATTCTTCAATTCGCCCGCGCGCTGACGCTGACCTGCCTGGGGCGGTTCGAGGCGGCGGCGGAGTGCCTGGAGCAATTGGGTGCCGGGTCCGCTGCGGGCGCGCCGCCCGAGTCCGTTTTCTTCCTGTTGATCGCCAGTGCGCGCATCGGCCACATCGCGCCCGAGCCGCTTGATCCACCGCACACTGAGGCCATGACGCCGTGGCAATTGGAAATCGCCCAATTCCTGGCCGATCCCGCAGGCGCGCCGAGTGAAGCGGACTTTCTGCGCCATGCCGCCGAGTGGGGCGGGGGCGCCGAATGCGAGGGCTTCTTTTACGCCGGAATGAAACGGCTCCTCGCCGGCGATGAGGGGGAGGCGCGCGATCTCCTGCAACGCTGCATCGAAACCAATCGGCGCCGCCTCTATGAGTATCACGCCGCGGTTGCGGAACTGCGCCGGCTCGAGAATGGAGTTGATGCGACCCGTGAGCCTCCGGCTCCGCCGGGGGCGAACGGGGCGGATGTCCGTGCAACACTCAAGCGCGGCCGCCCTCGCGTTTTTCGATTCGCGGAAAGAGCGCCACCTTGTGCACCTTCGTGCCCGGCTGCAGGCCGCCCCAGCCCGATAGTTCGCAGAGTCGGCCCTGCGCCGGGTCGATGGCCTGTCCCAGCGCCGCCCACAGATCCTGCATTGTTTGCGGCATGACGCACCAGAGAAGCAGCGACGCGATGCGGATGGCCTCGGCGCATTGGTAGAGGATGGCCCCCTGATCAGCGCGCTGTGATTCATCCTTCATCTTGAACGGCTGGGTCTCGTTGATGTAGAGGTCAACTTTGCGCACCATGGCGAGCGCGGATTCGATCGCGTGCGCCAGGTCCAATCGATCCATCGCGCGAACTGTCTGTTCCACCTGGGTCGCACAGAATGACCCCCAATCGAAATCGCCGGGCCGACTGGCACGTGTTCCCGGCGAGGGAACAATTCCGTCAAAGTACCGTTCCAGCATCGCCGTCACGCGGGAAGCGCAGTTGCCCACGGTGTTGCAGAGATGCGCGTGATAGATCTCGTGGAAGTGCGCCGCCGAGAAGTCGGCATCCTGCGCGCCCAGTGGGCCCTGCGTCGTCATGTAGTATCGCCACGCGTCGAGCCGGTAGGTGTCGAGGTATCCCTGAATCGCGGGCAGATCGATGAAGTTCCCGAGCGACTTGCTCATCTTCTGGCCTTCGCTGATCCAGAACGAATGCGCGTAGACGCACTTCGGCGCCGGCAGGTCGAGAGCCATCAGCATGGCCGGCCAGATGACCGCGTGGAACCAAAGAATCTCCTTCCCGATCACGTGGAAATCCGCAGGCCAGTACTTTCCGCGCTTGCGGATTGCCTGGCCCGTCTCATCCATCAGTCCGAGCGCCGTGACATAGTTCATGAGCGCATCGATCCACACGTAGATGACGTGCCTCGGATCGTCGGGCATGGGCACGCCCCACGTGAAGTTGGTGCGGCTGACGGGCACATCCTGCAATCCTTCGCGCACGCGCGAGATGACCTCGTTCCGCCGCGCCTCCGGCCGCACGAAATCCGGATGCTCCGCGAACATCCTCTCCAGCCGATCCTGGAACGCGCTCAGGCGAAAGTAGTAGTTCTGCTCGCGCATGCGAACGAGCGGCTTTCCCGATATGGCCGACTTGTACTCCTGGTCCTTGGCCTTGCTGTCGGTGACGTATTCCTCCTGGCCTTCGTCGTACCAGCCTTCGAATTCTCCCAGGTAGATGGCGTCGCGGGCCCGCAGGCGGCGCATCATTTCCTGCACCTGCCGCTCGTGGCGGGGCTCGGTGGTGCGGATGAAATCGTCGTTGCTCGTGCCGAACATCTGCATGACGCGGCGGAACTCGGCGGCGTTCTCATCCGCGAGCGCCTGCGGCGAAATCCCCCGGGCCGCGGCTGACTTCTCCACCTTCTGGCCATGCTCATCCGTCCCCGTGAGGAAGAACACATCGTGCCCGGCAAACCGCATGAACCGGGCCCACACGTCGCAGATGATGGTCGTGTAGGCGTGGCCGATGTGCGGCCGATCGTTCACGTAGTAAATCGGCGTCGTGATATAGCGGCTGGAAGTACGGCCCTGGCTCATAGTGGGCGGATTCTACGGGAGTGGTTGCATTCACGCGGAAACGGGCCATTCTTGGGGATGTCGGCACTTGAATGAACGGTTTCATCGCGACGCCCGTATCATGATCGCGGCAGGCCCAGTGACGCCCAACCTGCCACCAGTCTGAGGAGGCCAGGTGGATCGCGAAACCTTCGAGCAGCAGGCGCTCAGCCACCTCGACAGCGTGTATCGGCTGGCGATGCAACTGGCTCGCAATCCCGAGGACGCATCAGATCTCGTCCAGGAGACCTACCTCAAGGCGATGCGGGTGTGCGATGTGTTCGAGGAGCGGGGGGGTGGCATGAGGCCGTGGCTCTTCCGCATCCTCCACAACGTCTTCTACAGCGGCAAAAGGCGCGAGCGGCGCGGGCCGATGACTGGTCATGACTTTCACGATCAACCTTCAGAAGCTCCGGGCCCGAATGAGCCGCTGCCGGCCTGGAACCTCGCCGCACTGGACTGGGAACACGTGGATGGCAGGATGAGGTCGGCGATCGACCAGCTCAAGCCTGAATATCGATCCGTGTTGCTCCTGTGGGGCGTTGAAGGCATGAAGTACCGTGAGATCGCGGAAATCCAGGGGATTCCGCTGGGGACCGTCATGAGCCGACTGCACCGCGCCCGCTCGATTCTGGGCGCGGAACTCGCGAGTTTTGCGGAAGAAACGGGTATGCGACCTCGTTCTTCTGATGGAACGGCAACGCGACCGATGGACAGCCAGACTCACTGCCGGGGATGAACACTGAAATGGACATGGAGCGAGTGCGACAATTCGTGGATGGGGAGCTGCCTCCGCAGCAGGCGGCGGAGTTCGAGCGCGCCCTGGCCGCTGACGATGGCCTTCGAAATCTCGTCGCTTTCGAACAATCCCTGCGGGCCGGCGTGGCCCGGCTGATGCACGCATCGTCCCCGGCCGCGCCCGTGGCGCTGCGGAGCACCGTTCGCCAAGCCATCGCGTCGTCTTGGCCGCACCCAGTCTCCGACTCGGATGCGGATACCGGGGTCATCGCGCGCTTCTTCGCGGGTCCGAAGCGAGTCAACGTGCTTGCCGTCGCCGCCTGCCTCCTGATCGTCGCCGGGGCTGTGATCATGGGAATCTTCGGTGACGAATGGGGATTCGGCCTTCGCGGATCTGTCAGCCATTCATCGAGCGATGTCCGGGTTGATGTCATGGCCGGGACAGCCCAGCAGGCCGGTCGCGAGCATGGCCGGTGCATGAGCAACGTCGATGCCCTGGACATGAAGATGCACTACCGCGATGCCGACGGCATTCAGAACAACCTGAGCGGGCGGCTCGGCGTCGGCGTGCCTGTGTTTGACCTCTCGGCAGCAGGGCTTGACCTCGTCGGTGGCGGCGAATGTTCGGTCGGCCCATTGCCGCGATCGACGGTTCACCTGATGTATCGCGACCGCTCAGGCCGTGGCGGCCTCAGCATCTTCCTGCAGCCCAATCAGGGGCAATATGGCGAGATGGAGAACTTTCTTGAAACCGCGATGGTGTACATGCCCAAGGACCTCCCCGGCTGCGCTGGTGAACCGACCTGCATGCTGACGGACGGGCGCATCGTCTACATCCTTCGCGCATGCGATTCGGATGTTCAGAATGCGGCCACTGGGGCCGTTCTGCGGGCGATCACAGCACGAAAATAAGGGCACCGAACAGTATGGGGAGTGCGGACATCCTGTCCGCACGAGGCCCGTGGCGGACGGAACGTCCGCGCTCCCCCCGATTGCATTCTGATAGCCGCTCTGAGTTGATTTCACCTGTGCCAGCGGCCTGCCACGCGGGCAATCGGTCGATCGCGTCGCCTATACTTTGAGGTGGCGAATGGCGGGGGCGCGAAAGGGCCATCGCCCGCGTCATTGAGTGTGGCAGTGGAGGACCGTTCGATGTTGAAAGCAATGATTCCGTCGATTCTCAGTGCGACCGTCGCCGCTGCGGGTCTCGCACCTGCCGCCAGCGCGCAAAACGCCCTTGGAGACGGCACAGCCCTTGACAGCAATCTCAATGTTGAAGGGACGCGCAACCTGCCCCAGGCCGGATCGAACTACGGCTTGCGAAACCTGCTGGTGACCCGCAACGTCGTTGCAGGTCGGGGCTTCCGCGATGCGGTCGGATACCGCGCGGCGGATGATTTCCGCGGCGCCACCGGCTCTGATGACCTCTTTGATTTTCGCGCTGACAGCGCCCTGTCGGCCCTCAACATCGTCAATGTGGGCAGGGGCTGGCAGTCGATCAGCGTCGGGCAGGATGTCGGCATCATGGCCTACCGCCGCGCAACGGTCGGAGCGACGCTGCCGACGATTCCCCAAGGTCCCCCGCTGGGCGCGCCGGCGCAGTATGGACAGATTCTCGAAGCGGAGGCTCGACTCGATCGCGCCCTTCTCGACTATCAGAGCAACGGCCGGCTTCTGATGACCGACTCGAGGCCAGAATCTCTGGCCTATTTCACGACTCCCGACGGGGGCGTGATCCAGATCACTGCATCCGCGTTGCGCGGTTTGCGCATGGGTCCGCTCGATCAGGACCCGACGCAAATCGGGCTGACCTACTTTGATCGCGCGAGGCTGCTCGACCAGGCCCTGGCGGAAGGCGAGTTGAGCGTGGTTGCAGGCGCGCCCTTCGACCTCGACGTGCATCGCTTGTTGAACGCGCAGGCTCCATCAGGCCCCGAAGCGCCCGGCGCGGCATCCGAGTCGTCGCTTCTCAACACCGTTCCGATGTCCTATCAGGACATGATTCGCTCAATGGCAGAGCCCGCGCCTGGCACCAACGCCGAAGAAGCGGCCCGCCGGCTCAGCGAGCAGATGCTCCGCACCACGCAATGGCTTCGCGGCGGCGAGGAGCCTGCCGAATCCGAGGGCCAACCTCCGCAGACGCCGCAGATTCCACAAACGCTGCCTGGCATCACTCCGGGGCCAACCCAGCCGGAATTTGCGCCGCCGCAGCCGCCAGCCACCGGGGAAACCGTCCGGGTTCCCCTCGAGGAGTCCGCTCACGGCGGAATGCAGGTGGAGGGGTCCGACCCGCACGAACCTGTCAAACTTCCCGACAACGTGACGTTGGAGATGCTCCGTCATGGCCGCGTTCTCGACACGCTGGCAACCGATGACGATGAACGCTTCGCGGAGATCATGCGTGCGGGGGAGGAGCGACTGCGTGGCGGAGAATTTTTCCTTGCGGAGCGGCAATTCGTTCGCGCCAACAGTTTTCATCCCAATCATCCCATGGCTCTGGCGGGGCTCGCCAATGCCCAGCTTGGGGCCGGCATCCTCGCCTCGGCTTCCGTCAGTTTGCGGAACCTCTTCGTCAACCGGCCAGAGATGATCGATGTGGAATATGCGCCCGGTCTCCTCCCCTCGGAGGAGCGCCTGCGGGAGACGGTCATGGCGCTTGAGCGCCGGCTTGAGGGAGAGCGCCGCACATCGGGGGCGGCGCTGCTGCTGGCGTATATCGGACGCCAGACCGGCGACCGCGACATGATGCAACGGGGCATCGAACTCATGGCCCAGATCGACGGCGATGATCCCCTGGTTCCCGTTCTCAGGACTGTCTGGCTCGAGGGGAGTCGGGAACAGTCGCCTGAGAAGTAATGAACGCTCTGTCAACGGGTTCTCATAATCACGGGCGCCATTCGTCCGGCCACGTCGCGAACCGCGGCGGCTCCATCGGCGTTCCATCACGCGCGCCCGTTCCGCCGATAGACGGGACATGAGCACCATCGGCTCGAAGCTCGAGACCTCGTTGGCCCAGGCGGTCGCCGCCACGCAGCAGACCGCGCGCTCGCGCGAGCGCGAGAACGCCAAGACCGAATCCGCCCGCAAGATGCAGGATCAGGTCGATCTGCGCACTGCTGGAGTCGAGAGCAATCAGGCGGTTCGCAAGCTCCCTCAGGGTGAGCCCGAGCAGTCGGAGAGCCGGGAGCGGAGGCCGGCATCACCGCCGCCCCGCAAGGAAGATGGCAAAAAGAAGAAGCCGCGCATCGACCTGACGGCGTAGCGATTGCACCTGCTACGACTGGTGCTTGGGCTGATAGCCGATCGCGGGCAGGGTGCGGCGATCCGGCTCGACTTCGCGCAGCGGCTCACACTCACTCATCGTGGCGAGATAGCGTCGCGCGAGCTCCTGGTAGACCTTCGTGCCTTCGGTCTTCCAGCGGATTTCATTTTCGGTCAGTTCTCGCATGACTTTCGCGGGGATGCCTGCCACCAGCGTGCGCGGCGGAACGACCATCTCCGCCTTCACGAATGACATCGCGGCCACAAACGCCTCCTCGCCGATGACCGCATCATCCATGATGACGCAGTTCATGCCCACCAGCGCGTTGCGCCTGATTGTGCAGCCGTGCAGGACGCTGCCGTGGCCAACGTGCCCGCCCTCTTCGATGACGACATCTTTGCCTGGGAAGACGTGGACGGTGCAGTTGTCCTGCACGTTGGACCCCGCGTGCATGAAGATGCGCCCGATGTCGCCCCGCAGCGATGCGCCGGGACCGATGAGGCACCCCGGCCCGATGCGCACATCGCCGATGACCACCGCGCTTGGATGCACAAACGCGGTCGCATCGATCACCGGCCGGACAGATTCGAACTCATAAATCGGCATGATGTCAACGCGGAGGGCCTCGGAGAGCCGCGGAGAAGAAGAAGAAAAAGTCAGGGGACAGAGGTCGGAAGACAAGGGTCAGACATGATAAGTCAGAGGGCAGATGACACAGAATGGAGGGGAAAAAGTCAGAGACGCCGGACCTGAGGGCTCGAAGGTCCGGGTCAGTCCGCTGCAATCGTCAACCCTAAATCACGCATCACTTCTTGCCCTCCGCGGCCCTCCGCGGCTCTCCGCGTTGAATTTCAAGCCGGAATAGCCACCGCGCTCGGCACCGGCACGCGGCTCTGCACCACGCTGAACCTTCGCGTGACGAACGCGCTGTCGGTGAGAGTCGCGTTCCCTGATGGATTCGCACCGCTGACGTGGTAATCGCTGAACGCGGCCGACTGGTTCACCCAGATCGAACCCGTCAGGTTGCACGAAAGCGCCACGCCCGCATCCGCGGCCTGCTCTTCCGCCATGGCGATCACATCGGGATTCGTCGAATAGACCGCGCACGTGATGGCGCCCTTCTCGCGCGCGATGCGCGACGCAAGTGCGATTGACTCGTCGGTGCTCTTTGTCTCGACGATGAACACGATCGGGCCGAACCACTCCTTCGAGATGAGATCGTATTTCGATGCGTCGGCCTTCAGGACCAGCGGCGAGCGCGCCCGCGCCGCCGGAAAGGACTCATTCGAGACCGTTGCTGATTCGCGCAGCACCGTGGCGCCGGATTTCATTGCATCATCGATGCGTTTCGCGGTCGCGTCATTCTGAATCGCGCCCAGAATCTCAGCGCCCCGCTTGGCATCGCCCAGCAGCCAATCGAGAGCCTTGACGATCGCGCCCGCCGCTTCATCGAACGACTTGTGCCCTTCGCCGGTTTCGATGCCCTCGCGCGGAATGAAGATGTTCTGCGGCGTGGTGCACATCTGGCCGGAATAGAGCGACAGCGAAAATGCGAGGTTCCCCGTGACTGCCTTGAGATTCTCCACGCTGTCGAGAACGACCGAGTTGACCCCCGCCTTCTCGGTAAACACCGCAGCGTGCCTCGCATTCTGTTCGATCCACTCACCAAAAGCGCTGCCGCCCGTGTAATCGATGATCTTCACCTCCGGCCGCGTCACCAGCTCCTTCGCGATCGGCCTTTCGATTGTGTCCGTTGCGAGCATGATCAAATTGGGATCGAACTCGTTCTCGCTCAAGACCTCGCGCGCGATTTCGACCGTGATGGCCAGCGGTAGAATCGCGCCCGGATGCGGCTTGACAATGACGGGATTCCCCGTGGCGAGTGAGGCGAAGATGCCGGGATACGAGTTCCAGGTCGGGAAGGTCGAGCAGCCGATCACAACCGCGATCCCCCTGGGTACGATGCGAAAGGTCTTGTTCAGCGTGACGGTTTCTTCCTTGCCGACGCGCTTGGTCCAAGTCGATTGCGATGGCACACGCATCATCTCGTCATAGGCATATGCCACGGCTTCGAGGCCGCGGTCCTGTGCGTGCGGTCCGCCCGCCTGGAACGCCATCATCCACCCCTGGCCGGTGGTGTGCATGACCGCGAAGGACATCTCGAAGCTGCGCGCGTTGAGGCGCTTGAGGATCTCCAGGCAGATTCCGACCCTGGTCTCAATATCCGCGCACTTCCATGCATACATCGCATGGTCAGCGGCCGCGAGCATCAGGTCGAGATCGGGCGCGGGATACTTGACACCCAAGGCCATCCCGTAGGGCGACATCTCGTTCCCCACAGTCGTCTTCCCCGCGGGCTGATGCAGATCGAATGTGCGATTGAGCCGTGCTTCGAACGCCTTCTGTCCGTCCTCGCGCGCGGTTTCGCCGTAAATCTTGCCCGAGGGAACCTCGGGATACGCGCTCCAGTACGTGCGCGTGCGGATGGCCTGCAGCGCCTTGTCAAGCGTGTCGCGGTGGGTTTCGAAGAGGGGGTGCGTCGTCACGATTCAACCTCCGATTGTCATCCATCCTATCCGATCGGATTCACCGCAGAGGCGCAGAGGCGCAGAGACGCAGAGACGCAGAGAAGAAGATATGGATTGACGATTGACGCATTGCTCACCCGGGACCTTCGAGGGGTCCCCAATCGCGGCGCATCGCGATTGGGGTCCCCCCTCAGGTCCGGCGTCTCTGAGTTCCGACTACCGACCTCTGACCACCCACTCTTCTACTCTGCGCCTCTGCGGCTTTCTTCTCCGAATCACGTTCGCTCGACGAGCCGGTCAATGAGGAACGATGATTGCTCGAGGGCGCGTTGCGTGAACTCGCCGAAGAACTCGCGGATCTCGCCGAAGGTGTTGCGGAATGCTACGCGGTCGCGGGCATCGATCCGCTGCCGCATGTCCGCCGCCGCCTCGACGAACGCGCCCGTGATTCTCTCCGTCTGCGGATTGCTCATCTGGATCGACGCGTAAAGCTCGGGCGACTGTGCGAAATGGCGGGCCGTCATCAGCAGCTCCATGAGATAGACCGGCGAAGTGAACTGGAGCGTCTGGTTGAGATCAACGCCCAGCCGCGCCATGGTCGCGCCCATGACTTCGGTCGAGAAATGGGTGAGCACCTGCACGATGGCCATGGCATTGTCGTGGGCCTCGGCGGTCGTCTCCAGGATGCTCAGACCCCGGGCGCTGAACATTTGTTTCACCCAGTCGAGCCAGGCATCGCCGCGTCCCGGCACGATGACGAGTCGCTGCCCCTGGAGCGAGTGCACACTCGGCCCGAACAAAGGATGCGTGCCGACGACTGAGGCACTCGTGGCCCGCAGCATCGCCTCGAGCGGCGCCTGCTTGATGGAAGTGACGTCCATCAGCAGTCCATCTTCGCGCACGTGCGGGCCGAGGTCCTCGATCACTGCGATCGTCGCGTCGATGGGAACGCTGATGATGACGACATCCGCGGCGGCGGCGGCTTCGCGCGGCGCGAGCGCGGTGTCCAGATCCGCGATCATCACCGCGTGGCCGAGATCGGCGAAGAGGTCGGCCAGACATCGACCCATCGCGCCCTTGCCCCCGATGACCGCGACCGACTTCGGCTCGATGTCGAGCGGCACCGCCGCGCGCAGGGCGGCTTGACGGTCGCGGCTGGCCCACAACACCAGCCGCCACATGCTCTCGATCACATCCGGGTTGAGTCCCAGCGGTGTGGAGCGTGAACGTCGGTCATCGATCACCTCGCGCTCGCGCTGCGCATCGCGGATGGCATGGCGGTGCTCGCGCTTCCATGCGGCGATCTCTGCCACCAGACCGTTGCGGCGTGAGAGCAGTTGGAGAATATCGTGATCGACCGCGTCGATCATGGCGCGCAGCACCGGCAGCGAGCGCGCGGCACGCATCGGGTCGCGATTCGATCCGGAATGTGATTCGTTCATGATAAGCGCCGCCATCCTGATGGAATTGGTCTGCTAGCATCATGGTATCGACCGGGACTTCCCGGCGGAAAACCACGGAAGTCACGCATGGTCAGCGGGCGAATCTTCGTCATCACCTTCGCGCTCATCCTGATAGGGGCCGCGATCGCCAGCACGCTGGTGATGATCGGCAACTCCGGCAAGGCCCGCGAGAATCAGGCGGGGATCGGCCTCGAGAAGGTGTGGGATGCCGCGTCGGTGTGGGCCACCACGCACGATGGCGACTATCCCGATCATATCGCGCTTCTGCGCAAGAGCCGCTATTTTGATCCGAAGTGGCTGGATGATCCGCGCGACCTGCCTGGAATCACCTGGACAGTCGACAACGTCGATGCCAGGCCCTTCATGGACGAGGAGGTGATTCTGGAAGCCGGCGCCGACCGGCAGCCGCTCGACCGCGCGCCTCTGACCGAAGCGGTGAAGCAGCAGATTGCGCAGCGCGGATCGCCGATCTACTTCTTCGGCGACTATTGGTTCGTGCAGTTGCCGAAGCACCTCAAGAACGAATTCCTCATCTTCGGCTGGTCGCAGCCGGACGATCAGGGCCGCCATTTCGTCGCCTTCGACAACGGCGAGGTGCGCCGCATCGAGCCGGATCAATGGCAGGAGATCTGGGAAGTGGATGCGCGCGCGCGAGCGGAAGTCGGATGGGAGCACATCGAAGTCCCGACTGAAGAGCATTAGGCCCCGGTCGCCGCAGGTTGTTGATCGTCCCGTCGATCCCCGTCTTCGCCCGCGGCGGGCTCACACAGGGATTCCGGCGAGATCTTCACACGACACCATTCTCTGCTTGAATCTGTGTTTATCTTGCTCTGTAGAAAACGTGGGGTGCCACTGACAGCGGAGGTCGGCTCTGCGACCGGAGTCGTCAGTGCGGAGCATCGACACGTGATCGATCGCACGGCCGACTCCCTTCGGTCGCTGGCCGTGGCACCCGTTTTCGCGAGCATTTCTACAGAGCATGTTTATCTGTGTTCATCTGTGGCTAGACCGAATGTGGAACCGGTTGACCGCGCAGGGCGGCGATGATGTTCCCGACCGCGAGGCGCATCATCCATTCACGGTCTTCGCGGGTGGCGCTGCCGAGGTGGGGGAGCAGGAACACATTCGGCAGGTCGATCAGCCCGGGATGGAGTGCCGGCTCGTTCTCGAAGACGTCCAGTCCCGCTGCGGCGATTCGGCGCTCGCGCAAAGCAGCCACCAGCGCGCCTTCATCAATCACGCCGCCGCGCGATGTATTGACGAGAATGGCGGATGATCTCATCTGCCCCAGCCGCCCGGCATTGATGAGGTGGCGGGTCGCCTCATTCAGCGGGACATGAATGCTGGTGAAATCTGCCTGCGCGAGTCCTTCTTCAAGTGTCACGAACGCTGCATTGATCGGAGGTTTCTCCAGTTCGGGCTTGCGACTTCGGGCTGTGTAGATGAGGTTCACTCCGAATCCGGGCGCCCGTCGCGCGGCGGCTGTTCCGATGCGCCCGGCGCCGAGGATGAACAGCGTCTTGCCTCCCAGGCGCGTGCCCAGCAATTGCATCGGCGCGACACCAGACCATGTTCCCGAGCGCAAAAGGTCGATCCCCTCCTGGGCGCGGCGGGCGGCGCCCAGGAGCAGCAGCCACGCGATGTCGGCGGTGGGCTCGGTGACCGCGCCCGGCGTGTTGCCGACGATCGCGCCCCGCCGCTTCACTTCCGCGACATCGATATTGTCGTATCCCACCGCGTAGTTGCTGACAATGATCAATTGCGGGCCGGCCGCGTCGAGCAGCGGGGAGTCCACGCGGTCCATCGGCGTCGTCAGGATCGCGCGCGCTCCGGGAACCGCAGCGCGAAACTCCTGCGGGGTCAGTCGCTCCTCGCGAGGGTTGATCCAGATGTCGGTGAAGCCCGCATCGCACAGGATCTGTTGGGGGTTTCCGGGAAGCGGGCGGGTGATGATGATGCGCATGTCAGGGATTCACAGGAGACGCTGCTTCGTCATCGCAATCGGGTGCCATGGGGTCGCCGCGGCGACCCTCGCTTGCCCGTGATGATTTCGCTATCGCGCCCCGAGCCACGGGCAAACCGGAGTTTGCCCATGGCACCCGGGCGTCCTGACGAGCAACAATGTCTGCGCCAGTGTTTCTCACATCCCCCCCACCAGCAATGCGTGCAGAACCGCATCGACCTGCGAAGGATCGCGGATCGGCTGATCGAACGCAATGCGGATGATGTCGAACGGGCCCCGCACATCCAGGCCCATGGGATCAATGCCGACCATGGTCGGGTGTTCGATGTTGAGTCCGGCCTTGCGGTGGATGAGGTCGCGCAGTCCGTCGCGGTGTTTGTCGTTGGTTTCGCGGCACAGGCGGGCCTCATCGGAGGTGAGCGGATTGGGCTGCCTGAGGGCATCGCCATCGATGACCGCGTTCCTGAACTTGGCGGCATCGATGTGCAGAATGGCCCAGTTCACATCCTGCGGCTCGCCGTGATAGATGCGCCAGCGGTCGGCCAGCCCGCCGCTTTCGCCCCGTTCATCGAATTTCTCGAGCGTGACGTGGGCCTGAAGCGAATGCTCATCCGGGTGCGGCAGGAACAGCACCGTGTCGGCGGCTTCCAGCATGGCGACCATCACCGGCGCGATGATTCTGCCATCGGGGGCGATGACAATCTTGAGTTGGCGCACATGCTCATCGAACTGGAGTTCGCCCTGATGGTGCGATCGGAGGAATCCGCGGGCCTCGTGGAGGATCGCATCGGTCATGGAATGATGGTATCTCGCCGCCCGCGCCTCAGCGATTTCCGGGTTAGCATTGGGGCGTGACGTTCATCGCGGTTCCCATTTTTGTTCATCGCGCCGCCGACGCCGAAGAGGCGCTGGCGCAGGCCGCTCGCGCCGCATCGGCGGGAGCGAACCTGATCGAGTGGCGGATCGATGAGCTGGTCGAGCAGGTCGAGGCGGAAATTGCGGTGACGAAGCTGGTGAGCGACTGCCCGCTTCCGTGCATCCTCACCGCGAGGCGGTCGGAAGAAGGTGGTGAGTTCACGGGCCTGGATGTGAGTCGCAGCGTCGTGATCGACGTGGCGGCGCGGTGCGGGCAGCCGCCGCGATATGTCGATGTCGAGGAAGAATCGTTTCGCAGCCATCATCGCATCTGGCGATTGATCCTCGGTGGCGATGTCGCGCTGATTCTTTCGCTTCACGATTTCATCGGCCGGCCGCGAGATCTGCTGCAGCGCATCGAGTCGATGGTGAACGAGCCCGCGTGCGCGGTGATCAAGGTGGCGTGGATGGCGCGTTCGCTGCGCGACAATCTCCAAGCGTTCGACCTGCTCGCGGAACGGAAGAAACCCATGATCGCGCTGTGCATGGGGCGCTTCGGCCTCATCAGCCGTGTGCTGGCCCCCAAGTTCGGCGGCCTGATCACGTTCGCGTCGCTGGAGAAGGGCGATGAAAGCGCGCCCGGACAACCATCGATCGCGGAGTTGAAATCGCTCTACCGCTTCGACTCGATCGGCCGCGATACGCGCGTGTACGGCGTGATCGGCTGGCCGGTTGAGCATTCCCGGAGCCCGGCCGTTCACAACGCCGGATTCGAAGCGATCGGATTTGATGGTGTGTATCTGCCGATGCCGATTCCACCGGAGTGGGAACACTTCAAGGCGACGGTCGGCGAGTTGATCGATCACCCGCGCCTGAACTTTCGCGGCGCGAGCGTGACGATTCCGCACAAACAGAACCTGCTGCGCTTCGTCGAAGAGCGGGGCGGGCGCATCGATGATTATGCGAGACTCGCGGGCGCTGCGAACACGCTCATTGTCGGCAGTGCGGGCGGCCTCGCGTGCGCCAATACCGATGCGCCGGCGATTGTCGCGGCCTTGCTCCCCTCTCCCCCGGGGAGAGGGGCCGGGGGTGCGGGAGAACCGTCAATGAGCGCACTTTCTCAGATCCCCCTCACCCTGCCCTCTCCCGGAGGGAGAGGGTTCAGAGGCGCGCGCATCGCCATCCTGGGCGCGGGCGGCATGGCCCGATCGGCTGTCGCGGGTCTGATGATGCACGATGCCGCTATCACGATCTTCAACCGCACGCGCGAAACAGCGGAACAACTGGTGCAGGAGTTTGTCGCGAAGCGCGCGTCCATCGAATCTCGGAGCATCATTTCAGTTGGAGACGCAGCAGGTCTGGAGCGCGAGCGCTATGACGTTTACATCAACTGCACATCTGTTGGAATGAAAGACGGCCCCGCGCCTGGCCAGACGCCGTTCGAAGCCTTGGACGCAAAGAATGTTCCGTTCGATGATGGGATGACGGTGCTCGACACGGTGTACACGCCGTCGCGCACGCCGCTGCTGGAGGAGGCTGCGGCCCGGGGCGCGCGCATCATGCCCGGATCCGAAGTCTTCCTGCACCAAGCTGCGCTGCAGTTCGAGTCGTGGACGGGAAAGCGCCCGCCGATGGAGATGTGGCGCAGGCTGCTGCCCCCTCCCTCGGAGAGAGGGGGTCGGGGGGTGGGTGAAGTTTGAGCACGACCACGATCTACCCACCCCTTGCCCCTCCCTGGGAGGGAGGGGAACGTTCACAGCACAAACCGGCTCAAATCCTCGTCCTTCATGATCGGCTTGAGGCGCTCCCGCACGAACTCGGCGGTGATCAAAACTTTCACATCGCCCCGCGCCAGCATCTCCGGCGCATCGAAGGAAATGTCTTCGAAGACCCGCTCGATGATCGTCATCAGTCGCCGCGCGCCGATGTTCTCCATGCGGCTGTTGGCCTCGGCGGCCAGTTCCGCCATGGCATCGATCGCGCTGGGCTCATATTCGATCGCCAGCCCTTCGGTCTCGAGCAGCGCCTTCTGCTGCACCGTGAGGGCGGTCCTTGGCTCGGTGAGAATCCTGCGGAAATCCTCCTTGGTCAGGGCGCTCAGTTCGACGCGGATGGGAAAGCGCCCCTGCAACTCGGGCATGAGGTCGCTGACGGCTGCGGAGTGAAACGCGCCCGCCGCGATGAAGAGAATGCCATCCGTGTGCACCACGCCATGACGGGTGTTGACGCCGGAGCCCTCCACAATGGGCAGCAGATCGCGCTGCACGCCCTGGCGGCTGACATCGGGCCCGCCCCGCCCGGCTTCGCCGCCCTTGCCGCCCGGCGTGGCGATCTTGTCGATCTCGTCGAGGAAGATGATGCCGGACTCCTCCGTGCGCTCGATCGCCTGCTCGATGATCTTCTCGTTGTCGATGAGCTTGCCGGTTTCCTCCTCGTGCAGAATGGCGCGGGCACGCGCCACGGTCACCTTGCGGCGGCGCGAGCGCTCGGGCACGAGGTTCTCCAGCATCGAGGCCATGGCGGGGTCCATCTGGTCCGGCCCCATCATGCCGATGATGGGGATGGTCTGCCGCTCGTTGATGGTGATCTCGATTTCCTTGTCGTCGAAGAACCCCTCGCGCAAGCGCGCCAGCATGCGCTCGCGCACCTTGGCGCGGAGAAGAGCATCAGAGGGAGTTCCATCGGCGCTGGATTCTTCCGCGCCAATGCCCACGGATTCAGACCCGTTGGCTTTCGATGTCGAGATTTCGGAGTCACGTTGCTCAGTGCCCATCAGGATCCCGACGAGGCGTTCTTCGACGGCGCGCGATGCCTCTTCCTTGACGCGCTCGGCGTGCTCGCTGCGCGCCATGTTGATCGCGATCTCCAGAAGATCGCGCACCATCGATTCGACATCCCGGCCGTGGTAGCCCACCTCCGTGTACTTGCTGGCCTCGACCTTGATGAAAGGGGCGCCCGTGAGGTTGGCCAGCCGCCGCGCGATTTCGGTCTTTCCCACGCCGGTGGGCCCGACCATGATGATGTTCTTGGGCCAGACCTCATCGGCGAAATCGGGATCGAGCTGCCGCCGCCGCCAGCGATTGCGCACCGCGACGGCCACGGCGCGCTTGGCGTTTTCCTGGCCGATGATGTATTTGTCGAGCTCTGCAACGATCTCGCGCGGCGTCAGGTTCTTCATTGCGGAGAGATGGTAGGGGGAAAGCGGAAAAGACACAGATGTCAGATATCAGAGGTCAGAAGTCAGCGGGTGGCGGCGAGCCGGGCCGTGTCGGTCCGGTGCGCACTCGCAACGGGAAGAGCGCTGGCTCAGAGGTTTGCGGTCAGCACGGCGATACAATGCGGGCGATGCGGTTCGTCGTCTGCCTCGCTTTGATTTTCCTCGGCGCCTGCTCGGCTCCGCCACCCGAGGCGGATGCGGAATCTCCCACCGCCGCGGGCCGTCTGCTGGCCCTGCGCGAGGGAGTGTGGACGAATTCTCCGCGGGACCTGGCGCTCCTCATCGAGCAACTGGAGAGCTCCGACCCCACGGTGCGCATGGTCGCGCTCGATCACCTGTGGAATCTGACGGGCGAAGACCACGGCTTCCGCTACGATGACCCGCCCGCGCAGCGCGAGGCAGCCGTGGAGCGCTGGGCCGATTGGCTTCGCACGCGGGTCGATCGCAACGGGGGCGCGGACAAGGATGGACGAGCGCCGGCAGATGCGTAAGCAAAACAATCCCATCCCGCCGCTTCGTTTCGAAATGCTCAGCCAGCCCCGCTACCTGAGCGCGATCCGGGCCATGATTTCCAACGTCGCGCAGCGGTTCGGGTTCACGGACACCGAGTGCGGCCAGATCGCCCTCGCCGTGGACGAGGCCATCTGCAACATCATCAGCCACGGCTACGACAAGCGCGATGATGGCCGCATCGCCGTCAGCGTCTGGCCCGAGGAGGAACCGGCGGGCCTGCGCCTGGTGATCGAGGACAACGCCCGGCAGGTCGATCCCACAACGATCAAATCGCGCGATCTCGACGACATCCGCCCCGGCGGGCTGGGGGTGCACATCATCCGCGAGGTGATGAACGAAGCGGTGTACGAGAAGCGGCCCGGCGGCGGAATGCGCCTGACGCTGGTCAAGCGCATCGGTTCCGGCAAGCTCGCGCCGTTGGAGAATTGTTCGACAGAAGGGGGCCGCACATGATGATGATGATGATGCGTGGAGACCCGGAGCGATTTCATGTCGGCTGCGAAGTGCTCGCGGATGGCGTGATCCTGCGGCCGGTGGGCGATGTGGATCTCAGCCGCTCGCCCGTGCTGCGCTGCGAGATCATCGAGGCGCAGAAGAAGTCGCCGCAACGGTTGATCGTCGATCTGGCCGAAGTGCCGTACATGGATTCCTCGGGTGTGGCGACGCTGCTAGAGGCGTGGCAGACAGCCCGCAAGCACCGCGGCAAGGTGATCCTGTGCAACCTGCAGGAGAAGGTGAAGGCGATCATCGAGATCGCACGGCTGGAGACGGTGTTCACGATCGCGAAGGACTGCGAGGAGGCGAAGGGGGTGTAATTCCCATCGCCTCCGGCGATGGGGGCCGGGAAAAGGGGAGCGCGGGCGTCTCGCCCGCGCGGGAACAAGAACGAGAAAGATGAAGATGAAGATGAAGATTAGGAAGAGGAGTAGGAGTATGAGCAGGAGAAAGAGCAAGATGAAGGCGGCGCGTTCCTACTCTTACTCCTGCTCCTAATCTCATTCATACTCTTACTCTTCATCTTTCTCCTTCTCTCCGGCTCCTGCGCAGCGGTACACTGGTGGCGTGAGGCGCTGGCTGCTGCGCATCCTGTTCTGCCTCATCCTCGGCGCGGTGACGACTGTCGCCGTGGCGTGGAGTTGTGCAGCATTGCTTCCCCAGTCGGCTTTTATCAGTTTCACTGGTTTTCCGCTGTTGTTCGGCGAGGGGCGCGTTGAGACGACGAGTGGTTACACGCGGCGCTTCGGGTACTCGTTGATGACGAGCAATGTCTACGAGCTCAAAGGGGACGAATACGAATTCGGAAATCGCGTTAAGGTTTTGGCTGGCTGGCCCTGCGTGGCTTTCGCGGAGGACGCGGAGGATGACGAGCGAGAATCGGTCCTCCTTGATCGGTTTGTCGAATTCAACGACCGGATCATCCCGCTACGTGTCGAGGCGGTCGGTTTCTCTATCGACACACTGTTCTACGCCGCGATCTGGGGCGGCGTGTTCTTCGGGTTCACGAGCGCGAAGCGGCTCATCCGCATCAAGCGCGGCCGGTGCCCGCGCTGCGGCTATGACCTGCGGGGACAACAGGTGGGACAGGTCTCCGACCTGTCAGGGTTTGTGCGGCTCTCCGAGCCGCCTTCTCCTCCTCCGGCTCAGAGAGCCGGAGAAACCAGTCACGGCTCAGAGAGCCGTGCCACCACCAGCATTGGCTGCCCGGAGTGTGGCTGGAATCGCCCCGAAGCGGCGGCGAGCACCGCGGTATGATCGACATCCTCATGCCCCCGCCCAATCAAGTTGGCACATTCCGCCCCACGCTCCTTGGCCGTCTGGTCGGCCGGTGGGGGTCGATGTGGCTGAACTCGTTTCGACTCATTGGCGGGGTGACCTACCTCGTCATCGACGTGGTGCAGTGGATGTGGCGGGCGATCGTCCGCCGTGAAGTCCGCTTCGGCAAGACGGCGCTCATTTCGCAGGTGGTGCGCGTCGGGTGGCGGTCGATCGGCATCGTCATGCTGGTATCCGCCTGCATCGGCTTCATTCTCGCGCTGCAGATGTATCAGCCGCTGGGCGACTGGGGCCAGCAAGACAAGATCGCCAACATCGTGGGCGTGGCGGTGTTCCGCGAACTGGGTCCCCTGATCGCCGCCATCGTGCTCACCGGCTTCGCGGGGGCATCCATCGCGGCCGAGATCGGCACGATGGTGGTGGGGGAAGAGATCGAAGCCCTCGAAGCCCACGCGCTCAACCCCATCCGCTTCCTCGTCATGCCGCGATTGCTGGCGACGACCGGAAGTCTCATCATTCTCACCGTGATCGGCGACCTGACGGCGGTCATTTCCGGCGGCGTGATGTCGGTGGGATTTCTGGGCGTGCCCTACGGCCTGTACAAGGACAACACGCTCTTCGCGCTGACCAGCGATGACTTCATCACGGGTCTGGTAAAGGCGGGCGTGTTCGGCGTGATCCTGGGCTCGATCGCGTGCATGAACGGCCTGAAGGTGACGGGCGGGGCGGCGGGGGTGGGGCGGGCCACGACCGACACCGTGGTGCAGACGATCGTGTGGGTGATCCTCGCAGATCTGTTGTTCACGACGCTGTTCTACATTCTGGGGTGGACGTGAACGAAGAAGCGCTCCGCTCGCGGACTCGGGTCGCGGCTCAACGGGATGAACACACGTTCCGACCCGACAACTGAGAACCGACATCTGACATCTGACATCTCCGCGGTCTCCGCCTACACTCTCCGCTTTCCCGGACCGGGCTGAATCACACCCGCGGTTCCGGAGAGAGGTTCTCGCGACGACATGCCGACGACTCCTGTGCATCGTCTGCCTCACGACGAAGTGATTCCCATTCTCGACTTCGGCGCGCAGTATGCGCAACTGATCGCCCGGCGGGTGCGCGAGGCGGGGGCGTTCAGTGTGCTGGTGGCGCCCGACGTGAGGATCGAGGAGCTGCGCGAGCTTGATCCCAAGGGGATCATTCTCTCAGGCGGACCTGCGAGCGTGCACGAGCCGGGCGCGCCCAAGTGTGATGAGCGGCTGTTCGAGCTGGGCGTGCCCGTGCTCGGCATCTGCTACGGCATGCAGCTCGGCTGCCAGATGCTCGGCTGCGAGGTGATCCCCGCGAAGGAGCGTGAGTTCGGCCGGGCCAAGCTGACGATTCACGACACGCGCGATCTCTTCGCCAGCATCCCCTCGCAGACGACCGTGTGGATGAGCCACGGCGATATGGTGCGCGGCGTGACGGAGCGCTTCGACACTCTGGCCAGCACATCAACCTGCCCGCAGGCAGCGGTGCGGCACAAGACGATTCCATTCTTCGGCGTGCAGTTCCACCCCGAGGTGACACACACGCCGCACGGAGTGGAGGTTTTTCGCAACTTTCTCTACGAGATCTGCGGCTGCACCGGCACCTGGCGGATAGCGGATTTCCTCAAGGTGGAGATCGAGCGCGTGCGCGAGCTGGTGGGCAAGGACCGAGTCATCTGCGGATTGTCAGGCGGAGTCGACTCGTCAGTGGCGGCGGCTCTGCTGCACATGGCGATCGGCGACCGATTGACGTGCATCTTCGTCGATAACGGCCTGTTGCGCAAGAACGAGCGGCAACTCGTGGAGACGACATTCCGTGATCATTTCGACATCGACTTGCGCGTCGTCGATGCGTCGGAGCAGTTTCTGAGCGACTTGAAGGGTGTGGACGAGCCGCAGGAGAAGCGGCGGCGCATCGGCCACCGCTTCATCGAGGTGTTCAGGCAATCGGTGGCACGGCTCTCCGAGCCGTGGCGGTTTCTCCGGCTCTCCGAGCCGGAGGATGTTGAATCCCAGGCATTCCCTTTTCTCCGCAAGGTCACGGAAGACGGCATCAATCTCGCCCTCGTTGATCTGCCCGATCACCTTCCCCGGCCGTTGCTGAAGATCGACTCGTTTGTGGGGCGCGATCCCTTCCCGAAAGGAATGCCATCGCCACCCGATCTCGAGGGTTACATCCGAAACCTCCCGCATCTGGAATTGCCGGACGCGACGTATTTTGTGACTTGGAAGGCGGTGGAAGGTCAGCACCTCAACGACTCGGAACGCGATGTTGTCCTGGACGCGATCCTTCACTGGCATGGTCAGCGGGTTGAGGTGTACGCCGCATGCGTCATGTCAAACCATGTTCACGCGCTGTTGCGTCCTTTGGCGGGTTTCGAACTTCGAGAGGTTGTCGGAGGAATCAAGAAATTCACCGCACGGGAAACCGACCTGAAGCGCGAGAGCCAGGGAACCCTCTGGCAGGATGAGCGCTTTGATCACATCGTGCGCGATGAGATGTGGTTGACCGAATTCATCTACTACATCCTGCGAAATCCAGTCAAGGCAGGGGTTGTCGAGCGGCCTTCGCAGTATCAGTGGACGGTCCTGCATCCGGGAATTCGGACTGACGATGGGCAGTTCGTTGCGGCTCCGGCTCGGAGAGCCGGAGAAACCGAAACGAGTCAGAGACCCGTTCCACCGGACACAGGTCGGAGACCTGTGCCACCTGTGCGCTATCTCGCGCAGGGCACGCTGTATCCCGATGTGATCGAGTCCGGTCACGGCCACGCGGGGATTTCCGCCAACATCAAGCTGCACCACAACGTCGGCGGGCTGCCGGAAGAGCTGGGATTTGAGCTGATCGAGCCGCTGCGCGATCTGTTCAAGGATGAGGTGCGGCAATTGGGCGAAGTGCTGGGATTGCCCGCGCAGATCGTGTGGCGGCACCCGTTCCCCGGGCCAGGACTGGCGGTGCGCGTGCTGGGCGAGGTGACGAAGGCGAAGCTCGATCTGTTGCGCGAGTGCGATGAGATCCTGCTGGAGGAGATCATCGCCAATAATCTCTATCGCTCGACGAGCCAGGTGTTCGCTGTGCTGCTGCCGATTCAGTCGGTCGGCGTGATGGGGGATGGGCGGACATATGAGAGCGTGGTGGCGATTCGAGCGGTGGAGACGCAGGACTTCATGACCGCGGACTGGGCTCGGATTCCCTTCAACATTCTCGCGACCATCTCGAACCGGATCATCAACGAGGTGAAGGGCGTCAATCGCGTGGTGTACGACATTTCCAGCAAGCCGCCCGCGACGATTGAGTGGGAATAGTGGAAATTGAGAGGTTTGTGGACGATAATTGGGGTATGAGCGAGGTTGCTACAACCAATGTGCCACTGCCGACGGACCTTGTGCGGGAGTTGGAGGAGAAGGCCAAGCGCATGGGGCTCAATCTGCCCGCCTATGTGGGGCTTATTGCGCGCGCAGTTGGTCGTCGCCATGATGAAGAGTTTTTGAGCGCCGCGCGGTTCGTCTTTTCGAAGTACCCGAATGCGCTGCGGAAACTCGCGAAGTGACTCGCGGAGTTCTTCATCGCGAACTGAGGTTCTTGACGCTCGACGAAGTCCTTTCGTTGCACGAAGCCGCCATCGACGAGCACGGCGGCTCGCATGGTGTCAGAGACATGGGGCTCCTTGAGTCGGCTGCGGCCATGCCGCGACAGGCGTTCGGTGGTGAGTACGCGCACGACGTGCCGTTTGGCATGGCGGCCGCGTATCTATTCCACATTTGCAAGAATCATCCATTTGTGGACGGGAACAAGCGCACTGCGTTCATGAGTTGTGTCGCTTTTCTCCGATTGAATGGGTGGTCTTTGACGGCATCGGAAGATGCCGCCTATGACACCGTCATCGCAGTCGCCGAGAGTCGTCTGCCGAAGGACGGCATCTCGGCCTGGATCGAAGGCAACGTCCGCCCGCGCCCAAGTCTGGAGTTACGAGAGTTCCTTCGCGCGCTTGATTATTCGACTTTGGCTTCGGTGTTCGGGGCGATCGCAGCGGGGCCGACTCCCGAGCGTGTGGCGACGATTCGAGAAGCCGCCGAAGCAATCCCTGCAATCGATCAGGCCAATATCGGCGCGCTCGCGGTCGAGCAAAGCGGGGACGACCAATCGGCGGTCATTCTTCGCCAGCATTCCATGCTTCTTACCGCCCTCTACCGCATCGCCGAGGACATGGGCTACGAGTGGTGATCGGCTGAACGTGCCGCTGGTTGCATTGCGGCTTCGCCTGTCGGAATGATCCGCTTCTTCCTCGCGCTCAGGTACAGCAATCCCAGTCCGCCGCACAGGCCGATCACGATGATCTCCATGCCGCGGTGCACCAGCTCCGCGCTGATGGCGATTCGCCCGTCCAGCAGCGATCCGCCAAGCCGGTCCACCATCTTCGGGGCTGCGTAGCCGATGGCCCATTCGCGCAACCCCAGGCCGTTCGAGATGAACGGCACGAGTGTCGCGAAGATGCTGATCACCGAAAGCGCGAGGGCCGCTTCGAACCCGATGGGCCGCCCGATGAGGTCGAACACGATCAGGTATCGCAGCGACCAGACCAGCACATCGATCAACCGGATCAGGAATGCGGCTGATGCCCAGCGAAATCGGCGATCCGCAAGTCCAAGGGCGGAAAGCGCTCCGACACCAGCGACCGGCCACGCGCTTGACGCATCGGCGGCGATCGCGATCACAAGCGCACCGAGCAGCGCGGCTGAGACGACGCATGTGAGCACGAGCGACCCGACAACGACTTTCGCAGTATCCGCAACCGCAATTCCATTGACAAGCCGGTGGTAGGCCACGCGGCCAAACAGGCCGGGTCGCAGTGGCAGGAAATTGAGGAGGGCGGTGGCCGCCGTGAGGGCCTGCATCTCGAGGATCCCGACGCGGCCGTAGCGCGAAATCAGCACCGAAAACAGCAGACCCGTGAGCGCGACATTCGCGCAGATGCAGAGGGCCAGCGCGGCTGCGCTCCAGGGCGAGGCGTGGTCCAGCGCCGCGAGGACCTCCTCTAGTGTCCCTTGATCCCGCGTCGCGTAGATGATCGCCGCCGCAATCAACGCAGCGCCAAGCAGCAATCCTGTTGCGCGTACGATCACGCGAATGCGGGCGCGCCGGCGCAAAGCGTCAACGTCGAGACTGTTCGCGCGATCATTGAAGGAACCCGATGTTGAGGTCGGTTCAGTCGCGCTCACCGGCCGCCCTGCCCCTGTCGGGAGGAATTCTGCTGCTGAGTTTGTTGTCCCCTCATTTCTTCCACCGCTGCCTGCTGTTCGAGCATCTGCTTCAACAGATCGGCGATCATCACCACCTGAGGATCGGAGCTCGCCAGCGCCTGTTCCAGAAGGGGATCGGTCGCGCCGTCGAGATGATTGACGAGATAGGACATGTGCACCAGCGGCGAGTTGATCGCTCGCGCCCGGTCGATGATCGGGCTGAGCGCTTCGCTGCCCGAGGGAACCGTGGCCACGATCCACGCCTGGACGACTGCGTCCAACGAATCGAACCGTCCAAGCAGCGCCGCCATGGCGGCCGTCAGCGCGATGTCGGTATCCGGGGATACTCTCGGACGATCTGTTCGGGGCGTCCCGTGGATGGCGTGCAGGAGCAAGCCGAGATCCGAAATTCCAATCAGGCCCCCGTCGCGCAATGACGCGCTGATTGAGTTCACCCAATCAGGTGTCACGCGGACACCATCGACTCGAAGCTCCCGGCTGCGAGTCACATAGCCCAGCGGCCCCGCTTCGATGACCTGCTGACTGGCGGAAAACGGATTCAGAATGCCACGAATCTGAACCGACGCGCCGCCCGTGCCCGAGGCATTGATGAATTCGCCAACGGCGTGCCGTCGCAGGTCGATGATCACTTCGAGTTTCTCGCGAGGTCGCAGGCGCAGTCGCCGACCGATGTCGATCACGCTGGGAGGCGCCTGGTTGAATCGGGGTTCGGTTGGCGCCGAGATTTCCGGTTGCAGAATGAGATTCGGGCGAAGCGGGCCCTCGGGTGATATCCCGATCGGCAGGCCCGTGTGATTTGTGACGACCAATCGAACCGGAACCGCATCAAAGGCGTGATAGAGTTGATCGACGGGTTCGACTCGGAGCGACAGGCCGAACTGCCGGTCGGTGGGAATGCGATCGATGCCGGCGGGAATACTGTCGATCAGCTCGTTCATTTTCGCAACGAAGGGTGGCGCGGCCGGCGAAGAATCCGAAATGCTTGAGGCGTGCTCGCGAGCCCAGACCCCCAGCACCGAGCCGGGGTCGCGGGCAGCGATCGAGTTGAAGAGTCGCGAGGCCTCGCCGATCTCGCCCTGGGCGACGCGCACCAGAGCCAGGGCCGCCATCGCGGGAAGGTCGTGCTCGGCGATGGGGCTGAGGAGTCGATCCGCTCGATCGAGTTCGTTCGACCGAAGCGCGATCCAGCCCTCGAAGCGCGCCCGGGCGACGTCGTTCACGGGCGTGTCACCCGCTGCCTGATCGAGAAACGATTGAATGGCCACTGGATCATGTCCGAACCATGAAGCCAGCCATGCTTGCGTCAGCAGCGCGGCGTGCCGCTCCTCAGGCGCGATTTCCTGGTTCTCTTCCAGGGATGTGGTGATTGATGTCAGAAGCTGCACCAAGGCTGCATCAGCAGCGAGTTGATCCTGCATTTCGAGCAGAGCCAGGTGCACGACGGCGAGCGTCGCCGGCAGGGTTGCTGTGAGCGCAGCGCGCTCCGTGGGACCGAGCTCAGGATTCTCGTTCCAGGCCCGCATCCGCACCGCCTCGTCAAGCACCTGCTGGTATCGCCGGATCGTCGTCATCGCCTCGTCGGGGTTGCCCGATGCCCACTCGGCAATCGCAAGATCGGCCAGCAGATCGGGGCTGGGCAGTCGCCCCAAAGAAGTCTGTGTGTTGACCGCCAGCTCGTACATTCTCACCGCCGCCGTGAAAGCACCATGCTCCAGCAGGTGACGACCAAGAGCCGCCTGCGTCGAAAGATCCATCGGGTCGGCGAGAAGCAGGTTGACAAGAAGCTCGGCTTGTCCGAACGGGTCATCGACGTGCTGCTGGAAATAACCTGCCGCCAAAGCCGCCGCTTCCTTGTTCGACTGGTCAAGCGCAGAGGCCCGGCTGATCCACTGGGCATAGGAGTCGCTGTCGCCCTGGCGTTCATACAGAACCGCGAGTCCTGTGGCAAGGCGGCTGGCAACCGGCCCGCCGAGCTTGCGGATGTTCTCATCCTTCAGAATGATCAGGTATGCGGCAATCAAATCTTCGGCGCTGCTGTACCGGGTCAGAACATCGTTGATCCGGGCGAGGCGGATGCGTTCATCGCCGGGTTCCAGGCGCGCGAGTCGCTCGAGAAGCTGAGAGCGCAGTGGTGCATCCTCTGCGAGATTGGCAAGCGCCAGGTGGCCGCGAAGCACTTCCGGCTGGTCAGGATCAAGATCGTCGGCAACCCGGAAGAGCTCGCTGGCGAGTCCGAGGGAGACGGATGTGATCGGTTCGAGCCCCGCCGCCTCGGCGGCGCGTCGAGCGAAAACGGTCGCGAGCGACTCGGCCGCCGCCTGCTCCAAGCTGATGGAGAGCTCGTCGTCCTGTGGTTGCGGCAGTGAACCAACCCGGCTTGACCAGGTCGCCAGGAGCACCACCCAAAGCACCAGGAGTACCCGCCGAATCGCAGCAATGCGCATGACGACCCCTCTGATAGGCATATCGATCTCTGGCAGCGTAGTCCACCCCCGTCGGGATCACGCGAAACTTTGCTACGGAATCGTACCGGGACCCGTTCGCGATATTGGCATCGGTTCCCTGTCCGGTCCGGCGCCGAAAAGTGATGAGTTTCCCGGGTCGGCGGAACCCCCTTCCAACGACGATGCGTAGAATCCCATACGAAGGGCGGGGGACCTCACTCGTTGACACCGCGGCGGCCTCGTGATAGGTTCAGGGTCGCGCGACTGACCAGGAAACGGGAATGGCCGCCTTTTGGGTGCGGCTTGCGGAGCAGGTCTCTCATGAAGATATTGATCGCCCTGAGGGGGGCAATTCTGGCTTTGGTCATCCTGCCGGCTTGGACCGCTCTCGGGCAGACGAATGCGCTCCCGCGCGAGATTACCAGCCCCAGCGGGCCGCTGACCGATGGTCAGCGAGCCCAGGTCGCGCAGTTTGTCGACGACTGGATGAGACGGCTTGTCACGCCCGTCGATGATCCGAGCGACCGCCAATCGATCGACCAGGCCCGTCGCGCGCTCGCCGGCCCGCAAACGCTCACAGCGCCCGGCGGCCTGTCGCCGCATTTTCGGACCGTATACAGCGAAGCTCTGATTCCACACCTGAAGCGGGCTCTCGACGGCGAGGATGATCGCGCCGCGGTCGAAGCGCTGCACATTGCAGCCAAGCTGGGAACCGACGCCGGCATGGCGCTGGTCACTGCAGCGATCGAATGCGACAATCCGCACCGCCGCGCTGCCGCCGCGGCGCGGGCTCGACTCGGTGTCATCGATTTTCAGAATGGTGGCGCGCGAAGCATGGTGGCGCCTGGCATCATCACGACGCTCTCGCGCAAAGTGGGCGACGTCGCCATGAAGGAGACCGAGTCGTACGCGCTGCAGCGGCAGATCGAATTGCTCAACGCCATTCATTCAGCGGCGCAGGCCCAGCAGATCGCAGCGCTGGCGGACAATGTGGCGGAAACCCGCAAGAAGCTTCTCGATCACCGCGCCAATAGTCTGAGCAATAGCGAGGTGGATGCGGTCACGGTGCTGTTAGGCACCCTTCGCGACCACTACCAGTTCACACCTGCCACCCAGGATGAGGATGGAGAGATACTCGCTCAATCCATCCGCAAGCTGCTCGAGGCGGCGAGCCGGAACTGGGATGAAGCCCAGAACGAGCCCGCGGTCCGGGAATCATATGGGCGGCTCATCGAGGACAGCGAGAGCTTCCTGAGCTTCATCGATAAGACAAAGCGGCGCGACCAGCAGCCGCCCACGCCTGATACCCGTCTTCCCGAACACTGGGAACGCGGGGACAAACCGCAGTTCGAGCAGGATCGTCAGGAATGGGATAATCTGCTCAACGGCGAACCCTACAACTCACAGTTGCGCGGCCGCTGATGATCTCATTCCGCCGGGTTCGCCGATGCACTCTGGCGCGGTGAGCGTGGGCCGCCAAGTCGAATACACTACCGCTCGTGAACGCGAAGCTCCTGGCGCCCTTCATCCTGCTCGCGTCGCTGATGCTGGCGACGTTTCTGCTCGACGATCCCGCGCCGCCCGCGCATTTCACATTCGTCGATCGCGATGAGGTCTTCACGCTCGACCCGCAACGGATGTCGTGGATGCAGGATTTCCGGATGGCGTACGCGCTCTACGAGCCGCTGGTGCGCTGGGACAACGACGACTTCTCCATCCAACCCGCGGCCGCGGAACTTCCCGAGATCAGCGAAGATCGGCTGACGTATACGTTCCACATTCGCCCCGACGCGAAGTGGAGCAACGGCGCGCCTGTTACCGCGCACGATTACGTGTATTCGTGGATGCGCGCGCTCCTGCCCGACACCGCCGCCGATTACACCATGATGTTCTTCTGCATCGAGGGCGCGGAAGAGTTCTTCAACTGGAGACAGAAGCAGCTCTCATTGTTCGCGCGCGATGACGCCGGACCTGACGAACGAAGTGAGGAAGGTCCGGGTCGAAGCGCCATTGACCTCTGGAAAGAGACTGAAGCACAGTTCCGCGAAACAGTCGCTCTCCGCGCCGTCGATGACAGAACTCTCCAAGTGACGCTGGCCCGACCGATCCCGTATTTCCTCGACCTGATCGCCTTCGGCGTGTTTTACCCCGTTTATCGGCCCTGTGTCGAGGGGTGGGAGATGGATGATGCCTTCGAAAGCGAAGTAATCGCGCGCGGCTGGCACAACGTAAACCCGCCGCCCTTCGAGGAGCGCGAATTCGTCACGCTCAATGCCGCGACGGGGATGCTGGAGCAGGATCACGAGTGGACCAAGCCGGGGCGGCTGGTTTCCAACGGGCCCTACATGCTTGCGCAGTGGCGCTACAAGCGCGGCCTTCGCCTCGAGCGCAATCCGCACTACCACTCGCCGGAATTGATCAAGTCCGATTCGATCGCATGCGTTTCCATCAGCGACCCCAACACCGCGGTGCTGGCCTTCGAGCAGGGCGAGATCGATTGGCTCAGCGAAGTGAGCGTCGAATACCAAGCCGACCTGATCGCGGAGCGCCTCCGCTACGAACAGCGACATCGCAGTGAAATCGATGCGATGTTGGCGCAGGGCATGTCGATCGATGCGGCGCTGGCATCGCTTCCTGAACCTGAGGCCGGCGAGCGCCGCAACATCCATGTCCTGCCGACGTTCGGAACTGATTTCTATTCGTTCAATTGTCGCCCCGTGCTCGCGGATGGACGGGCAAATCCTTTCTTCGATCCCGCGGTGCGCCGCGCCTTCGTCGCCGCGACGGATCGGCAGGCGATTGTCACGCAGGTGACGCGGCTGAACGAACCGGTGGTCACGACGTTCATCCCGCCAGGATCAATTCCCGGTTACGACGATCAGGAAGGTATTGGCTACGACCTCGCGTATGCGCGCGAGCAACTGGCCTCCGCCGGCTGGATCGATCGCGATGGAGATGGCCTGATCGAGAACGATCGGGGCGATCCGTTTCCCATCATCGACCTTCTGTATTCGACCAATACGCCGCGCTACAAGGCGATCTCGCTGGCGTTGCGCGACATGTGGCAGCGCGAGCTGGGCGTGCGCGTGGAAATGCGCGGCAAAGAGAACAAGGCCTTCAAGGAGGACCTCCGGGCCGGCAACTTCATGATCGGCCGCGGCCGCTGGTACGGCGATTATGGCGACCCTACCACCTTCCTCGACATCTGCAAGACCGGCGATGGCAACAACGATCGCGGCTACTCGAACGAGTATGTCGATGGCCTGCTCGAGCAGGCCGGCCGCAAGATTGATCCCGCCAAGCGCATGGACCTTCTCGAAGAGTGCGAGCGCTATCTGTTCCAGGAAGACCCGCCCATGATCGTCCTGTGCACGCTGGTGCAGGTGTACATGTACGAGCCGGGACGAGTGACGGGCCTCTCGCACCACCCGCGGTTGTCGCAGTATCTGTGGCGGATGGAGGCGGGGGAGTGAGCTGTTAGCCGCCGGGTTTGTCCCGGCGAGTCAATCCACCAGCGCGGGCTCGGGCTTCCTCCCCGCAGGCACCGGGGCCACGTTTGCCATCATGCGATCCAGCGCCAGCCGCGCCAGCTCGCGGGCCTGCGCGTTGACCCTGATCTCGTTGACCACCTTGCCTTCCGCGAGATTGTCGAGGGCCCACAAGAGGTGCTGCGGATCGATGCGGTACATGGTGGTGCACAGGCACTGGCAGTCGGAAAGAATTCGCACGTGCACACCGCGCTTCGCTGCCTCGCGCGAGAGTCGATTCACCAGGTGCACCTCGGTCCCCACCGCCCAGTTGCTGCCTTCAGGCGCTGATTCGACCTGGCGGATGATGTACTCCGTCGAGCCGGAGAGATCCGCCTGGTCCACCACTTCCTTGCAGCACTCCGGATGAACAAGAACAGTGATGCCACCCTTCTCCGCATATGCCGCGCGGACCTGATCGACGTGCTCAGGCCGGAAGAGCTTGTGAACGGAGCAGTGCCCTGCCCAGAGGAAGACATTGGTTTTCCGAATCTCCTCATCGGTGAGGCCGCCATTCTCCTTGCGCGGGTTCCAGATGCGCGTCCGGGTTTCGCCCAAACCCGCCGCCTCATCGACTTCGGTGCGGAAGCCGAAGGATGACGCCGTGTTGCGGCCGAGGTGTTGATCGGGCAGAAAGAGAATTCTGATTTCAGAAAAGGGGTCTGACCCCTTTTTCTTGTCGCCGCCAGCCAATGCCCACTCGAACACCTGCCGCGCGTTGGATGATGTGCAACACGATCCGCCGTGCGCGCCGACGAACGCTTTGATCGCCGCGGAGGAGTTGACGTAGGTGATGGGGATGAGTCTGACCCCATTGGCCCCCGGCTCTGTCGGGGGGCGGGATGAGTGCGGGCGCGTTTCCCCACGCGACGCCCCGGCGGAGCCGGGGGCCGATGAAAAGTGAATCGCTGCACTGATCGTCTCCCATGCTTGGATCGCATCGTCATAGTCCGCCATGTCTGCCATCGAGCAGCCGGCGGAAAGGTCGGGCAGGATCACGCGCACGCCCTCATCGGTGAGAATGTCCGCGGTCTCAGCCATGAAGTGCACACCGCAGAAGATGATGAACTTGGTGCCGCGCTGGCGCGATTCAGCCGCCGCCATCTGGCTCAGCTTCAGCGAATCGCCGGTGAGGTCGGCGTGGCGGATCACTTCATCCTGCTGATAGTGGTGGCCGAGAATGAGCAGATCATCTCCCATTTGCTCCCGCCGCGCGGTGATGGCTTGGGCGATCTCGTCATCGCTCATTTCGAGGTAGCGGGGTGGAAGTGATGGCTGCCAGAGCATCAGATCGAGCTTTCCGAAAAAGCAAGAATTGGAGGACTGTCCTCAGCATAGGACCAGCCCGAACACGACCCTGTTCCTTTTCCCCTGCGGTTCGCCCACGGATCGCTCACCGCTACCATACGTGATAAGTTTCACAAAGCCCTGGCGCCGGGGTGGCTTACCCTCCTGATGCCCTGGTTCGGTGCCTTCGGTGGATCAACTCTCGATGTCGATCGCGCTCGACAATACACCCGACCATCCTCCCCTTCAGGCGACTGATGCCTCGAGGGAAAGTGGTTCGCGGCCGCGCCGCGAAATGTACGCCGAATTGACCAAGGCTCGCCTCAGCTTGCTGGTGGTGGTGACCGCGGCGGTGGGGTTTCTGCTCGGCTCGCCCGCAGGCGTGAATTGGCTGGAGATGTTCTGGCAGATGTTCCTCAGTGTCATCGGTGGACGTGCAGGCGATGCCATGGCCCTTGGCGGCGCCGGTCTTCGTACCGTCGACTGGCTGGGACTCGGCATCGTGGTCGCGGGCGTGGGCCTGGCAGCCGCCGGCACCAGCGCGCTCAACCAATGGATGGAAGTCGATCGCGACAGCGCCATGCGGCGAACCGCGAATCGGCCGCTGCCGGCGCGGCACATGTCGCGCAACGAAGCATTCTTCGCGGGTATAGCGATGGTGGCGAGTGGGGCGGCCCTCCTCTATTTTCTGGTCAACCCATTGGCGGGAACGCTGACGCTCTTCACCGCCGCGATCTACATCTTCATCTACACGCCGATGAAGGCGCGGAGTCCGCTCAACACGCTGGTCGGCGCGGTGTGCGGCGCGATCCCGCCCCTGATCGGCTGGGCAGCGGCTGCGGGCAACCTCGCCCTGGGCGCGTGGGCATTGGCGGGCATTCTCTTCATCTGGCAGTTGCCGCACTTCCTTGCGCTGGCGTGGATGTATCGCGAGGACTATGAGCGGGGCGGATTTCGCATGCTGCCTCTTGTTGATCGCAGCGGCGAATTGACGAGCCAGGTGGCGGTCGTGACCTCGCTGTTGCTGGTCCCGCTGGGGTTGATGGCTGTGCTGGCCCTGCGAGCGCCCGCGGCGGCGCCGGGTCAGACCGCTGCGATCACCAGCGGCTTTGATGGCGGACTGGTCTATGCGGCGCTGGCCCTGGTCCTTGGCGTGCTCATGATCATCAAGGCCGTGGCTCTGTATCGACAGCGCAGCGAGCGGGCCGCCCGCGGCCTGTTCATTGCGTCGATCATCTACCTGCCGCTGCTGCTGATCGCTCTGGTGCTCGATCAGCCGCGCCCGTCCATCACAGCGGTTCACTTTCAGCAGACGCTGGTGGCCGCCGAGAAGCACGAGTGACTGCCTCGCGGCAACAACAGCGCCTTCTCACGTTCCGCAGCGGAGGATGGGTGCTGGCCTTGGCGGCCGCGCTTATGCTGGGCATTCTGATCTGGGGGCTGGCGGGGATTCTGGTATCCGCCGGGTCCGGCCGGCGCCCGCAATCGATCGCGGAATACGGATTCTCCCTCTCGAATTCGATCGTCCCCCTCGACCTCATCGCGATCGGTTCCGAACCCGGCATCATTCGCGCTCTCGATGAGCCGGCCATGATTCCCGCGCTGGAGGTTGACCGGATCAACGAGCGGCAGCGCGGCAGCTACCTCGTGGACGACGATCGGGTGATCGGCATCGAGATCAACGGCGATGCCCGCGCCTATCCGATTCGCATCCTGCAATGGCACGAGGTGGTCAACGACACCGTGGGTGGTAAGCCGGTCGCGGTCACCTACAACGGGCTCTGCGACAGCGCGGTCGTCTTCGATCGAACCTTGAACGCAGAGACAATCGCGTTCGATGTGACCGGGCTCTTGTACAACTCCAATCTGCTGATGTACGACCGTCGCATGGATGGCGGCCGTGGCGGAGAATCGCTGTGGTCGCAGATCGGCGGCCGCGCGGTGACGGGGCCGGCCGCGGGACTGGAACTCCAAGTTCTTCCCTGCGCCGTCGTGAGCTGGGCACAGTGGAGGCAGATGCATCCGGACACGGTTGTGCTCGCGCCCAATCCTGATCCTCAGCGCCATCGGTTTTATGATCGCGATGCCTACGGCAGCTACCAGAGCTCGGATGTGTTGAAGTTTCCGGTTCGTCCGGCCCCGCCGCGCGATGGTCGATCCCTCAAGGAGAAGATCATTGCTGTGCTTCCCCCCGGCGGTGCCGCGCATGTGTTTTCCATCAACGACCTTGTGCAGCGCGCAAGAGGAAGTGCTGTCGAGCTTGATGTGGGCGACACGGTTCTCATCGCGGAAGTGTTCGATGATCCGCCGGCTGTCATCGTCCGCCATGCCGCCAGCGAGACCGTGCCGGTGATCTATTCGTACTGGTTTGCGTGGTATTCGATACGCGAAGCTGAGGAGCGATGAGATCCAAGTCCCAGATCGCGGATTCTGCGATTTGAGATTTGAGATTTGAGATTTGAGATTCGATTACGCGCTCACGTCGATGGCGCGCCCGACGTTGACGGCCACTGCGGCTTCAACCTTGTCCGCTGCCCGCGTATAGAGCTGGAGCGATGCGCTGGGGGAAACCGTGGCGGCGCCATCAAACTCGATCGGGCGATGGACCGTCGCCGCCACGATGCGATCGATCAGGGGCGATCGCTTCACTCCGGCCGGAGCATTTGAGGCCAGGTCCCCGTTGAGATGCGTCGAATCCGTCAGCGCGTGCGATTTCGCGAGGTTGATCGTAGGGGCGACCGATCGTATGCCAAATGCTTGCGCCACGTGAAATGGGATGCTGCCCTGGATCTCCATCGGAAGAACTCACTTCGGTCGATTCGGCTGCAATTCTCCACGAGGCGCAACTGATGCGCGGTCCGACGCGGTTATTCGAGTGCTGCGCCGAGAATTGCCACCAAAGCCACGGTAGCGGCGCACGCCGCCGCCATCCACACCGTCGCCCGCGCTCGCCGGGCCGCCGCCGGCTGCACCAGCCAGCGCTCGCGGCGGCGGATGAGAAGCCAGACAAAGAGCGCGAGCACGCCATTCGAGGTCCCGAGCACGAGCATCGCGGTCACGTCGCTTTCGATCCACGTTTCTCCGCGCAGAGCGCTGTAAGCGGCCACGGCAGACATCGTCAGCGAGAACCCCAGCGGGATGCAGATGGAAATCACTGCACCCAGCCAGGCGCCCAACGCCATTCGGGGCGAGCCAATGTGTATCGTGAGCGGGGCGCCGCACTCGGGACAGTTCGCGTCGGGTAGGGCGCGAAGGTTGTATCCGCAGCGCGGACAGGGAATATCGCGATCGCGCAGAAACGCGCGGAGTACAGCCCGGTCACTCATACGCGCGGGGCGCCAAATTGGATCATCGCGTGCATCGCCCTCGTGGACGTGGTGAGTTTGTGCAGTGGTGAACATCATCGTTCAGGGCTCCTCAGATTGGTTGATCATGCCTGAATCAACGCTATCCGGTGCACCAGGGGGCGGCGGAGGACAAACTACCCCGCCCAGCCACATTCCCTGGCTTGCATCGGCGCGCTCGCTCCAGCGAAGCAGCGCATCGAACGGCCGCGATTCGCGTAGCGTCCGCGCAATTCCCCATTCAAAGATGTCTTGACCGCGCTGGCTCAAGGCGGCGCTCGTGATTCCTGCTGCCGTCGAGAGGAAAAGGGCTACGGAAACGGCCGCGAATCGCACCACCTTCCGCCGCAGTGCGGCCATGCCTATCGGACAATCGCGCAGCAGAATTGTTCCATCGTGGCGGCGGAAGATGCGCCCGCACAAGCGCCCGTGTGTGGAAGCGAGCAGATCGGTCACTTCTTCGCCCGTCATCTCCGCGAAGTTGTACACATTGAGATCGCAGCGCTCGCAATGCCGAACACGGTCATCGCCGTGCATGGCATCCCAGCGTTCCTCGCATGGCGACGCGATCGTAATCTGCTGGAGCCGGATATCACCGCTCGACCTGGGCACGGCCTGTCTCCTTCCTCATCTTCCGACGAAGATGATGCCCTCGCCTTAGAAGACTTCGCGAAGGAGAACGGCGCGGATCTCGAATTGTTGCGACAATGCCCCTAGTTGATGAACCGGATGGTCATCGGGTAGCGGAAGTACTCGGACCTGCTGGCCGCGATCGCCGCCCTGATCACGTTGATGATCGCGACCACCCAGAGAACGGGGATCAGGATGATTCCGATGACGGTGATGCCGAGGATCACGTGCAGAAGAATGAAGGAGATGCCGAAGTTGACTGCCTCGCGGCCATGATCATCCACGAAGACCGAATGCTCCCTCCGCACCAGCCAGAGGATCAGAGGCGCAAGCACGAGAGGCAGGGTGATGGGAGTGAGCAAACCCGCGAGCGGCGAAAGGTGAATGGCAAGGCCGAAGTTGCGATCCGTTTCCGAAAGCCCTTCGTGGCGCAGCCGGTTCGGGCGCGGCATGATCGAAGCCTGGGACATGGGGTGATCGGCAGCAGCCGGACTGGCAATGCTCATCGGAGACACTCCTCCTCAGCTTCTTGGGCATTCTACCAGCCGGGTTTCAACAGAAAACGCATAGGGGAGCACCCCGGGGGGATGCAGTCACGATCCCGGGGTTTCGGGCTCCGCCTGTGGTCCGACCGTCACTGCCGCGAAGGAATCGGCGGACGAGCCATCGGCCGCTTCCTCCTCGGCAGGCGATTTCACCATCGTGCCATCGGGATTCCATTGGGCCGGCTCGAAGCGATGGGCCAGGGAACCGATGACCTGCTCCAGGTTCTTGTAGAGGTAAGCATCCATCTTGCAGCGCCGGCCGTCGCGATGAACCACCCACGCGATTGATTTCTCCATCCATCTGCTCATGTCGATCGATGCGACTTCCTCGTGCGACCAAAGCGTCCCATCGGGCAGATGCAGGCCCTCCTCATCGAGCCCGAACCTATGGGCCCTCAGGTAATACACCCTCCAGCCCGCCCATGGAACCATGAGGATGCAGGAGATGAAGAGCCAGCAGACGACATCGTCGAAGGTGCTGGGCTTGGCCGTCCGCTCGTAGCGCTGCGTCAACTGTTCGAACACGGCCAGCAGCTCCACCTCTGTCGGTGGCCGCTCACCCGTGAAGTCGACTGCATGGTCCGCGAGGTCAATCAACCGCGCCTCCGCCGGTCTGGTGGCGCTGATGGTGCGGTCTTCCTGCTTGTCAAGCAGTTCGCGATGGGCATCGTGCAGCTCGTTGGTCCAGCGCTGGTGCGGATATTTGATCCAGAGGTCGTAGGCCCCCCACAGCGCGAACGCCATGCACGGAAGCGCGACCAGGAACACCAGGCGCAGCAGGTAGTGAGTTGCAATTGTCGTCGAGATCTTCATCGAGCCTCTTTCATCCCGTTCCTCTTGTATCGCTCCGACCGATCATGCTGTCGCGACCGTGCCCCTTCCGGCGGCCAAAGCATGCTCCCAAATCCAAGCTCCGTCATCTTCCGTCCTCGATTGTGTAGCCATGGCCGGTCGGTCTGGAACATCACGATCATGCGTTCCTGGTGATATCGGACCATTTCTCCGCCTGCACCGGTTTCGCGGCAAGGAAAGCGATTTGGTCCTTCGCGTTGATCATGTTCCGGGAATGCCATGGCCGATGTCTGGGTCCTCACAACGGGTGGAGTCAGACGACTGAACCGCTCCCACGCTGCTATCGTAGAATCGCTGGAGGCGAAACCAATTGAGAATCCGTTGATTGCCCGTTCAGGGTAATCCTCCGAAGGAAACAACGCCATGAAAACATTCAAGCTCAACCGAACACGCTGGACGGTCACCGCCGTCGGAATGTTGGCAACCGGGCTGGCTCTCGCCGGCTGCCAGAATGACGCCCAGAGCGGCACACTGATCGGGGCTGGTGCGGGTGCGGGGCTGGGGGCCATCATCGGCCACAACTCAGGCGACCACGCCGGCGAGGGGGCCTTGATCGGCGCTGCCGCAGGAGCCCTGGGCGGGTACCTGATCGGCAACGAATCAGACAAGGAAGAGCACAATCAGCGCTATCACGATCCGTACTACGACTATTGAGACGGATCGGGCTGCGGCCCCGTTCAAACAAGACATCCGGCCCCCGCGCGTGCGGGGGCTTTTCATTGATTGAGGATTGCAACGTAATTCTGGCGATCTGGTGATGGACTGGCTGAGGGTTCATGTGTTGACTCCCGGACCACCCGGCGAGACACCGGGCGGCTCCGACGTTGGTGCCTTCGTGCCTGTGTGTCATGCGCCGTCTCCTCTTTCCTTATCACATGCTGCGCTGGATGGTGGTGTCGTTTCATCCCAAGACGCTGCCGCCCATGCTGCGCCGCAATTACCTTTTGGAGCTGTGGGCGTGGTGGTTTCTTCCGATCATGCTGGCCGCGGTCGAGGGCGGCGCAATCGGGAACATCGTCAAGAAGGCGTTCACGAATGTGCCGGGGGTGCCCGAAAGCGAACTCAACTTCTCCGTGGCTGTGGTTGTAGCCGCGCCCTCGATCGCGAGCATCACCTCCTTCATCTGGGCCTGGCTGTCGCACGCGAAAGTGAAGGTGCGCTTCATCGTCGGTTTGCAGGTGGCGACGGCGATCTTTGTCGGGATGATCGGTCTGGCTTCGCAGAGCCGCGGCGGGCTGTGGTTTCTCGTCGCGGCTGTCATCGCGTCGCGCATCTGCTGGACCGGCGTCATCACGCTCCGCTCCGCGATCTGGGGCGCGAACTATCCTCGGGCTGATCGGGCCCGCATCGCGGGAAAACTCTCAACCATCTTCCATCTGGTCATGGCCCCGGTCGGGATTCTGATCGGCCTCGCCATGGACTGGAATGAATCCTCGTTCCACTGGCTGTTTCCAATCACAGCCGCGCTGGGGCTGGTGGGCGTGGCGATTTACCGTGGGGTGCGCCTTCGAGGTCAGAAGCGGCTGATGCGCGCGGAGCGCAACACCTCCAGCCGCGAGCGGCCGTCGCTCAATCCGCTGTCGATCTACCGCGTGCTCGCGGACGATCCGCTTTACCGGCGGTACATGGCGTGCATGTTCGTCTTCGGGCTGGGCAACCTCATGATCACGGCCCCGCTCGCCATCGTGCTCCACGAAGTGTTCAGTGTCGATTACACCCGCGGTATTCTCATCACCACCGTGATTCCTTCGGTGCTCATGCCGATGTCGATTCCATTCTGGTCGAGGTTGATCGTGCGCTGCCACGTGATCGACTTTCGGGCGATTCACGCATGGTCGTTTGTAAGCGCATCGCTCCTCTTCTGGCTGGGCGTGATGCTGCACAGGATCGAGCTGCTCCTGGTCGCTTCAGCCATCACAGGGATCGCGAATGGGGGCGGGTTCCTTGCGTGGAACCTTGGCCACCACGATTTCGCCCCGGCCCATCGCGACTCGCAGTACATGGGCGTTCACGTGACGCTCACGGGAATCCGCGGCATCATTGCGCCCATCGCAGGCGTGGGGCTGTATGAATGGTTCAGCGCGCTGGGAGCGGCTGGGCACACCACGGATGAATTGGTGGCGGCGGCCCAGTTCGGCGGCTCGTGGGTATTCGCCGTCACCTTCACGCTCAACGCCGCGGGCGGAATTGGGTTTGTGCTGCTCAGCAGGCGGGCCGGCGGCACTGCCCGACACGGCGCTGTCCGCGCTCGGGCCGCGGAGGGTGCGACGCTCCCCGCGGGGCGACCGCCCAACTGATCATCCGCTGCGATTGTTCCTGTTCCCATCGATTGCTCGCATCGCGGCGCCGTTGTGCCTACACTGTTCGTTTCTCATCCCGGCCTGCGGAGTCGAGGGAACTCCCGGGTGGGATCGGTTCAGCGTCCACGAGCCGTTTTCTCGCCGGTGCGCACCGGCGGCGGCGTTGGCTTCCTCTTACCCGGCTGCACCCGACGCGCGCAGCACACAATCCAACAACCCAATGGTCGATTACAACCTCATCAGCGAGCTCGGCGTCGATGCCGACGAAGCCGAAGCTCTTCTCCGCGACGCCTACGGCACCGAAGTCGCGGGCGGCAACATGGATGGCCTGCTCAAGGATCAGATCGGCGATCTCCAGCCCGGCAACATTCTCACCGGTCGGATCGTCGGCATCGCCGGCGACGACGTCGTGATCGACGTCGGCCTCAAATCCGAAGGCCTCGTCCCCAAGAACGAGTTCGAGGATTCCGGCGACATCGAGATCGGCGACAAGGTCGAAGTGCTGCTGGAGCGCATCGAAGATGAAACCGGCGCGATTTCGCTCTCCAAGCAGAAGGCCGACCGCATCCGCGGCTGGCAGCGCATTCTCGAAAGCAAGCGCGAAGGCGACATGGTCGAAGGCACCGTCATGCGCAAGATCAAGGGCGGTCTGCTCGTGGATATCGGCGTGCCGGTCTTTCTGCCTGCGTCGCAGGTGGATATCCGCCGTCCGGGCGACATTGGCGAATACATCGGCAAGACCATCCGCGCCACGATCCTCAAGATTGATGAGGAGCGCCGCAACATTGTCATCTCGCGCCGCCGCCTGGTGGAGCTGGAGCGCGAAGCCGCCAAGAAGAAGCTGCTCGAAACCGTGAAGGAAGGCGACATCGTCCGCGGCACGGTGACCAACATCGCCGACTTCGGCGCGTTCGTCGATCTGGGCGGGCTCGACGGCCTGCTGCACATCACCGACATCTCCTGGGGTCGAGTCAACCATCCCAGCGAAGTGGTCAAGATCGGGCAGGAGATCCAAGTCAAGATCCTCAACATCGACTTCGAAAAGGAGAAGATCGCGCTGGGTCTCAAGCAGATCGAGCCCTCACCCTGGGAAAAGATCGAGGAGCGATACCCCATCGGATCACGCGTCAAGGGCCATGTGGTCAACCTGGTCTCCTACGGCGCGTTCGTCAAACTCGAGGACGGCATCGAGGGATTGGTTCATATTTCCGAGATGTCATGGACGCGCCGGATCAATCATCCCTCCGAGCTGGTCAGCCAGGGCGAGGAAGTCGAAGTCGTCGTTCTCGACATCGACAAGAACAAGCAGGAAATCTCGCTGGGCATGAAGCAGACCGAGATCAACCCCTGGGACCTCGTGAGCGAAAAGTATCCGGTGGGCACGATTATCGAGGGCAAGGTGCGCAACCTCGCCAATTACGGCGCGTTCATCGAAATCGAGCCGGGGATCGACGGCCTGCTGCACGTCTCGGATATTTCCTGGACCAAGAAGATCGCCCATCCCAACGAGGTGTTCAAGAAGGGCGACATGGTCAAGTGCGTCATCATCGAAGTCGATCAGGAGAAGCAGCGCATCGGCCTCGGCATGAAGCAACTGAGCGAGGATCCATGGCTGCGCGCTATCCCCGATGCATATCGCCCGGGCATGATCGTGAAGGGCAAGATCACCAAGATCACGAACTTCGGCGTGTTCGTGGAGCTGGAGGAGGATCTCGAAGGCCTGCTGCACATTTCCGAGCTGGCGGACCACAAGGTGGACAACCCCCAGGACATCGTGAAGCAGGGTCAGGAAGTGGATGTGAAGATCCTCCGCGTGGATACGGAGGAGCGGAAGATCGGCCTGTCGCTCAAGCGGGCCCAGTGGGGCGACGGTGGCGAGGCGGCAGGCACTCCAGACGAAGGGCCGGACGAAGGTGGACCCGGAACGGCGGAGCGCAAGCCGCGCAAGAAGAAAGAGGCGCCGGCCAAGGGCGGCATGGAAGACCACGCCGCGCTGGGCACCGACCGCATCGAGCTGCCGAAGAAGGCGAAGGAGTAAGCGGGAAGAGGGCAGGCGAGTGATCCCGGTCTCCAGGCCTGGGTGGCACGGGTCTCCAGGCCCGTGCACCCCAGAGGTGGAGACGCCCGGCGTCTGGCCGGGCCGGAGTGCAAATTGAATGCAAGCCGCGGGAAGGAACTTCCCGCGGCTTTTTCGTGCGCGTCGTCCTATTCGCTGTACGATCTGCGAAGATGCTCATTCGCATGCGCGTTTTTCTACAGCCGATCATCTACTTCTGGATCATTGCCGTTGCTTCAGTTGCGCTCGCGCAAAGCGAAGAGATCATCAACTTCGAGCACATCAACCGCGCCGAGTTCGCGATTCATCTCGACTGGCTCGGGCTCGAAAGCGCGGATGAGGAAACGCTGGTTCGCGCGGTGTATGAGGACTATATCGAATCCGCGCGGGACCTCGAGCAATCGTGGCTGCTGGTGCTCCACTGGAGCGGGCGGTGGAATGAGGAAGTAGGGCCCATCGGGGGAGCCATCGAATACAGCGATTGGTACGAACGCATGAACCTGATCGGCGACTGGCAGCAGTACCGCCAATTCGTCGGCGATGAGATCGAAATATTCCAGCAGCGCTATTTCGACGATCTGCGCGCGCTGCTGCCGGACCGTGAGGCCACGATCGAGCGGCTGGAACTCTTGCGATTTCGGACGATCTTCTTCGACAACAGGCGCACCATCTATTTTCGCGACATGCCCGACATCGTGATGACGACGCTTGCAATCGTCCCTGACGTTCAGAACAACGTCGAGGCGATGGCAGTGATCGGAGATCATGAACGGCAGATGCATGTGCTTCTCCAGTCGTTCAAGGCCGCGCAGGACCGCATGAGCGCAGATTGGCAGGCTGCGGTGCAGGCCAAGGATCACGATCTCTTCGCCAGGATGTGGGCGGAGCCGATGCTCCTGCGCATGCGCATGCGGGAGTTGACGAAGGCCACGGCGGCGAACATCGCACCGCATCTTGCCCCGGAGGACGCCGGCGCGTTGCGGGAGACCGTCGAGCAGGCGATGTATCCGTCACTGATCTCATTAATCGGCGGCCCATCGACGCCCTCGGCCCGGGCGTTGTCGCAGAGCACGATCAGACACCTGCTCCGGCAGCCGGGACTCACCGCGGAAGAGCGCGCCCGCCTGGAGGGATTCGTTGCAAGGGTGGAGGAGCAGAAGCAGTCGATGCGGCCTGACTTGAAGGAAAAGTACGATGCGCTGTTCACGCGGCGGGCGATCGAAGCAAATGCCCGAGAGCTCGCCGCCGGATACATTGAGAGAAGCCCGACTGACGCGTACAGCATGCCGGAAATGCTCTGGGCCCAGTGGGCCGCCCCGCTGTACGAAGGCGGCGAAGGGGAGGCCGCGGAAGTTGCGGCGATCGCTGTGGCACTCGGCGAGCGACCGGCCCCCGCCGATTTCGGACCTCCTCCCGCTGAGGTGAGTGATGGTGCGATCGAGCCGCTCTGGCTCCCCAGCGCCTCGACAAAGCAGATCGATGAAGCGCTGCGGGCGCTGGGCGTTGATGATGCGACAGCTCACAGCGTTCGCGAGGTTCAGCATGCATTTCGTCACGCGTTTTCTCTCGAAAGTCTGCGCACGCGCGTGGCGATGAACTCCGCCATGGAGCACTTCGAGCGGATGCTGGGTGCGGATTCGCAGGAAGCGCGGGGGCGGGCTCGCGAAATGCAGCGCTCGGTCGAAGAGCGCTGGATTGCGTTTCGACGCGAATGCGAAGCCCGATTCGTCGAAGATGTCGCGGCGCTCCTGACGGCTGATCAGGCAAAGCGGTGGCGAACGATGCACGCGCAGTGGCACCGCGCCCGCATGCTCGAATACATCGCGGAGCGCCTGCAAGCCTGCGTGTACGACATCGCGCTGCTCTTTGAAGAGGCGCACATCGATGTAGATGGCGACGCTGAACTCAAAGAATTGGTTCAGATGTATCACCTCCAACTGGACGCAGCAATTGACGCTGCAGTCGCGCGCTACCCTTCGCTGGTCGCGGCGCGATTGCTCATCGAAGCGCGCGAAGGGCGGGACTCGCCGGAGGTCCAGGCCGCATGGGACCGTGTCATGGACCTCGGGAAAGCCGTGGCAGCAGTGAACGAGCGCTCGTTGCCGCTCTTCTTCGAGGCCCTGAGCGACGCCGAAGGGGAACGACTGCGCGAAGCGATCGACCGGCGGCGATTTCCCGGTGTGTTTCAGGAGTCACCAGTCGAGCGCTTGCGCGCCCTCTTCTCGAAGATTGATGATCTGCCGCAGGATTCACGCCTGCAACTGGATGCGATCTTCGCGCAATATGGCGAGCGCGAGCAGCAGCTTCGTCGCCGACTCGTCGAGGCCATCGAGCGCTGGCGCTCGCCCGGCAATGCCGAATGGATTCGCCGGCGCCAGCAGGAATTGACCGAGGCCGGGCAACATCCCGGACTGGTCTTCGAGGAGCATCCTGCCCTGCCGATTTTCGAGGAGGAGAACAGGTTCGTCGCTCAGACGGTGCGGCGGATCCGCGGCGTCTTTTCGAATGAGGAGTTCGAACGCCTCCCGCCCCAGATCAGGATTCTGACGTTCTGGGTGGAATGACGGTGGGTGGAGTGACGGGTGGTGCGGCCGGGTGGTGATTTCATTCTGTTTCAGTGGAATATGCCGGCAGTGGCGTCTCGTTGACATCTCAGGGAGAAATGCTTGCCTGAATCTCGATCGCCGGGGCGTCCATCTGGTCAACCGAACTTGATGAGAAGGAGGCCAATCATGCAATTCTCCGCACTTCAGCGCGTGCTGGCGGGCGCGATGGTCTGCGCCGCGGCCTCGCGTGCGAACGCCGGGTCGGTCCAGTTCGTTGACACTGGTCAGCAGATTCCCGGGGCGTCGACAACATCCGTCGCTTTCGGTGATATCGACGGCGATGGCGACCTCGATGCCGTCACGCCAACGTACGTCGGGCCCATCCTGGTGCGCCTGAACCTGGGCGACGGGACATTTGTCGAAGGAGAAACCATTCAGGAGGGTTCGCTTTCCGGCAATCTCGCGCTGCGCGATCTCGATGGCGATGGCGACCTCGACATCTTCATCGTCAACCACTCATTTTCGACGACGATCTACTTCAATGACGGCGACGGCACGTTTACGCCTTCCGGACAGAACCTCAACAGCGCATCCTCGCACGCCCTGGCGATGGGTGATGTCGATGAGGATGGCGACATCGATGCGTTCATCGGAAACATTGCCGGCCATTACAATGCCCCGGTCCTGAACGATGGTTCGGGAGTGTTCGCGTATGGCGCGAGCAATCCTTTGCCCACGGCCCGCGAGGTCGCGCTGGGCGATGTGAACGGCGACGGGCATCTCGATGTGTTTCTCGCGCACGCGGATTCAAATCCCGACCGCTGGGCCGATCGAGTGCTCTTCGGCGCGGGCGACGGCACGTTCATCGATTCGGGGCAGCTCCTCAGTATGCGCTACACCACCGATGTCGTCCTTGCGGATGCCGACGGAGACGGCGATCTCGACGCGTTCACCGCCAACGCCGACCTCTTCGGCAGCGACCCCACCAATACGCTGTGGCTCAACGACGGAACGGGGCACTTCACTGACAGCGGCCAGTGGATCGGAGCGGACGAGTCCCACCATGTGGCCGCCGGCGACCTCGACCTCGATGGCGACCTCGACATCATCATCAGCAGCGAACTCGCCGACGAGATCTTCCTCAACGATGGGGCCGGCGGATTCTCCTCGGGCGGCAATCTCCCCGTCAATGGTTTCAAACTGGGGCTCGGCGACCTCGATGGGGATGGCGATCTCGACATCTACACGCTCGCATCCTTCGGCGACCGCGTGCTCCTCAATCAGACGATCGTGAGAGCATCGCTGTCCGATTTCACTGTGGCGTTCGGCCAGCACCTGAGCGGCGGGCTCGACTCGCTGGCTTCGTCGGATGATGAGCGACTGCGCATCCGCTCGCGACCCGGCTTCATCGCGTCGGAGCCGAATCTCGTTGATCTCGTGGTTGGCGCGCTAGCGGATGGGTTCGATCCCGCTTCGCTCAGCCTCCGCGTCGAAGCACGCAGCACGAACCCGGGCACGACGATGCGTCTTCGCCTGCGAAACTGGCCGGCTGCGCGCTGGGATGTCGTTCATCAATTCTCCTTTGGCACCTCGGAAGCCATTGAGCAGGTGCAGGGCATCGCGGCGGGTTCGTACATTCGCCCATCGGACGAACGCATCCAGATGTCGCTTCGATCCAGCATCCTCGCGACGTTTTCAGCGCTGGGTTTCGTCGCGGAGCACGATGAGGTGGCTATCCTCATGCGAAATTGATTGAGTTTTGCGAATTGGGTGATCTCATCGGCCAGGCACAGGGCGCCGCGCAGCACGGCGACCCATGGCAGATATCATCTGGCGATGACGCGCTCATGGCCCCGATTACTCGGGACGGTGCTTTGTGGCTTCCTTCTCGCCGGCTGCCGCAATCCGGAGAAGCCGAAGTTCCGGCTGGGGTGTCTGCCATTCCCCGGGATGTTCACACTGCACGATCTGGCCGATCCCGACGATCTTGGCACGCACCGGTATGAGCAGACCCTGCCTTTGGTGTCCGGCGAGGAGGATCGCGGGATTCTGTACTCCTGCTATGCGGGGTTCCTCGACCTGGCACATGTGCGCGATTCAATCGATCGTACGCGATATCTTGCGGGAAGGATCGAACCCGTCATCCTCGACGGCGACCCGACCCTCATCGTCAAGCTGGCCGAGCCGGACAAGTTCGTGCTCACGTTCACCTATCCGTCGGATTGGCGGGTCATGGCCGCGCAGGAGCGCGAATCGCTGGCGCACGAGCTGGCGCTGCTGCTGGCGCAGGAGCTGGCGTGGATTTCCACGACCTGGCACGAAATCATCACGTTCTACGGTTACAAGTCGACGGTGATCATTCCGGAGGACCAGTCCTCATTCACATATGACGACATGGTGTCTCACATCGTGGGTATGCAGGTTGCCGCGGCGGCGCTCCGCGACCCGGATCGCGACTTCAACGTTGCGGCGACGGCGGCGCTTGAACAAAGACTGAAAGAACTGGGCGTTGTGACAGAGCATCAGTGCGGCGACGCGATCAGAGCGGTCGAAGGATTGTGGTGGGGCGGTGGCGATTCGTACAAGCGGCAACTTGACATCGGCTTCGACGATGGCGAGATCATGCCATGGCTTGTTCCGGATTTCGAGCCGTGCGGGTCTGTCATCGCCGACCCGATGTTGCTGCCGAGCCTCGAGACTCTGCGCGGACGCGATTTCAGCGATTTCATGACCGTGGAGATCGCGCCGAATTTCGTCGAGTGGGATTCAGTTCAATCGCTCCTGCCGGGCGATCCGCCCCCGGAGCGTGTGCGCCCCTATGAGCACTTCCCAATCATCATGGAAGACATCCGGGCCCGCCTGATCAGGGTGCTCGGCGAGAACTGCGATCGACCGGATGTGGCGAACGTGAAGCCTCAGGATTGAGGTGCGACCGAGATGTGGTCGCGAACTTCTCAGTTTCTCGTCGATTGCTTCAGCACAGGGCTGCAAAGGTGAGCAGGACCAGCAGCGCCATCTTGCGGCGACGAGCATTCAGTCGAAGGGCGTCTCTGAGAAGCATGTTCGGACCTCGCATCTGTTCTTTGATTTCAGGGCGGGAGGAGGCGGCGCCCGTGCGCCAGCCACTCTGGTATCATCAACGAGCGCGCCGCAAAAGACTCTTCCGCGCGGATTGCAGCCCCGCCGCCGGCAATCGGGTTATTCTCGGACGAATGTGGGCGGACGGCCCCGCCATGATGGGAGAAGAATTCCGGATGTTGCGTGGATTCAACGGAACGTGTTTATTTGTCGCGTCATGGTGCATTGTCGCATTCTGCAGCACGGCGATGAGCGGAGCTGTGATTCAGGAAGCAGGCGCCGGCGAGCCGGACGCGGGCGATGTGGTGGCCGCCTATGCCGTTGTGCGTGAATGGGTCAATCGCTTCAATCTCCCTCAGGTCGAAACCGACGAAGCGCGGATCGAGATCCGGGGCGCTTCGGCGGCGCTCGTGCTTTTGCGAAGCGCGGGCCGGATGGTCGGAGTGGGGATCGATGCCACGGGAGACGACCGCATGCTCCGCCGGGCCGCCGGCAAGGCCCTGAGCGATCTGACCGGGGATCCGGGCCTCGCCCGCATGCCGATAGAGCAGCGGGATCAGATCGGCAGCCGGGTGACGCTCGAGCTCGAAGTTGCAGGCGCCATGACACCTCTCATCGCCTCGAGCTGGGCGGATGTCGGTCGGCAGATCCGGCCGGGGCTCGATGGCGTGGCGATGCGTCGCGGGGATGACTGGGTTGTGCGTTTTCCGGCCCACCTTCGCGCCATCAACGCAGGTCAGGTCGCAAGCTTCCTGCCCGGACTGCTGGCGGAATTGGAGATCACGCCCGGCGGGCGCGATCTTGACGAGATGCGAGCGGAAGAAGGTCTCTCGATCTATAGCTTCACGACGATTCACCTCGCACAGCCGACGCCGGTTGCGAGTCCCTTCACGACACTTCGCGGCGGTCGGGTGGTTGCGGCCGAGGAAGTCAATGCAGCATCGATCTCTCAATTCTGCAACGGGCTCGTGCGACATCTCTTGGCCCACGGTTGGGAACGCAGGAGCGCGGAAGGCGAAATGATCGGGGACGAGCCGCTTGGAATGTTCGGCTCGTATGACCCGGTTTCCGGGCGGTTCATGCCACTGGTGGCGCCCCCATTCGAACAAGCGCTGGCCAGTTATGCGCTCTCGCACTTTGCCCGCACGCCTGGCGTCGATCAGCAGGTCGCACAGGAGGCCGCTGCATTCGCGGAGCAGATTCTTGTTGAACTGGCGGATGTCGTCCGCGACAGCGAGCCTGATCCGAACGACGATCCTGGCGCCAGCGCGATGATCGTGCTGGCTGTGGACGAGCTGATCCAGAACCCTTCGGTCGACATCCGCGAACTGGCGGGTCTGGCCAGAACGCGGTTATGGAAGACGTTCGATACGCAGGCGGGTGGGTTCGTCCCGCTGCCTGGTTCGGATGGGCAGATGATCCCCGTGCCATCACAGCTTCGGGCCATGATTGCCGCAGCCATGGCGAGGATGCTGCTGAAGGCAGAGCCCCTTCCTGGCGGGGCATTGGCCGTGCGAATGGCCCTCGATGCCACGTGGCTGAGTGCCGATCAAGTCGAGCAGGTTGGACTGCTGCCATGGATCGGCTGGGCCGAAATGGACTACGCCGCAGCAACCAGTGCCAGCCCCCCCGAAGCGGCAGAACGACTCGCGACGTTGAGGTCGCTGTTGTGGGCCTCCCAGGTTGGAATCGGGGCCGGCCGCGCAGAGCCTGATCTGATCGGCGGGTTCGGTCTGGCGGGGCCGTTTGGTACCCAAGTCACAGCCCAGGGGATCCGGCCTGCGGCCTGGTTGGCCCGCCGGGCGGTGACCGCGACTGCGGCCGAGGAGAGGGGCGAGGGGGCCGCAGAAGTAGGTCGGCTGCTGCTTTTTGGGCGATTTCTCGTACAATTGGGGGTGCGGGAGGAGGATGGGTGGTCCTACCGGAACCCCCGGGTCGCCGCTGGAGGGGTTCGGGAAGCGGTCTGGGACAGTTGGCAGCCCCTTCCGGCCCAGGCCTTGGCACTCTTGACGGCTTCTGATATCCTGCGGGCACTTGGGGCCCTTCAAGGCCACTAGGCAGAGAGGGTGGACCCCGTCAAAATCAGGACTTCTTCCAAGATTGTGAACGGCCGACTATACTGAGGTGTCTAAATAGGTGTCCTCACCTGGAGAGAAACAGCCATGAAGCGACACGTTGTGATTCTTGCAATCGGTTCTCTGTTCCTGAGCGTTCCCGCGGTTGCGCAGGTTTCGCAGCCCACTGCAACGTCGCAGGGCGAGATGCTGGGTCAGTTGCTCTACACCGATATCTCGGTGCAGTTTGACGACACCGCGGCGCGCGACGCCATCGATTTCATCTCGAACCTGCTGGGCGTGAACATCGTCGGGCGGTACAACGATGATCGCGTCGGCGAAGGCATCGATCCGGAAACCCCGATCAATCTCGACGTTCAAGACAAGCCGGCGCTGACCGTGCTCGAGATGGTGCTCGAGCAGTGCGATGATGGATTCGGCGGCGAGTGCACATGGCAGCTTCGCGATGGTTTCGTCGAAGTCGGGACAAAGGATCGACTCGATCTGTCGCGCGACATGCGCATCTATCCAGTGCGCGAGCTGCTCTTTGAGCCACCGATGTTCACCAATGCTCCGTCCATTGACCTGAACGAGGCCCTGCAGGGCGGCAATCAGGGCGGCGGCGGTGGTGGCGGATTCGGCGGCGGCGGCGGCGGCAGTGGCGGCGGCTTTGGAGGCGGCTTCGGCGGCGGCGGCGGCGGCTCGGGCGGGGGTGGCGGGTCGGGCTCCGGCGGCGACATCTTCGAAGAGAATGAAGAGGAAATCGTGCGCCCCACTGCTGAGGAACTCGCGGAAGAGCTCATCGAGATCATCACCGAATCCGTCGAGCCTGATCGCTGGGAGGACAATGGCGGCCTCGCCGCGACAGTCCGCTTTTATCAGGGCAATCTGATCATCAACGCCCCGGACTACATCCATCGCCAGGTCGGCGGCTACAACTTCGCCGTCCGAACCAGGCGGCAGGGGAATGCGGCCACCACGATCGATCGGCGCTACGTCTCATGGACCGGCGTCGTCCAACAGGCCGAAATCCTGAACATCGACACGCTCGAGTTCGGGGGCGCGGCCGGCGGCGGCAATTTCGGGGATTGATTCCCCAGTTCAAGGCTGATGCGACACCTCAAGGAGCGGCCGGAATTTCGGCCGCTCCTTTCCTTTTTCAGCCGGTCGCGCAAGGCCTGCAGGCCTGGGAAGAGGCCGGTCTCCTGCCGTGTCTTGATGTGGAAGGCCCGTCGCTGCCGATGGTCAGATCTTCCGAGGCGTACGATCCGATCGGCCGTGCATCGCGGTCAACCATGAGATGAAAGGACCTGTCGTGAACCACCCGAGAATGTTGAGCGCGGTCATTGCAGCGATGCTGGTGTTGGGCGGCTGTGCGTCGGACCATCCGCCGCAGAACCGGGGAACCACCGGTGGACGGATGGACCCGTCGCGCGATGCGCCGTCGGAAATGGGATCGCTCGATCTGCGCAGCGCGGATCTGGTCGCAGCGACTGACCGCATGGCCATGGACCTCGCGGCCCGCGAGGACATCAACAATCCGCGCAACCCGCCGATCTTTTTTGTGGGACCGGTGATCAACGAGACTTCGCAGCCGCAGCAGAACTATCAAATCTTCGTGAATCGGCTGCGGGCGGTTCTCAATGCCTCGGCGCCGCGCCACGGCCTGGACATCAGGCAGGACACGCAGTTCGTGGAGCGCATGCGGCAATTGGAGTACGGCACCACTCGCGATCCGGAATCGGGCGACCAGTATGCGTCGCCCAACGAGTATGTGCTCACGGCGATCATCCACGATCTTCCCTCGCGCGGGACGAACTACTACCTGATTGAGTATCAACTTGTGCAGCTTGAGGACTTTGCAGAAAGCGGACCCAATCGCGGCCCTGCGGCGATCATCTGGAGCAATTTCTATGAGGTGAAGTTCCAGTGAGGGGGGCGCGCGCGTTTGTGAAGTGCAACACGAAAGCCCACGGATTCGGATCCGCGGGTTTTGGTGGGGGCGCATTCCTCTCGCTTTTGCTGCTTCCCAGCGCCTGTGCGAGCGGTCCGCCCGTCGCGCGAACCACCTTTCTCGACAGCGTTGACCTCGTCGAAATGACCGATCGGATGGCCCAATCGTTCAGCATGGATGAGGATATCGCCAGCCGTGGTCTCCAGAGCGAACGCTGGGTTGTGTCGATGAACCGCATCGAGAATCACACCAATCAGATCATCCCCGAGCGCGAGAAGTGGCTGTACGTCGCCCGGCTTCGGGCGCTGCTCGACCAGAGCACGCTCTCCCGGGAAAGAAACCTCACGTGGATCATTCCGCCCGAGCGATGGGATCTTCTGCGCGACGAGTTGGGACCCGCGCCCGAGGTGCTGCGCCTGCCCCCCACCCATCAATTGTCGGGCGAGTTCACGGCGCTGACCAACACCTCTGGGCAGGGAAGGAGCGATTTATATCTCGCGGAATATCACCTCCTCAGCCTCGACGATGGTCGCACGATCTGGAGCGATCATTGGGAAGTGAAGCGATCGATCTCAGGAACATCTTACGACTGAGCAATCGTTGATTCTGCGATGTGCTTCCATTTCAGTTCTTCTGTTGAGTGCGTGCTCGAGCACCGCCCCGCCGCGCAGCTACGACGCAGTGATGGCGTATTATCGATACGATTTCACGGCAGCGCGAGAGCTGCTTCGAGGGCGGGCTGAACTCGACAACGACGAGCAGAAAGTCCTCAACAATCTGCGGCTCGGCATGGCGGCCATGGCCGATGGCGATCCGGCGGAGGCGGAGCGGACACTCCTTCGCGTGTTCGAACTTCTATCGACCGCCGGGTTGAACGACGATCGCACCACCGCCGCGGTGTGGATCAACGAAGGCGTGCGCATCTGGAAAGGCGAACCATTCGAACAGGCCTTGGCATATCACACCGTTTCCACGCTGTATGCGACCCTGGGCGACTGGGAGAACATGCGGGCCGCCGCCGCCAACGCCCTCTTTCGGTTGCACGACTTCGGTCGCGATCAGCAGGGCGGAGAGCTTTCCCAGGAGGAACTGGCGCGGCGCGAAGCGGAGGATCCCGGTTATCTCGATCGCGGCTATACCGCGATCGACACTAACTTCGCGCTGGGATTCCTGATGGAGGCGATCGGTTCCGACCTCAGCGGGCTCGGAGGCGCCGACCCGCAATATGACGCCGCCCTTGTCATCAATCCGAAGCTCGAACCAATCGTCACGCGCCTGCGCGAGCGTGCGTACGACACGCTCCTCATCGTCGACCAGGGCAAGGGGCCGACGAAATTGGCCTATGGTCCGGACAATGCACTTTCGCGCTGGCAACCTCAGGATGTCGCCACAGGACGCCTTGTGATCGAGCAGGGCGCGGGCATCACGCATCGGATCTCCGCAGTCGCTGACATCAACCAGATGGCCGCCGATCACCGGTGGAACAATCTCGAAGATGTTCGCAAGGCCAAGAGCATGATCGGCCACCTGCTGGTGGGCGGGGGCGCCGTCGCGCTGGGAGTGGGCGCGAATCGGGGCGACGAAGGCACCGCCATTGCAGGAGGCGCGGCGATCCTCGCCGGAGCCCTGCTGCGCTCCGGCGCGGGAGCGGATACTCGCTACCTGGAGTTCGCGCCGGCCCAGGTCTTTCTCGTTCCACTGCGCCTGGAGCAGACCACCACGCTGCGCATGCAGATGAGCGGAGGCGGATCGACCCTCGTGCTGCCCGATGTCACGCCCGGCGTGGCTGGCAATCCGCGCGTCATTTATCTTCGGCTGCACGGCCTCGACAGCCCGCAGCCGGCGTGGCTGGCCGAACATCGGCTTGTTCATGGCAACGAGCACAGCGGCGTGCGGGAGGGCGATTATCCGTGGATTCTGGGCGGCAACGATGTCAGCCCCCCCACGCGTGCCACACTCGAGGCCTATCAGCGCGGCGGACATCTCACCGATTTCACTGTGTACGATCTCGAAGACATGTATCGCCAGGAAGGGATCCTCATCGGATCAGGCATGGAGAACAGGCCCGATGCGCCGAAGAACCCTTCGTTCCGGCATGTTCTGATCGGCGGAAAGGGTCTGTTCACGCCCCAGCCCTATTCGATGGGTTTCAAGCGCCTGATGTATTCGCAGCACCCGCCCTATGAACCGGTGTCGGCTGCTGTTCGCGCTCCTGCGGCCGGCGCCGGCGCCGGCGCACCACGTCAATTCGCCGCGACCCGAGCGGAGAGCGAGTCATGAGCGATGGCGGATCAATCAACTTCGTGCTCGAGGAGAAGCGATCCATGTTCACCACAATGACGATGCGTCTGATGGCGGTATCGGTGTTTCTTTCATTGACGGCGTGTCAGGAGCCTGCAAGCGACCCCTCGCCGAATCCCGGGCTCGCCGACCCGGTGCTTTCACCCTACAACGACCCGGACATCACCGTGATCGATGAGGATCTTCACCAGTGGCTGGGCTTCCACCCGGCGGTGGTGGTGCGCACCGACAGGCAGCCACTCAACGTCGAGGTGCCGGTGCGCAACGTCGCGGATGACCAGTACATCGTGCAGTACCGGTTCATGTTCTTTGACGAAGCTGGATCGATGATCGAGCCGGTCATGCAATGGGATCGCGCGGTGTTGGAACCCAAGGTGATGCAATACCTCCGCGCCAATGCCCTGGATGACCGGGCGGAGACGTGGAAGCTCCAGGTCCGCTGGGCGCGGTAGCGGACGCGGGTTTCAACCGCGATCCCGGCATTCTGGAACCCTCCGCACGGAAGCAACGGGCCGACAACCCCTTACGACTCTGGTGGGCTGCTGGGTTGCGCAGACTCACATCGTCACTCTTCTCTTTGAACGCCGCCCGAAACTGTCGCTTCTGTGGTTGGTATATGGCCCAGTGAGGCAGGATTTCCGTCGCGGCCACCCCTGCTGCGCGGTAGAGTGACGATTCTCACCTTGAGTGGAGGACCGAAGATGCGGATGCTCGTTCCAGTTGTCGTTGTTTCGTGTGCTTCCCTGATCGCGGCGGACTCTTTCGCCCAGCGCGCCCCGGGAGGCGGGTTTGGCGGCCGCGGTGGTGGCGGCCCCGGCGCCCAGCGCGAAGGTGGTGAAGAGAGCCAGATCAAGCCCTACGACGAGGTCATCACCGACAAGGCGGTGAGCAAGCCCGGCCTCTTCATCGTTCATCAGATCGATGACAAGATCTTCTACGAGATTCCCGCTGAAGCGCTCGATAAGGAAATGCTGTGGGTGACGCAGATCGCCAAAACGCAGGCGGGCTTCGGCTACGGCGGCACATCCGTGGGCGACCGCGTGGTGCGCTGGGTGAAGCGGGGCGACCAGATTCTCCTTCGCGATGTGAAGTTCCGTATCCGAGCTGATGGCGAAGATTCGGTGACGCAGGCTGTCGAAGCGACCTCGCTGGAACCGATCATCATGGCGTTTCCGGTCAAGGCCTACGGCAAGGATCAGCGGCCGGTGATCGAAGTCACCCCGCTCTTCACCAGCGATGTGAACGAGTTCTCCGCGGCGCGGCGCCTGAACGCCTCGGGCGCGGACTCCAGCCGCACTTTTATCGAAGAAGTGAAGTCATTCCCCGAGAACATCAACACCAAGGTGCTGATGACGTATCGGCTGCAACAGCAGCAACCGCAGGGTCAGGGACAGGGCGGGCCGTTCCCGCGTGGCGGCGAGCGGCGTGATCCCACCCAGGGCGCGGTGACGGTGCTGCTGCATCACTCAATGGTGCTGCTGCCCGCTGTGCCGATGCAGCCTCGGAAGTTCGACAATCGCGTGGGCTTTTTCACGGTGTCGTTCGAGGATTTCGCCAGCGAAGAACACTTTGTGGACGAGGTGCAGTACATCACGCGCTGGCGGCTCGAGAAGCAGGATCGCAATGCCGAGGTGAGCGACCCCGTGAAGCCGATTGTCTTCTACATCGGCCGCGAAGTGCCGGACAAATGGAAACCCTACGTCCGCAAGGGGATCGAGGCCTGGCAGCCTGCGTTCGCCGCCGCGGGATTCAGCAACGCCATTCTCGCCAAGGACGCGCCTTCGCCGCAGGAGGACCCGGACTGGGATGCGGAGGATGCCCGGATTTCTTCGATCCGCTGGCTGCCTTCAACCACCGAAAATGCGATGGGGCCGCACGTGAACGACCCTCGAACCGGGGAGATTCTCGAGTCCGACATCATCGTGTATCACAACATTCTCAAGCTGGTGCGGGACTGGTACTTTGTGCAGGCTTCGCCGAGTGACGAGCGGGCCCAGACGCTGCCGATGCCTGACGATTTGATCGGCGAGCTGCTCGCATATGTCATCGCGCATGAGGTCGGTCACACGCTCGGATTCCCGCACAACATGAAGGCAAGCTCGGCGTACACGATCGAGCAGTTGCGCGATCCGGCGTTCACGAAGCAGTACGGCACCGAAGCTTCGATCATGGACTATGGTCGTTTCAACTACGTCGCACAGCCGGGAGATGGCGCCTCCTTGATCCCGGTGATCGCGCCCTATGACTTCTTCGCAGTGGAATGGGGATACAAGCAGTACGGCAGTGATGAGGAGGAGGCGACGGCCCTTGCGACGCTTACCGCCAGGCAGAAGGAGAACTCGCAGCTTCTCTTTGGCGGGGGAAATGCCTCGGAGGATCCGACCGATCAGACCGAGGATATCGGCTCCGATCCCATCGCGGCGACAGAGCTGGGGTTGGCGAACCTGGATCGCGTCGCAGGGTATCTCATCAATGCCACCTGCAAGCCGGGCGAGGATTATGAACTGCTGGAAAACATGTATCAGCAGGTGCTCGGTCAGCGCAACCGCGAGCTGGGGCACGTGGTGAACGTGGTGGGTGGATTCGATCGCCGCAACTTCTGGTTCGGCGATGCCGATCGGGTCTTCAATCCGGTGGATGCTTCACGGCAGCGCGAAGCGGTGGCGTTCCTGAATCAGAACGCGTTGCATGTGCCGGCATCGCTGGTGACGGATGACATCATTCTGCGGCTGGAGGCCAGCGGCGCGGCCGACCGGATTCTGCAGAGCCAGCGGAGCGTGCTGAATTCGCTGCTCAACGAATCGCGCCTGAAGAGGATGGCGGAGCAGGTCGAACGGGCGCCAGACGATTCATACTCGCCGCGCCACCTGCTCGTGGACCTCCGCACTGGCATCTTCAGTGAGATGCAGGAATCGATTGTGGATATATCACTTTATCGCCGCAACCTTCAACGCGCGTTCGTGGAAATGCTCATCGAACAGGTCAAGCGGACTGGAGCGACGTCCGACCTGCCTGCCCTGGCGCGGGGCGAGCTGGAGGCGCTGCGCAATCTTCTGACGCGAGGTTTCGCCGAGGGCAGCGATGAGGTGTCGCGGCTGCACCTGCTCGACCTGCACGCGCGCATCACGCAGACGCTCGAGGGCGATGACTCGGAACCCGCCACCGCGGCGGCCACACCCGCGGTTGGACGCCAGGGGCCGGGCGGTGACATCGAAAATCCAGTCGATTGAGGCAAACCACGACATCGCACCTTGCCACTTTTCGGCCTTGACAATGTTCAAGGCCGATTTTATTTTATTCAAGCACCTCAAGGAGGTTCCTTTTGTCGGAGCTGACGAGTCATCCTCTGCTGCACCTCGGCGAGGATGACCTCAACATGGTCACCGCGTTCATTCTGGCATCCGGGTCGATCAAGGACCTTGCGAGAAAGTATGGGGTGTCGTACCCAACCATGCGGGCTCGGCTGGATGAGCTCATCGCCCGCGTCAGCGCGAAGATCGACAACCGTCCCTCAGACCCCCTGCGCGACTATCTGGCTGACCTGATCGCACGCGGCCAGGTTTCCTTCGCAGTGGCGCGGCGAATTCGCGACCTGCATGACGAGGCGCTCAAGCATCAGAAGCGCGCCAAGGGGGGAGAAAGAGAGCGAGCATCATGAACAACATGATCAACTTCAGTATCCTTCCGATGCTTGGACAGGTCATTCCCTGGTTTGCGAACACGGGGATGGTGGGCGGCCTGCTTGGGGCGGCGGTCGGCGTGCTTGCGGGCGGCATCTACGGCCCTTTGGTGGGCGTGCTCATGCCTCGGGGGAAGGCCAAATCGTTCGTGCTCGTGTATCACTGGCTGCTTGTCACACTTGGGATTGGCCTCCTGGTGGCTGGCCTGATCGCCTTGATTCAGGGGCAGCCCTATGGGGTCTGGTATGCGTTCGCGCTGCCGGGCGGGCTGTTGACGCTGCTGATGCTGTTCTTCACGCCGATGGTGCACAGAGGATACCGGCAGGCGGAGTATCGCCGCGTGGACGCGGAGGCGTTCCGGGGCTCGTGAACACAATGAGCGGCACGTTCTCCTGAAACGCTCCCGGGTTGATCCACAACAACTGGGTGGCCTGACGCCGGGAGGTAGATTGTCAGGCGGGAGCATCGGCCATGCGCACAATCACACTCTGCACGGTTCTGTCGGCGAGCATCCTGGCCCTCACGATTTCGCCGCGCGCGATTAGCAAGCTGAGCGCTCCTTTTGAGGGCCCGAATCCGGGTCTGGTCTCAGCGGACGCTGCGTGGCTGGTGCACATCGACGTCGAGCAGGCATTGCAGACGCGGTTGGGGCGTCTGCTTTTCGACGCCGGTCGTGCGCGACTGGACTTTGACGCGGCCAACATTGAAAACGAGATCGGCATCGATCCCATGCGCGAGATCAAGCGCGTCACAGCCTATGGCCTCAGCACAGAAGGCGGTCCCGGCGTAATCATCCTGGAGGCCACTCCTGCCCTTGACCGGATCATCGATGAATTGAAAGCCGAGCATGGCGACGTGACGACAGAACTCCTCGAGGGGTACGAGATCTTGCGCTGGGACCAGGGAGTCGCCTCCATTCGAGCCACCGGTGGCGATCGTCGCATGCTGGTGTTCGGACCCGAGGACGAAACTCTGCTGCTGGCATTGCGTGTGATCGATGATGCGATGCCGAGTCTGGCGGATGTCGAGCACCCCGTTTTCAATCGGTCGCTGCGCCGGGGTGCGTTTCTGTCGGTGCAGGTGCCTGATGCAGGTGTTCTGCGCCGGAAGCTCGCCGACGCTGCTCAGGATCCTCCCGAAATGCTGCGTCTGACGCAGGCGGCGTCGCTACAACTTGGCGAACACGAGGGCATTTCGTTTCTTGACAGCGCTTTCGCGGTCGAATCCGACAAGGATGCGCAGGACATTGCCGACGTGGCGCAGGGTCTCATCGCGATGGGTCGATTGATGCTGCGAGAGGAACCCGATTTCGCGGAGCTTGAGCCGATTATCCGCGCCATCACGATCCATGCCGAAGGACCCCAGGTGCGCATCGTCTTCGAATTGCCGGCCGATCAGCTTCCCCAACCGGGCGGACCGGGCGATGATGATGCCAGTGATGGGAGCCCCGGTTCCGACAATGAATCCAAGGATGACAGCCCTGGTGGACTCTAAAGCAATCGATGAGACGATCGGTGCCGCGGATGAGGACCTCGCGCTGGCGGCTGCGCGGGGTTCGCTTGCCGCGTTTGACACATTGACGCGCCGGCACGAACGTCGTGTGTACAGTTTTCTTCGCCGCAGATGCCGTCACCACGATGATCTCGAGGACCTCACGCAGTCGACCTTTGTCGAGGCGTGGCGGTGCATCGCACGCTATTCGCCGCAGTGGCGATTTTCGACGTGGCTGTTCACGATCGCAACCCGTCAATTGACGGGCTGGCTCCGGCGTGCCGAGGTGCAGCAGAGAGCCCTGCGGAATATCGCGGGCACTGCAGCGGGTTGGGACTGTCCGGACGACCCTTACGAAATCGCCGCCGGCCTCGAACGGCGCGGCACGATCTGGACAACTGTTGAATCCACGCTCGATCCGGTTCAACAGACGGCGCTGTGGTTGCGGTACGCCGAGTCATTCTCCATTGGCGAGATTGCTCGCATCATGGGCCGATCGACCGTCACCACTCGGGTGATCCTATTCCGAGCGCGGCAGGCCCTCGGGGCGGCCCTGGCGGACCGTGACACAGAACAACCCGTGCACGCGAGCATCGATGAACTGAACCTCGCCGCCATCGCGCGGACGATGCGAAAGAAGGTCTCACATGCGACAGTCGGATGACAGATTGGTGAGTCGCCTGGGCCGAATGGATGAGCCGAACGATCCCCTTGCTATGCGCTTGGCTGCGGAGGCGGAGGCGCACCGGACCGATCCGCCGCCCGGCCTCCATGACCGGATCATGTCTGCGGTTGGCAAGGGCTGTGATACGAGGTGGGGGATCGCGCCGGATCTCGTTCGAGCGGGGCGTATTCGGGCCTTGGCGGCAGCGGCGGCCTTGGCGCTTGTCGTGGGGGCTGTCATGCTCGCACAGTGGCGGAACCAGATGAACTCCGGCGATCAACACCAGTTGACCCACCAACCCGGCAGCGACAACACACCGAACCTTGTCGAATCCGACGGCGCGCCTGCCTCAACTCAGATGCCGAGCGAGGGAATGAGTTCTCCTCGAAGCGCTCTCGCCGCCATCGACCTGTTTCTTGAGGCGCCCGGACCGGCCATGCGCGATGAGCTGATGCAGCCGCTGAGGGATGAATTTGAGCGTATCGCGTCGGCGGGGGATCACCTTCTTCGTGCGACCATCGACACGCTGCCGCCGTCATTCCGCGGCGCCGCGTCGGGCCGTTGACGAATCGGTCGATCTGCCGGGCGCGGCGATCGCTGCGCCCACGGCAATCGGGTTCTCGCCTCGCTCGATCATTTCGATCTTCTTCATTCGGCGCTCATGGCGGCCGCCTTCAAACGGCGTGCCGATCCATGCATCCACAATGCGATGAATGAGGTTGGTGCCGACGAGATCGCCCGCGAGGCAGATGACGTTGGCGTTGTTGTGGGCGCGGCTCAGGTGGGCGGTCAGCTCATCGCTCACCAGCGCAGCACGGATGCCCGGGATCTTGTTGGCAGTCATGCACATGCCGATGCCGGATCCGCAAATGAGGATGCCGACATCGGCGGCCCCGCCGACGAGCGCCTGTCCCACCAGCCACGCATTGTCGGGGTAGTCGCACGAGGTTCCCGAGCATTCACCGAGCACGATCACATCGTGACCCTTGCTGCGAAGGTGCGGCAGCAGCGACCTGACCGCCTCCACACCTCGATGATCGCACCCGATGGCTATTCTCATCCGCCTTCGACCTCACTTTGCTGCAAAACCTCGCACAGCCGACTGGGAAGGAGCTTCATGAGCCGGCTTGCGACCCGATCATAGGCATCCACACCCATCCCAATGGGATCTTCGATGTCAGTCTGGGGATCGATGAGCATGATCTTGCGCTGCTGATCTTGTTCGCCGCTCACCAGCTCACGGACGAGGTCGGCATGTGACTTCGTCATGCAAAGGACAAAGTCTGCCTTGCGGATCATCTCGGCGGACAGGGTTGTGGAGCGACTGTCGAATTCAATGCCGTGGCGCCTGAGGGCCGCCACCGCCTCCCGCGAAATTCGAGCGCCCCCCGCAGTGGCGACCCCTGCTGACGCGACGAAGACATCCTCCACGAGGTCTCCAACAGCTCCGCTTTCGAGGAGATTCTTCGCGATCGCCTCCGCCATGGGAGAGCGGCATGTGTTCCCTGTGCAGATGAAGAGGATGGTGCGCATTGGGTCGATGCCCGGAATCGGACGGCTGGCGGCATCGTAGCCGAAGCGGTTCCGGGCGACCGCCGGCGGCCGGTCTGGCCTGAATCCTTGAGGCGCGGTACATTGATGCCGGTCCATTTCCCGCCCCGAGACGAAGCCGGAGTCTTCGACGTGGAGTTCATCAAATTCGACGAGGCGTCGGAAGCCCTGCGCGAGCTGGGCATAGAAGCGACTCTGATCGACGACGAGCACCTGCGCCTGGAAGCGGTGGAGGCTGTGTATCCCGAGCCCCTGTGCCACCTCCATCTTGCGGATGGCGCCAGCACTGCCGTGGCGCGCAACGGGGCTCGTGTCATCGCCATCGAGAAGGCCCGAATCGCCGACGTTGCCCTCAACATGATCGGCCAACTCCACCTTTCCCAGCTCCTGCTCGTCCCGGTTGGCAAATGGCGAAGCATCTTCGATGCCGTCGCGTTCAGCATGGCCTCAAACGACGAATGGCAGGCGGTCGACGCCATGGCCACCGTCGAACTCAATACTCGGGACCCTTTGCTTTGTGAACCGGCGGATTACCACACGCTCCACGCCCTCATCAATGCGCTGCTCCAGGATGCGCAATCCCCGGATCAAGGGTTGACCATGGCAGCGACCGCCACACCGTTTCTCGCGGAGATCATCCCCGATGGTGCGGTGCGTGTCACCGTTGGAAATCAGGTGCTGGCGGACGAGATCGAGGAAGGTCTCCGGGTGTAGCCGCGGTCGGGACGGCGACATCGTCCCGGGGCTACGGCCCACCGGCATCAATCGAGTCCAATCCGCCGATGGCCGATATCTCCTCCGGGCAGGCTCTGGACGGATACGGGCTGCTGTCGAATACCTGGATTCGGACATCTTCAATGAGCAGGCCGAAGCGATTCATTCTTGTTCCGCCCGCGCCACATCCGGCTGCGGCCGCCTCACCTGATCCATCTGACACGCGTACCCAGGAGAAAATGCGTGATCTCCAGCGCGCGGTTGATGAGGTCATCACTGCCGCGGAAACCGTCCTGCCTTCGAATGCCGTTCGTGGCGCGCAACCGCTGACTTTGCGCGAGCTGGACGATGCCCTCGCCAGCGAGATTGCCGATCTCGATCCGTCATCAGTCGAGTTGCTCGAACAGGCGCTCGATGAGACCTGCGTGGCTGGCAGCCCATTGCCGGGTGAAGTCGAGCCTGCACACGGCGCTGCCCGATGCGATGCCCGGCCACCGGATTCGATCGAGTCAACCTCACGCGTGGCCAATGACCGTCGGAGGCGCGCGGGGACGAGGTATGATCGCGCGAATGCGTCTGGTGGCAGGGTGTCCGAATCGAGCCGGCGCGAGCGGGCTGCGGAATTCGCCAGGGCCTTGCGCGATGGCCCGGGTGGCGCCGCCGGATCCCGAATGCTCGCACCGAATGCAATTTTGGCGCCCGATTCAACGTTGCTGCACGCGAGTCCATTCAGTCGCGCGATCGGTTTCATCCATGCCGCATTGACTGTCGTTCATCTCCCGCTTCGGCTGGTCCCGGCGACCTGGCGCGGCGTGGTGAACTGGTTGGCCATCTCACTGGCGCTCTGGACCCCGATCGTGTGGCTGATCGCCGTGCTGCTGGGGCGCTGATGTCCCCGGGCGACATGCCGGCAACGGCGGTCAAGCGCCCGGGCTTTCCAGCCGATATCACTCCACAGCGGCCTCCCTGACTGTATTGTCACCATCGCCCGGCTGGCAGCCGCGCGGTATCCTGATCGTTGAACGCGCAGGATGTGCAGATAGACAACCATGGCTTCGACGACCCCGCAGCAAATCGACGATCTGATGGAGCGCGCGAGTCGGGCCCTCATCGCGACGGACTACTTTCAAGCCGAGGAGCTTGCGCTGCGAGCGCTGCTTGCCGCCCGCCGCATCCTGGATTTCGACCGCGTGGCCCGCATCTGCCTGCCTCTTCAGGAGGCGCGCCGCCAGCGCCTCCAGCAGGCCTTTGACGCAGCAGCAACAGTTCGCGTTGTGAATTCCCTTCCCGCGGATGAGGGCGCCGCCATCGAACCCGGATGCGTGCTGGTTGTTCCCATGCTGGTGGCTGCCGATGCGCGTCGCCTTCGCGAGCGCGCCTTCTCGCAACAGATTCCACTGGCTGTCCTCTGCGCCGAACCCATGACGCAAACGCGCCTCGTGCCTATTGCGGCCCTTGGACAGGTGGTGGTGCGCACCAAGATGCGTCCGCCGGCCCAGCTCGCCAAGCCATCGAAGTCGTGGTTTCAGGAAGCCATGGAAGCACTAGGTGATGCAGCCATCGATGAGATCGATCCCATTCTCCAGGGCGAGCGGCTCGTCGATGCCATCCTGGATCGACTCGATGCTGTTCCCGATCACGAGAAGCTTCACCAACGACTTGCGGATGCCTGTCGGGCCGCTGCTCACCAGCAAGTGCAGCAGGCTGGGTCGAGCCCCGGTTCGCGCAAGCCGCAACAGGTGGGTTCCTGATCGAACCGAATTCTGCACACGGTCGCTGACCCGCCCATGGACTCCACGCCCGGACATCCTGGAAGCAAGCCAGAACAATCGCCACGCGACGCTGCGCCGGCGCGACCTGCCACAAAAGGCCCGAGTTGCCCGGGGCCACGTGCACGACGCGTGTCGGGAATCGACAGGATCTCGCGCCGCCGGTGGAGATTCGGGCTGGCGGTGGCCCTCATCATGCTCCTGGTGGTTCTTGACCGGTGGGGACTCCTTCTGGTTCCTCGGCAGGATGACTACGAGCGATATCACGGCCAACACGTCGTCGTCGTGCGGATCATTGACGGCGACACCATCGAAGTCGGTCTCCCCGACTCACTCACTGGAAGCGCCTCCACACATGTCCGATTGTGGGGGATTGATTGTCCGGAACTCGGTCGCCGTAGTGTGCCAAGCGAACCTTGGTCGGAGGAGGCCCGCACGTTTGCTCGACAACTTGTCGAGGGATCAACCGTGCGGTTGATCATTGAGCCGGGGCGGATTCGCGACAGCTTCTCGCGCATTCTCGCACACGTCGAGCTGCCCGATGGACGGTCGCTCAATCGCGAGATCCTTGCCGCCGGCCTCGGGCTGGCCGATGACCGCTGGCCGCACGCACGGCTGCTTACCTACCAGCAGGCCGAATTCTTCGCCCGATCCCGCCGCGCCGGACTGTGGTCGGAATGATCACAAGGGTCAGCCGAGGCGCGCGGCTCGGGGACAAGCTATGCTGGCGCATACCGCACTCCTCCGGCCGGCCCAATGGAGGGTGGCGAGGCCCCTGACCTGGTGCAGAGGATTCATGCCTGAACTTCTTCAAGCCCGGAATGTTCGCAAGACTTACGAGATGGGACGCGTGCGCGTCGAAGTGCTGCGCGGCGCAAGTCTCTCCATCAAGGAAGGCGAATGGCTCACCATCCTCGGCGCTTCAGGTTCAGGCAAGAGCACGCTCCTGCACCTGCTCGGTGGATTGGATACGCCCGACAAGGGGGCGGGCGACATTGCATTTCGTGATGCATGGCTTTCGTCGATGGGCGAGAGCGAGCTCAATCGCTACCGCAACCGCACTGTCGGCTTCGTCTTCCAGTTCTATCACCTTCTGCCGGAACTGAATGTGCTGGAGAACACGTTCATTCCTTCGCTGGTGGGCATGAGCCGGCTTCGTTACTGGCGCGAGCGGAGCGAACTTCGCGCGACCGGGGCTGAACTGCTGGCTTCATTCGGGCTTGAGCACCGGTTCGCGCACCGGCCGCGTGAGCTTTCGGGCGGCGAGCGGCAACGCGTCGCGATGGCGCGCGCCCTGATCAACCGGCCGCAGGTCCTGCTTGCCGATGAGCCCACCGGAAATCTCGACGAAAAGACCGGCGGGGAGATCCTTGACCTCATTGCAACCCAGCATCGCACCGGGCTCACCGTCGTGATGGTCACGCACGACCAGAAGGTGGCAGCCCGCTCCGATCGAATCGTCGAATTGCACGACGGCAAAGTGGTGGCCACGTAATTGCCGATTCACCCGAAGCCCGGGGTCATTGGCAGGCGTCGTGTAGCCAGCACCATTGTCTGCGCAGGCCGTCTTCGAAGGGCGTTTGCGGCCGGAATCCCAGTTCACTGTTGCTGCGCCGGAGATCCGCCCATGTGCGTTCCACATCGCCCGCCTGCATGGGCTGGTGATCGATGATCGGTTCGATGCCGGTCACCCGCGCGAGGGCGTCGATCATTCCCCGCAATGTGATGGGGGCCGAGTTGCCGAGGTTCCAGATCCGGCAGCGCCCGAACTTGCCGGTTTCGATTTGCTCGCGCGCCGCCAGGATTCCTCCGATGATGTCATCGATGTACGTGTAATCGCGCGAAGTGGACCCGTCGCCGAACATCGGCAACGGCTGGCGGGAACCCATCAGGCGCATGAACTTCATGATGGCGAGGTCCGGTCGCTGGGCCGGGCCATACACCGTAAAAAAGCGCAGACATGCGATCCTCAGATCGTGGAGATGCGCGTACGTGTGGCAAAGCAGCTCGCCCGCGCGTTTTGTGGCTGCATAGGGGCTGATCGGCTGGTCGACGGGGTCGTCCTCTGCGAACGGCACTTTCTGGTTGTTGCCATAGACACTTGAACTGGACGCAAAGATGACGGTAGGGCATCCGGAAGCGCGGGCGGCTTCGAGCACCGAGCCTGTGCCGTTGACGTTGACATCGATGAACCGATCTGGCCGCTGGATGCTTGGGCGCACACCCGCCAGAGCGGCCAAATGAAACACGACGGCGGGGCGCGCCGCCTGCATCATGGCGGCGATCGTCGCGCGCTCGCGGATGTCCGCCTCGAGGACCTCCAGCGATTCCCCATGGCGCACGCGCTCGAGGTTGCGCAGCTTCAGGGCCCGCTCATAGAAGCCGTCGAAATTGTCGATTCCCGTCACGCGCCACCCGGCGCGCAGGAGGGCCTCGGCCAGATGCGAGCCAATGAAACCGGCCACGCCTGTGATGACGGCCGAAGTCACCATGACAACCGCTTCATCGGCTCTGATTCAGTACGGTTCAGAAGTTTCGTCGATGATTTCCCAGAGGTGGGCGTAGAGATCGGCGACTTGATCGCCGTCCATCTTCTCGGTCGGGAGCATGCGGTAGATTCTTTCCTCAAGGTCGCTGCGCCACCACACCGAGCCATCCCCCAGCAGCGAGTTGTAGCCGACACGATGATTGAAATCGCGCTTTGTGCGGATCCCGTCGGTGAGGAACACCCGGTTGGCGTCGCGTTCGAGTGTCAGGGCCCGGCGGACTCCCGAATCCACGTCGATGTCAATGTCACCACGATACTGGTAGTTGCTGTAGATGATGCCGGACGGGTGCTCATATGCGGAGGCATAACGCTCCAGCGGATGATCGCCGCGATGAGCGGGGCAGTAGAAGATATCCGGAGCGCTGGTGTACCCGTTGACATACAGCAGGCCGATTCCATCGAATCCGCGCACATCGAGATTCAACTGGAATGGCAGGTCGCGGGGAGCGTTCTCGTCCTTGTTGCCTTCGAGCTCCTCCTGCAACTCCGCCAGGTTTGAAGGCTCGACATATGTGATCATCATTTCCTGAAGAAACGCCGGATCTCCCGCGTGCATCAGCGCGCTGTACGGGAGGCGGCCGAGGTTGTCGGTCGCATACATCGTCATGCCCATGCCGATCTGGCGCATGTTCGAGCCCGAGACAATGCGGTCGGTCTGGTCGCGCAATCCCGCCAGAGCGGGCATCAGAATCCCTGCAAGGATCATGGTGACCACCATCACGACCAGCAATTCAATCAGGCTGAATCCGCAGCAGCCGCGCGGGCGCGCAGCCACTTCAGCCGGTTGCCCCGGCGTCCTGGGCGTCATCAGGAAGCGCTCGTTCATCCGCACCCGCACCCCGTGTGCTGCTGCGTCCCACGGCCACTGGCCCGGTCGCACACTGCGGACCGCGGCCTCGACCGTCCCCTGGAATCACAACAGTTCGCCCGCCAAGGCGGACGGACTTTCCACCAGCGCCAATCATATCACCACGCCCGAGAAGATATTCAAGTTTGTTGAGGAATTGAATGGGGTGGGTTTCCTAGAATCCCCATGTTCAAGGTTCCAGTCCGGGGTGGGAGGTGGAGAGCATCACCCAACCCCCAGCGAAGGGAACCGATGGCTGACCCCCTGCGGATATCTGAATCGAGGAGTGCGGGTCCGTTGAACCAGCAGGACTGGACTCTGATGCAGCACGTGGCTGCGGGCGAGGAGGAAGCGATCGCCCGCCTGTATGACCGGTTCGGCACCCTGGTGTTCAAAGCTGCCAGACAAGTGCTCCCGAGTGCTGCCGAGGCCGACGATGCGGTTCAGGAGGTGTTTGTGCGGCTCTGGCAATCAGCCGACCGCTACGACCCTCGCCGGGCCCGCTTGGTCACGTGGGTGATGCTGATCGCCAGGCGTCACCTGATCGACCGGCTGCGACGGCGCGCCGCCCGGCCGACAGTCGCCCAATTCGAGGGTGACTGGCCGGAGCCGGGCGCTTCAGACAGCCCCGAGCGGACGAGCATGGCGGGAGATGTGAGCGCCAAGCTGGCGCAGCGGATAGCGGAATTGCCGAAACTTCAGCGCGAGGTCATCGAAAAAGCATATTTTCAGGGCTACACACTTCGAGAGATCAGCGAACAACTCAATGCGCCGCTCGGCACAATCAAGAGCGCGCTGTCACGAGGACTTGCACGATTGCGAGAACGCACCGAGGCCGATGAGCAGGCCATGTAAGCAGATGGACATTGCCGGGGGGAAGACCCGGGAGGACCGATGGGCGAAACGAACTACATGAATCGCGAGGAGTTGCTGAAGCTGGCGGCGCTGGATGTGTTCGGCCTGCTGGAGGATTTCGAGGCCGAGCTGTTCAACCGCTCGTACCACAACGCCTCCGCCAGCGTGCAGGATGAGATCGCCGCACTTCAGGCGGAGATCGCATCTGACCCGATTTTCCTCTCCGACGACAAACCAGCGGCGTCACTTCGAGAGCGGGTGCTCGAGCGCGTGGCCCGGGCGGTGGAGGAAGAGGCCGCCAAACTCGCGCCGCTGGCCACGATCGGCCGGGGACGCGGCATCACGGTTGTGGATCCCGCCGCCATACGTTCGCTGAGGCGATCGGCAATGGTTTGGCGGGCCGCGTCGTTCGTGATGGCCGCATGCCTGCTTCTCACCGCCGGTCTCTTTCTGAATGCGACAACCAAGGCCCAGGAGATGGGTCGCCTCGCTCTCAACAAGCTGACGCAGTATCAGTTGAGCGACATGATCGGACCCGGTCTCGACTATTTCATCGCAAACGCGACCAGCCGAGAAATCTTCAAGGCCGCGGATTCGGCCGAGAGCATCGGCGAAATCTGGATCAACGACCGGACAGGCCAGGCGTTCGCCGTCGGGCTTGACCTTCCGAAGGGTCGCTACACCCTTCAGGTTCGGGTGGGGGACGGCGCACCCGTCGTGATCAAGGATCTCGAGAGCGACGGCACGCTTGCCAGCGCGCGCATCGATAGTGTCAACATGGTGGCGCTCGGCGTGACTTCGCTGGGCGCCCTGACATGGGAGATCATCGACAGCACTGGCAATCTCATCCTGACCACTGCGTGAATGATCACTCCCGAACACGCCAAAGCCCACGGATCTGAATCCGTGGGCTTTTGAATTGAGGGGAGAGCCTCAATCAGTCGCCTCTGCTCGGCGCGACCACTCGAACTCCAGCGGCCGCAATTCATCCTGCAGTCCCGCACGCTCCTTCTGCAGCGACTTGCATCGCGGGCCATCGGTGTACACCGCGGGATCGAGCATGAGCCGATCGATCTCGCGCATGCGTGATTCGATCCGCTCGATCCGCTCTTCGAGTCCCCCGAGCGACAATTGAGCGATTCTGCTTTCGGCTTCACGCACGGCCGGCGCGGAGCGCACCGCAACCTTGGCGGCAGTCTTCGCCCGGCGACTCTCCAAATCATCCATTCGGCTGGCCGCTTGGGCTCGCGCGTGTTCGTGCTGGGCGCGCTTCTCACGCCATTCGGAATACGGGCCCTCGAAGACAGATGCATTGCCATGGTCGAACACGATCAAGCGGTCGCAGGTCGCCTCCAGCAGCGCGCGATCGTGGGTGATGAGCAGCACCGTGCCCTTGTAGCCGCCATCCAGCGACAGCGCCTGCTCCAATCGCTCCGCTGAGGGAATATCAAGGTGGTTGGTCGGCTCGTCCAGCACCAGAAGGTTGTGAGCGCTGCCGATCAATCCGGCGATGACGGCGCGGCTGCGCTCACCGCCGGAGAGGTCGCCGAGGACCTTTTCCTGATCGCGCCCCGAGAAGAGAAAGGCGCCGGCAAGGTCGCGGGCCTGCTGCTCGCCCGCCCTGGATTCGCCATCCGGCCCGACGATCGTCGCCTGCAGATACTGCCAGACCGTCAGTGTAAGGTCGAGGTGTTCGTGCGTCTGCCGGTAGTGCCCGATGTTCACCCGGCTGCCGAGGCGCACGCATCCGGCATCGACGGGCAGTTCCTCCAGCAGGCACCTTACCAACGTGGTCTTGCCCGCGCCGTTGGGGCCGATGACGCCGACGCGCTCGCCGCGCTTGATCGTGATCGACAAATCCTCGAAGAGCGTGAGTTGGCCATAACGCTTGGTCAGGCTCTCAGCGACGATGACAAGATCGCCCGAGCGCTCGGTCCCGGGCAGGTTGAGATTGATGACATCGAGCTCCATTGGGCGCTCGACCAGCTCGACGCGCTTGAAACGTTCCAGTCGCGACAGCCGCCCCCGCGCCTGCTTGGCGCGCTGCCCGGCCTTGTAGCGGGCAATGAACTGCTCTTCGCTGCGGATTCGGTCGAGCTGTTTTTCGTACACGCGTGACTCAGTCAGTTTGCGTTCCCGGCGCAGTTCGAGGAACTTCTCGTAGTTGCCGGGATAGTCGCGCGCCACGCCCATGTCGAGCTCGACGATGTGGTCCACGACACGGTCGAGCAGCCAGCGGTCGTGGCTCACGATGATCAAGGCTCCGCGGTATTCCTCCGCGAGGAAGGCCTCCAGCCACTCCCGGCCGTCGATGTCGAGATGATTGGTTGGCTCATCGAGGAGCAGGAGATCGGGGGCTTCGAGAAGCAGCCGGGCCAAGCCAAGACGCCCCCTCTGTCCACCGGAGAGCGCCCGAACCGGCAGCGAGAACTGGTCGTCCGTGAAGCCGAGCCCATGAAGCGTGGCATCGATCTTGTGATCGATCACATAGCCGCCTGCGGCCTCGATGGCGGCATCGAGCTGCGATTGCCTTCGCAGGAGTCTTTCCAGATTCTTCCCCTCGGCGTGGGCCATAAGGTCGTAGACGCGGTGCAATTCAACGTGCAGTCGGTGCAGCTCAGCAAACGCGCCCTCCGCGGCATCGCGGAGCGTTTCCTCAAGATCGAACTCCGGGTCCTGGCTCAGGTAGCCGATGCGCGTGCCCCGCGCCAGTTGTCGATCGCCGGAGTCGGGCTTCAGCGTCCCTTGGATCACGCGAAGCAGCGTGGTCTTGCCGGTGCCGTTGCGCCCCACCAGGCCGACCTTCTCGCCTGGTTCGATCGACAGCGTTGCTCCGTCGAGGATCACATCCGAGCCGAATGCATGATGAATGTTGGTGAGAGTGAGAAGCGACATTGAAACGAAGGAGTGTAGCGCATGTCGTGGCGGCCGCTTTGATCGCGACAACGCCTTCGAACGGGAGGCCTACGCGAAAGCGCCGCGCCGCAAAACGAATTGATCTTCCCAGCGGCTGATCCGCCTCGGATGGAACAATGGCGAGGCATTGGCGGATGCCTCGGCACGATCATCGTCTTCCTGATCGTGGACTGGCTGCTGGGGATCGAATTCTGACCGGCCATCGCGGCGGCTCACTCAGTGAGCGCCGCGCTGTACCAGCCAGCCTTGCCTTCGATTTCGACCGGGGCAAGAAGGTGGAGGTGGAGATCGCTGCCATAAAGGTCCGCCACCTGTTTCGGCTCGCTCGTCACGAGATGCGAGGCGATGCCCTCCACGCCGCTGATCATGTGATCCGGGCAGGCCATCGACACGAGATCGCGATGCTTGCGAAGCCAGACGGTGACTTGGGAAAGAGCCCGCAGCCGATCCTCCCACGCGATGACATGGAGCGCGCCGGTGGTATCGACCGCGATTTCGACATCCGGCGCATCCGGACAGCGCACGGGCAGGAGCGCGAGTCCTTTGATCCACGTCGCCAGCGCCGTTGCAGGCGGGGCCTGCCGCGCGGGCGGGTGCGGTGCGACTTGCTTGGGCTCGACCTGCACCTCCAGTTTCGGACGCAGTCGCATTGGGTCGCCCGAGCCAATGGTGGTTGCCGCTGGAGGCTTGGTTCCCTGTGGTTCGTCCATGTCAGAGGGCGCTGTCGCGAACGAAGGAACGCCGAATCCTCCATGACCGATTGGTGTGACGAGCGAGCGCATCCGATGCAACTGCGGTGATTGCGTCTTCACGGGAACCTCCTCCTCTTGCGCCGCTCCAATGACGTCGGCTGCCCGTGCGGCGTAGTTCGTTTCATCGGCCGGCGCGACCGTCGGAGCCTCAACGGGTTGGGCTGAGAGCGACTTCAGCAGAGCGGGGAGCGGCATTGCATGCTCCGACGGGAATCGAAAGTGCAGCGTCGAGCCCAGTGAACCCATCGCCCGCACACGCCGACGAAGGGGGACCTTGATACCAAGATGTAAATCTGCCGTATCTGAAATGCTCTCGGCGGCCTGCTGGGCGGCGACTGGATCCGCTCCCAGGATGGCCAATTCAATGGCCGGCAGGGGCGCATCGAGACGTGTGGCGGCATCAAAAAGCTCCTTGACCGTGCGATAGGCGGAGACGATGGCCGCCTCGTCGGCTCCGCTCAGAATGGTGATGACGTCCGGTCCGGCTTCGAGCAGACTGGTCATCCGCTCATCAAGCGCGGGGCGCACGATCCATCGCAGTATCTGCGGTCCGGCGCTGGCAATGGCCTCCTCCAGCGTCGCAGCCGCCGACGCGGTTGCCGCCGATTCGCTGCCGCGCAGGATTTCGAGAATGACCTGCTCAGTGTCGAGGCGGATCAGCGCGGTGGCGCCCTCCTCGCGAGCCACGTCATCTGCATATTGCGTGAGCCAGAGCCCCGCCCGCACCGGAAGATGCCCCACAAGGATCACCTCGACGGTCGAGTGGTGCGAATCGAGGGGATGGCGCTCCGCGGCCCGATGCGCGGGGGAAGATCGGCCGCCTGTCAGGAACAGGTCGGCCAGCGCACGAATGTGATCTCTTGTTTCAGCCATGAATGCACTCCTTCCGTGGAATGCGAGATGAGTGAACTGACGAACGCGCGCGGGCCGATCAACTGCCACATCATCGGACAACGACGATGTTGTTCTCCTCGCCGAATCCGTTGCGACGCCGAATTGTGTTGTAAGGGTCCGGCTGCCACCTGCCATCGATGACCAGTCGATATTCGTGTTCGCCGCGTGGCAGCGGCAACAGCAGTTCGAATACTCCCGATTCCGGGTTATAGCGCATCGGTGACGCCAGCGGCGACCAGCCATTGAACACACCCGCAACGCTCAGCGACATCGAGGGTGAGCCAGGCTGGACAAACAGCACGCCTTGCGGCGTCTGCCGTGCGCCAAACAACCGCACAAGATTCGTATGAATGACGGAAACCGGCGGCGGAAGGTCCTTTGATTCCACGACCGTGGCCAATCGGCGGCCAGCCAGTTCATCAGCCGATTCTGGAGCGTGATTTTGCAGAATTTGTCGGGATTGGCCAACAGGTGACGCGGCATGAGCTGTCACGCTCTCGCGCTGCGTGTCGAGCGCAGCGCTTCCTGGTTTCATGTGCGGCATTCCTGCTTCCGCGCGAAGGACCATCGCGGTCGAAGGCGGCATCGGCTGGGGCGCCAACCCGCGCTGACGGTTGGTGACGAGCTCTCGCATGCGCTGGGCCATTTCCGCGGCCCGGGATCCCCCGGACTCGCCGGTGGCCAAGCCTCGCATCTGGCCGGCGTTTGGTTCGTGAAGCACCGGCCTGGTCGAATCGAGGGCGGCGGGCCGGTCGGTGACGAATGCGTGCGCCGGTTCCTGCGACCAGGGAATCGTGACCGATTTTGCCACATCCACGAGGATTTCCGGGGGGTCGGCGGGATGATCGTCCAGCCAGTCGGCCAGGGCCGCGAAGTCGCTGACCGCTTCCGATTCCGGAGCATACTCAATGACCGGCTGTCCAAACCCCGCCGCCTCCCGCACGGCGGAATGATCGCGTATGACCAAGGGAATCACGCGCCCCCCGAACTGCCTGCGAATCGCCCCCAGAATATTGCGCGCGATCCGGTCGGAAGCGTCGAACAGCGTCGGCAGCACATAGCACGTGATCGGATGGTTGACCCGATCGACGAGATTGCGAATCGTTTCCCATTGCTTTTTGGCGCCGCGCAGCGCGAAGTAGCCGGTTTCCACCGGGATGATTGCCTCGCCCGCGGCTCGCAGCGCGTTGTAGGTCAGCAGGCCGATGGTGGGCGGGCAGTCGATGAGACAGCGATCGTAATGAGGGGCCAGCCAGCGGAGCAGAAGGGTCAACCGACGGTCGCGATCTTCCAGGGCGTGAAGTCCGCCGCCCGGAGCTTCCAATCCCGCCAGCGCCATGCTGCTGGGCGCAAGATCCAGATTTCGCGAGACCTCCCAGACCAGGGACTCGCGGCTGAATCCGCGCGAAAGATCCGAAAGCAGCGCGCGGCCGATGTGGTTTTCGATCCCTTCATCCGGAACGCCCAGCCCGGCGGCGCAGTGTGACTGGGGGTCCATGTCCACCAGAAGCGTCCGCATCCCGCGCTTGGCGCCGATGGCGGCGAGATTGATGGCCGTGGTCGTCTTGCCGCACCCGCCCTTCTGGTTGACGATGGCAATTGTCCGCACGGCGGGGGAGTTCTTTTCTGGGCCGAAGATGGTTGAGGCGATTCAGCACGCGCAGGAATTGCCTTGTAGCCCGTTATCGGAAGGATGAACGCAACTGCTTGAAATTGTGGAGCTTCCGAGCAAAAAGAGAAGCCCACGTTCGACGAACGTGGGCTTCGAGAGTGCGGAATCCGGGATGTCCAATCAATTCACATCGACCAGAATCTGATCGATGTGCTTCTGGAAGCCCTGGATCGAAAGCGTGGCGAGAACCGACGTGCGAACGCGCGTCCACACACGGTCATCCGCGCTATTGACGTACTGGGGTCCGACCGAAAACGCTTCCACGTGTTCGGTATTCCCGACGGGGTATGTTCGCAGCAACTGGAAGTTCCCGCCGGTGCTGTAGTTCCTCAACCAGACGCGCTGCGTGCCACCGGGTTGATTGAGGCGGGATTCGATTCGCACATCAACAGAGGTCGGTGAACCAACGGTGGTTTCATGTTGGGTTTCGATCTCGACGATGTTGGGCTGCTCCGCCGAGAACCCGGGAACCGACCTGGCACTGAAGAACGCGTCGTCCGAATCCGTGAGTTCAGGGATGCCGCCGCTGAGATGGACGCCGCGCGTGAGCTGGTAGGCGACCAGAGTGGTGGTTGCATCGTCGCACGTGATGATCTTCGCGCTGACGGCGTCGATCCCCGCCTCGGTGACGGAATCGTTGGGGTTGTCAGTGGCGCTGAAACGAAGGCGCATGGTGTTCGTGGGAGTCACGAAATCGTCGACTTGGAACGAATGCTCGTTCCATCCGCCGGTGTTGCTGTCAGCCACACTCTCGACGAGCACCCACGAGGTCCCGCCGTTGTTGCTGATTTCGACAACGAGCCGATCGCCGTCACCATCGTCGTTGTAAAACCATCGCGCGTACGAGATCGATGCTTCACCGCTTCCCGAAAGATCGAACACGGGCGAAATGAGCCGGGTGGGTCCGCCGTCAACATCGCTGTTGCCATCGGTATTGTCCGTGAGGAAGCAATTGCCCGAACCGTCGAAGTCCTGGGGGGGATCGCCGCGGTCGCCGCCGCCAACCGGCGTGCCGCGCTGCCAGGCGCCGTCGGTCAGATTCTCGTTGACGACCGTCCATCCCAGGTCCGACTGGAAATCATCTTCGAAAACGATGGTCAACCCGGTTGCCGCTGGAGCTGAATAAACATTCGCGGCCGGCGCTCCCGATGGGTCGAAGATCACAGTGCCGTCGGTTGTTTCCGCCGAGAAGTAGTAGGACACGGTGCTGCCGCATTCGACCGCGGGAAACACGCCGTCATACACGTTGTCGCTGATCTCGTTCATGGGAAGATCGACCCAGCCGCTGCCGTCGTTGACGTGCAGCATCCCAGTGCCGGGCTGGGGCTCAGCACTGTCAGCCAGCACCTCCACACGGACGGTGGTGCCTCCGGCCGGATTGATCAGGGGCGGAAGCCCATTTGGATAGTTGAAGTCGAGACCGACCGCCGAAAGCAGCAGCGAGTTGAGCACATTGATGCGCCCATAGCCGTGGATGTTGTCGATTCCCGTGGCTCCGATGTCTTCGCACCCCAGCTTGAGAATCGATTCGACTTCGTCGGGGGTGAGATCGGGATTGGCCGACCAGATGAGCGCCACCAGGCCCGCCGTCAACGGGCAGGAGAAGCTGGTTCCACTGGCGCCGCCGTAGCCGGCATCACCGCTGTTGGACATCGTGAACACGCTGACGCCGGGCGCGCTGAGGTCAACATAAATGCCATAGTTCGAAAAGCTCGCCTTGTTGTCGTTCTGATCCGTCGCACCCACGACAATCACATCATCCGCGTCGCGGTCGTTGTCAGTGAGGTTGGCGTTCGAGTTGCCGGCCGCCCAAACAAGAAGACCGTTGATCGATTTGAGATACGTGCCGGTCGTACGAACGCTCGCGTTGTTGACGCCGCTGTACGAAACGCTGGCGACGCTGTCCCCATTCTCCACCGCCGTTCGAGCGGCGTGGGTCAACGTCGATATCGAGGAGCTCCCGCCGCTAGTGTTGCTGACTTTCAGAATGCGATGGCTCAGGTTCCAGCCCACGCCCGAAACCCCGATGCCGTTGTTGCCGTTCGCAGCGGCGCAGCCGGTGGTTGCCGTGCCGTGCCCGTTGATATCAGTCACGTTGCCGCCGGCGCTTTCCCAGAGAAAATCAACGGCGTTGTACCCTTCCAGGCGATGCTGTTGGATGTCCTGGTGAGTGAGGCGCAGGCCGGTGTCGCAGATGCCGACCGATGTTGTTGGATCCCCCGTGTGGATGTCCCAACCATCGCACGATTGCATGATGTTGGCGGCGTGGTGCCACTGGCTGCCGAATTGCGAATCGTTCGGGCAACCCAGCGGATACACGATCCAATCCGGCTCGGCATACATGAACAACCCGCTGGCCATCATTTCGGTGGCCACATCATTTTCGTGGCGCCCACCGGGGACTCGGATGATGGTCTCGTCCGTTTGTGCGACGTAGCGGTAGAGCTCGTATTGGCGAAGGAGCGTGTTCGCCTCTGCCAGCCTGCGCTGCGCAGCGCGGCGATTCAGACCGGACTCGAGCCAGTCAGCCAACTGAACCGGTCGGACGGTGAGGCGCCCGGAGAACTCCATTTCGCCCGCAATCTCGACAAACACGGCGGGCCCGCCAGGCGGGCCACCCTGGGCCAGCACGTCGCAAGGCACAAATACCATGGCTGCCAGGGAGAGAATGAGGCAATGACGATGTGGGGAGGATGGCTGCATCTTCGTTTCTCCGATACGTGGTCCGCGATGGATCAGCATCCAGCTTGCCAGCTTGAAGTTCGGGGGCGGGTTTGAACGAGTGTCACGACCTCGGGTCGGTCCTATACGCCCGTGTGGACCCCCGCGTTCCAGCGGCGGCCCCTTGGAATCACTCTCCCCGGGCTCTTCCCGCTCCAGACCCGAATTGCGTTGATCAGCCGGACCATCCAAGGTACCTTGGTATCCCCTTGCGGACCAACGCTTTTCAACCTCTTTTCACCGAGGCACTTGGGGCCGGCCGACCGGTTGTGGATTCCGGGAGGGCTGGACAGGCCATTCGCGTCCGGCTTTTGGGTTTGGCAACAGCCCTCTCTGCGGCGGTGGTGCTGGCCGTGGCACTTTGGGTCGAGCCCGATCCGGCCGGTCACGGTACTCACCAGCAGCTTGGACTGGTGCGCTGCAATTGGATCACCCTGTTCGATTTCCCCTGCCCGACCTGCGGCATGACCACGGCTTTCGCGCATGCCGTGCGTGGCGACATGGCCACATCGTTTCACGCACAGCCGGCTGGCTTTCTTCTTGCGATCGCGACGGGTGCCGCCGGGCTCGTTGGTCTCTGTGTCACAATGACCGCCCATTCAGTAGGCGGCCTGCTGGGGCGCCTGGTCACTGCCCGGTTGGCGTGGGCTGCGGTTACCATCCTCGCACTCGGCTGGCTCTACAAGATTCTGAGCGTGAAGGGACTTCTGTCATGAATCGCGATCGTTGGCTTGCAATTCCGCTCGTCGCCGGGATGGTCTCCATCGCCGGTTGCGCGGCCGTCAACCTTGCCTCCGGGATGGCCCAGAACGCGGAGTATCAGAAGAAGCTGCGCATTCCCGCCGCCTACGACCGCCTCGCGGGCAAAGAGGTGGCTGTCCTCGTCAACACGAACATGACGATGATGTACGAGCATCCGTATCTGGCCGAGCGAATCGCGCTGGGTGTCGCGAGCGGCATTCAACAGCACGATCAGGACCTCATTCCCGGCGTCAAAGTCATCGACCCGCAGAAGACGCTGCGGTGGCAATACTCCACGCCCGGCTGGACCATGCTGAGCTACGCGGATGTGGCGAACACGCTCGGTGCGGAGCGTGTGATCCTTGTCGATATCTATGAATACCGGCTCAATCCACCAGGCAATCGTTACGAGTGGGAAGGGGTCTGTGCCGCTCGCGTCCGCATTATCGAAGCGGCGCCGGATGCCCTCGACCCCGAGACGCCGCGCGCCGAGTTCGATGTGATCGCCCACTACCCGCTGAACCTGATGCTGCCCGCCGAGGCCGCCAACGGTCAGGCGATTGAAGCGGGATTGCTCATAGCCTTCATTCAAAAAGTCGCGTGGCTTTTCTACGAGCACGAAGAGCCCAAGTATCCCGACAAGTATCGTCCCGAACTGGATGTCGACAATTCGTAAGGTGCTCCGGAAAGCGCGCGGTGATGAAAATGGCGTGGGCCGGCCGCAGTCGCTCCCGGGAGAATGTGCTGCATGCAAATACTCCACAATCGAAACCTCGGGCGGATTGCGATACGAGCTATGGCGCTTGCGACGGCGCTGGCCGTGATGTCGAACTGCAACATCATCACGCCGATCGCGGTGATTGTGGAGGGGCCGCCGACCATTGACGCGGAGTACAAGCTCCCGGACCGAACGACGGTGGTCTTCGTCGACGACAGGCGCAACATTCTGGCGGACTTTGCCATCCGCAGGTATATCGGCGACAAAGTCAGCGAGCACCTGCTGCGCGCGGGCGTGCTGACGGATGCCATCAGCACGGGCGATGCCTTGTCGGTCGCCGGCCGGGAACAGGCCGGCGCGCTCATGCCCATAGAGCAGATCGGAAAGGAGGTTGGAGCCGCCCAGCTCATTTACATCGAACTGTTGAAGTTTTCGCTGGAGGCGCCCAACGGCCAGCCCACAGCGATCGCGGAATTGCAGGTGAAGGTGATCGACGTCGAGAATCGTGCCAGGCAGTTTCCCGGCACGGGGGCCGAAAACCCGGCTCGGTTTATGATGGTGACGCTGCCACCCGATCAGGCCTTTCAACCCATGCTCGGGCGCAGCGCTCGTCGTGAAGCGGAGTACACCCTCGCGGACATGGTCGCCGATCAAGTGTCCAAGCTCTTCTACGAGCATGAGCGCGGGATTCCCCTCGGGCACCGTATGGCCCCTGAAACCGGCCGCTAGCAAGAACAGCGTGCTGCCGCCAGGGTGCTGTCGATGGCACGAGATCCGCGAATGCACGGGCCTCCAATCGCCGACATAATGATTGCGGTGTCATTGTGGCACCGGCCCTGCCGCATTCCGCGACGTGCCACCAGCCAACGGGTGTCAAGCCATGCGTGTTCTTCACGTGATCGATCCAGGGAGCCCCGGCGGCGGAGCCTGCACCCTGCAACTGCTTTCGGAACCGCTGGCCCGACTCACATCGGTTGATCAGCATGTGTTGCTCATCGGCACCGATCGGCACGACGCTCTGGCGCGTCGCTGTGGCGTCGAGCCAACCGGCCGGATCACGGCGCCAAGCAATGAGCCGATCCTCGCGGGCTTCGCGGGACAAGCGTTCAGGGAGTTTCTGGCGACGTATGAGGCGGCCTTCGGCTCCTACGACATCATCCACACATGGACGGCTCGCTCGACTCTGCTGACCACCGCCGTCGCGCCGCGTCGCAAGCGCATCGCAACACTCTCCGTCGGGCCCGTCAATGGGATCGTCATGCACGCGCTGGCCGCCCTGATCGACAAGCGGCCGGCGGTCCTGCTCGCCACCAGCGTCGCCGTGAAGCGCGACTATCTGGTCATGGGAATCGGCGAACAGCATCTGGACATTCTCCCGCCGGCCGTGCATCCGGAGGCGGTGGAGGAACATGCCCCCGACCGCGAAACGGTCCGCGAACGCTGGGGCGTTCCCGACGATATGTTCATGATCGGGTTGCTCGCGGAACCCGTGAGTTGGTGCGATGCGCGGCAGGCGATGCACCTGATCGCAATCGCCGCTGATTCCGGTCGCAACGTCGGACTGGTGGTTCACCCTGCCGCGCAGCGATGGGTGGATGCCCTGCACTATGCTCGCAAACTCGACCTCGAGAGCCGTCTTATTCCCGAGGATCAACTGGCGGAGCCGTGGCGCTGCGTGAACGGCCTCGACGCCGCACTTTTGCTGAGCGATGAATCCAACGTCATTGATCTCGCGGAATCGGGCAATGCGTTCTCGATTCTCACAGGCGGTGGCCGCGCCCTGCGGCCCATGCCGGGAGTCATGCCCGCCCTGTGGGCCATGAGCGCGGGCGTGCCGGTAGTGGCGGATCGATCGCTTGCGATGCAGGAAGTGGTCGACGATGAGGGAACAGGTCTGCTCGTGCCGCAGCGCGATGTCAGTGCAGCGGTTCACCAGATCATCCGGTTGTATGACGATCCCGATCTTCGCCGGCGGATCGCTCAGGCGGCGCGGGCACGGATCCATGCGCAATTCCATGTGAGCGCGTACTGCGTGCGCCTGAAGGAGTTGTACGAGCGCCTGCTCGAAGGGCGCGTGACGCGCGTCGTTTCCGAAGCCGGTGAGGCCGTCATCGAACGGCGGAGATATGCGCAGTTTCGACGCTAACTCGTGGATGCGCAGTCATTTGAGTCGCAATGCCTACTGACCGCCGCATTGGCGAGGGCGTATCGTGACGCGTACGAAATCCACCCTTGTGCTCAGGTGGACGTCTCCTGGCATCCGCCCGCCTGAGCGCTTTCAACGACTGTGAGCGGGCGAGATTGTTTGCAAACTCGTCCCCCAGTCGTTTTTGATCGTTTGTGTATGCCTTGTGGATGGCTTTGCTGGTCCCCAAGTCAATGTGCATGGAACACGCCGAATCCGTTGATGGCGGGCGGGCAGCGCCCCGATTAGGTTGCTTTCCCTATGGCACCTCATGGAGGCGGTTCTAGCATCGGCCTCACTTCGCAACACCATCCATTGTCTGTCTTGGACTGGATGGATTCCGGGCTCACGAGGGGAGAAGATGCTGGAGGAGGGGTTGATAAGAGGAGGGGGAGGAGGAGATCGACGGCCCGCAGTCCCCAATCTGCGGGCCGTCTTCTTGATGACCAGGCCCACCGCTAAGCGACCTTACGTAAATGCGTGTTGGTCCTGTATGCCAGAGACAGTGCGGTCTCCGGGTGTTGTTGCAGTTGCGCCAGAGCCCCGTGAATCGCGGCTTCGAGCGTTTCGATTGTGCCGTAGAAG
>Ga0326597_10000054_pt1 | contig 186791 bp, 175 predicted proteins | sample RVTome_12_FD_203789 | JGI IMG/M metagenome (GOLD analysis project Ga0326597, IMG submission 203789) | Soil microbial communities from uranium-contaminated site in the Upper Colorado River Basin, Wyoming, United States - RVT100D185 | ecosystem: Environmental > Terrestrial > Soil > Contaminated... | reverse complement strand
GGTGCGGGCGGTGATCGCGCAGGCCGAGCCGACGGACGACGACGGCGAGTTTGAGAACGTCGAAGAGTATCGCGGCTTACTGCTGAGTGCGTTCGTGGAGTATCTCCAAGGCGCGGGACGCCGGGACACGGTCGTGCTCCAACTGGAAGGGCAGAGCTATCCCGTGCTGTTCACCGCGGGCATGTCCTGGGGTGATGATCCCACGGATGCGTTCAACTGGATGGACCGGCTCAACGGCTGCGATGCAGTATATGACGTCCTGCGGCAGTTCGCGCTTAGGGCGTGTGCCGCCAAAACACCCGAGCCCAAGCGGGTGATCGTGGTGGTGAACGAGGGCTGCGCTCATGTATTCGAGAAACCCGACGGCGTTGATGTCACCATCGTCGATCGGGACGGAAGCTACCCCTACCTTTGCCCGGAGTGCGGCGTGACGTGGGGGTCGCAGTCGTGGGACGCCGACTCCGGGGTCGAGGCATACGAACCCACTGAGGCGGAGTTGGACGCGAACGATCCCATGATCTTGTGCCCGGATTGCAAGGCTGGAGAGGCGGTGACGCCATGAACCTTTGCACGAGCGACTGGGTGAGTTGGGATGCTCCGCAGTTCAAGAGCGTCCAACGTCCGACCCAACGCGGCCAAAGTCTGTATGTGCCGCTGCGGATCAAAGCCGGGGAAGCACCTTCCCTCGGCGTAGAGAAACGCCTCCTCGGCCGACGAAGGGTCAGGGGGTTTTCCGGGTCAAGGACGACGATGCCGACGGCCTTCCGGGTTCTCGGAATGTCGCACAACCACGAGGGTCTAATCTGGATGAATCGGCATCCGGATGGTGAAGCATCCCGCGCCGGCGGACACTCGCGACGGCAATGTCGTCGTGCCCGCCGGGACCAAATCGGACGTCCCGGTGAAGCCCTGGACAGGCGTCCGGAGGCCGAAACGGGGCCGATCAGCCAGGAACCAGCCAGGAAGGCGAACCGGACGCGCGTAAGTCCTTATTCTACAATAGGTTACAATGGAGGCGGGGGGAATCGAACCCCCGTCCCGCGACGGCATTCAGGACGCTTCTACGTGCATAGTCGATCGTTTGTTTCTCGGGTCGGTGGACGCCGGTCGACAGGCTGCCAGCTTCCCAAGCCCGACCGTGTCTCACCCGCGCACCGTCAGGCGGCGTACGCGGGCCAGCCTGCTGGTGTCGTCGGGCGAATTAGCAGGCGTCATCCGCGCGACGGGCTACGGGTTTTTACGCAGCCATGGCATAAGAGAAGTTGCCATATAGTTTTTCGCCAGGTGTTTTACGAGGCCTCCTGACCACCTCGGCACGCCACATTCCTTTCAACTCGCCCGGTCGAATCCAATCGCCCCCAGTTACCCATTATAGCATTGAAGCACGCCAAATGCGACCTTGAACTCATTGCGGCTGAGAGGAGTCGAACCTCCACGTCCTTTCGGACACTGGATCCTAAATCCAGCGCGTATGCCAATTCCGCCACAGCCGCAAGACGCCGCCGGTGAGGCGATTATACGCCTATCGACCCTGCCCGACTATACGCCGTGCCCTCCTTACGGCGGCGAATGCGGAATTTCGAAGGGTAAATGATGAATGGGAAGACTGGATGTCACATGATCGACGATTTACTGAGGTTCCGCGCCGCCGCGAGGTATGAGTCGTACGATGCTCGAACCTCGTGGAGGGTATCGCCGGCGACCTTCTCCAGGAACGCGCGGGCTACTTCGAAGGCGACGACGTTTTCGACGACGACGCTTGCCGCAGGAACGGAGCAAACGTCGCTGCGTTCGTAATCCGAGCGCTCCGGCGCCTTGGTGACGAGATTCACACTGTCCATTCCCTGAAGCAGCGTACTGATTGGTTTCATTGCCGCCCGAACGACGATCGGCTGGGCGTTGGTCATCCCCCCTTCCAGCCCGCCTGCATTATTCGATCGGCGAGTAAATCCCAACGTGGGCGTTGATCGCTGCGTCGGGTCATAGTCGATGGCGTCGTGGACGTCACTCCCCCGCCGCGACGCAGTTACAAAGCCCAGGCCGATCTCGACGGCCTTGATCGCCTGGACCGAACCCACGGCCTGCATCAGCCGCCCGTCAAGCTTGTCCTGCCAACGCATGCAACTTCCCAGTCCGGGCGGATGGCCACGGACTTGCACCTCTACTATCCCGCCGAGGGTGTCTTTGTCGACCTTCGCCTGGCGGATCGCGTCGATCATCCGCGCCGCTGCGACCGGGTCGGGACAATAGGCCTCGTTGCCGTCACGCATGAATCGGAGTTCGCTCACGTCCATGTTACGGTGAACGATGGCCAATACGTCATGGACCTGCACGACGTAGCCAACCACGTCGATTCCGAACTCGCGAAGCAAGCATCGTGAAAGCGCCCCCGCCGCGACACGGGCCGCAGTCTCACGCGCGGAGGCGCGTTCGAGCGTTTCTCGACAATCGGTCGATAGCCATTTCAAGCTGCCGGCGAGATCGGCGTGGCCGGGCCGTGGTCGGTGGATGGGCGGAGCTTCATCAATGCGAAAGTCGCGGTTGTTGATTTGGATGGCGATTGGCGAGCCGATGGTGACGCCACGGCGAAGGCCGGAGAGGATGGTCGCTTCGTCGTGTTCGATCTTCATACGCCCGCCGCGACCATAGCCCCCCTGCCGCCGGGTCAGTTCGGCATTAATGAAAGCGAGATCGATGGCTACGCCGGCGGGCATTCCCTCAATCAGAGCAGTCAACGCCCGGCCGTGCGATTCACCGGCCGTTCTATAGTCGAGGTTGGGCATCGATGATTATACTACGTCCGCGGTCGCGATTTCGGAAGTGACCTGCGTTGGAGGGTCGTGGATTTAGGATTGGACTTGCGGTAATGGCCGTGGAAACGCGGGAATTCGAGATCAAGACCCAAGGCGACAGCCAGGTCTTGAACCTCACCGATCATGTCATTCAATTCGTGGATGCCGGGCGGATCAGCGAGGGTCTTGTCACTGTCTTCGTCATCGGCTCGACAGCGGGGATCACGACGACCGAATTCGAGCCGGGACTGGTCAACCACGATCTCAAGGCCGCGTTCGAAATCCTTGCCCGGCAGGACGCTCGATACCGGCACGAGGAGACGTGGCACGACGACAACGGACATTCGCACGTTCGGGCGTCCATCTTGGGGCCGAGCTTGACCATGCCTCTGGTCCACCGCAAGATTCAACTCGGTACCTGGCAGCAAATTGTACTCATCGATTTCGACACCCGCCCGCGCACGCGGAGGATCGTGGTCCAAGTAATCGGTGAATAGCCGGCGCACGTCTACCGGAGACGGCTGGAATAGGTTTTATTACGAAGCATGGCGCGAAAGGGCAGCCTGAAAGGCCGCGGCGAGCTGAACGGCTCGACCCGCGGGATACTTTCCGGCGTTCCATCGATAACCCAACTGATCGTTTTTCGTGCGGGGGATGATGTGGAAGTGAAGGTGCGACACGGCCTGCCCTGCAATGGCGCCTTGATTGAGCAGCACATTGAAGCCTTCGGCCTTCGTTACTTCGAGAACGGCGCGACCAAGGAGGGGAAGAGCCGCAGCCATCTGCGCACAACGCTCCGGTGGGAGATCGGTCAGTCGGGAGTAGTGCTCACGGGGTATGACCAAAAGGTGACCGTCGGCGAGTGGGCCGATATCCAGGAATGCGACGATCGAATCGTCCTCGTAGACCACGGCGGCGGGGAGTTCGGCGGCGATGATCTTGCAGAAGATACAGGCTTGATCGCGCATCACGCTTCGACCGTTCATAACCGACCGGAACACCCGGCGCACGCCCGCTAGCCCCACAGGTCAAACTCACAGGATCAGGCCCGCGACGTGGATCGGCCTTCCTTAAGTCGATTGCGCGTCATCCGACTTTGCGACCCCATTTGCCGACTCGTCAGTACCGGTGCGACCCTTCCCAGTCCACGCCTTCGCCATCTTAACGGCCATGGCGTATCGCGAGTCTGTCCGCCTACGACGGGCGGACTTGCGCGGCTTGGCTAACGATCCTAATGTCTGCTCACCGCCCACCAATTGGAGAATCGCCAGGCGCGAGGCATCTCCGACACGAGTGTCGGAGAGGCGAATCACCCGCGTATAGCCGCCGGCGCGATCGAGGTAACGCGGAGCAATCTTCTCGATCAGTCGGCGGGTCACGGAATCGGCAGTAAAGGCAAGTCGCCCTTTGGGCTCACCGGTGCGGTAGCGTCGACCGCTGACCATGCGGATGGATTTGGCCCGCGCCGCGTCGGACATCCCGTCGTAGGCGGCACGATGATCCGCCGGAATGATCATCCGATCGGTCAACAGCGAATCAATGGCTCGACGCGCCGCAAGCGCCCCAACCTGATCGCCGGCTTCGTTCAGCCGACGAGCGCGGACGGCGAACGTAACCAGCTTTTCCACAAAAGGACGAAGATCTTTCGCCTTGGGGAGGGTGGTCGTAATCTGACCATGCTCAAAAACGCTCTGGGCCATGTTGCGGCGTAGGGCCTCACGGTGCTCGGCCGTGCGGTTGAACTTGCGGTGATGTATTCGGTGTCTCATGTTATCTCAATACAAGCCGATGGAACGCACGGACCGCCCGCGCGGTTCTCGGCTAGTCCCCCATGGTAAAAACTTCCATCGGTCCACTGCCGCCACGGGACATTGAACCGCTCGCCTCGCCGGGCAGTTCGGAACCGCGCGCCGCGGGGTGCCCGAAACGCGTCCCAACAGCGGCAACGTCGGCCTCGCAGCTATTGACCGACGCATCTTCGTCGTGCGCCTCTTCTCCGAATTTCGTACCCAACGACAGCCCGATGGCGGAAAGCTTGCGCTGTACCTCGTGCAACGATGTCTTGCCGAAGCTGCGAAAACGAAGGAGGTCGGACTCTGACTTAGTCACCAAGTCCCGCAGCGTTAAAACCCTGGCCGCTTCCAAGCAGTTGCTTGCCCGAACGGAAAGCTCCAGCGTCGACACCGGCCTGGCCAGTAGTTCGGCCAACGCGGAACCTTCAGAAGGCTCGGATTCGCATACCGGACGGGTCGCCGTCACGACTCGGTCGCCTAATTCATGGTACATCACAAACGGATTGAGATGCTTTCGAAGGATCAGCCCCGCCTCCACCAGGGCGTCTTCGGGGCGAACCGTCCCTTTCGTCCAGACCTCCATGATCAGCCGATCGAAATTGGTTCGCTGGCCGACGCGCATATGCTCGATGCGGTAGCGAACGCGAAGGACGGGCGAAAAAACGGAGTCGATGGGGATGATGCCTAACTCTTGTTCAGGCGATCGGTTGTCATTGACCGTGGCGTACCCTCTGCCGGAGTGCACGGCCATTTCCACGTGGAACGGAACCGCAGACGTCAGCGTGGCGATCTTGTGCTCGGGATTGGCGATGGTAATCGCCGGATCGGCGACAATGTCGCCGGCGCGCACCTCACCGGCCTTATCTCTAGATACCACCATCGTCTTGAATTCGGCGCCGGTGAGCTTGAGCACGATGCCTTTGATGTTCAAGATGATGTCGGTTACGTCCTCGAGAACGCCGTCGATGCTGCGGAATTCGTGGGAAACGCCGGCGATCTTGACGCTGGTCACGGCTGCTCCTTCCAGGCTGGAGAGGAGGACGCGGCGCAGCGAATTCCCGATGGTCGTACCGAATCCCTGTTCAAACGGCTCAATGACGAACCGTGCGTACGAGTCGTTGCTGACGACCTCGTCGCGCATGACACGGCTGGGTAATTCCAATCCTCGCCATCTGACACGCATCGGGATGACCTCCAAGAAGGTTCATTGGTGGCCGGGATCAACGCGATCTCGGCCCAGGGGCACCACAAGGGCTTGACCCCTAGCGACTACACATCTCGATGATCAGTTGCTCTTCCACCGGAATCTGAACATCTTCGCGCGTCGGCAGCGCGGCCACTGTCGCCTCCAGGCGCTGGGTGTCCAACTGCAACCACGGTTGGACGGGCGGCGCCCCCTCGCCGAGTGCTTGCCGCACGAACTTCTGACTTCGCTCGGAGGGTTTCACGGCGATTCGATCGCCTTGCTGCACGAGGTAACTGGGGCGATTGAGTCGTCGGCCGTTAAGGTGGATATGCCCATGGGCGATCGCCACCCGGGCGGCCTTGTGAGACGCGGCGAAGCCGAGCTTCCACACCACGTTGTCCAACCGTCGCTCCAGCAAACTAAGTAAAGTCTCGCCGGTGTTGCCCTTGCTACGCTCGGCCATGGTGAAGTAGATCATGAACTGGCGCTCGAAGACGCCGTAATAGCGCTTCACCTTTTGCTTTTCGCGCAAGCGGATGCCGTAGTCGCCGGCCTTACGGCGGCGCCAGGCGTGCATTCCCGGCGGAGCGCTCGCCCATTTTCGCTCCATGGCGCACTTCGCCGTTTCGCAACGCGCGCCCTTGAGCATGAGCTTCAGCCCCTCCCGACGGCAAAGGCGACAAACTGGACCGATGTAACGTCCCATGATTCTCGTCCGATCGACCTCGTTAAACCCGTCGCCTCTTCGCGGGGCGACATCCGTTATGCGGCAGTGGGGTCACGTCCTCGATGGAGTGAATCCGCAGTCCCGAGGCCTGAAGCGCCGTAATCGCGGCATCTCGACCTGTCCCCGGACCTTTGACCCGGACCTCCACCTCTTGAACGCCGAAACGCCGGGCCACGTGGGCGGCCTGCTCGACGGCGCGCTGGGCGGCAAAGGGGGTGCTCTTACGCGTACCCTTGAAGCCCACCGTGCCCGCCGACCCACGGGCGAGCACCTCGCCGTTCATGTCGGTAATGGTGACGAGGGTGTTGTTGAAGGTAGCCTTGATATGGGCTACGCCCCGGGCCACGTTCCGCCGCACCGCCCGCTTACCGCCTCGCTTAGCCACGCGTTAACTCCTTCACGCCCTTCTTCCCCGCGACTGTCTTCCGAGGGCCTTTCCGAGTACGGGCGTTCGTCCGCGTCCGCTGGCCCCGAACCGGAAGATGCGCCCGGTGGCGCATCCCGCGATAGCAGCGGATGTCCTTGAGTCGGGCGATGTTCGACTGCACCGTGCGTCGAAGCTGGCCCTCGACCTGGTAGTTTCGCTCGATGACACCGCCGATCCGGGCAACCTCTTCTTCAGTAAGGTCTTTAGCCTTATTACCCGGCTCGATTTCAGCTTCTTTCAAGATATCGAGCGCCAGCTTTGGGCCGATCCCATGGATGTAGCGTAACGAGAACTCAATCCGCTTGTTGGGCGGTATGTCCACACCGGAAATACGCGGCACTTAGACTTCTCCCTATCCCTGACGCTGTTTATGCCTGGGGTTGGTGCAGATCACCCGCACGACGCCCCTTCGTTTGACGACCTTGCAATTCTCACAGATTCGCCGCACGCTTGTTCGAACCTTCATGGCTTCACACCTTGCCTATCCGCGAGGGCCCCACTCCCGTCGCTTGTCAACGCTACCTTCCATCCGTTAACACCTCCACGCCGGTATCGGTGACGGCGATGGTGTGCTCAAAATGAGCGGCGTACTTACGGTCCTTGGTCACCACGACCCACCGGTCGTCGCCGGCATAATCCACCGCATGGCCGCCGAGATTGACCATCGGCTCCACCGCGAGCACCATTTTGGGGAGAAGCTTGAAGTCCATCCGCTTCTGGCTTTCGTTCCAAAAATTGGGGACCTTCGGCTCCTCGTGCATGTCCCGTCCGATGCCGTGGCCGACGAATTCACGAACCACGGACAGCCTCTCGCTTTCGACAAACGCCTGCATTCGCGAAGCGACTTCACTCCACATGCGACCGGGGCGCACCAACTCGATCGCCAAATCCAGCGTGCGACGCGTGACCTCGAGCAGATGTTGCGTCGCGGGCGACACCTCGCCGATTGCGATCGTGGTCGCCGAATCGCCGCAATAGCCGTCGAGCCGAACGCCGCAGTCGACGCTCACGATATCACCCTCGCACAACGCCCGGTCGCCGGGAATCCCGTGAACCAACTCCTCATTGACGCTCGTACACAGCGCCGCCGGGAACGGGAACTTTGCCTGCGGGTTCCTTACCCCCTTAAACAGCGGCATCCCGCCCTCCTCGGTGATCAATTCCTCGGCCGCAGCGTTCAATTCCGCGGTGGTCACTCCCGGACCGGCCAATTCCTCCATCCTCCGCAGGACCCGGTAAACAACGCGCCCCGCTCGCCGAATCAACTCGATCTCGCGACGGCTCTTCAGGATGATGCCTCGGCCGTGCGTTAAACGAGACACCTTCGACAATCATCCTCGCCACGGCGCCCTCGGCAATTCGGCGCCGTTGAACCACTTATCGAACCCTAGCTTCGCGAACCCTTGATCGGACCTTCGGCGCCCAGAAAACCTTTGTAATTACGCATAATCAGATTGGCCTCGATGCGCTGAACGAGATCAAGGGTAACGCTCACCACAATCAACAAACCGGTCCCGCCCAAAAACGCGGAGACCATGTATGGTATCTGCAATGACTGAGCGACCAGACTCGGAATGATCGCGATGATGGCCAAGAAGGCGGCCCCGACATAGGTAATCCGCCCCATCACCTTTTCCAGGTAATCCGCAGTCCGCTTTCCGGGGCGAAGTCCGGGGATGAAGCTGCCATAATCGCGGAGGTTGTTCGCCATTTCCTTGGGACGAAACTGCACCGTGGTCCAGAAGTACGCGAAGAAGTAAATCGCGGCGACCTCGGAAAGGGTGTAAACGTAGTCGCCGCGCATGAAAGATTCGCGAAGAAAACCGAAGAAGGCGTTAGGCCAAAGGTTATGCAGAAAACCAAAGATCACACCTGGGAAAATCAGCATGGAGCTGGCGAAGATGATCGGCATGACGCCGCCGTGATTGACCCGCAGAGGAAGATAGTGGCGCTGGCCGCCGTAGACCCGCCGACCCCGTGTTTGCTTCGCTTGCTGAATGGGAATCCGCCGCTGTCCTTGGGTGATGAGAATCGCCCCGGCAACAACGGCCACAAACATGACGGCCAGGAAGAGGATTTTGGGTAAATCCATCGCCCCCCGATCCACCGTCCCTTTCATGCTAAGGTTTTTAATGACATAGATTGCGGCGTCAGGAATCCTGGCGACAATGCCGGCCATGATAATCAACGACACGCCGCTGCCGATGCCATACTCGTCGATCTGTTCTCCAAGCCACATCAGAAACAGCGTCCCCGTCGTCAGAATGGCGATCGACATCATCATGTAGGTGAAGGACATTCCCATCCATGGGCCCGTAAACTGCGGGAAAATGTAGGACTGGTCCCCCAAATACCGCATCCACACCACCGCGTTGATGATACACAGGCCGACGGTTGCGTAGCGCGTATATTCCTGGATCTTCTTCCGACCACTCTCCCCTTCCTGCTGGAGCTTCTCCAAAGAAGGGATGACGGTCACCAGAAGCTGAAAAATAATAGATGCCGAAATGTACGGCATGATCCCCAGACCGAAGATCGTACTCTGCGAGAGGTTGCCACCGGTGAATAACTCGAAAGTGTTGATTAGATCACCCCAACCGCCGCCCCCCTGGGAACTGCCCGCACCCATCGCTTTTTGGTCGATACCGGGCACGGGGACGACAAACCCAATACGGTACGTCGCCAACATTCCGAGCGTGAACAGAATCTTGTTCCGCAGCTCCGGAATCTTAAAAATATTCAAAAAGGTCGCGAGCATAGGTATTTACGGTCGAGTCACCGGCTTGGCCCGTCACGGGCACACTCTGGCTTCGCCTCCCGCTTGTTTGATTTTTTCCATGGCCGAGCGGCTGAATTTCGCCGCGTCTACGGTCAGCTTCTTAGTCAGCGAGCCGTCACCCAAAATTTTCAGAGGCAAGCGCAAGTTGCGAATCAATCCCGACTCGCGCAATGCTTGCCGCGTCACATGGGCATTGGCCGGGAACGCCTCCTCCAGAGCCGCAACATTGACCACGCTGTAACGAACCTCGAACCGCGCATTGCTAAAGCCGCGTTTGGGAATGCGCCGAAAAGTCGGCATTTGCCCGCCCTCCTGCAATCCGCGCTGCTTCCAACCCGCCCGCGCGCCAGCCCCTTTGGTCCCGCGACCGGAAGTCTTGCCTGACCCGGAGCCCTCTCCGCGCCCCACCCGTTTGGGACGTCGGTCGGCTCCGGCAAGTTTGGTGATTTCCGCAATGTGCATGGCGACCTCTTCTACCCTGCGAGCTTAACGCCGCGCAACCGCTCAATGTCGTCACGAGTGACCAGCGAAGTCAGCCCTCGTAGAGTCGCGCGGACCACGTTCTTCGGGCTGTTGGAGCCGTAGCTTTTGGTCAACAAGTCGTGCACGCCGGCAAGTTCCAGCACGGCCCGCACGCTTGCCCCGGCAATGACGCCCGTGCCGGGGCTCGCCGGCACCATCACCACGTGGCTCGACCCGTACCGCCCGATGACCCGATGAGGAATTGTCCCCCTCACCACCTTGACCGATACCATGTTCCGCATGGCGATTTTCTTGCCCTTTTCAACCGCTGCCGGAACCTCCGCCGACTTTCCATAACCGATGCCGACGTTGCCCCTACGGTCCCCGACGACCACCAGCGCGCCGAAACTGAACCGCCGGCCTCCTTTGACCACAGTGGCGCATCGGCAGATCTTGACGACGATCTCGTCAACTCCGCCCTCGCCGGTCGAGGGCGTTTGCATTTGCGGAACAGTCGTTCCAAGCTCGGTCATTTTATGTCCCGCCCGCACGCGCCGGCCGATGCCCGCGGCGATGATCCCTTTGCTTTCCTAAAACTTTAACCCCGCCTCACGCGCCGCGTCGGCGAGGGCCTTCACGCGACCGTGATATCGGTATCCATTTCGATCAAAACAGACCTTATCGATGCTCTTTGCCCTGGCCCGCTCCGCCAGCGCCGCGCCAACCGCCTTCGCGGCGGCGATGTTCCCGCCGCTGGAGATTCCTTTCTGAAGATCTTTGCTGCGGCTGCTCGCTTCGCACAACGTCACGCCCTTTTCATCGTCGATGATCTGGGCATAAAGGTTTTTGAGGCTGCGGAAGACCGTCAGCCGGGGTCGCTCTCCCGTTCCCACCACCCGATCGCGAATCACGTGCTTTCGTCGGTTCCGCCGCTTTGTTTTGAGTTCGATTGCCTTCATGGTCCGTCGCCCGTTGGCGTCGACTAGGAGCTCGTGGTGAGCGCCTTGCCCTGCTTCTTCTTAATCACTTCACCGTGGTAACGAATGCCCTTGCCTTTGTAGGGCTCGGTCTTGCGAAGCGCTCGGATTTCTGCCGCAAATTCGCCGACGAGTTGCTTGTCGCAACCGCGGATCACAAGCTGAGCGGGCTCGCTGTCCCCGCGGGCCGCGTCTTTTTCCACTGTAACTTCTACGCCTGCGGGAACGGGTACCTCAAACTGTGCTCCAATGCCCCGCCGCCGGCCGGAATACCCGATGTTTAGATGCAAGGCTCTGCCGATCAGCTTGCAGTTGTAGCCGGTACCGTAAATCTCCAGCCGTCTCTCGAAACCCTGGGCGGTGCCCTTGACCATATTGGCGATCAGCGCACGGGTAAGTCCGTGGTTGGCTCGCGCCTGCTTGCTATCATTTTGCCGCGTTACATTCACCAGTTTGGAGCTTTGGTCGTAGGCGACATCAACGCCTGCTGGACAAAGATACGAAGACGTTCCTTTGGGACCGCTGACGGTCACCTCCCGGCCGCTGAGCTTGAAGCTCACCCCGGAAGGCAACGAAACAGGTTGTTTTCCAACTCGCGACATCGCTCAATCTCTACTACACGCCCTGCATCCTACGACGGCCCGCCCTCGTCCACCGTCTAATGCACCGTACAAAGCAACTCGCCACTCACGTTCATTTCGCGGCAACCACGATCGCTCAACACGCCTTTAGGCGTGGAAACGATCGCGATACCCAGTCCGTCCAACACCCGCGGCAGGTTGCCGACCTTCCTGTAGACCCGGCATCCCCCCTTCGATTCGCGGCGAATGCGATGGATGATTTCCTCGCCCCGCGGGCCGTACTTCAAGTCGATCCGCAAAACACCCTGCTTCTTGTCCTTGACCACATCGAAGCCGGAAATATACCCCTCCTCCAACAGCACGCGGGCAATCCCGACCTTCAGCTTCGAAGATGGGATCTTCACTTGCTTACGCCGCACACGCACGGCGTTGCGGATTCGTGTCAGCATATCGGCGACCGGATCAGACCACATCTTTCAAACCATCCCCTATGCGATTACCGGCCTTGATCACCGGCTGCTACCAACTCGCCTTGCGAATCCCGGGAATCATCCCGTCATGGGCGAGGTTGCGGAAGCAAATACGACACACCTGAAACTTTTGATAAACGGCCCGCGACCGCCCGCACAGTTTGCAACGCCGCACACGCCGCGTCATGAACTTCGGCTTCGCGTTTGCTTTGTTCACCCACGCGCTCGTAGCCATCAGTTCACTTGCTCCTCGGTCTTACGCAACGGCAACCCCAGGCCGATCAACAACGCCTTCGCATCCGCATCGCTCTTCGCGCTGGTTACAAACGTAATGTGCATACCCTGGTTGAAGGTGATCTTCGTGAGGTCGATCTCCGAAAAAATCGACTGATCGGGCACGCCCATTGTGTAGTTTCCCCGACCGTCGAAGCTCTTGGGATTCAGGCCCCGAAAGTCACGCATACGGGGGATCGCCGCGTTGATCAATCGGTCCACGAACTCGAACATCCGTTTGCCACGCAGCGTGACCCGACAACCGATTTCCATATCGCGGCGAGTCTTGAAATTCGATACCGCACGCTGCGCCCGGCGAACCTGGGGCTTTTGGCCGGTAATTTTTGTCATATCTTCCACCGCAGCGGCCAGGCGGTTCTTGTCCTGCATTGGCGAGCCGGTGCCCATCGCCACGACCACTTTTCGCAGCCGCGGAACGGCCATGGGATTCTCAATCCTCAATGCCGCTTGCAACTCGCCGCTGATCTCCGCTTTGTAGCGGTCTAATAACCGAGCCATATCTAATTCTTCTTCGCCAAACGCTCTCCACGCGTAAGAGTGTGGAGCGTCGTTCCAGCCTTGCTCACCCGTCGCTTCGTCGCCGCCGTACCGTCGCGGCCGCCTTCCACAACGAAACTCACTCGCTGCGCCTTGCCCACGCTCGAATCGAACGGCAAAACGTTGGAGATGTGGATGGCGGCTTCCTTTTGCACGCGACCCCCCTGCGGATTACGCCGCGTCGGCCGCACATGGCGATAGACTACATTCACGCCCTCTATCACAACCTTGCCCTTCTTGGGATCGACGTGGAGCACCTTTCCTCGGGCACCGCGATGGTCGCCGCAAATGACTTCGACTAGATCGTTCTTTCGCAAATGCAATGCCATCGCTGGACCCACGGCCGTCCTCGTCAGACGACTTCCTCCGCCAGGGAAACGATCTTCATAAAGTTTTTTTCGCGCAGCTCCCGCGCCACGGCGCCGAAGATTCGCGTGCCGCGCGGCTCGTTCTTCTCATCCAGCAGCACCACGGCGTTGCTGTCGAAGCGAACATAGCTCCCGTCGGGTCGTCGGGTCGGCGCCCGCATGCGGACCACTACGGCCTTCGCTTTACGGCGTTTTGACCGGTCTTTCCGATCGACTCCGCCTGAAAAATCGCTGTTGGGCAGGGCTTTCTTGACCGTAACCATCACGATATCGCCGATCTTCGCCGTTTTGAGGCGATATTTGCCGGGACGAGCGGTACTGCCCTTGTAGACGTTGAACACCATAGCTTGTTTGGCACCGGTGTTGTCGCACACGTCTACCATGGTGAACATCTGAATCATGTCACGATTCCACCGCTACGACGGAGAGGTTTCCAACCCGTCGGCGCCCAGTTGAATGTCCGAGCCACGGTCCAGGATCCTGAGCAGTCGCCAACACTTTGTCTTCGACAAGCGACGACAGGCGACGACCTCCACCAAGTCGCCCTTGCGGGCCTCATTGTTTTCATCGTGCGTCGCCAGCGTCGTGGAACGTCGGAGGAATTTTCCGTACTTGTCATGCTTTACCAGAAAGTCAAAACGCACGCGGATCGTCTTGTCGCCCTTGTCGGAGACAACGGTCCCGGTCCGCCGGTCACGCTGACCTCGCTTTACCGATGCTGCTATTGGTTCCGCCGCGTTGCTCATCGCTTCACGCCAACCGCCTGTACGTCGCCGCCTTAGAAGTCCGCTGCTTTTCCATGACTCGCCTAACCACCCTTGCGGTGCGTGGCGAGCGATTCCAAATGGTATTGCTTCTCTTCGATGCTCGTCTCCCCGCGCTCGCCCAGCACCGTCAGAATACGAGCGACGTCTTTGCGCACGATCTGCAGCTGGTGCGGGTTCTCCAGTTTTTCCGTCACCGCCTGCGCGCGAAGGTCGAACAGATGCCGACGGATGCGATCCAACTCCGCGTGCAAATCCGGCGTTTTCAATTCTCTAAGTTCAGCAACCTTCACGATACCTGCATCCGCCTGGATTCCGCCGGATCCAGCCTCGCACTACAAACCATGACGCCGTTTCACAAACCGGCAGCGATACGGCATTTTATGGGCCACGCGATTCAGTGCGTCCCGGGCCACCGTCTCTTCGACGCCCGCCACTTCAAAGAGCATCGTCCCGGGGCGAACACAAGCCACCCAGAATTCCGGCTCGCCCTTGCCCTTGCCCATACGCGTTTCGAGCGGCTTGGACGACACAGGCTTGTGCGGAAACATCCGCACATATACTTTGCCCTCACGATGGAGGTAATGTGTGGCCGCCACCCGGCCCGCCTCTATTTGTCGCGCCGTGAGCCAGCCGCCGCCCATGCACTGCAAGCCGAAATCGCCGAAAGCGACAGTGTTGCCCTTGCCGGCCACCCCGCGAACTTTGCCGCGTTGGCTCTTACGCCACTTCACTCTTTTGGGCATCATCGCCATAGAGCGTACTCCATTCGAGTTGCGCTAGCCGCGCTTTCCCCGCCGACCTTCACGACCGCGTCCCTGTGGGGCGCCATCGACCATGACCGCTTCCTCGCCGTAGCGGCCCAGATAAAGCCAAACCTTAATGCCGATCGCTCCGTATTTCGTGCGGCAGGTAGCGGTGCCATAGTCCACATGGGCCTGAAGGGTGTGCAAAGGGATGGAGCCGCGGATTTGTGTCTCTCGCCTGGCCATTTCCGCCCCCCCGAGCCGCCCGGAGAGCATGATCTTGCACCCCTTTGCCCCGGATGCCATCGCCGAATCGATTCGCATTTTCATCACCCGACGAAAGCCCGCTCGTTTCTTGAGCTGCTCAGAGACGGACTCTGCGATCAATTTGGCGTTCCCGTCCGGAGCCTTGATCTCCTGAATGTTCATGTTGATATTGCGGTCGATGAGGTTCTCCAACGCTTCTTTCAGCTTGTCGATTTCGGCGCCCTTGGGGCCGATGACCAAGCCCGGACGAGCCGTATGCAGGACAACCTTGACCTCGTTACGCGTCCGTTCGATCTCCACCTTGGCGACCGCGGCGTATGGCGGCTGCTCATTGAGACGCTCCTCGATGAACGTGCGAATCTTATGGTCTTCGACCAAGAACTCGGCGAAGGCCGCCTTGGGGGCAAACCAGCGCGAGCGCCAGTCCTCCGTGATGCCCACGCGAAATCCAACAGGATTGACTTTTTGACCCACCGACGACTCCCTTGGAACAAGCCCGATTCGCTACCTGCAAAGGCCCTTCATCAACCCTCCGCCACGGTCACAACGATGTGGCTGGTCCGCTTAATAATCGGGTGCGCCCGCCCGCGATCCTTGGGTCGCCACCTTCGATAGTGCGGCCCGCCGTCCACCCGCGCTTCCTTGACGAACAGGCTGCGCATGTCGGCTTCCTGCTCGTCCGCGTTCACCATCGCCGACTTCAAAACATCCTCAACCATCCGAGCGCTGCGCTGCGGGCTGAACCGCAACTGGTCCATCGCTTCGCCGCATTTTCGACCGCGAATGAGGTCAACCAGCAACTTCACCTTGCGCGGCGAAATACGCGCGAAGCGATGCGTCGCCGACCAAAGCCGTTGATCAACCGTCGCCGTTGCCATAATACCCCGCCGTCGCCGGTGCCCGCCGCTTACGCAGCGGGAGCGCCCGCCGCCACAGCCTTCTTCTTACCGCCGCTGTGCCCTCGAAACGTTCGCGTGGGGCTGAATTCACCCAGCTTATGCCCCACCATATCTTCGCTTACATACACAGCGTGAAAGACCTTTCCGTTATGCACCTCGAAGCGTACTCCGATGAACTCCGGTACGATCGTGCACCGTCGCGACCAAGTTCGGATCGGCGCGCTCATTCCCGTGCTTTTCGCGTTCATCGCTTTGCGAAAGAGCTTTTCGTCGACGAACGCACCTTTTTTTTGTGACCGCGACATCAATCGTCCCTACACGCTAATTCGTTTTGGGTTTCGGAAGCTGTCCGTACCGTCTGCTCTTGCGTCGCCGCAAAATACGCTGGTTAGAAATCTTTCTCGGAGAACGCGTCCGTCCCCCTTTGGCCAACACCCCCGTCGGGCTGCATGGGTGACGACCGCCCCCGCTTCGACCCTCGCCCCCACCCAGGGGATGGGCCACGGGGTTCTGTGCGGTGCCGCGCACGTGGGGCCTGCGACCCATGTTCCGGATACGCCCGGCCTTGCCCCAGCGCAGGTTCTGATGTTCGACGTTTCCCAACTGCCCGATCGTCGCACGACACTCCACCCGAACCTCGCGCATTTCGCCCGAAGGCAGGACCAGGATGGCCCAACTCTCATTTCGTGAAAGAAGACGAGCCGCTCCACCCGCGCTGCGGACAAGTTTGCCGCCCTGACCGACGTTCATCTCCACGTTATGCACCGCAAGGCCCGGAGGAATGTTCTTGAGCGGCATGGCGTTTCCGACTTTCGGCTCCACCGTCGGTCCGCTCGCCACGGTGTCGCCCGCGGTCACTCCCACGGGCGCCAAGATGTATCGCTTCTCGCCGTCGGCGTAGTCGATCAAGGCGATGTGACAGCTTCGGTTGGGGTCGTATTCGATCGACCGCACCGTGCCGACGACGTCGTCCTTGTCGCGCTTAAAGTCGATCAGGCGGTAGATGCGCCGTTCGCCGCCGCCGCGATGTCGCGAGGTAATCCGACCGTGATGGTTGCGACCGCCATGTTTGGCGAGTCGCTCGCAAAGGGATTTTTCCGGGCGACGATATTCGGTCAACTCAACAAAATCGTTGACCGTCGAATTGCGCCGGCCGGGCGATGTTGGGTTGTAGGTGGTGATGCCCATCGGAATCTCTGCTTACGTCAACCGGGCCGCCCGCGACACAAAGCCGCGTCCGACCCGAACCATTCCTAGAACAAATCAATATGGTGGTCGGCCCTGAGGACAACCACCGCCTTTTTCCAATCCGACGTTTTTCCCATCTTATAACGCACGCGGCGAGGCTTACCTTTGCGGATCGAGGTGCGCACCGATTGCACCTTCACGTTGTAAATCTTCTCCACCGCTTGCTTGATCGCGGCCTTGGACGCATCGGAATGCACCTCGAAGGCGTACGAACCGCCGCGCGCGGGCCTGGTGCGAGTCGCCCCGTGCGACTGCTGGGCCTGGTGCGTACCTTTCTCCGTCACTAGGGGGCGTTTCACTATGTGATAAATATCCATTGGCCTCGCCCGCTCTTATTTCTTCGCCGCGGGACCGGCCGCGATCCGCGAAAACGCAGCTTGCGTAAAAATCACCCTTTGTCGGCGAAGAACGTCGTACGCATGAAGGTCATCCACCACCCGGATGTCGGTCTGAGGGATGTTCCGCCCGGACTTATACGCGTTCGAGTCGGCCTCGTGCATCGCCACCAAACATCCTCGATCGATGCCCAATGCGGACAGCATCAACGCGAAAACCTTCGTCTTGGGCTGTGGGCATCGCAAATCTTCGAGGATCATCACCTCGTTCGCCTCGATCTTTGCCAGGATCGCGTTGTCGCGGGCCAGGCGACGCATCTTCTTAGGGAATTCCTTGGTCGAAGTCGGAATACGCTTGGCGAAAGTTCGACCGCCGCCCTTCCGTACGGGCGTGCGGATCATGCCCGCGCGGGCGTTGCCCGTGCCCTTTTGCCGATACAATTTACGCGTCGAGCCTTGGACCTCGGCACGCCCTTTGGTCCGCGCACTCTTTTGCCATTGATGGTCCAAGTAGGCGACGACGGCCTGCTTAATGAGCTGCGGACGCACGCGCCCGCCGAGGCAGGCCGGATCGACCTCGACCTCGCCCGTACGCTGGCCCTGCATGTTGAACACGGGAACCGCAATCATCGTCCTTAGCCTCTCTTCTTCGATCGTCGGACGAACAATAAGGCACCGACCGGACCGGGCACGCTGCCTCGGATCAGCAACAGGTGGTTCTCGGCATCGACCTTGATGAGTCGCAGGGCGCTGGTCGTGCAGCGGACCTGGCCCATGTGACCGGCCATTCGCTTGCCCTTTTTCACCGACCGGCCCGTACCGCGGGGTGCGCTGGCCCCGATGCCGCCGGGCGAACGGTGCTTCCGCTCCGTTCCGTGCGAGCCGGGCATACCGCCGAATCCGTGCCGCTTCATGACACCTTGGAATCCCTTGCCCTTCGTGGTCCCGACGACATCGACGTACTTAGCCGCGTCGCCGCTAAACAAACCGACGGTAACGACATCTCCGACGGCAACGGTAGCGGGCTCATCGAGACGGACCTCGCGGACCGCACCCTTGGGCCCGGTACCCGCCTTCGCCGCATGACCGATCATGGCCTTGGTGGAGCGATGCGGTTTAACGTCGCCGAACCCAAGTTGCACCGAGTCGTAGCCGTCGCTCTCCTTGTTTTTCACCTGTAAGACCACGCAGGGCCCGGCGCGCACCACGGTGACCGGCTCGGCAACGCCTTGCTCACCGAGAACAATGGTCATTCCGATCTTGGTACCGAGCAATGCGGGTATCATGCGAAAAACCCCATCCCGTTCGTAACGGACGAACGAGTCCGCTCTATTCCACCGCGTGCGATTAAGCTCACACGCTTCTGCATGTTCAAAAGAGTTTGGGACACGATTCCAGACCGCCGCGGCGGCCTGGCGCCACTACTAAACCATTTTTGCTACGCCTTGATCTTCACAAAGACACCGGCGGGCACTTGAATACGATTAATCGCCTCCACCGTCCGAGACGTCGGCTCGCTAATGTCGATAATCCGCTTGTGCGTCCGCATCTCGAACTGCTCACGCGATTTCTTATCAATATGGGGGCTGCTCAGCACCGTGTAACGCTCGATCCGGGTGGGCAACGGAATCGGCCCGTGGACCTTGGCGCTGGTGCGTTTCGCCTGCTCTACGATCTCCTTCGCCGACGCATCCAGCGCCCGCGAATCGTAAGCTTCCATCCTGATTCGGATTCTGTTTTTTGCGCTCACGCGTCGGAGACCCTTCGCATCTACCCTTACCGTCCGCAGCCCACCAACCGAACCGCAGTCCAGCAAGGATAGACGATCCACAACCGCTGTCAACTAGGAATAATATGTACCCCCCCAAGGCCGACCCTCAGGGGCGCCAACAAGACTAAGAACACTGGCGAAGGGCAGAGTAGCCCTCGGACTGCCGCACCTGCCCCCGGGTTTGCGTCCGGGGTGCAGTCACGCACTTTCAAGTAACCCTGAAGCTTCTTACCCTTCCTATCCTACCAAAACCTTCATGTCCGCTGGCGAAACAGGAGCGTAATGAGAAGGGGCCATGCTCGCAGTGGCCCGCCCTTGCGAAAGACTTCGTAGCCTGGTGACATAGCCGAACATTTGGGATAGGGAGACATCGGCGGAGATCAGTCGGTCCGCCCCGCGAAGGGTTGTGTTTCTCACTACGGCCTTTCGCGCGTTCAAATCGCCCATGATCGATCCAAAATACTCGTCAGAAGTGACGACCTCGACATCCATAATCGGTTCGAGGAGCACCGGGCTGGCGGCTTTCATCGCATCGTAGAACGCCGCGCGCGCGGCGTTCTCAAAGGCCAATTCGGAGCTTTCCGACTCATGCCACCCGGCGCTGAGAAAGGTGACTTTCCAGTCAATCACGGGGTATCCGCCGAGGACACCGCTTTGCGCGGCGTCGTTGATCCCGGCCTCGCACGCCCGAAGGAATTCCGCCCCCAGGCCCTCGGTGGTGATGGCGTTGGCGATTTCATAATTGGCCCGGCCCGGGGCGTGCGCACGCGGCTCGATGCGGACGCGCAGGACCGCATAGTGCGGCCGGCCGCCGATCTGACGGATGAAGTGTCCTTCGCCATCGCCCGTGCCCGTAACCGTCTCTCGATAGGACACGCGGGGCTTGCCGACCACCACGTCAACATTCATGTCGCCGCGCAAGCGTTGAGCGGCGATCTCCAAGTGCAGTTCGCCCATCCCCGATAGAAGGGTCTGGCCGGTCTCGGGGTTGGTGGTCACGGTGATCGTGGGATCCTGTCTTGTGAGGGCGGCCAGTGATTCCAGCAACTTATCCCGGTCCTTCGACGACCGTGGCTCGATGGACACGCTGATGACCGTCTCCGGGAATTTGATCGATTCGAGGATGACGGGGTGTCGCGCGTCGCAAAGAGTATGTCCGGTGAGGGCGCTTCGCGGCCCGATTACGGCCACGATGTCGCCGGCGACGGCCTCATCGAGTTGATCTCGACGCTTTGCGAACATACGGTAGATGCGGCTGACATTTTCCTTGGTCCCCGTCACAGGATTGAACAAACGCATGTTCGATTTGAGCGTTCCGGAATAAATGCGCAGGTAGTACAAATCGACGGGTTTTTCTGCGACCATCTTGAAAACCAGCGCAACGATCGGACCCTTTGGGTCGCACCGCACCAGGTGCTCGACGCCCCGTCGCTCGGCGTCCGTCGCCGGCACCGGCGGCATGTCCAACGGACTTGGCAAAAAATCGCACACCGCGTCGAGCGTGCGCTGGACCCCGATATAGCGAAGCGAACTACCACAGAGAACCGGACACAACGCTCGCTTCAGCGTACCTGCGCGGATGGCCTGACGAATCTCCGGATCGGTAACCGCCTCATCGTGTAGATATTTATGCATTACTGATTCGGAGAATTCGGAGATCATTTCCAGCATCACGCGCCGCCACTCGCGCGCAGTCTCCATAAGGTCGTCGGGGATGTTGCGCGCCTCATACGTCAAGCCGAGTTCTTCTTGCTTGAAATAGACCGCCTGCATGGTGATCAAATCGACAAGGCCACGGAAGTCGCCGTCGATTACGATCGGCATCTGGATCGGCAACGGGGGAATGGACAATCGTTCTCGGATCGACGCGACGCTGTGCTCAAAATCCGCGCCGATCTTGTCCATCTTGTTGATGAAACAGATGCGGGGAACCTTGTACTTGTCCGCCTGTCGCCAGACGGTCTCGGACTGAGCCTCCACGCCCTCCTTCGCATCGAACACCGCCACCATCCCGTCTAGCACGCGCAACGACCGCTCCACCTCTGCGGTGAAATCCACATGGCCGGGGGTGTCGATAAGGTTGATGGTGTAGCCCTTCCAGGGACAGCTCACGGCCGCCGAGTAGATGGTAATCCCGCGTTTTTGCTCCTGTTCGTCAAAGTCCGTCGTGGTGGTGCCGTCATCGACCTCACCCATGCGATGGGTTCGGCCGGTGTAATAGAGGACTCGCTCGGTGGTCGTGGTCTTGCCCGCGTCAATGTGCGCGGCGATGCCGATGTTGCGGACGGTAGCGAGATCGAGCGTCATGAACGGGGATTATAGGCAAAAGGCGGGGAAGCGACACTTGGAGGCTGCCTTTGCCACCACGAAGGACACGAAAGAATACCTCGAATTTGCGGCGTCACCGACTCTAACTTCGATACTCTTAAATCGCGCGACGGCGTGGACTCTGCGTAGACTACACGATGCACGTGAAGTCAAGCCTCCAACCAGCGATGGAACTCACTCGGCGACACATCGATGTCGCGTAGGATCGCGCGGATGATTCCACGCCCCAGGTCCTCACCGCGATGATCCGGGACCGTCGCGGTTCGCCCATCCGGATGGAGAAAGAAGCGGTGGCTCCCCTTACGTCGCAGTTCGCGAAACCCGAGGGAATTGAGAAATTAAATCATCCGACGCGCGACGATCGGATGCAGGCGAGTCACGCCGGGATCTCGACGCGTTCGACGGCGATGAACTCCTGTTTCGCAGGCGCCTCCCGGACCAAGCAAAGCTTGATGACTTCGAGGACCCTCTTGCGAAGGGTCGCAAGCGACTTTGCCTGCGTATAACAACTCCGCAGGGCCGGTACCGTGGCGACATAGTATCCGTCCTCGTCCTGCTCAATCAAGACCGTTAGCGTTTGCGGTTTCATCAGTCCTTGGAACCAAAACGTGCCCCGCAATGGGATACCGAGGCCTGTCTTAGCACTCGATTTGCGTCGTCGATACACGCACCCCCGAAAATCAACTTTGCCGGTCGCACTCCGCGCCGATTCTTCAAAAACGTTGTCACCACGCGAAGTGTGCAAACGCCTTGTTGGCGTCGGCCATTCGGTGAACGTTGTCTTTGGTGGTGACGGCCGTTCCCTCGCCCTTGGCAGCGTCGATGATCTCACCGGCGAGGGATTCGCAGATCGCTTTGCCCTTCTTGGCCCGTGCGGCCTCACGGAGCCAGCGGAACGCCAGCGATTGTTGCCGCTTGCGATTCACCGGCATGGGCACTTGGTAGTTGCTGCCGCCGACGCGTTTGGATCGCACCTCGACGTTGGGTTTGCAGTTGTTGATGGCGTTCTCGAAGACTTCGAACGGCGTTTGGTCCTTGACCCGCTTGGCCACAATGTCTAGAGCGTCGTAGAAGACACGGGTGGCCGTGCTCTTTTTCCCATCATACATGAAACAGTTAATGAACCGCGCCGCGAGCAAACTGTTGAACCGGGTATCCGGCTTCAACTGTTTGGCCGCGTTGGTGAATTTCTTGAAACCCATAGAGATCGTCTTTCTAAAGTCAAACCGTCCGCCGGGTCTCGCCTACGACCCTTGTACCCCGACTACCCCGTACTTTCCGATACGTCCGCACCGCCGCAACGCTCCTGCCAACAGCGAATCGACACAACTAACGTAACAGCAAGACACAATTCCACTGCCGCCTTGAGAATAAAAGGAAGCAGGCCAGTCTGAAGGGCCAGCCGCCAATCGCCTGCGAGCCACGCAATCCGCCACCCAGTACCGCAAATAAACACCACGACGACCCCGATGGCGCCGGATCCAAAAAGTCGCCCCACGGACGCGGCGCCTCGACTGCCAAGAAGGCCAACTATCCACGCCGCGGGGATGAACCCTACCAGGTAACCGCCTGTCGGTCCCCAAATTCCGCCCGACCCCGGCGAAAAAACCGGCAAGCCCACAATCCCAAGTAAAAGGTAGGTCGACAACCCCAAGGCGGCCCGAGTCGAAGTTGACAACAGACCGGCCAACAACACTCCAAGGAGCTGGAGGGTCATTGGAACCTCGGTACCCGGAACGGGAACCCGCACCTGCGCGCCCAGAGCCACCAGAAGTACAAAGCCCAACACCGTTGCTAAGGACACCGCCGTCGATTGAAGAGTTGTCCGCGAGGCGCAAGCGGTCGCTACAATGGACGAATCGCGGGCGACGGTTGGTGCGTTGCTGTGCATCGTAAATGTATTGCAGCAGGTTAGGTACTCTCCTACTTGCGGCGCTTGACCCCGTACTTGCTTCGACTACGGTTGCGCGGACGGCCGTCCTTGTCCCCTTCGACCCCGGCCGAGTCCAACGTCCCGCGGATAATGTGGTACCGAACGCCCGGCAAGTCGCGCACACGGCCGCCACGCACCAATACAATCGAGTGCTCTTGAAGGTTGTGGTCAACGCCGGGGATGTAAGCGGTGACTTCCTTGCCGTTGGTCAAACGAACGCGGGCCACCTTCCGCAAAGCAGAATTGGGTTTCTTGGGCGTCTGGGTCTTGACGATAAGGCAGACCGCCCGGCGCTGCGGGCTTTGATCCAAGTCGCGGACTTTGGATTTCCTTTGGACCTTTTGTCGGCCCACGCGGATTAGCTGATTGATCGTCGGCATCTGATTCCTCGGGTCGTTTCCATCAACACGTATAGCTGAAGCTCGATTACTTCCCTGCACTTAGTTGTCATTTTCGGCGCTTTCCCCTGCTTGGGTGCGCGCTTCCACCAGGGCCATCGAGTCGTCGCCGGATGCCCCATCCTCGACCAATTCGATAGAACCTTCAGCGGGCTCGACGAAACTTTCGTCGACCGCGCTGACCGGCAAATCCGCCGGCACGTCCGCCACCGCCGGGATCGGCTCACCAATCTGCCGAACGCGTAACGCTTGGTACTGTCGAAACGCCGATCCAGCAGGTATCAAGTGCCCCAGTATTACGTTTTCCTTGAGTCCTCGCAAGTGGTCCGCCGCCCCGGCAATCGCCGCCTCGGTAAGTACTTTGGTCGTCTCTTGGAAAGAGGCCGCGGAGATGAACGAATCGCTCGACAGGGCGGCTTTGGTAATGCCTAAAAGGAGCGTTGTCGCCGAGGCCGGCTTGGGTTTCCGACCCTTGGCGGGTTCACCGCCTTTTTCCTCGGTCTCGGCATTCAGCGGCGAAAGCTCCACTTTGAGCACCACTTGGTCGATGGCCAGATTGGTGTCGCCGGGATTGACAATCACCAGGCTCTTGGACAAGCGCTCGTTTTCCTGGCGGAAGCGGAACTTGTCCGCCGTTTCGCCCGGAAGAAAAACGGAGTCTCCCGGCTGTTCGACCCTGACCTTGCGCAGCATTTGGTTGACGATGATCTCCAGGTGCTTGTCATTGATACCGACGTTCTGGCTGCGGTAGACGGCCTGAACCTCCGCGAGCAGGTAGTTCTGCAAAGCCTCCTCGCCTTTGATCCGCAAGATGTCGTGCGGGATAAGCGGCCCATCGATCAGCGGATCACCGGCCTCTACAAAGTCGCCCGCGTGCACCAGCAGGTGCTTATCTTGCGGGACGTGGTGCTCCTTTTCCATCCCGCTTTCGCTGCGGACAACGATGGTCATCTTACCACGACGCTTATCGGGTCGAATCTCGATCTGACCGGAGATTTCGGCCATCACCGCCGGCTCCTTAGGTTTGCGGGCCTCAAAGATTTCCGTAACCCGGGGAAGACCGCCGGTGATATCTTGCGTCCCGCCCATGGCCCGCGGCTGTCGAGCAAGCTCGATGCCGGGACCAATCGCCTGGCCTTCTTGGACCTCGATACGGGCTTTCGCGGGCAGGTAGTGATAATCGAGAACGTTTCCGCCCTTGTCTTCGATGACGATCTGCGGATGCTTCTCACCCTTGTGCTCGATGACCACGAACTTCGCCCGACCGCCCTCCTGTTCAAGGCGAACCGTCTCACCGTCAGTCACGTCTTGGAAGCGGACGAATCCACCGACTTCCGCGAGGATCGGCGTCATGTGCGGATCCCACTCGCAAAGCACGTCGCGGCGGGCGACGAGCTGGCCGTCCCTTACCTTGAGAACCGCGCCGTACGGAACGCGGTCGCGGGATAACTCACGTCCCTTGTCGTCGGTCACGAGGATTTCGCCGTTGCGCTTCAACACCACGATTCTTGTACTTCCGTCCTCGTTGTGCACTTCGACCGGATTGAGGTCGTGATAATGGACGAGTCCCTTCTGCGTCGTCTTGAGAACGTTCTCCAGCGCGGCTTTTTGAGCCACGCCCCCGGTGTGGAACGTACGCATGGTAAGTTGCGTTCCGGGCTCGCCAATTGACTGGGCGGCGATGATTCCGACGGCCATCCCCTCCTCCACCAGCCTACCCGTCGACATATCCATGCCATAGCACATGGCGCAAACGCCCTGGGAACTCTCGCAGGTCAGCGGACTGCGAACGCGGATCTTGTCCAGCCCCAGGTCTTCAAGCCGCGAAGCGATCTCCTTGGTGATGATCTGGTTTTCGGCGACGATCGGCTCGTCACTGACGGGGTTCGTGACCGTGTCACGGGCGACGCGGCCGATGATGTTCTCGCGCAGGGCGATGTCTACTTCTTCCCCCTTGTAGGTCGCCGCTTTGGTAATGCCGTTGATCGTCTCGCAGTCTGGAATGTTGACGATGACGTTCTGGCCCACGTCGGCGAGCTTTCGCGTGAGATAGCCGGAGTCGGCGGTTTTGAGCGCCGTGTCCGCCAGACCTTTGCGCGCTCCGTGAGTCGAGCTGAAATACTCCAATACCGACAGACCCTCGCGGAAATTGGCCTTGATGGGCGTCTCGATGATTTCGCCCGAGGGCTTGGCCATCAACGCGCGCATTCCCGCAAGTTGCCGAATCTGATCCACGCTTCCCCGGGCGCCGGATTGGGTCATCAGATAGATGGGATTGAGGTACGGTTTGGCGCCCGCGTCGCCCGGCGAATGATAACCGCCGCTCACATCGCGGTAATCGTCGCGCAGCTCGACCATCATGGCCTGGGTCACCAGTTCGCGAGCATGAATCCACACATCGATAACCTGGTTGTAACGCTCCAGGCGCGTAAGCGTGCCTTGCTCGAATGACTTTTGGATTTGGTCCACGGATTTTTGGGCGACATCGATGATCTTCTGCTTCGCCTGGGGAACGCGCATGTCCGTCACCCCGAAGGACAGGCCCGCCAGGGTACTATGTTTGAAGCCGATGTCCTTGATGTTGTCGAGCAAGTCGATGGTTTCAGCCCGCCCCAATAGCTCGTGACAATCGGCCACCACACGTACCAGGCCCTTCTGCGACAACGGGTAGTTGTAATAGGGCATCCCCTGGGGGAGGATGTCGTTAAAGATCAGACGCCCCACGGTAGTGAGGACGCGGCGGTTGGGCGGCATGGGGTCGTGCCCCGATTTGGCACTCGAAACCACCCGCTCACGATCGACGCGTACCCAGAGTTTGTCGTGAATCCCGATGCGCTGATGGGCATACGCGAACATGGCCTCAAACGAATCCGCGAAGCGCGGCGTGTTTTCGTCCTCGACTTTGGCGCTGACATGATCCGTCGTCAGATAAAACGAACCCAATACCACGTCTTGCGTGGGCGACATGATCGGGCTGCCGTTGGCCGGGCTGAAAATGTTATTGGTGGACATCATCAGCACGTGGGCCTCGACCTGAGCCTCAATCGAAAGGGGCAGGTGAACGGCCATTTGATCGCCGTCGAAGTCCGCGTTGAAACCGCGGCAAACCAGGGGGTGAATCTTGATGGCGTTGCCCTCGACCAGAACGGGCTCGAAGGCCTGAATGCCCATGCGGTGAAGCGTCGGAGCCCGGTTGAGGAGGACCGGGTGCTGGTAAATCACCTCTTCCAGGATGTCCCATATCGCTTGATCGCGCCGCTCGAGCATCTTCTTGGCGGACTTGATCGTATCCGCCAGGCCGCGATCCTTCAGCTTGCGGATAATGAACGGTTGGTACAACTCCAACGCGATCTTCTTCGGAAGTCCGCACTGGTGGAGCTTCAGCTCCGGGCCGACGACAACGACCGATCGGGCCGAATAGTCGACTCGCTTGCCCAGCAGGTTTTCACGAAAGCGGCCCTGCTTGCCCTTAATCATGTCGGTCATGGACTTCAGCGGTCGATTGCTCGAACCCAAGACCGGTCGCCGGCAGCGGCCATTGTCGAACAAAGCATCAACGGCCTGCTGCAACATTCGCTTTTCGTTTTGGATAATTACTTCCGGCGCGTTGAGATCGACCAGTTTCTTGAGACGGCTGTTGCGGTTGATGATGCGGCGATACAAGTCGTTCAGGTCGCTGGTGGCGAAATTGCCGCTATCCAATAGGACCAGCGGTCGCAGGTCCGGCGGAATCACGGGGATGACTTCGAGAACCATCCACGCCGGATCGTTGGGCGAAGATCGAAGCGCCTCCACCACCTTAAGCCGCTTCGCAAGGTCTTTCTCACGCTGCTTGCTCCCCGTCTTTATGAGTTCCTCGCGCAGCTCACCGGAGAGTTTGGCGAGATCAAGACGCGAAAGCAGCTCCTTGATCGCCTCCGCGCCCATCATGGCCGAAAAGCTCTTGCCGTAGCTCTCCACCGCGGCCCGATACTCCTCTTCGGTCAGCAATTGTTTCGCCTTCAAGGGCGTGTCGCCGGGATCAACGACGATGTAGTCCTGAAAATAAATGACTTTCTCCATGCTCGTCGTCTTGATGGCCAGCAAGGCGCCCAAGCGCGAGGGCATGGCCTTGAAGAACCATATGTGCGCCACCGGGGCGGCAAGGTTGATGTGCCCCATGCGCTTCCGCCGGACGCGCGAGTGGGTCACCTTCACCCCGCAACGGTCGCAAATGATGCCCTTGTGCTTCGTGCCTTTGAACTTGCCGCAAGCGCATTCCCAGTCCCGTTCCGGTCCGAAGATTCGCTCGCAAAACAGACCGTCTTTTTCAGGACGGTAGGTTCGGTAGTTGATCGTCTCAGGCTTCTTGACCTCGCCAAACGACCAACTGCGAATGTCGTTGGGCGAAGCCAAGGCTATATGAACGCAACTGTAATCGTTGACGCGATCGTAAATGTTATCGAGCATTTGCGGGTAATCCCCTTTAGGAGTACTAGGCCGCCCGAATCTCAGGGGGCTGAAATCAATCAATCTTGTCCGTTCTCACGCCAATATCAAACCGCGCTCGTAGAGGCGAGCAATCGTCCCGGCAACGGAGCGTCCGCGGCAAGCTCCATGGCCACCAAGCCGCGCAGTTTCCGAAAACCCAGCTCCTCGCAGAAGTCCACTTCCGTTCCATAGGCGAGTGCGTCGATACGCTCCACGCCGTATTGCCGTAACGCTTCGATGACCCGACAGGCCATCTCTCGGGCGATGCCGGCCGAGTCGTGCTCGATGCGACCGTCCTTGCGCGTAACGCACGCAGGCCCCTGATACGCTGGATCCAGCTTGCACTCCGCCAAGTGGCCCCACAAACCATCCGTTACCCCGCGGGCCAGGCCGACGAGTTCCCCCTTGCGACGCGCGGTGACGAAGCAAAGGGTGTTGTCCATCATCCGTTTGAGCTTTTCGCGCGATCTTGTGATCTCGGAATTTTGTCGGGTGTAGAAGGACAACAATTCCTCAGGATCGATCTTCGCCATGGCCTCGAATTCGATGTCTTCGAACACGTCCACGCTTCCCGTTTTCATCGATGCACCTCACTTTTCGCCGGCCAGGGTCGCCCGCCGCCGCCGCGACGGCGGATCAACCCCTTATCCCACGCGCCGTTTGTCCAGGTGGATGTTGAGGCACAGCCCTCGGATTTCGTTGCACAAAACATCGAACGATACGGGCGTGCCCGCTTCCAGGGTGTTCTTCCCCTTGACCATCGTTTCGTAAATCTTCGTCCGCCCCTCCACGTCGTCACTCTTGACCGTGAGTAGTTCCTGGAGGATGTAGGCGGCGCCGTACGCCTCCAATCCCCACACCTCCATCTCACCGAAGCGCTGACCGCCCGTGCGGGCTTTACCGCCCAGCGGTTGCTGGGTGATCAGGCTGTATGGACCCGTCGCCCGAGCGTGAATCTTGTCATCCACCAAGTGATGCAGCTTGAGCATGTAAAGATAGCCGACGGTAACGGGCTGATCGAGATACTCACCCGTTCGACCGTCGCGCAGTCGGACTTTGCCGCTCGGAGGAAGGTCGGCGAAGCGAAGATCGGTTTGAGCCGCCGAGGCCACAGCGACGGGATCTCCCGCGCAGCGCCGCGCGTGTTCATTCGCCTCGACCAAGGCAGTGTGAATCTCTTCCTCCGTCGCTCCGTCGAAAACAGGCGTGACGGCCTGGAATCCGAGCATCTTTGCGGCCCAACCCAGGTGCGTTTCCAAAATCTGTCCGACGTTCATTCGCGAGGGCACGCCCAAGGGATTGAGCAACAAGTCCAGCGGCGTGCCGTCGTCGAGGAAAGGCATGTCTTCTTCGGGTACGATCCGGGCGATGACGCCCTTGTTGCCGTGGCGACCGGCCATTTTGTCGCCCACCGAGATGGGTCGCTTGGTCGCCACGTACACCTTGACCATTTCCAATACGCCGGAGGGAAGCTCGTCACCGCGCTTCATTTGAGCCGCCTTGCGGTCCCGCTCCTCTTGAAACTCCTCAATGCGCGGCCAGAAGCGGTCGGTGATCGCCAAGCAGTCGTCACGCTTGGTGACGGGTTTGACCCACTTGAGATCACGCGAACGAACGTGCTCCGAGAAAATCTCGATCTGCTCGAGCACGACCTCCTCCAGATCGCTGTGACCGACCTTCTGCCGTGTGTTGGGGTCGATCATCGGACCATCCATCGCACCCTCGATCTCCATACACATCTGTTTGAAGCAGGCCGTAATCCGAGCGTTTTGCGAGGCGACGTAGCGGTTGATTTCCTCGCCGAGATCCTTGCGCTGCTCGTCGGTCATGTGCATCCTGCGGCTGAATCGTTTCGCCCCGATGACGATCCCCTCTTCACCCGCGGGAAGCTCCAACGAATCGTTCTTCACGTCCTCGCCGGCGCGACCGAAAATGGCGTGCAACAGTTTTTCCTCGGGGCTCAATTCGCTCTTCGACTTGGGACTGACCTTTCCAACCAGGATGTCACGAGGTCCGACGCGCGTGCCGATCAAAACGATGCCGGCTTCATCCAAATTGGCCAGCGCCTTTTCGGAGACATTGGGAATGTCCGCGGTGAACTCTTCCTTGCCCAGCTTTGTTTCCCGAACTTCGATGTCGTATTCATCAATGTGGATGCTGGTAAAGGTGTCTTCCCGGACCAGACGGTCGCTGATGACGATCGCGTCCTCGAAGTTATGTCCGTCAAAGGTCATAAATCCCACGAGGATGTTCTTGCCCAGGGATAATTCGCCGTTGATGGTTGCCGGCCCGTCGGCGATGACCTCCCCCTTTTTTACTCGTTGTCCGGGTTTGACCAGCGGTCGCTGGTTCATACACGTCCGCTCGTTCAGACCCTGAAACTTCCGCAAGACGTACTCGTCGGTGTCGTCGAGCACGATCCGCAGGGCGTCAGCGAAGGTGACCTTGCCGGTCGTGCGGCTGCGGACCACCATGCCGCTGTTGACGGCGACCGGGCGCTCCATACCCGTGGAAACCAGCGGCGGCTCAACTTTCAGCAGGGGAACGGCCTGACGCTGCATGTTCGATCCCATCAACGCCCGGTTGGCGTCGTCATGCTCCAGGAACGGGATCAACGCCGCGGACACTCCAATGGTTTGCTTCGGCGAGATGTCTACGTAGGTAATCTGCTCCGAATTGACCTGGCGAAGGTCGCCGTAAGCACGCGCGACCGCGGGTCCCTCGCGAAGCCGCCCCAACTTCGGTTCAACGGCCTCCGGCGGGGCCAGGATTTCGCGCATTTCTTCGTCTGCACGCAAGAAACAGTGGTCGCCGAGTTTCCCTTCCTTGCCCACCTTGCGATACGGCGTGATCAAAAATCCATAATCGTCCACCGCGCTGTACAGGCTCAACGAGGCGATCAACCCAATGTTGGTGCCTTCCGGCGTTTCTATGGGGCAGATGCGACCGTAATGGCTGATGTGTACGTCGCGAACTTCAAAGCCCGCCCGCTTACGATTCAACCCGCCAGGCCCCAACGCCGAAAGACGTCTTTCGTGGGTAAGCTGCGAAAGCGGGTTCGTCTGGTCGACCACCTGCGACAACTCGCCGCGCCCAAAGAAGAGTTCGATGGCGGCGCTGATCGACTTGCTGTTAATGAGCTCGGCCACGCGCCCGAGTTGGTCCGGATCTTTAAGGCTCATCCGCTCCTGGACCGTCCGCCGCAGTTTGAGGAATCCCTTGCGCATTTCGTCGGCGCAGAGTTCGTCGAGCGTGCGCAGCCGGCGGTTGCCCAAATGGTCGATGTCGTCCACCGCGAACGCCGCTTCGCCTGTGCGGAGTTTCAACAAGTATTTCAAGCATTGTATGACGTCCTCGACGGTCAACGTCATCGCCCCGCCGTCGTGGTCAATCTCGAACTTGCGGTTCAGCCGGAAGCGCCCAACCTTGCCCAGGCGATAACGATTCTCGTCGTAGAATTTCTCGTTGAAGAGTTTCTTCGCCTTGTCGAGTTGCGGCGGGTTGCCCGGGCGAAGCCTGGCGTAAATCTTGAGCAGCGCCTCTTCGTGCGAGCGACTGGTGTCTTCGGCCATGGTGTTGAGGATCAACGGGTCGGTCACCTTGGCAATGACGTTCACCGTCTTGATCGATGAAGCCTGGATGCGCTCCACCGCATCCCCGATTTGACAGCCGGCCCGCACCAAAACTTCCTCCGTCTCCTCGTCTACGATAGGAGAAACGGAGTACATTTCCGGCTTGAGCGCCGCGGCCTTCACCGATTTGGTGGAATAAAACTCGCCCACGATGGCCTCGTCGGTGGAAAACCGAGTGTCCATCGCACGAAGAAACGTGGTCGCGGGTAATTTACTCGACTGATCGATCCGCACCACCAACAGATCCTTTTTCGTGACCTCGATTTCGATCCAACTTCCACGCTCGGGAATAATGCGGCAGGCATGCAATGCCCGGTCGCCCTCCGCCTGGTCCTTGATGAAATCCACGCCCGGCGATCGATGGAGTTGGGAGACGATCACTCGCTCCGCTCCATTAATAATGAATTCTCCCCCGCCGATCATGATGGGCATGTCGCCAAGGTAGACCAGGTCTTCCTGAATTTCGTCGCTGTCTTTGCGCACCAGCCGCAGCCGGACGCGAAAGGGCATACCGTAGGTCAGGCGAAGCTCACGACACTCATCCGGCGTGTAACGCGCCTTGCCCAATTCGTAATTGATATAGTGCAGCCCGAGGTTCCCGTCGTAGCTTTCGATCGGGTACATCTCGCGCAGCAGCGCCTCCAATCCGCGCGGCTCGCGTTTCTCCGGCGCAACCTCCGCCTGCAAATATCGGGCGTAGGAGCGGGTTTGAATTCCGATCAGGTCGGGCACCGGAATCGCGTCGCCGACTTTCGAATAATCACGTATGGGCAAAGTTGAAATCATCGCCTTAACCTCATCGTTTATCTCATTGCGCAATCGCCGTAAGCGCCAGAGGCTCAGCGCCCCGGCGATCCAGACGACCTTCTACGACACACCCTAAAGAGGGACGATGCATCGAACGACGGCGCATCTGGTGGACCGGGCGTCCCTTTCACCCGGTCGATCTCGCGCCGCGTAGATGTGATTCTTCTCCGCCGCGGATGCCAGCCCGCGGGCGCGTCCAAACCTCCGACCACGTCACCGGGCTTGCGTCCGGCACTCTGTGCTACTGGATCGTAACCGCCCCGCCGGCCTCCTCGATCTCCTTCTTGATCTTGTCCGCCTCTTCCTTCGTCACACCTTCTTTGAGCGTCTTGGGGACGGCTTCGACGAGGTCCTTGGCCTCTTTCAGCCCAAGGGCTGTGATCGCTCGCACCACCTTGATGACCTGGATCTTCTTGTCGCCAAAGCTCGCGAGAATCACATCAAAGGCCGTTTGCTCCGCCGCGGCAACAGGACCGGCGGCCGCGGGACCGGCGGCCATCACCACCCCCCCACCCGCAGGCTCAATACCGTGAACTGACTTTAGGCAATCAACCAGGGATTGAGCGTCCTTTACCGTGAGACCCACGAGCTTGTCAGCCAGCTCGGTGATCGTCGAACTGAATTCCACTGCCGGCGCTTGCGCCATCTCGTACTACTCCTTCTCTAAATTAACCGCCACCCCGATAGGCGACTCGCCCCAAGGCGGGTCATTTCATCCCGGCGAACCGGGACCAGTCGGAATGAAGCGTCTTTGGACTATCGTTTCATTTCGTGTGGCATAGGCGGCCCACCGCTGTGCGGAGCAGCCGAGGGCGGCTGCTCCACTTCCCTAGCGGCCCTAGGCCGCTTTGTCAATCATCGCCTTCAGGCATCCGGCGACCTTCGACTGTGGCGACTTCAAACAACCTGCAATCGCTCGGCCAGGCGAACTAAGGAGCATCGCTATCTCCCCGAGGATCTCGCCCCGCCCGCGCATCTTCGCAATCGCTTCCACGGTCAGCGGCGTCGGGTCTCCGTCGAGAATACCCTGTTTGAGCTTGAGATTCTTGAAGTCCTTGGCGGCCGCGACGAGGAGCTTGGCCACTTCGATCAACGAGCCGGGGCTGGACACCAGCGCACACGGGCCGACAAGCGTCGGACCCAGCGGATCCAACGGACCGCCCTTAAGCGCAAGTCGTGCGAGGCTGTTTTTCACGACTTCCAGCCGAGCCGACTTCGCCCCAAGGTTGCGGCGGAGCTTCTCCTGCGCCTGCACGTTCAACCCCGTCAACTCCACCACGCACGCGCTGTTCATCCCCGCATACCGCTCGCGAAGCTGTTCGGTCATCAATGCCTTAATCGCTTTACTCATGAAATCAACTCAGCAACACTTAAACTCTTCAACCCTGGAACCGTACAACCTCGCCACCACGTTACCCGTGAAACAGCCATTCAGTTGGTCACCGGGTCTTCCCTATGCACTGGTCGCAAGCGTCACCGACGGTGTGCGAGTCGCCGACAAACTGACCCGCTTCATATACTGTCCTTTGGCCGACGCCGGCTTGATCTTCACAAAATGCTCAATAATCGCGTCAATGTTGGCCTTCAGGTCCGAATCGGGGAAACTCGCCTTCCCAACGGGCAGGTGTACGTTTCCTCCGTCGTCGTTGCGAAACTCGATGCGGCCCGCTGCGAATTCCTTCACCGCCGCGGCCACGTCCGGCGTCACCGTCCCGGCCTTGGGCGTCGGCATCTTCCCTTGCGGCCCCAGCACCCGTCCGAGCTTTCCCACCTTGCCCATCATCGACGGGTGAGCGATGGCCACGTCAAACTCAAACCATCCGCCCTCGACCTTCTTGATGAGTTCCTCCGCCCCGGCCTCCAGCGCCCCCGCCTCCATGGCCGCAGCCGCCGTCGACCCGTCGCAGAACGCGATCACCGTCCGCGACTTTCCCAACCCCTTGGGCAGCGAGATCGCCCCACGGAGCATCTGGTCGGCATGTTTGGGATCGATGCCCAGGTGCAACACGATCTCGATCGTCTGATCCTTGGCCTTACGCTTCTTGCCGTTCTTGTACGAACGGTCGCCCTTGATCGCCGCCATTCGCTTGACCGTGGCGATGCCCTCATCGACGCTGACCGGCGTAACCGACCCGCCGCCCGCCTCGACCTGTTTCCGATACGTTACGCTACGATACGCCATAAAAACCTTCGCTCACCCGTACTAACCGACGATATCCACGCCCATCGACCGCGCCGTGCCCGCGACGACGCGTTCCGCGGCCTCGATGGAGTTGGAATTCAAATCCGGCAGTTTCCGCTCCGCGATGGTCCGCACCTGCGCCTTGGTCACCGTGCCCACTTTCTCTTTATTCGGTACGCCGCTGCCCTTGGCGATCTTGGCCGCGTCCTTCAGCAGCACCGCCGCCGGCGGGCTTTTCACCTGGAAGGTGAACGATCGATCGGAGAAAACCGAGATCACCACCGATACGGTCATGCCGTTCAAGGCCGTGGTAGCCGCATTGAACTGCTGGACGAACTGACCGATGTTCACCCCGTGTTGACCCAGCGCCGGGCCGATCGGCGGAGCTGGTGTCGCCTGGCCACCGGGGGCTTGCAGCTTGATTGTCGCGGTCAGTTCTCTTACACCCTTCGCCATTGATTCTCACCAGTCTCGTTTCGTGCCCGAAGGCCCTTTGCCCCTCGATGTCCTAAGCCGCTACTCAACCTTCTCCAACTGCCAGTAACCCACTTCGACCGGAGTCGAGCGGCCGAATATGGAAACAATCACCGAGACCATGCCCCGCTTCTCATCCACGGCCTCGACTTCGCCCTCGTAGCTCTCGAAAGCCCCGTCGTTGATTTTCACCTGGTCGCCCTTGTGGATATTGAGGCCCGAGAGACCCGGCTGCTCCTCCGCTTTTTGCGAGGCCGCCAGCATCCCCTCCACGTCCTTTTCCGGCATGCTCGTCGGCTTTCCGTCCGACCCGATGAAGTCGCCGACGCCGGAAGTCTCCTTAATGAGGAACCAAACCGCCTCGGCGATCGAACCGTCTTCCTCACACGCCATTTCCACGAAGACATAGCCGGGATACAGCTTGCGCTCCACGATCTTGAGCACGCCGGCCTTCATCCGCTTTTCTTTTAGGGTGGGGACCAGCACGCGGCCCACGCGGTGCTCCAGTCCCTCGATTCTCACCTTCCGCTCCAGTGCGGTACGTACCGCCTCTTCCTTGTTGGACGCGACGCGCAGCACATACCATTTCATACCCGGCGCGGAAAGCGTCGTGGCGGCGGTCGATTCCTGCGATGTCTCTGGCGACTCGCTCATCGCTTTAGGATGCCCAACCCGCTGAATATACCTTGGAAAGCAAGATCAATCACAAAAAGAAACACCGCCATCAACAACGTGAATAGAATCACGACCTTCGTGGAGCCGATGATCTCCCGCCGCGACGACCAACTCACCTTCTTCATCTCACCATCCGTGGCGATCATGAAGTCACTGCTCGACCGGCACACAAAGGAGATCCACCACGCCGCCCCAAACACTGCCACGCCGAATGCGATGGGCAGGCCCGTCGTAATCAACAAACGCCAGGCCTCGTCCCCCTCGTACACCTGCAATTGGTCATAAAGGAACACCGCGCCCCAGGCGATCAGCGCCCCGGCGCAAGCCAGGGTGCCCCAGCGAATCGACTTACCTTGCTCCGCCTTATACTGTTGAAAAAATCCGCGAGCCCCGCCGGCAGGCGGTTCCGCTCGAAACCCGCCGTCTCCACCCGGCGAGGGGGCGGTACGAGTGGGTGGTCCATGATGAGAACCGCCGTCGTCCTCGCGGAACCCGCGCCGTTCCAGCGTTGTTCCCGTTGCTTCGCCCATGACTCTCTCTCGTCTCGAGCAACTCGTTGCGGCCCGTGGCCTCCCGGGCTGAGCCACAGGAGCGGAGGGACTTGAACCCCCAACCGCCGGTTTTGGAAACCGGTGCTCTGCCAATTGAGCTACGCTCCTAAGCAGACCCCAATGAGCACCGTCGGCCGGGGATTATTTCCGCTTGAGCTTGTGGATCGTGTGCTTGCGCTCCCGCTTGCAATATTTGGACAATTCAATCTTCGGCGTGCCGCCCATCACGTTCACGCTCGTGCGATAGTTGAGGTCGTTGCACGTCTTGCATTGAAGCCAAACGTATTCCCGTTTTGCCGCTTTGGCCATGATCGCTCACACCGACGCCCGAACCTGGAATCCCCTCCACGAAGGCCTGGAGGGAGCCTCAAAGAGGAGGGGCTTTTACTCCACGACCTTCGCTACAACACCCGACCCTACCGTTCGCCCCCCCTCACGCACCGCAAACCGAAGTCCCTGTTCCATCGCGATCGGCTTACCCAACGCCACTTCCATGGTAATGTTGTCGCCCGGCATGCACATCTCCGCGCCTTGCAAAGAGAGCGCTCCGGTGACGTCTGTCGTTCGGAAGTAGAACTGCGGGCGATACCCATTGAAAAACGGCGTGTGCCGCCCGCCTTCCTCCTGCGTCAGAACGTAGACCTGGGCCTCGAACTTCGTATGCGGATGGATACTCTTGGGCGCCGCCAACACCTGTCCACGCTCGATTTCTTCCTTTTTTGTGCCGCGAAGCAGGCAGCCGACGTTGTCGCCGGCGATACCGGAGTCCAACGTCTTGTTGAACATTTCCACGCCCGTCACCGTGGTCGTCGCCGTATCGGTCAAGCCGACGATTTCGACTTCATCGCCGACCTTGACCTGACCGCGTTCGATTCGTCCGGTGGCCACCGTGCCGCGGCCCTTGATGCTGAACACGTCTTCCACGGACATCAGGAAGGGCTGATCCACGTCGCGCTTCGGAATCGGAACCGATTTGTCCAGGGCGTCCATCAACTCCGCGATGCACTTGGTTTTCTCCGCATCGGTGGGATTCTGTAGCGCCGAACGCGCATCCCCGCGGATCACCGGCACTTCATCGCCGGGGAAATCGTACTTCGTCAGCAGCTCCCGAACCTCCATCTCCACCAACTCCAGCAGCTCAGGATCGTCCACCAGATCGACCTTGTTGAGGAAGACGACCAGGTACGGGACGTTCACCTGACGAGCGAGAAGAATGTGCTCGCGGGTCTGCGGCATCGGACCGTCCGCTGCGGAGACCACCAGAACCGCCCCGTCCATCTGGGCCGCGCCCGTGATCATGTTTTTCACGTAGTCGGCGTGCCCCGGACAGTCAATGTGCGCGTAATGCCGCGCCCCGGTTTCATATTCCACGTGCGACGTGGCGATGGTTAGGATCTTCGTCGCGTCGCGCCGGCCCTGGGATTCTGACGCTTTGGCCACCTCGTCGTACGAGATCGCCTTGCATAACCCCTTGGCCGACTGCACCGTACAAATCGCCGCCGTCAGTGTGGTTTTCCCGTGGTCCACGTGGCCGATGGTGCCCACGTTGACGTGCGGCTTCGTTCGCTCAAAAACTCCCTTGGCCATCCGATCGTTACCTCCACTCGCTCGACGCCATTCTCATCGAGCTCAGTCTCGCACCAAACTTCGTTCGAGGCGCCCGCGGGGCGTCCTCCCTCGCCATTGCGTCGATCCGCTCGGCGATGCTCGGTGCACGGGCCCTTCCCTTACACCGCCTCGATCGACACGCCACAAAGCTGCTGACGGGAATCGAACCCGTGACCTCGTCCTTACCAAGGACGCACTCTACCAGCTGAGCTACAGCAGCAACCTCACCTTCGCTCGCTGCCGCGCTGATCGCACAAGACGCCGACCGACTTCAGCCGCCCAACGGCATCCCAACTTCGCCGCAACCGCCGATGGCCACCGCTATCGCCGGCGCGACGCACGGGTGACAACCATCGCCCCTTCGCCTAGAGCCGGGCAAGTATAGCTGACCCGCAAAACCTGTCAAACACAAAACTGAGCCCCAAAATCTGCCCCCATGGCCCTTTGACTCCCTCGATTTCCGAATTCTGAATGGCGAGCCTTTGATACTTGAGTCTGGTTCAACGAAGCTTTGCACCGGAAACGCGCTAAATTCGTCCCTAAACCATAATTACATCTTGTATGGATGAATACAATCCACAATGTACCTCAGACGGAAATTTTTGTACTGGAAAAGCTAACTGGCCTTGCCCCTTAACCGCCCCCCAATTAGCATGGAGCTTGGTTCCTGAACCTGAAAAACCGGAAAACATCTCCAAACATGGCCTGATTTTTGGCCCGGAAAGCAAAACGGATCGTGGAGCGACGAAAATTAGGAGAAAGCGGCCTAGAGGTGTCCATGATCGCCCTGGGGACATGGGCAATGGGAGGAACGGTTGAGAGCTGGGGGTACGTTGACGACCGTGAATCCATCGCCGCGATTCATCAGGCGATCGACCTTGGAATCAACCACATCGACACGGCCCCAATCTACGGACTTGGGCACGGCGAAGAAATCGTCGGCAAGGCCATTCAGGGACGTCGCGATGAAGTCCTGGTGTCCACAAAATGCGGACTCCTTTTTCCCCGGTCCAAGGACCAGCTTCCGCCCCGCTGCCTGACTCGCGAAAGCATCATTCGCGAGTGCGAGCAAAGTCTGCGGCGATTGCGTTTGGACGTGATAGACATTTACCATTGTCACTGGCCCGACCCGCAAACCCCGATCCGCGAAACGATGGACGCTCTTATGGCGCTTCTGCGTCAACAAAAAATCCGCGCGATCGGGCTCTCTAATTTCAGTTGCGAGGAAATCGCGGCCGCCGGGGAGTTCGGCTCGGTGCACTGTCTGCAACTCCCCTTTTCCATGCTCCAACGCCGCGCCGCGGACGACCTGCTACCCTTCGCCGCCGAGCACAAAATGGCCGCGTTTACTTATAGCTCTCTCTCCAAGGGCCTTCTCACCGGAAAGTTCCAGCTCGGTGACCGTCCTGGCGGCATCCGTGCTCGTGATCCTGATTTCCTGGGTGAGCGCTTTCGACGCAACCTTCGCATCGTTGAGGGATTGAAAGAGATCGCCGCCGAATACGCGAAGTCGGTCGTCCAGCTCGTCATCAATTGGACCGCGACGTATCCCGGCGTCACCGCGCCGATCGTGGGGGCCAAACGTCCTTCGCAGGTCGTCGAGAACGTCGGCGGAGTGGGTTGGACGATCACCGACGAGGACCGGGCGCGCATCGACCGACTTCTGGAAGGGATCGACGTTGCCCCCTAACACCGGACCTCCCAGGCCGGTCGACTCGACCGCAGAGGCCGTCGTGAAACTGCCGCTCGACCGCCCCTCCGAGCTTGACGCCTTGTCCAAGGCATCGTCGCGGTACGTACGTGATCCGCATCCAAGCCGTCGATCGTCTTCGCGGGTCAATCTGCTAGTCGCCGGGCTCCTTGCCATGGTTGCCGGACTTGTGTTGGCCGTCGCCACACCGGTGGAATACCACTGCGCCGCAATTCTCCAAGTCGCGCCGCAATCCTCCGACTCGAATCAGTTTGATTTAGGGGCCGCGTTGGCGGACTACGCTTCGCGCCGCCCCGGCGGCGACACCCGAATCGGACCGGGCCCTTCCCGATGGTGGACCGACTCACCTTCCGACGGCATCCTTCGATTGGGTGTAACCGCAACGGATCGCCGCAGCGGCCTCAAAGTAGCAGCGGCATTCGCCGAAACATTCCTGGCTGAACTTCAGCAACGCGCCAACGAAGCTCGGCGAACACCCACGGAAGGCGAGGGCGTGCTCGCCGATCTCATCTCGCAACTGGAAGATCGTGTTGCCCAGGCCCAAGCGCAGGTCGATACCGCAACGGCCTCGCTCCCCTCGGCGGATCCAAGGGTCGATCGCGACTCCTTGATCCAACGGTGGCAAGGGCTGCGAACCGACTTTGCCTCGAGCCGAGCGCAGCTTGCCGAGGCCGCCGCGGGCGTCGATCGACTGCGCTCGGATTTTGAACCGACCCACGGCATCGTCACCGCCGAGGACCGCCGCCGGGCGTTGGATTCCGACGCGGCCCTACAGCAGGACCTCCGCGAACTGGAAGTAAAGTTGGCTGAGTTGAAATTGCATTTGCTTAACGTCTGGCAACTGTCGGCCGGTCGGCTCGACGGGTTTCGTATCGCAACGGACGAACTTTCTCGTGCGGCGTCGCAAAGCGACACAACCCGCCTCCCGCAGAACATCTCAGACGCAGTACTCGGGTTGGTGAACGATTCCGACGCTTGTCGACAAACGCTGACCGCGTTTGCCGAAGCGTGGACGAATGAATTCACGGGCCTTCAGCGCATGGAGGTCGATCCCGCCAGCGGCGAATTGCTCGATCGTTACCAACGTGTCCGCATGTTGCTGAGCAACTTTCTGTTCGCCACATCGCAAGGGTTGTCCGCGGCGCGTTTGCACCTGAGCGTCATCAGCGAACAGGCCAGTGACAATGCCCGGCACCACGTTTTGCAATCGAACCTGACGCGGGCCTTCCAAGCTGCGCAGACCGCCTATCATCGTTTCGAGTTCGCGGCGGGGGGCATCGACACCCCGGACAACTTCCGGCTCGACGCGACCTTGCGAAGCGCGCGCGGCCTGCGTCGCCGGATCCTCGAGCAGATCCAACACCTCGAGCAGCGCCTGCAAACGGAGGCCATCGATCGCTTCAAGAGGCAGCGTGTCAAGGCCCTCGTCGAAGCCGAGCACGCGGTCGAACTGACGCGGGCGACGTCCGAAGAAACCATCGAGCAACTCTTCGCCGTGCAGGACGGCCTGATCCACGCGGTCGGATTGACCGAAGGTTTTCTTCACGCCGTGTTGCAGGCCGAACTGGCCGCGAACCGGCTGCAAACCACTCAGGAAAACCTTGCCCACGCCCAACAGCGGCTTGGGGAAATGACTGCTGAACGCGAAGCGGCGAATGCCGACATCGGCGTCGAGTTGATTTCCTGCGGTGTGATCGGGACGGAGCTCAATCTCCCTCAACGGCTCCGCCTCGGCGGAATCGGGTTTGTGATGACGCTGCTGGCCGTGCTCGCCGGCCAGTGGTGGATCACGCGACGATTGTAGTTTCCATGTTTAGCTGAAACACAATCCGTCCGAGCCGTTCCGGCGAGGTGGGATGCCTCATGTCTCTCGCAATCTATGGGCAATTGAAGATTGACAATTATGGCTGCTTGGTGACATACCGCCGACCGCTCGTTACACTCCCTGCTGGGTAGATGCACTACTTTGGAGCGCGAAGATTTATGACCAATCCATCGGAACAAAACTGGCGATTTGCGACGCGGGCGATTCACGTCGGACAGGAGCCCGATCCCGTAACCGGTGCGACCGTGCCGCCGATCCATCCGACCAGCACCTACACCCAGTCCTCGCCGGGCAAGCACAAAGGGTATGAGTACTCCCGCTCCTCCAACCCCACACGGGTGGGGCTTGAGAGGTCACTCGCGTCGTTGGAGGGCGGGGCAGCTTGTGCGTGTTTTGCATCCGGCTCCGCGGCGACGGCCTGCATCTTCGCCACGCTATCGCCCGGCGACAAAGTGCTGGCCTATGCCGATCTGTACGGCGGAACGTTTCGGTTGCTCAAGCGCGTGTTCGAGGGGTTCGGACTCGTGCCCGTGTTCACCGAGGATCCGTCTCCCATCGCTTTCGGAAAGCTCGTTGACGCCAAGACCAAGTTGGTCTGGATCGAGTCGCCGACGAACCCCCTGCTTAGCTGTTTGGACATCGCCGCCATCGCCAAGATCGCCCATGAGGCGGGCGCCAAGCTGGCCGTTGATAACACGTTCGCAACTCCGGCGCTGCAGTTGCCGCTCAAGCTCGGCGCGGACTACGCCGTCCACAGCACGACCAAGTACATCGGCGGACATTCCGACGTCATTGGCGGGGCGATCATCGTGAAGGACGCTGCCCTGATGGAGCGGATCGCCTTCCTGCAAAACGCCCTGGGCGGAGTGCCCGGACCTTTCGATTGCTTTCTGCAACATCGCGGCATCAAGACTCTGGCGATCCGCATGGAGCGGCACAGTGCCAACGCTTTGGCGCTCGCCAAGCACCTTCGCGGACACACTAAGCTTACTAAGGTGATTTACCCGTTTCTCGAGGACCACCCTGATTTGGCCTTAGCCAAAAAGCAGATGTGCGGCGGCGGCGGCATCGTTACGATTGTATTCAACGGCACCCGAGCCGCGGGCTTCAGCCCGCGCGACCCTTCCCCCGATGCCAAGGGGGGACACAGGGGGGTCGAGGCCGATGACCTCGCCCGCGCCGCGGCTTTGCGCTTCTGCGAAGGCACCAAAGTGTTTTCGTGCGCCGAGTCGCTGGGCGGTGTGGAGTCGCTGGTGAATCACCCGGCCATCATGACCCACGCCTCGATCCCCAAAGAAATCCGCGAGGCCCGCGGCGTCACCGACGGCCTGGTCCGCCTTTCCGTCGGCATCGAAGACCTCGACGATCTCATCGCGGACGTGGACCAGGCAATGACCAGAGCCTGATCCGCGGCGCCCGCTGGGTCAGAACGGGTGGAAACAGTGGAGCCACATGCCGTGCCTGTGAAGAATTCCTGCTTAGTAACGATCGTCCTCATCACCGTTTTTCCGTTTCGGTCGGCGACGGCCGCGGACGCCAAGCTGCGAATCGGCGTTTCTTTCCCTCAGGAGCGATCCGCTGCCCTTCTGGACGGACGAATGCTCCTGCTGATCTCGAAGGACGGCTCGAAAGAGCCGCGATTTCAGATCAGCGACGGTCCCAAGTGCCAACAGGTCTTCGGGATCGACGTCGATGCACTGCGCCCCGGCGTGGACGCCGTCTTCGACGGTTCGGTTTTCGGCTTCCCTCTGCCAAGCCTGAACAACGTCCCGCGCGGAGAATACTGGGTCCAAGGACTCTTGCACCGCTATGAGACTTTCCATCGCACCGACGGCCACACGGTGAAGCTGCCGATGGATCGCGGCGAAGGGCAACATTGGAACCTCGCCCCGGGGAACTTCTACAGCACGCCTCGTAAGGTGCTTGTCGATCCGCAGTCCGAAGAATTGATCCGCATCTCACTCGACCAGGAGATTCCGCCGATCCCTCAACCGCAGGATACGAAGTACATCAAACACCTGAAGCTGGGAAGCAAGCTGCTGACGAAGTTCTGGGGCCGGCCGATGTTTCTGGGAGCGTGCGTGCTGCTTCCCGAAGGGTTCGACGAGCACCCCGAAGCCCGCTTTCCCTTGATTATCAACCACGGCCACTTCCCCTCCACCTTCGACGGCTTTCGCGAGCAGCCGCCCGATCCGAACCTGGAGCCGGACTACAGCGAGCGGTTCAACCTGCACGGGTACAACCGAATCATGCAGGAATACGCTCACGAGTTTTACAAAACCTGGATCGGGCCGGGCTTCCCACGAATGATCATCGTGATGATTCAGCACGCCAACCCTTACTACGACGATTCATACGCCGTCAACTCGCAGAACCTCGGCCCCTACGGCGACGCCATCATGCACGAGCTGATCCCCTATCTCGAAACGAAGTTTCGCGCCATCGGCGCCGGCTGGGCACGATTCACCTACGGAGGATCCACGGGAGGGTGGGAGGCTTTGGCCGTGCAGATCTTCTATCCTGATGATTTCAACGGCTGCTTCGCCGCCTGCCCGGACCCCATCGACTTTCGCGCCTACACCGTGGTCGATGTTTACAAGGACCCGAACGCTTATTTCCTCGAAGGGGCATGGAGGCGCGTGCCACGTCCCGGCATGCGCAACCGCCTCGGCCAACTGAGTTCCACCCTGGAGCAACTCAACCACCGCGAGCTTGTGCTCGGCACCCACTCGCGCTCCGGTGACCAATGGGACATCTGGGAAGCCGTGTTCAGTCCCGTAGGCACGGACGGCTACCCCAAGCGAATCTGGGACAAACGGACCGGTGCGATCGACCACGAGGTCGCCGCCTTCTGGCGGGAGAACTACGATCTGCGCTACATCATGGAGCGAGATTGGGCCAACCTCGGCCCTAAGCTACAGGGAAAGATCCATATTTATTGCGGGACAATGGACAATTACTACCTCAACAACGCCGTCTACTTGATGGAGGATTTTCTCAAGAGCGCCAAGAACCCTTCCTACGACGGCGTGGTCGATTACGGCGAACGGGCGGAACACTGTTGGAACGGCGATCACGAGCGGCCCAACGCGCTCTCCAGGCTTCGCTACGATCAGATGTACGTCGAGAAGATTCTGGAACGCATGAAGAAAACTGCGCCCTCTGGAGCCGATCTCACAAGCTGGCGCTATTGACCGCAGGCATCCCGCAAGCGAAAAACCTGCAACTACCGACGGCTGGACTCGAACCAGCGACATCCTGCTCCACAGGCAGGCGCTCTAGCCAACTGAGCTACGTCGGCACTTAGAATGTGCAGTGTACCGTGGAACGCGATTCCTGCAATAAAAAGCACACTGCCATTCTGGCAGAGGCAGCCAAGTTCGTTGTCCTCAGGCTTTTGTGATGGAACATAACCGTCTGTCATCTAAAGAGTTATGATTTTTAAGATCGAGGAACAGCGGATGCCACCAGAGATCGGCGGGCCATCGTCGTATTCGGCGCGGTTTCTCTATGGAGAGTTGAGTTGAACCTCGATCATTTCACAGTTAAGGCGGCCGAGTCGCTGCAAACGGCGGAGCGTCGGGCGAGTGCGGCCGGGCATGGCGATCTGTCACCACTGCACCTGCTCGCCGCATTGGTTGATGCCGATCCTGGCTCATCCCGCGGTTCGGAAGGCGGCGTCGCCATCCCCATTCTGGAGAAGGCCGGGGTGCAGGTGGCACGCATCCGGCGAATAATCGACTCCGAGCTGCAGCGCCGACCTCGGACAAGCGGCGGAACGCCGGCGATGAGTCGGGAGCTGCGCGAAGTTCTTGGCACGGCGGAGAAACACGCCGAACAGATGAAAGACCAATACACTTCGACGGAGCATTTGCTAATTGCATTGTGCGAAGTTAAGAGCGACGCCCGTGAAGTGCTATCGCTCTGCGGAGCGAGCAAGGACGCGATCCTCGCCGCACTTCGGAGTGTCCGCGGAAGTGCCACAGTCACGTCACAGAATCCCGAGGACGCCTACCAGGCCTTGGAGCGCTACGGTCGTGACTTGGTAGCCACGGCACGGCAGGGAAAGCTCGACCCGGTCATCGGGCGGGACGACGAGATCCGCCGCTGCATGCAGGTCCTCGCCCGACGAACGAAGAACAACCCGGTCTTGATCGGCGACGCCGGTGTCGGCAAGACGGCGATCGTCGAGGGCCTGGCGCAGAGAGTGCTCGCGGGCGATGTACCGGAGGTGCTGAAAGACAAACGGGTGGTGGCCTTGGATATGGGCGCGTTGATCGCCGGCGCGAAGTTTCGGGGCGAGTTTGAGGAGCGGCTCAAGGCCGTCGTGCGTGAGGTAACCGAGTCCGAAGGAAAGGTCATCCTCTTCATCGACGAGCTGCACACCGTCGTCGGCGCCGGTCGGGCCGAGGGCGCCGTAGACGCCGGGAATCTGCTCAAACCCGCGCTCGCCCGCGGAGAACTGCGCTGCATCGGCGCGACCACTGTTGACGAATACCGCAAGCATCTCGAAAAAGACAAGGCCCTCGAGCGGCGTTTTCAAACCGTGTACGTCGGCGAGCCGTCGGTGCCCGACGCGATCGCCATTCTGCGGGGCCTCAAGCCGCGCTACGACGCCCATCACGGCGTGCGCATCCAGGATGCGGCCCTCGTTGCGGCCGCGACGTTGTCCCATCGGTACATCACCGATCGGAAGCTTCCGGACAAAGCCATCGACCTGATCGACGAAGCGGCCTCGAAAATCCGAATTGAAAATGATTCACTGCCAAGCGAGTTGGACGAACTGCGCCGGCGGACCATGCAACTGGAGATCGAGCGCGAGGCGTTGAAGAAGGAAAAGGACGAAGGCAGCCGAAAGCAGTTGGCCTCTGTCAACAAGGAACTGGCCGAACTGCGACAGAAGAACGGTTCCCTCACCGCGCAATGGGAGAATGAAAAGGGGATGATCGAGGGAATCAAGTCCGCGCGACAGCAAATCGCCGCCAAAGAGGTGGAATTAGACGAAGCCCAGCGCCGCGGGGACCTGGAACGGGCGGCCCGCATTCGATACGGGGAACTGCGTGACTTGGAGGACACCCTGAAGGTCCGCGAGAAAAAACTCACTGAACTGCATGCGGGAGGCGCGGGATTGCTTCGCGAGGAGGTCACTGCGGAGGAGATCGCCGCAGTGGTCAGCAATTGGACCGGCATTCCCGTTTCCCGAATGTTGGAAGGTGAGAAGGAGAAACTCCTGAAGATGGAAGAACGACTGCATGAACGTGTGATCGGTCAAGATGAGGCAGTTCGGGCCGTGTCCGATGCAGTCCGCCGTTCGCGAGCAGGTTTGGGTGATCCCAACCGCCCCATCGGATCCTTTCTATTTCTCGGTCCCACCGGCGTCGGAAAAACGGAACTATGCAAGGCATTGGCGACTTTCCTGTTCGATGATGAATCCGCATTCATTCGGATCGACATGAGCGAGTTCATGGAGCAGCACAGTGTGGCCAGACTGATCGGCGCGCCGCCGGGGTATGTGGGGTATGAGGAAGGCGGCCGATTAACGGAAGCCGTGCATCGAAGGCCCTACAGCGTAGTTCTGTTCGATGAGGTCGAAAAGGCACATTCCGATGTCTTCAATGTCCTCTTGCAGGTCCTGGACGACGGTCGATTGACGGATGGCCACGCGCGAACCGTCGACTTTAAGAATACGATTGTGGCGATGACCAGCAATATCGGAAGTCAGTACATCCGCCAGCTCATCGAACATGGCAAAGACGCCGGATCCCTGGGGCGAACTGGTGAAGCGGATGCACTCTTGGACGTCGAGATTGAAATGAAGGTCAAAGAGGAACTGAAGAAGCATTTCCAGCCTGAATTCCTCAATCGCATTGACGAGATGGTCATCTTCCATCAGTTAACGCGAAGTGACCTGGGCAAGATCGCAGAAATCCAAATGCAGTATCTTCGCGATCGTCTTGCAACGAGAGAGATCACCCTCCGTTTGACGGATGCCGCCAAGGAGAAACTTGCCATAGACGGGTTCGATCCGTCCTACGGCGCTCGTCCCCTTAAACGACTCATCCAACAGGAAATCGAGAATCCATTGGCCAAGCGAATACTCGAGGGTGAGTTTTCCACCGGCGACCGAATCATTGTAGATGCGCATGGAGAGATGTTTGCATTGAAGAAGGAATAACGCCGGGCTCCTATCGATCAAGTGGCGGCCGAGCCTGCGAGGCGTCCGGACACGGGGAGCGACGCCCCGCCCAATCCAGCGACATCGGGTCCCTCAGTTGGTCGCAACTTCACTTGGAATATAGGAAATAGTTCCAGGTCGCGGGGATGGGCAACTGATCCCCGCCCGCGCCGTTTGAAGGTCTTCACACGAGGTCTATTCCTCGCGACTCCAGCGTTGCGCCAACTCAATCAGAATCTTGACCGAAGTTTCCATCTCCTCCAAGCACGCAAACTCAAGAGGGGAGTGGAAATTATGCATTCCGACGGCCAGGTTCGGCGTCGGCAGACCGATCTCACTAAGGCGCGATCCGTCCGTGCCGCCGCGTATGGATTGAAACTTCGGCTCCAGTCCGACGCGACGGATCGCTTCCGCCGCGAGATCGACCGCCCGCGGCTCCTTCTCCAAGGCCTCGCGCATGTTGCGATACTGTTTCTTTACCTCGATGTTGATCTTAGCCTGCGGATGTTCGACAAGGATGGAATCGGCGACTCGGCGCAGCACGGCCGCGTGATCGGCCAGTTCCGCGGTGATGAAGCTGCGGAGGATGATCCGCAACCTCACCTCATGCACGCCGCCTTCGATGACGTACGGATGAAGGAAGCCGTCTCGGTTGGCCGTGGTCTCCGGTGCTAATCTCTGCCACGGCAATCGCGAAAGGAAAACCCCCGCCAGACGGAGCGCATTGACCATTTTCCCGGTCGCCAGTCCCGGATGGATGTTCCGACCCGTGATGGTGACGAGGGCGAGGTCCGCTGAGAACGTCTCATTGTCCAGTTCTCCGATGGATTCGCCGTCAAGCGTGTAGCCGCAAACCGCGGCGATCTTTTGCAGATCGAGCTTGTCGACGCCGCGGCCCACCTCCTCGTCGCAGGTAAACACGATCCGAATCGCGCCTCGCCGGATGTCCGGATGGGACAGCAAGTGCGCCGCCGTGGTCATTATCACAGCCACGCCCGCCTTATCATCCGCCCCCAGTAACGTCGTGCCGTCAGTGGTAATGATGGTTTTCCCCGAAAGCTGGGCGAGTCCCTTGGTCTCCGCGACGCGAATCACCTTCGACGGGTCGCCCGCAAGGACGATATCTTTCCCGTTCCAATCCCGGTGCACGACGGGCTTGACGTTCTTGGCCGTGAATTCCGGCGACGTGTCCATGTGCGAAATCCACGCGATGGTGGGCGCGTTTTCTACCGTCGCCGGCACGGTGCCCATGACGATCCCATGTTCATCGACGCCCGCGTCCCTGACGCCAAGCGCCTTAAGCTCCGCCGCCAGGACCTTTCCCAGTTCAAGTTGCCCCGGACTGCTGGGGTACTTGTCCGTCTGCTCGACGGCCGTCGTTTCGACCTTCACGTATCGCAAGAACCGATCCAACAGTGTATCCACAGCCTATGCTCCGTATTCAAAAAGTGCTTTCGTGCCGCAGACACGGCTCAAGTGCAGCCTAAGTACTCGTACCCGCCAAGCGCAAAGTCTTGTTCCCTAAACCTCCTCCGCCTCTCCGGAACGGGCGTTCTCGCGCGCCGGGAGGTGTCTTTAGCCGGGGCCTCGGTTTTTGACTTTACCACCGTCGGGTCCGGGATACGAGCGGCTGGGTTTTTTCCCGAAGGGGCTGGAGCGGAAGTCCCGGACAAGCTGTTGGAGGAGAATGGCCGGTTGGGTCGCTTGGAAACTCAACCCCTCGGGATGACCCTCACGAATCACGCCTCAACTCACCTCTCCGTTCAAGGAGAGAGGAGTGATCAGACAGCACCCACGGTTCGTTCTCTGGTTGACCGGTCACCGCGATTATGCCAGCATGGTTCTCATGGTCCATCGAGTTACGCTCCACGGTCGTGAGATCCACGTGGGCCGAATCGCCGCGGGCCTCGGCAATCCGCGCAAATGGCTGGTCGTCACCTTGCTGCCCTTTATTAGTGGATGCGAGGCGTTCCGCGTACCCGACCCGAATGTGATCTACCTGGCTTTCGGCGACTCTTCCACTTTGGGGCCGTCAACACGGGATTACCCGGAAATCCTCCGGTCGTTGCTCGACGAAGCGCCCGAAGCGTTCGCCAACGAGGGAGATAGTGGCGAGACGAGCGAGGAAGGGCTGGCCCGTTTGCAGAGCTTGCTCGCCGACGAAATCTATCCGAACGCGGATGTGCTGTTGTACTGGGAGGGCGGCAACGACATCACCGGGTTCATCAAAGATCACGACCCGTTTCTCTTGGCCTCACCCGATGAGACCGACTATCCGCTCGCCAACGACCTGGCGCTGCACTTATCGAAAATACAATTAAACATCGAGTCCGCCGTTGCCGCGGCGCGGAACGCCCGGCTGCGCGTATATGTGGCCACCTACTTCTTTCTTCAGGAGGACATCGCCGAATGCGACGCCCTTCCACTTCCCGTCGTCTTGCCCTCACAAGCGCGCAACGCCAATGCTTACATTAACCGACTCAACGAGCGCATCCGAGCGGCCGCCGCAAATCAGAACGCGGTTTTGGTGGATGTGGCGGCGGCCGACGACGTCCTTCGTCAAGACCCGGCGAACTATTTCGATTGCAACCATCTTAGCGAGAGGGGCAACGACATCGTGGCCAATCTGTTCTTTCAGGCGATCGCGGGGCCGAGGAATTGATCGGCCCTTATCATTGCCTCGACTTAGGTCTCTAACAGAACCGGGAGCGCAAGCGACCGGCCTTGTCGTCTTCGGCTTACCGGGCTTGGCCCGCGCTCGCGCTTGAGGTTCTGTCAGACGCCTGAAGAGCCCCATACCTGAGACCCAACACCCCAGCCCGCGATGCCACGGCATGTCACAATGCGCCCGGCGGGATTCGAACCTGCGACCCCCGGTTTAGGAAACCGGTGCTCTATCCAACTGAGCTACGAGCGCGTCAGCCGCTTCATGGTAACCTCTGAAACCAAGAACCCCAAGGCTACGTCCGCTCACAGAACAGCCAATCAAGAGCGTCCGCAAACTGATGCCACAGGCGTTTGTAGCGTGACGCCGCAACCTGTCGGGCAACGGCTGATAAACCCATCGTGCATTGGGGTTCCGGCTTGGCACTCGCGACCGTGTCCTCTCCCGGCAACGGCGCTCGACTGATTACCGGAAACAAAAGCTTGCCTGTTGGGAACCATCGAGAAAGCGGCGCTTCGATGGCGGTCCGCCCAAGTGAAGGGCGGCGGTCACGCAAACGATAACGATGAGGGTGGAATGTGGTTCCATGACGTTTTCGGACGGGGTCGGCAGCTCCAACGCCCGTGAGCGTTGGAGCGCGTCGTCGAGGCGTACAACTTGCGAAACTGGTGGAAATCATTTCGAGGATTCCTGACGGCCGAGGAAGTGCCGCGCTGGTTCGGCCTGTCCGTGGTGCTTATCTACGTCGTGGGCATGGGTTCCATCGCCCAGTTCGGCATCGCCCAAGCGCGGCGCGAGACGGCGATCCAATTCCAGGGTGACAGCCGGTACGCGGTCAAGCTGCTCGCCGATCGAATCCAGGCCATCGATGGCGACCCCAATTTCAAGCCGACCGAGAAGGAAGGACCCGCGTCGGACCCCAAGTGGTTGGGCGCGTGTCAACGAGCGCTGCGGGAGTTTGCGGCCAACATACCCGCCAGGTCCGTCCGTGTGGTCCAGGGTCGCCGCATCATCGCGTCAACCAATCCCACGGAAACCGGGACGACCACGAACGAGCCGCGGGCTTCAGACTTCCCGGGGTCGCCGCGCGGGCTAAAGCCCGCGGCTCACGAAATGGAGATTACGAGGGTCCCTGCAAACGACTCCGAAGTACGGTATCGACTCCTCCGTGCGCCCCTGGGTGTTGGCGGACCCACGACCGCACCCGGCGACCCCGGAGAAATGAACCCAAAGCCACCGGCCTCGTACGGACTTTTTCTTGAGGCCGTTCTGCCGCTTGAACCGATCGAGCCGACGAGCCTGGCCAACCAGGCCCGGTTGTTGGCGATTGTCCTCGCCGTGCTCGGGGCCTTGTTCGTCGTCTACCGCTGTTTGCGCGAACAGCTTCGCGGGGTCTCGCGGATCGCCAACCGCCTGGAGACTCATCGGGATCGGATTGAAGACGACCTGGCGTCGCTGCGGATCGCTGATTCACTCGACGGAGCGACGGCGGGCTGGAACGAACTCGTCGACCTTGCGGAACGACTCCTTGCCACCGTTCAGCGGACCGAGGCCAACGAGGAGCTTTCCCGCGTGCTCCAACGCTCCGGCGGGGGGGCGCTGTCCGAAGCGCTCAACGCCATCCCCGACGGGCTCATCTACATCTCCGACGAAGTCCGCTTTGAATATCTAAACTCGGCGGCCTGCCGGCTGCTCGGCTGGAACTTGCAAGACGCCAAGAAGATGACCCTGCCGGACGCGCAGTCGAACGGACTAGGGCTAAAGCTCATGCAGTTGATCCGCGGCGCGGCGCGGCCGGAAGGCGTCTTTGAGGCGCGGACCGAGGTGCTCGAGGCCGGCGACGCTCAAGCCCACGATCTCAGCACCTACCGAGTGTGCTTGATTCCGCTACAGCGCGCCCGTCACCACGGCGAGTGCGTCGTCGTCATCCGTGACGTAAGCCAGCAGTTTCGCGCCGACCGTGCCCGTGAGGAATTCATCGCCCAGGTGACCCACGAACTGCGCACGCCGTTGACCAACATCCGCGCCTATACGGAGACCCTTTCCAGCGGCATGTTCGAGGATCCCAAGGTCATCACCGAGTGCTACAACGTGATCACCAAGGAGACCCGCCGGCTTTCACGACTGGTGGAGGACATCCTGAGCGTTTCGCAGTTGGAGGTCGGGTCGATCGAGCTGCACGTGGACAGCGTTGACCTTAAGGCCCTGCTCAGCGACGGCGTGCGCGACGTTCGCGGCCTCGCCGATGAAAAGAATATCGACGTCCAACTGGTCTTGCCCGCCAAAGTCGAAGCGATCCGCGCCGATCGCGACAAGCTCGCCGTGGTCATCAACAACCTCCTGGGAAACGCGATCAAATATACGCCCGCCAACGGCAACGTGGTGGTGGGATGTCAGGTTACCGCCGATGTGGTGGTGCTTACCTTCAAGGACAACGGGATCGGCATCGACGCCTCGGAGCATGCCAAGGTCTTTGAGAAGTTCCAACGCGGCAGCAATCCGGAGGTGAAGAACGAGTCGGGCACGGGTATCGGTCTCTATACGGCCCGCGAAATCGTGCGTCGTCACGGCGGCGACATCGATCTGCTCAGTGAAAAAAACAAGGGTTCGACCTTTATGGTGCGGTTGCCGCATCGGGAGGGCCGCGCCGCCGGTCGCCGCGCGACCCTTGAGCCGTGCGGCGACGAGGCAACCAGTCCGGCGGTGTAACCGGCTCAGGACCGCGGCCGGTCAGCCGCACGACCGGTCAGTGCCACGACCCGTGAGTCGTGGCACGAGGAATTGTCACCCCGTGCGGCGAGGATGTGATGCGACGTGGGCCGAGGGTTGCGCCGGCGGCAAGCCCCGTGAGGATTGTCGCGAAGTTGGAGCTGGAGACATGGCCAAGATTCTTATTGTCGATGATGACGCTCATATCGTCCGCGTCCTGTCGATGTGGCTGGGCCGGCACGGTCACGACGTGGTTACGGCGCGCAACGGCGAGGCGGCGTTGGCCTCGCTGGACCGCGACGATGTGGACATGATCATCTCGGACATGAACATGCCGGTGCTGGACGGGATCGGTCTGGCGAAGGCGGTTCGGGCGAAACACGGCGGCACGATTCCCATTCTTATGTTGACGGCCCGCTGCGATCAGGAGCGGCTCAATGAACAGCTCCTCGCGTACGGCGTCCGCGTGTACCCCAAGCCTTTTCTTCCGTCGCAATTGGTGGTGGAGATCAACCGCCTGTTGGGCGTCGCCGCCGGGGAGGGTTCGGTACCATGAAAAGGCCAAACTCCCGAGAAAAGGTATTGAGTTCCGGCACGAAAAACAGCGACGCAGTGCAATGTTTGAGCGATTTGCGTGCCTCGCTAAGCAAACTACGCGGCCCAAGTGACTTAACTTCCGCGTTGGCGCCGCTGTCATCGTCGGTCGACCAGTTGATGACCGAGCACCAGGGCATGGCTGACGAATTGCTATGCCTGTACGAACAGCTCGGCATCATTTTCGAAATCACCCGAAAGCTCGCCGGCGTACAAAACGAATTCGATGTCCTTGACCTGTTTCTCGTCAGCCTGCGGCGCAGTTTCGCAGAGCGGACGGTTTTCGTCGCCCGCCGCCGCACCCGAAGCTGGGCCCTGGAATCGAAGGGCGATGCCGGGAGGTGCGCCTCGTCGCTGTCGGTCAATGATTGGATGCGCGAACTGCTCGAACGGGCCGCGAATCCCGGCGCGCCGGGAGTGCTCGTGGAACCCGTGCCGCCGGGGAGCCTACCCGACGCCGTTGCCGAGGTCATGATCGCCCCGGTGATTTCCGGCGAGGTCCTCGTTTGCGCGCTCGTTCTCCTCCGAACCGAACAGGCTCCGGTGTTCCGAGCGAGTGAGATGATGCTGATCGAGTCCCTGACCACGTTCTGCGGCGACCTCATCCGCAGCCATCGGCTGGTACGCGAGCTACGCGAGATGTCCATCGCCATGGTGCGGGCCTTGGTCAACGCCGTCGATCAGAAAGACGAATACACCTGCGGTCATTCCCTGCGCGTCGCGTATTACGCAACGACGCTGGGTCAACGCCTCGGCTTGGGCGAGGTCGATCTACAAATGCTCCAATGGGCCTCCCTCCTCCACGACGTGGGGAAAATCGGCATTCGTGACAACGTCCTCAAAAAAGAGGGCCAGCTCACTCCCGAGGAATTCGGGCATATCAAGGAGCACCCCGTCCGCAGCTACAAGGTCGTGCAGGAGGTGCCGCAGCTTCTCCAAGCGTTAGACGGCATCCTCCATCACCATGAACGATACGACGGCTCCGGATACCCCGCCGGGCTGAAGGGCGAGCAGATCCCGCTCCAGGCGCGGATCATCCAGATCGCCGATGTGTTCGACGCCTTGACCTCCAACCGCTCCTACCGCAAGGCCTACGACTGGCAGCGGGCCCTCGGCATTCTCCAAGAAGAGGCGGGCAAGACGGTCGACCCGCGACTGCAAAAAATCTTCGACGCCTTGATTCGGGAGACCCTCAAGGGTGGTCCCAAGGACTGGGAACGAATGGTCGAACACGCCAACCGTTTCATGCAGGGGTTGGACGCGACGGCGGCGGAAGCGGAAGGAGTTTGACATGACGTTGGCACTGTTGCTGCCCTGGTTTCCGATTCTCCTGGGCGTCGGCGTCGCCGGGCGCTTGGTGGGGCGCGGCCGCGGATTCGCCCTCGGACTGGTTTGCGCCCTGTTCTGGGTCGTCCTGGTCCAGGCTTCCGCCGGGACGGGAATGTGGAACCAACCTTGGATCGCGGGAACCCTCCTCATGGGCGCCGCGGCGATCTTTCTGATGGGCGGATGGGCCGGTCAGATGCCGTCCGACAATCTTGTGCCCATCCGAACCCGGAGCGCCGGCAGCGGGTCAGGACCCCCCGCCGGCGCCGGCGGTTCGGATTCCGTGGATTCCCGGCACGCCGGACTCGATGAAATGAAGACTGCTCTCGACCGGTTCGCGACGGTGATTCACCAGTTCGACGACTGGCTTGACGAACACGGGGAAAGTAAGAACGTTTGGTCCGAGTTCGGTGAGTTCATTCGCGGCCTCCTCTTTCAATGCTGCCGGGCGACGCATGTGATACCCTATCGCCTGCTCAGCGAAGGCGAAGAACTGGCGCCGCTCCGCGACTTGGACCCGCTGACCGAAGTAAAGCGTGTTTCCGCCCGGCAGGGAATTCTCGGTCATGTGGTTACAAGCGGTCGATCCTACGTAGATGGCGACCGAACGCAGGGTGAGCTCGTCAAGCAACTTGCCCAGGCCTGCCCCGAACCGATCGTGTGGTGTTTCGCCATTACTCAAGGCACCCAAAGACTGGGTGCGGTGACGGCGGGTCAACTCGACATCGCTCCCGCAGACAACCTCGCGCTGCTTCGCGCCGTCGAACAACTGGTCTCGCAGTGCTGGCGCCTCCTCGTCGAAACGATCAACGGCCGCACCGCCGGCCAAGATGACCCCGGCTCGGGACTTTCCAACCGGACCGCGTTCCTCCATCTTGCACACCAGTCGTTGCGCGAATCGTACGCCCAAAGCGAGCCGGTGGCGATCGCCGTCATCGCCGTAGAAGGAATGCGCGAACTGAACGACGCCGGGAAATGGGAAATCGCCGATGAACTGGTCCGCGAAATCGCCGACTCCCTGCGCCGAAAAGTTCGCCTGGATGACCGCCTCGGACGCTTCGACGGCTCGCGCTTCATCTGGCTGTTGCGCCGCGTGGACGCCGAGTTGGCGTCGCTGATTGTCAAGCAAGTGATGGCCCGCCTGAAGACCCTGTGCGGCGACCAGAATCGATGGCGTGCGTCGATCACCGTGCGCTGCGGCGTGGTCGGCAGCGGCACGGAAAATCCCGACCTCCGCACGCTGGTCTCCCACGCTCTGCTGCAGTCCCGCCGGGCAAGGCTCGAACATGTGACCATCGCCGGCGAATTGGATGTCCAGCCCGCGGCGACCGACCCCCCTGCCTCCCCCATTACTGACCCTCCTCTTTCCCCCCTTAGTAAGGGGGGAAGCAGGGGGGTCGGGGGGTCCGGATGAGAATCGAACAGCAACAGGTCGGAACGGTGGACGTCTTCACCCCCATGGGGCCTCTGGTGGACCATGATGGAGAGACGTTTTCGAAGGTGCTGCTGGCGAGGGTGAAGTCGCCCAATCCGCGAATTGTTCTGGCGATGCAGGATGTGCCCTACGCCGACAGCAGCGCGCTGGAAGGGCTGCTCGACGCCACCGATGAACTCCGCGACGGCGCTTCCAGCCTCAAGCTGGCGGGCGTCACCCCGACCTGTCGGGAAATCTTCGAACTGACCGGATTGTCGACTCGGTTTCGTTTTTTCAAGGATGTGCAGGACGCGGTGAAGAGTTTCCTGTAGGAGGCATGAAGCATTGGGCAAAAGGCATTGGACCGGTGCCTAATGCCTAATGCCTGATGCCTGATGCCATTATGCCGAATCTAACCATCGAAACGGCCGTCCGGCTCGGCGACCAGCTCGTGCGCGACGGGTTGATCACTCCTGAGCAGCTCGCGGACGCCTTGGCCCGTCAACAATCCGGCGGCGGGCGCATCGGCAAGGCGCTTATGGACGTGGGCGCCATCTCTTCCGCCGCCCTTGTCGGGGCACTCGGTCGGCGACTGAGCGTCAAGGGATGCACCCTCCGTCACGGTCTCATCGACCCCAAGGTGGCCAAATCCATCCCCAAGGAGGAGGCCGAGCGACTTCGCGCCCTGCCCTTGTTCCGCGTGCGCGATGAACTCACCGTGGCCATGGTCGATCCGCAGTCTCTGCCCGTCCAAGACCGGCTTCGCTCGCTTTCCGGCTGTGCGATTCGACCGGTTCTCGTTCTCGAAGACAATCTCGCTGAGTACCAACAGAAGTATCTCGCCGCCGAGGTCACCGTCGACTCCTTCCTGGCCTCGATGGAAGAGTCCGACATTCAGATCACCGAGACCGAGGCGATCGACGAAGGCCCGATCACCGACCTCGACAAGATGGTCGAGGGCAGCCCGATCGTAAACCTGGTCAACCTCGCCATCTTGACCGCCCTGCGCGCCGGCGCTTCCGACGTGCACATCGAGCCGGACCGCGACGGGACCCACATTCGCTATCGCATCGACGGCGAGCTGCGCGAGATGCTCAAGCCGCCGCGGGGGATGCACGCCGCGATTGTCTCTCGCGTCAAGGTCATCGGGCGAATGGACATCGCCGAAAAGCGACTCCCCCAGGAGGGTCGCGTGCATCTGATCGCCGATCGTCGCGAGATCGACCTCCGCGTCTCCTCCATGCCCACGGTGCTCGGCGAGAAGATCGTGCTGCGCATTCTCGACAAGTCCAACCTTTCCTTCGAGCTGGAAACGCTCGGCGTTCGTGGGCAGGACCGCTGGGCGATCGAGGCCATGATCCACAGCCCCTACGGGCTGCTGCTCGTCACCGGGCCTACCGGGTCTGGGAAAACCACGACCCTTTATTCCGCCCTCGACCTTCTCCGCGACGAGTCCACCAACATCGTCACCATTGAGGACCCCGTGGAGTATCAACTGCCGCTCGTCAACCAGATTCAGGTGAACGAACGCGTGGGGCTGACCTTCGTCCGCGCCCTTCGGTCCATCCTCCGGCAAGACCCCGATGTCATCATGGTCGGCGAAATTCGCGATCAGGACACCGCCCGCGTGGCCATCCAGAGCGCCCTCACCGGCCACCTCGTCCTCTCCACCCTGCACACCAACGACTGCCCCGGCGGCATCATGCGCCTGATCGACATGGGCATCGAGCCGTTTCTCCTTACGGCCTCTATCCTCGGCTTCGTCGCCCAGCGGCTCGCCCGCACGATTTGTGCATCCTGCAAGACTTCCTACTACCCGCCGCCCAATCTGCTCAAGAGCGTCGGATGGGAGAGTCGTACGAGCGAACTTTTTCAAAAAGGCGAGGGCTGCCGAGAGTGCAACAACACCGGGTTCCGCGGTCGCATCGGCATTTACGAGGTGATGCTGCTGGACGCGGAACTCAAGCAGATGATTCAGAAAGAACCCTCGGAAACCGACATCCGCGTCTACCTCGCCCAAACCGGATGGCGAACGCTTCGGGAAAAGGCCCTCGACTTGGTGGAACGCGGAGAATCCACGCTCGAGGAAGTGCTGCGCGTGACCCGCTCCGAAGCCCTCGATGTAAGCGATCCGTCGGGCGCCGGAAGCGAGGGTGAGACATGATCCTGACCTATGACGCCATCGATGCCGGCGGTCGCCCGACGACGGACTCAATCGAGGCCCTGAATGCCCGAGAGGCCGTTGAACAGCTCCGCCGACGCGGACTGTACGTCAGAAAAATCTCCGAGCCGCGAGTTGCAGCTCGCGCAAACTCCAATCCTAGACTCTCCCCGTCCCCGCGCCTTCCGCTCAAACTCCTGGTCCAGGTCACGCGCCAGATGGCCATGTTGCTACGCTCCGGCAGCGGGCTGGTTCCCGCCCTATCGGCCATCCGACGACAGATGAAAAACGCCAACCACGCGGCCTTGCTGGGCAAACTGGTCAACGACCTCGAGGACGGACTGACCCTCACGGACACCCTGCGAAAGCATCCCCGCACCTTTGACGCCGTCTATTGCGCCATCGTCGCCGCCGGAGAGGCTAGCGGAACCCTCACCGAGATGTTCGAGCGACTCTCGGTCATCGTGGGGAAGCGCCGGGCCATGCGCAAGAAAATCCTCGGCGCCATGGCCTATCCGGCGCTGCTGATCGCGATGTGTTTTCAAATCATGCTCGTTCTCTTGTTCTTTGTGCTTCCGCGGTTCGACGCCATGTTCATTCAGCTTGGCGTGGAGACCCCCGCCACTACGAAAGTGCTGTTGTCCGTGTCCGTGGTTCTGCGTGACTATTGGCCGCTGCTGCTCTTCACCACCGCCGCGTTCGTCGGAACGGCGGTCTGGGCGCTGACCAGCAGCGCTGGACGACAATGGCTCAGCAACGTGCAGCTTGTCATCCCCGTCGTGGGACGGCTGCGATCACGCCTCATTCAAGGTCAGATTTTTCGGACCATGGGAATGCTTCTGGAGAGCCGCGTTGACGTGCTCGATACATTAGACTTGGTCCGCGAATCCACCCGCAACCGTCGCTTCCAAAAGCTATTCAGCGACCTTCAGGAGGCCGTGACCTCCGGCGGGAGGCTCAGCACGGCGTTTGAGGCGTCCACCATCGTCGAGCCTTATATTTGCCAGGCAATCTATACCGGGGAGGACAGCGGCAGCCTCGGCGCGTCCCTGTCCTTTTGCGCCGATATGCTCGATGAGTCCAACGAAGAGCTGATCTCCATGGTCACCAAGCTTATCGAGCCGTTGATCCTCATTGGAATGGGCGTGGTGGTCGGCGGGGTGGCCATCTCCCTATTTGTGCCCCTGTTCGATATGACTTCCGCGATCAAGTAGGCGAGCCGCGGGCTTCAGCCCGCGCGGACAGTCGATGATTATGGTTGTGTTCAACGGACTGAAACGCAAACGAAGCCGGATCGGACTGGACATCGGCGCTAGCGGGGTCCGCGCCGTCCAGTTAACCCGCTCCGCCGGCGGCTACGAATTGACAAACGCCGCCAGTGGCGACCGGAGTTCTTCCGAACCCGGAGCGCAAGCGACGGGCCAAGACCTCGCCCTTGGGGATCGGATTGGAACGGTCATTCGAACCGACCGAGGAGGGAGGGTCCGCTTCCACGGCAAAGACGTCGCCGTCGCACTTGCGACGCCTGATGTGGAGTTTCATACCCTTGAGCTTCCCGCCGCCGTTTTTCACGCAGACGAGGCCGAGGCGGAGCAGATCGTCAAATACGAGGTCGAGCGGCTGATGACCGGGCAACAGTCTCGTGTCGAGACCCGGCATTGGCGACTGCCCCAGACGGTCATACGAGCCGACCAAGGAGGGAGGGTCTGCGTGCCCGCACCAAACGCCATTGGCACGGGCGCCGCACATGAAACCATCAACCGGACGATTGAAGTCTGCGCCAAGGCGGGGTTGACCTGCTCCCACCTGGACACAACCGCCACGGCGCTCGCTCGATTCGGCGCTGTTTTGCAATGCCGGCCCAAAGACCAGGTATGGGGCGTCCTTGACGTTGGGGATCGTCAAGCTCGCCTGACGCTCTGCCTCGAAGACACGCCGATTTTGGTGCGGACGGCGGGCGCCGGTGGACATGCCTGGACCCAACGGATCGCCGATGCCCTGCAACTGAGCTTCAAGGCCGCCGAAATCCACAAACGCGATCACGGAATCGCCCTGACCGGTCGCCAGACTCGGGACCCGGCTGACGAGGGCACCAGAAGCGAACTGGCGTCGTTGATTCTTGGCGCATTGCGCGCGGACCTCAACGATCTTGCCTCCGAGGTCAAACGATCGTACGAATACGTTCTCGGATGTTACCCGGGTAGGCGAGCTGCCGACTTGGTACTTTGCGGCGGCGGTTCGCTCCTCCACCATTTTCCTGAGTTCCTGGGGGAGGCCCTAGGCATTCCCGTACGCCGAGCGTCGAGCTATCTGCAAAGCGAATTGTGCCGACTGGGGTTCGTGGCCGAGGGGGTCGGACGACGCGACCGTCAGACGAGCCGACCGAGGGTCAGACGACGCGACCAAGGAGGGAGCGTCCGGGAGGGTCCAGGCGGGAGCGTCCACGCGTCCCTCGAAGTGCTCGCCGTGGCCGTGGGACTCGCGATCTCCGAGTAGGAAACCTATGGTTAAAGTAAACCTCATTCCCGAAAGCATGCAGGCGGCGCAAGCCCGACGCAGGCATCTGAAATGGTGGGCGGCATTCCTTGCGCTCAGCGCCGTAGCCGCAGGCGTGCCCGTGGGCGCTCACTGGATGCGACACCTACGCATCGATGAGTTGCGCGCCAGTAGCGACGATCTTCAGACCGACCTTGCCGCGGCGCGGGCCGACCTGAAGTCCGCGACTGCGGAAGCAAACGACGCCTTCCAGCGTATCGAACGGGCCAAGGCCTTGCACTCCAAACGGGCCTGGTCGGACATGCTGGCGCTGATCGGCTCCTGTCTCCCCAAGGACTGCTGGCTCACCGCCCTCGCCACGGACCCCGACGTGCCGTCGGCAGCGCCCCCCGCACGGAAGACTCCGCCGCCCGCCGCGACTCCCGGCACAGACCCCCCTGCCTCCCCCCTTAGTAAGGGGGGACAGAGGGGGTTTGAACCGGCGGTGGTGATCATCGACGCACCGCGGAAGTTGCGCATGACCGGCGAGGCCACCGACGCAACTCAGCCTTTGGCCTTCGTTACCAGGCTCAAAGAGAGTCAGGTGTTTCGAGATGTGATCCTGGAACGCTCCCTGCGGGAGAATCCCGAAGAGGATTCGCATTTTCGATTCGAACTGATTTGCGAGTGGTAGAGATGGCTAGACCCGGCAGATTACCGCTTCTCGTTCTCGACGCCCTTGCCGCGACCCTGCTCGCCGCCGGGTTTCTCACCGCGTTTTGGATGATCTTTTTGCACGAGGCTCACGCCGCGGCCGAGCTGGGCGAGCTCGCGCATATGATATCTACGGCGACGCAGGACCTGGCGGCGTTGCGGTCTGCGGGTGAGCGGCAGCGTGCGACCTTGAAAGAGCGACAAGCGGAGCTGGCGACCGGCGGCCAACTGCCCGCGCAAATCTCGATCGAAGAGTATTTCCAAACCTTGTCTCGACTTGCACTCCAGCACCACCTCCGCGTGGTTCGCCACAATCCGTTGGCGCCCCGCACCTACCCCGGCCTGCTCGAGCAACGCTACGCCTACGAGGTGATCGGAACCATGCCCGATCTCGCCCGATTCTTCAGGGCCATCGAAGACGCGGAGAGGTCGCGGTTCTGGGCGGACATCAGCTACCTCAAGATCGACGCCGGCAATCGGCAGAACGGCGAACCTACCAACGAACGTGACGCCGTGCTGACCATCAGCCTTTTCTCCGCCGCCCGTGCCGACGGCGCATCCGGGAGCGGGTGATCGTCTATGCAAGGTTCAAAAAAGAAAATCTACATCGCGGTCATGCTGCTCGGAGGAGTCGCTCTGCTGGTAGACCGATGTGTCCTGACCCCGGGCGTCACCACGCCCGCCCCAGCGGCGGCATCGACGCCGCGTACCGCCGCACCGTCCGCCGCGGCGGTAGCTCCTTCATCCGCTGAGACGCTGGCGACTTTGGAGTTGCCCTTTCCGCGGACCATTCCGCCCTGGGATCCGCAGGCCCCAATCCGCGATCTCTTCGCCCCCTATTCGGACGATGACGGGGCCGATAAGCGGCGGACACGCTCGGCGCCAGGGGCCGACGCAGGACGGGAAACGTGCGCCGGTTTTGCCGCTCAACATCGCCTCCAGGCCCTGCTCGTCCAGGATAGTCTCAAAATAGCGATCCTGGACGGGGCCTGGGTGCGGATCGGTGAATCGGTAGACGGATGCGTCCTCACCGAGATCGTCGGCAACAATGTCCGTTTCCGTTGTCGCGACGGCGACACAGTAATAACCCTATCGCCGGGGGACTAAAGTAGCCGCCGGGCGACAACGATAGTTCTAACATAAACAGTATGCGTCGCGCCGGGCGCGTGTACTCCACAGCTGGGACGGGTTCCGAAACGGGAAACCAAGCGAGTACCTAATCATGAAAACTCCATCTGGGAAACGGGCCTTTAGCCTCGTCGAGTTGGTCATCGTTGTCGTGATCATCGGGGTGATCGCGGCGATCGCCGTTCCGCGCATCAGCCGTGGGGCCAAAGGCGCCGGCGAGTCCGCCCTGCGCGGCAGCTTGGCCAGCCTGCGCAACGCCATTGACATGTATTCCGCCGAGCACGGCGGCGCCTGGCCCGGCGCCGACGGAGTCGAGGCGACCTTGATCCGCCAGTTGACCGAGAAGACCGACGTCTTCGGCGCCGCGGGCGGAAACTTCGGACCCTATCTGCGACGAGGCTTCCCGCCCTGCCCGGTTGGCGTGCGAACCGGCAACACCGGCGTGATCGTGGCAGCCACAGGTCCTGCCGTCGCCGAGTTAACTGTTGGAATGGGATGGGTCTACAATTCCGCGACCGGCGAGATCATCGTCAACTGCGACGATCTCGACGACAGCGGAGTCGCCGGGAACACCTACGACAAGTACTAAGCCGCCGCATGCCCAAACACGAACCGGCCTTCTCGGTCTCCGGAGCGGGAACGAGAAAGCCGGTTTTTCTGTGTACCTGCGGGCAACAAAGTCTTCGCCGGCGCCGCGGGCGTTCTCTAGCCCGCGTTTCTCACCAGGAGATGGATCGAGACGAGATCGAGGGCCGTGGCGAGGAAGTGAATCCTTGAGGCCGGGCGGTGACTAGGAAGGAGGGACCGCCGGGCGGTATCGTGAACATTGATCGATCGTAAAATGGCCGTTGGCGGGGGCACGAAGTACGATCCGCGCACACCGGTGACGCGGACATTCTGAACTTCGACGCCTTGGTCAACCACGCCAAGAAGCATCAGCCCAGAGCCGCCGCGGCGTGATAGGCGGGCGAGCGGCCTAGGAGCGGAATCAATGCCACTCATCAGCACATTCGATGTTCCACGTGGAACATGATTTCGCGCTCTCGGCGCGCACCGCCACCGATCTCGTCACCCACCCACCAAGGAAAGCAACGAAGGTGCGGCGGGCATAGCCCGCCCTACCAATGGCTACCTCAATAACGTGACGGGCGCTCGGTGGAAGGCATCGGCGTGACCGATCAGGCGTGACGGGGGCGGGCGGGCTCCGCCCCGCGTAACTAATCCCCTACTTCGCCGTTGCAATCCTTCATAAAGCAACACTTTTCGCTTGCATATAGGAACCTCAAGGGTTAGAATACCGCGATAGTCGGAGTAGCGAAGGAGTGAGAAAACCGCTCGGGCCGAGGCGGTTTGCATATCGTTTCCCCCGCGGTCTTCTTCGCGTCGCGAATTCGGATGCGGCGTTGTAGGTTGCGGTTTCCTGCCGAACGACTGTACTCCCCCTCACCGAGGGACAAGCATGTGCCGCGCGCAGACGTCGCGGACGCGGCGCGGTCCGCAGGAACGCCCGCTCCCGCCGCGGAACATCGTGGAGGAGTTCCTGGCCCGCGTCCCGACAACGCCACGCGCTCCGTCAATCCTGGCGCGTCCGGATGCGCCCATTTTGAAATGGTAGGTGACCTATGAATCTCGGAACCCGGCAATGGAAAGACGGCGCGGCCCAATCGGGGAGGCGATTGACCCTGGCGGTTGTCGCATGGTCGGCCACTGCAGCGTTTCCATCTTTATCGCCGGCCTTCGTTTGCGGCGACTCCGTTTGCGGTGCGCCGTCGGAGAATCGTTGCAACTGCCCGGGCGATTGCGGGGCCCCGCCGGCGGAGATCTGCACCAATTCCATCGACGACGACTGTGACGGGATGAGCGATTGCGCCGACCCCGACTGCACTTCCGGACCGTTCGGTTTCCCGTGCAATGCCTGCGGTGACGGCACTTGCTCCGGATGCGAACGATGCAGTGGATGCGGCTCTTGCCCCCCCGATTGCGGCTCGCCGGTGACTTGGGAATCGAGCTGCACCGACGGGTCGGACAACGATTGCAGCGGCACGGGCGATTGTTCGGATCCCCAGTGTCTTTCCGCCTGTTGCGGCAACTTCGTATGTGACCCAGCCGAGAATCATTGCAACTGCCCCGGCGACTGCGGTCCGCCGCCGGCGACGGAGGGAAGTTGCACCGACGGGCGAGACAACGATTGCGACGGGCTCGTCGATTGCCCGGACTCGGATTGCTTCAACCAGTCGATCTGTTGCGGGAATGGAACCTGCAGCGCCTGGGAGGATCCCTGCAACTGCCAAGCCGACTGCGGTGCGCCGACGAGCTCCGAAACAAACTGCAACGATCTGAAGGACAACGATTGCGACGGTTTTGGCGACTGCGGAGACGCGGATTGTTTCGGCCAGGGGGCGGTCTGCTGCGGCGATGATGTGTGTTCGCCACCGTCAGAGAACCCCTGCAACTGTCCCGGCGATTGCGGTGCGCCTCCTCCTGAGAACTGTAACCTTACAGGTGACGAAGACTGCGATGGCATGAGCGCCTGCGCGGACTACCAGGATTGCCCCAGCGTCTTCGGAATTTCCTGCAACTTCGGTAACTCCTGCGGGAACGGCACGTGTACGCCCAGCGAACGGTGCAGCGGAACCTGCCCTGCCGATTGCGGCACGCTCCCCCTGACGGAAACAAACTGCACCGATGGGATCGACAACGACTGCAACGGTACCGCTGACTGTTCGGACGCGCCGTGCTTTGCGGCGTGCTGCGGCAACGGGACCTGCGACCCGGCCGAGTCGTCCTGCAATTGCACCGCAGACTGCGGGTTGCCGCTCTCCTTTGAAGCTCAATGCTCCGACGCGCGGGACAACGATTGTGACGGGCTGATCGACTGCGCCGACCCGGAGTGTCAAGTCGGTTCGGAAACGAATTGCACCGACGGACTGGATGACGATTGCGACGGCGCTATCGACTGCGCTGATACCGAGTGCCAGAGCATCGACGCGGACAACGACGGCTACACGCACGCCCTATGCGGCGGTCCGGATTGCGATGACAGCGATTCCCTCATCAACCCCGGCGCCGTGGAAAACTGCACCGACGGCATCGACAGCGACTGCGACGGCGTCGACGGCTGTGCCGATGATGATTGCGCCATCGACGCCGACGGTGACGGCGTGCCGATACCGCCCTGCGGCAACGACTGCGACGATACCGACGACACGGTAGCCCCGGGATTCCTAGAGATCTGCGACGACGGTGTCGACAATGACTGCGACACGGTCGTCGATTGTGCTGACTCCTACTGTGTCGGTGATCCGGCCTGTTGTGGAGACGGCACCTGCGACTCCATCGAAGGCCAGTTCTGCACCTGCGCGCTCGATTGCGGCAATCCAACCGCGTCCGAGGTCGGCCTTTGTTTTGACGGCCGAGACAACGACTGCGACGGAGAGGTCGATTGTAATGATTGGGACTGCTGCAGCACACAGTCCGCCTGCCAGGCACCGTTTGGTTGCGGCGATGGAAGCTGCGATTTCCAGCAGGGCGAAAACCGTTGCACGTGCCAATGCGATTGCGGACCGCCACCGGCCACGGAAACATCGTGCAGCGGCAACCAGGACGAAGATTGTGACGGACTCACCGACTGCAACGACGCGGATTGCAACGGAGCGGACAATGACGGCGACGGCTACGCCGGCATTTGCGGCGGACCGGACTGCGATGACTTCGACCCCAACCGCAATCCGGGCGAGCCGGAGAACTGCACAGACGGGATCGACAATGATTGCGATTTCGCTGATTGTGCGGATTCCGACTGTCATGGGGATCCGAACTGCCGCGCCTGCTGCTATACGCCCGGTTGCCTGACGCTGAGTTCCGCACAGGCCGGGCTCTGTTCGCTCCAAAACGGTGTTCTGGGCGCCGCCGGTACGTTTTGCCAGGGCGCCGCGGCGTGCTGCGGAAGCGACGGCTCGTGTGTCGACGGCGACACGTTCTGCTGCACGTCCGCCGGCGATACGCCTCTCGGCGTCGGCACGTCGTGCAGCACGCTCCCGGTTGCGGAAGCTGTTTGCGACGACGGCCTCGACAACGATTGCGACGCGGACATCGACTGCGACGATGGGGATTGTGCGGAGAGCACGTCCTGCGCCGCTGCGCCGCCGGACATCGTTTGGGATTCCGATTCGCTCAGCCTCGATCGGACCACTCGAGCGCTGCGTTTCCGCCTGGATCCGCCCGCGACCGCAACGGGACCGGACGATCAGTCGGCCATTAAAGTGACCATGGTCGACCTGCAACATCCGGTTCCGGCCAACCTGGCGAGCAAGCCGCCCAAGGACTTCACCACCTTCGACACGAGGTTGAACGGGGTGTGCTCCGGCGGCTCCCTCCCGGGGCACCACTGCGACGACGACGGCGACTGCGGGGGCGGCACGTGTTCCAGTTTGGCCGCGTGTACCGCCACGGGAAATACGGCCGCGTGGTCGGCGGGTGAGGACACCACGCCCGACGCCGCGGGAGGCTTCCAGGGCGGATGCGCCCGTTGGGTCGGTCGGCCCGGCACGTTCATGGAATCGCAAGGCCCGCCGGCGAGCGGACCCTTCCGTGCGGCCAGATTGCAGTGCACGCCGTTCTACTTCGATTGGGTAACGGAGACGGCGGGTGGAACCATCGCCGTGGTGGGCGCGGAGATCGCTCCCAGCTCGGAGTACAGCGTTCAGGCGTTCGGGTCCTCGTGCAAGGGTGCGGAAGATGGTTGCTCGGATGTATCCCCAGCGGTGACGATGTTCACCCGCCGTTTCGGCGACGCGGCGTCTCCGTGGGTTCCACCGAATCCTTCGGGTCAGCCCAACTCGATCGACGTGGCGCAGTTGGTTGCCAAGTTCAAGGGGGCGACCACGGCCTCGCTGGTCAAAGCGGTCACGCAGCTTCAACCCAACTTGCCGGAGTTGAACGCCGACGTGGGCGCCTTGGACATTGTGGCCGCCGTGGATGCGGTGAAGGAGTTGGCCTATGCGATCAGCGGTCCGTGCCCCTGCCCGTCGCAGGCGACCTGTAACGCACTGGCGTGTGCGACGCCGGGGACGTGCACCGGTTCGGCCCTTCCCGGGCTTGGGACCGGGGCCATGTGCGTGAAGACGTGCACCGGCGGCGCCAATGGGGGCGAGCCGTGCATCAACAACACGCATTGCGACAGCGGAACCTGCGGCGCCGGCTTCTGCCGGGACCGTTGCGGGAGGTGCAAGTAGGGCAGGTGGACTACGACGTGACGGATAAATAGAAGTAGAGCAGGGATGGGGGGCGGGCATCGTGCCCGCCCCCTCCAACGATTGGACCCCAGATTGCGGGCCGAAGGATAGCCCGCGACGGGGGCCAAGTTTTCTGCAAAAAACGGGCCCTTGCATGCGACTGCACTATCGGCGATAGTACGCCCAGGCAGGTGGGGCCGCGGGTATGGCTCCAACCTGCAAAACCGGTTCCTTACCCGCTGGACAGTCAATGGGCGTCCTATTGGAAGAGCTCCGCCGCCTGCAGGCCGTGGAGATGCAGCTCGCCGCCATCGACCGAAACCGCGAATCGAAAGCGCTGCAAGTCGAACTTCGGCAGCGTCAAATGCGCCGAATCGACGAGAAGCTCCAAGAGAACCATCGCAAGGCGCGGGAGTGCCAGGTGCGGCTCGACGCCCTGACGCTGGAGGTTGCGGTGCGAGAAGAGGGTGTCGTCAGACATCGTCAGGCGCTGAACAAAGCGAAAACGAATAAGGAGTATGCGGCAATCCTCGCGGCGCTGAACACGGAGAAGGCCGACAACTCCAAGATGGAGGGCGGAGTCTTGCAGCTCATCGAGGAGCTTCAGGTGATCAAGGTCGGGGGAGAGGCGCTCGAAACCGAGAGGGCCAAGCTGATGGAGCAAGTCGCGGCGGCAGATGAAGCTCTAAAGGCGTTTGACGCTCAATCGAAACAGGAGCGCGACGGTCTGGTCGTCGGCCGCGAGGCGTTTGCGGAGAAAATCTCGGTTGCCGCGATGGACATTTTCATGCGCGTCGCGCAACGTCACGAAGGTGAGGCGATGGCGGCCGTCACCAAACTCCGCCCCAAACGGGACGAATGGGCGTGCGGCGGCTGCAACATGAAAGTCGCCCTGGAAGTGGTCAACTCACTTCAGACTCGCGATGAAATCCTGCTTTGCAACGTCTGCGGTCGCATCATGTACCTTGACGCGCCCACCGCCAGCAAAACCGCGCGGGTGTAGCCGCCCGCGCCGCGCACCCCCAGGGCTGGCCCAAACCGTTTACTGCGGTTACAAGTAAAGCCATGTCGCGAACCGAAATATGTGATACAGACCGCGCGGAAATCGCCGATTTCATCGAACGTCATTGGGGCAGCAAGATCAGCATGAGCCATGGGAGGGCCTTCTACCCTCACCAAGAGAAGGGGTATGTGGAGCGGCGTGACGGGACGATCGTGGGACTGCTAACCTATCACCTCGACGAGGGAGGGATGGAAATCCTGACGCTCAACAGCACGTTGGAAGGGGCGGGGATCGGGTCATCGCTTATGCTGAACGTGATTGAGGAGGCGCGTAAGAACGGTTGCCAAAAGATATGGCTAACCACCACCAACGACCGCTTGCGGGTCATCGATTTCTACCAGCGTCTCGGATTTCGGATGACCGCGATCAACCTCAGCGTGGTCGATGAAGCCCGCAAAGTCAAACCGCAGATACCGGTCGTCGGCGAGCGCGGCGTTCCCATCCATGACGAAGTGGTCATGGAACTTGCCATAGAGCCTTACCTCGATTCCTAGGGTCATTTGCAAGGGTCCCGCCGACCAAGGCGGCAAGCAGACACCTATTGATCCCTCTCGGTAAAGGCCGGACCGAACACGGCCGCTAAGCATGTGATGGTCGGCAAGCGCAGGGCGGCGTATAGTCTAACTGAGGAGCATGGCTTCGTACGATGAAGGACCACGAATTGACAGCCAACCGTTCGATTCGGACGGAGCGGGATCGGCGACAGGAGCGAGCGGACGCGATCTCCAAACTGTTGGCCGAGTTCGCCGCCGGCGAGCATACCGACCTGTTGGCGCAGATGATGGTGACGATCTGTCGCCTAGCGGCGGACGGAGCCGATCGCGGCGATCTGAAGATTCTGAATACGGCACTCAGAGAATTGCGCTACGCCTTCAAGGTATTTGCGCCATATGCGGACGTTCCCAAGGTTACCATCTTCGGTTCGGCGCGCACCTCGGAACAACATCCGCAATACGCCGAAGCCCGGAAGTTCGCGGAGTTGATGCAGGCCCACGGCTGGATGGTCATCACCGGGGCGGGCGACGGCATTATGCGCGCCGGTCATCATGGGGCGACGCGGCAAAAGAGTTTCGGCGTGGCGATCAGTCTGCCTTTCGAGCAAACGACGAACAGCTTTATCGTGGATGACCCAAAGCTGGTCAATTTCAAATATTTCTTCACGCGAAAGCTGATTTTTGTGAAGGAGGCGGAGGCGATCGTGCTGTTCCCCGGTGGGTTCGGCACCCAGGATGAGGGTTTCGAGGCCCTGACGCTTGTGCAGACCGCGAAAACGACGCCCATTCCCATCGTGATGTGCGAAGAGCCGGGTGGCACCTATTGGCAGAACTGGTTGCAGTATGTGAAAACAGAACTGCTGGGCCACGGGATGATCGATTCGGCCGACTTGCAGCTTTTCCAAGTGTTTGACCGCGCTGAAGATGCGGCGGCGGCCGTGGTGAATTTTTATCGCCGGTACCATTCCATGCGATATGTTAACAATTTGCTCGTGCTACGCCTGAACTCTCCGCTTTCCACTGAAACATTGGCCCAGATGAACAGGGGGTTCGCCGATATTCTTACTGAAGGTCGTTTCGAGTTGGGCACGGGTCCGTTGGAGGGGGAAGAAGGCTCCTATCCGGACAAGGCCCGCCTGGTCTTTGCTTTCGACCGACGGAGCACCGGGCGGCTGCGGGCGTTGATTGACGCCATCAATGCCGCCCCCTGACGCCGGGCGGAGGGAACATCCCAAAAAGGAGTTGTTGATGTCAACGGAGCCGCAAGCGAAAGAGGCCGTCGAACCCTCCGACGACGTGGCCATCGTCGAGAAACTGGTCGCCGCCTACGACCGGCTGCGCTCACAGATCGCGCGGACCATCGTGGGACAGGAGGCGGTGGTGGAAGAGCTTCTGATCGCCATGTTCTGCAATGGGCATTGCATCCTGGAAGGCGTGCCGGGACTGGCGAAGACGTTGCTGGTAAGCACCCTATCGCGGCAGCTTTCGCTGAGCTTCTCGCGCATCCAGTTCACGCCGGACCTGATGCCCTCGGACATCACCGGAACGGAAGTCATTGAGGAGGACCGGGGCACGGGGGCGCGGTCGTTGCGATTCGTGAAGGGGCCGGTGTTCGCCAACGTCGTCCTTGCGGATGAGATCAATCGTACGCCGCCCAAGACGCAGGCGGCGCTGCTTGAGGCCATGCAGGAACACCAAGTGACGGCGGCCGGTTTCCCGCACAAGTTACCGAGGCCGTTTTTTGTGTTGGCCACACAGAACCCCATCGAACAGGAAGGAACCTACCCCCTTCCGGAGGCCCAGCTCGATCGCTTTATGTTCAAGGTGATCGTGGGATATCCGAGTGAGGAGGAGGAGTTTCAGATTGTACGCATGACGACGTCGCCGCAGGAAGTGGCCACCGATCGCACGCTCAACGCCCGCGAGGTGATCGAGCTTCAAGAAATCGTGCGGCGCGTACCCTGCGCGGACCATGTGATCCGCTATGCGATGCGCTTGGTGCGATCGACGCGGGTGGACCAGGGGAGCGTCCCCAAGATGATAAAGGACTATGTGGCCTGGGGTGCGGGACCAAGGGCGTCACAGAATTTGGTGCTGGCGGGCAAGGCCAGGGCGATCCTCAAGGGGCGGTATTACGTATCCACGGAGGACATCCGTACCGTCGCGGGTCCCGTTTTGCGGCACCGCATTCTGACGAATTTCAATGCCGAGGCGGACGGAGTCCACAGCGACGATATCATTCGAAATTTGATCGAGACGCTGCCCGCCGACCCGTCGGCGACGATGGACGAAGCCATGGCCCGCCGAGTGTTCGCGGCCGATCCCGCGCAGGGGTAGCGCCGCGCATTGCGGGGTGTCCCATGCAAACGGCAGCGACTGATTATCGCAAATACCTCGACCCGACGGTGCTGGCCAAGATCAGCGGGTTGGAGCTGCGCGCCCGGCTGATCGTCGAGGGGTTCTTCAGCGGCATCCATCACAGCCCGCAGCGGGGGCTATCCGTGGAGTTCGCCGACCACCGGGCTTATACCCAAGGCGACGACCTGCGGCACATCGACTGGAAAGTCTTCGGCAAGACCGACAAGTACTTCATTAAAGAGTATGAACAAGAGACGAACCTCAACCTCATGCTGGTCGTCGATTGCAGCGAGTCGATGAATTATCGTTCCAGCAGCGAGGGGATGACGAAGCACGAGTATGCCACCGCGGTCGCCGCGGCCGTCGCCTATTTGACGCTACAACAACAGGATTCAGTGGGCTTAACTCTGTTCGACGAGCACCTGACCCATTTTGTGAGGCCATCAAACAACGCTCACCATTGGAAGACGCTGGTACACGAACTGGCCGGAAAAACCGGTCCCGCTAAGACTTCAATCGGCCGCGTGCTTGCCGAACTCGCCGAGCGGCTCAACCACCGACTGCTCATCATCCTCATCAGCGACTTGTTCGACGCTCCCGCGGCGATCTTGAAAGGCTTGAAGCACCTGCGTTATCGACGGCACGAAGTGATCGTCTGGAACCTGTGGGACCCCGCCGAGCTGACCCTACCGTTTTCCGGTCCGACGATGTTCGACGGACTGGAATCGACGGGTCGATTGCTGACCGACCCCCGTTCGCTGCGGGCACGATATGTAGAGGAGGTGGAGCGGTTTCAATCGCAGTTGCGCACCGGTTGCGGGCACATGATGGTCGACTACACGGTGTTCAGCACCGCGATGGCCTTGGACGCGGCGCTGAGCGGATACCTTGCGACACGAGCGGCGCGCCTGCGGCAGCGTTCGTCGCGGGTCCTCGGCGGAGGCTAGAGATGAAACGCAGAAACGTAGAAACGCAGAAAGCAGAAACGGCGCCGTCTAAATTTCTGCGTTTTTGTGTTTCTACGTTTCCGTTTTGGGGTTAGAGACCATGCCGTCGCCGCTGCTCGCCAACATGCCCTTCGTCCATCCGACGATCGCGGGGATCGCCCTGCTGACCGGGCTGATCCCTGTCTTCATCCATCTCCTCAACCGGCGGCGGTTTCGGCGAATGCCGTGGGCGGCGATGTCGTTTCTTCTGGCGGCCAATCGCCGAAGCGCTAAGCGTGTCCGGCTGGAACAACTATTGCTGATGTCGGCCCGGATTGGAGCGCTGGTGTTGTTGGGAATAGCCGTCGCCCGGCCCTTTGTCCCTGCTACGGCGGTCCTGCCTGGAAGCTCCTCGCGAGTCCATCGCATCGTGTTGATTGACAACTCCTTGTCCATGAACGCCCACGGAGCCGAGGGACGGACACGCTTCGCGGCGGCCCAACAGTGCGCGGCGCGGCTCGTGGATTCCTTCCCACCGGCGGATGCGGTTAGTCTGGTGACGCTGGCGTCGCCGGCGGAAGCGGTAATCGCCCACGCGGCCTACGATCGCCGCTTTGTGCGCGAGAGCCTCGCGGCCATCCGATCGACGCAACGAGCGACGGATACGGTCGGGGCCTTGTCCGTGGCGCAAGACATACTTAAAGTTTCCGACGCCGCGGCAGGAAACCGCGCGATCTATCTCATCTCCGATTTTCCGATGAACGTCTGGCAATCGGACACGCCGCAGAACCCGACGGCGACCGTTCGAGCTGCGCGACAACTTGCCGACTCCGTCTCCGACTCGTCGACGGACATCAACCTGATCCGCGTCGACGCCGGGTCGGGCGAAAACATCGCCGTGACCCGCGTGACGCCGGAGTCTCCGCTGGTCGGCATCAACGTACCCGCGCGGATCGCCGTCGAAGTCTCCAACTTCGGGGACTCGACGGTGCGAAACGCGTTCCTTCAAGTCCGCCGCGACGGGCAGACCGTGCGCCGTGAACAACTTCCCCGCATAGAACCGGGGTCGTCGGTCGTTTCCAGCGTAACCACGGAGTTCGCGGCCTCCGGCACTCACGCCGTGGAGGCGAGGGTCACGGCGGCGACGCAAGACACACTGGAGGACGACGATACGCGCTATTTGTCGTTGGAGGTCCGTGAATCGGCGGCGGTGTTATTGGTCGACGGGCGTCCGGGGGTGAAGTTGCTGGACGGGCAAGCGGGGTTCCTGGCGACGGCCTTGGCCCCCAACAAGAGCACTCTGCTCCGTCGCTCGAGGGCGTCGGTGGAGGATCGATCGTCATCCATGAACTTGGTTGCACCGAAGGTGATCTCCGAATCGGAACTGGAAGGCGAGGCCCTTTCCGACTACGACGTGGTTGCGCTATGCAACGTCGGACGATTGTCGGCGAGGCATTGGAGTCAGCTTGAACGGTTCAGCTCCGCAGGCGGGGGGCTACTCGTTTTTCTCGGCGATTTGGTGAGCGCCGACCAATACAACCGCTACGGCTACGCCGACGGTGGTGGAGTGATGCCGGGCAAGATCGGTCGGCCGATCGATCTCACCAACAGCCCCAACGCCCTTGAGCGTTTGGGCGAGGAATCTACGCAAGCGGCGGGGGCTGCGGGACTTAAGTTGGATCGTCAGGTTCACCCCATCGTAGCCGAGTTCGCCGCCCACCCCAACAGTGGACTGTTCCTGGCCCGCGTGGAGCACTACGTTCCGATCGAAGCGGATGCCCATCGCGCCGAGGTGGTCCTTCGATATGGCAACGACGCACCGGCCCTTCTCGCGTCGGCATTTGGAAAAGGGCGTGTGCTCCTGTGGACAACGACGGCCAACATGGATTGGAGCAATCTTCCCGCCAAGGGAGATTACGTTGCGGTGATGCTCAACGCGGTTTCCTATCTGGTCCGAGCGCACGGCGAACACCGGAACGTGCTGATCGGTCAAAACATCGTCGAACCGCTCGAGCCGGCGGAAAGCTCGATGCCGATGCGTGTCACCACGGGTGAGGGGGCGGTCTTCGAGCCGTCCGTCATCGCTCATGACGAAGCGCTGGCCTTGTCGTATGGGCCCATCGAGCGGGCGCAGCTCATGACCCTGACGATCGGCTCGTCGTCACGGGTCGTCGCCGCAAACATCGACCCCGCGGAATCCAACCTGAAGAGCTTGGACGACCGCAGTTTGACGGCGGCGCTGGATCGACCGATTCGAATCGTAACGGATACGATGGCAACGGACGGGCAACCGATTGCCGCCCGGTCGACCGAACTGGCTTCGGTCGCCTTGTACGCGGTGATGATCTTATTATTTGTAGAAATCTGGATGGCCATGCGGTTCGGTTCCCCGCGCGGTCAGAACCATCGCCCTTGAGCGATGGTTCGAGGAATCAGCGCGCAGCGCGGGCGGCGCGACGGTTTGAGGGCAAGCGGTGACTCGGCTGATCGAATGGCTACTCGACCTTGAGAACATCCGCCTGGGACGCGACGCGCCGCTGTTGTTGAAGTGGGAAAGCGAGTTCGCGGGATGGATGCTGCTCGGCTTTGCGCTGACGGCGTTGGCATGGGTGACGCTGACCTACCGACGGGAGCGCACGTCGCCCGGTCGGCGAGTGGCGCTGGCGGTCGTACGGTGCGGCGTCATCGGATTGGTTGTGGCGATGTTGTGCCGCCCGTCGCTGGTGCTGCAAAGAAATCGCGTCGAGTCCTCGCATGTTGCGGTGCTGGTCGATACGTCCACGAGTATGGCCATGCGGGATAGCTATACGGATGAGGCTGTGGCCGCAACCATCGCCCGTGGTGCGGGGCTGGATGCCGGCGCGGACCTTCATGCCCATTCGCGTCTTGAACTTCTGCAAGCGGCCGTCGCACGCGACGAGGCCGCTGCGCTGGTACGATTGCTCGAACACAATGCCATTCAACTCTACACGTTTTCCGGCGAGCTCGAGCCGCGGAGCTACTCGGATTCGCCCGCGACGCTGACGCCGCTGGTGGAGGCGATCCGTTCCGTCAAGGCGGATGGGATGAGCACAGACTTGGCGCAGGCAATTCGCCAGGTGATAGACAAAGCGCAGGGTCGGCGACTGGCGGCGGTGATCCTGGCGAGCGACGGGCGATCGACCCAGCCCACCAGCCTCAAGGACGCTCTTGATCTGGCGGCTGGGCGGCAGATTCCGATCTTCCCGTTGCGCATCGGATCGCCGGATCCGGTGCGGGACATCGAGGTCGGACCGGTTCGCGCCCAGGATGGGGTGTTCGTAAACGACATAATGGCCATCGAGGTGCAGCTCTCTTTCCGGGGTCTTAGCGAGTCGACGCCGGTTGACATTGCCCTTGTGGACGAACGAAACGGGGCAACGGTCGCCCGCCAAACGGTCGCGATTGGCCCCACCCCTGGGTCCGCAACCGTTGAGCTGAGAACAAAACCCACCCACGGCGGCGCCACGCGATACCGTGTCGAGGCGACGGCGTTGGCTGGCGAGACCAATACGCAAAACAATGCGGAACGGGTGGACGTTGTGGTCCTCGAAGGAGGACTTCGCATACTCTATGTGGAGGGTTATCCGCGGTACGAATATCGATACCTCAAGAACGCCTTGGTCCGCGAACAAACTATGGAGATCAGCGGACTGTTGATCGAGGCCGACGAGCAGTTCATCCAGGAGGGCACCAACCCGATCCGGCGATTCCCCGACACTCCCGAGGAATTGAATCGCTATGACGTGGTGCTGTTCGGCGACGTGGACCCCCGCGGCGGCTGGCTGACGACGGCCCAGATGAACATGCTTTTGGATTTTGTGGGAAATGAAGGCGGCGGCTTCGGGTTGATCGCCGGGGAGCGAGCGAGCCCGCACCGCTATGTGGGCACTCCGTTAGAGAAGCTGATCCCGGTTTTTATCGACTCCGCATTCCTTGGTCGCTACGACGCACCGTTGGTCGCAGGATATCGACCGCGGCTGACCGCCGAAGGTCAGCGAAGTCGCGTATTTCGCTTTGCGGCCGACCGAGCGGCAAACTTGACCCTTTTCGATTCGTTGCCGGAACTCTATTGGGTGGCGAGAACGCTTGGTCCCAAACCTGGTGCGGCGGTATGGGCCGATCACCCTACCATGCGCACCGCCACGGGGGCAATGCCCGTCGTGGTTTCAGGCCGGTATGGCGCAGGAAAACTTTTCTTCCAGGCGACGGATGATACTTGGCGATGGCGGCGACACAACGGTGAACTGTTGCACGACAGCTATTGGGTGCAAGTCGCGCGGGAGTTGATGCGAGATGCCCGCGCCTCCCAGGACCGTCGCTATGTTCTGCGGACCGATCGCCGCACGTACGCATACGGTGAGCCGGTCCGCATTCAAGTTGAGTTTTTCGACGCCCAACTTTTGTCCGAACAGCATGACACGCTACCCATGACACTGACCGAATTCGGTGCCACGGGAGATCGAGAAAGAGAGCCGTTGGGGAATGGCGACGTGCCCTCCCTGGCGGCGAGGTTTGACCTGCATCGAAGCGGTCCACAGTCAAGTCTCTTTGAAGGGACATGGATTGCGCCGCATCCGGGTGGGTTTTCCGTGGAAGCGGCAGATATTGCGTCTGGGCCCGGTGAGCGTTCCGCGTCGGTGCTCATTCGGGTGGAGCGGCCCGATCTGGAGTCCCGACGCCCGGAAGCAGACCACGAGGTTTTGGAGCGTGTTGCCGCCGCAACCGGGGGGCGGGTGCTGGAACTGGATCAGTTGGAGGGTGATTTCAGCACCATACGTGATCGCAGTGTTCAAATTCCCGATGATGTTATCGAGACCTTGTGGGACTCCAAATTGGTTTTGGTGCTTTTCACGCTTATGATAACTATGGAGTGGGGCTTGCGCAAGGCGTTCGGACTGCTTTAGCGGACGAGGCACCCTGTCGGTGTGCGACCGCGGAGCCGGTCGTACCAAGGGCCTGTCCTCGTCGAAAAACTTTGGGGTTTGTGAATGAAGCAGGCGAACATCACCGTAACTTACCTCATCGCGTTGCGGAAGACGATCCGGCGACGGCTCGTCGGCTACGGGCTGTTCGCGGTCCTCGCCGGCGGTATCACCTCGTTTCTCACGGTGGTGACGCTCGACTGGCTGTTCTGGCTTCCGTCCACGCTGAGGTTTTTCGGCAGCATTTTGTTTGTCGCCGGTTTCATCGGTGCGCTGCTTCATTGGGTGGTGCGACCGCTGCGCGCGAAACTGGGGATCGACGCGCTCGCCGCCGAACTGGAGCGGCGCTTCGAGACCCTTCAAGACCAACTCTCCAGTACGATCAATTTCCTTGAACGGCGCGACGCAGGATCGGCGACGATGATGCGACAGGTCATCGCCGATACCGAACGGGTCATCCGAAGCCTTCCTCTTGGAGCGGCCCTTTCCATTCGCCCGCTGGTGAGTCGAGGGGTCGTTTTCGGCGGAGGCATTGCGGCGTTGGCCGTCGTGTTGCTCGCCGCGCCGCAATGGGCTCGAACAGGCATCGTTCGTTACGTACATCCCTGGGGCGATATCGAGTGGCCGCGAAACGTCGCCATCGTCCCCCTCACCGGCGGACAAACCGTCGCCCTCGGTGAATCGGCGACGTTGCGCATGGAAATCCAACGTGGACTGCACGATGCCTTGCGCGGTGTCGTTCACCTGCGCGAGACCGACGGGCGCACACAGGTGCTCGCCCTGCAACGGGACCCGGACGGCACCTTCTATACGACCGTGGACGCGATTACGGAGAACCTTGAGTATTGGTTCGAAGCCGGCGACGACAGCACGAGGCGCCAACCTTCGAGAATCCGCGTCGTCCGGCGGCCCGAAATCGTGGAGGCCCTCGCGACCATTGAGCCCCCGCCTTATTCCAAGTCCGTTGCTTCTCGTGTGGTTGATCTGACGGATGGTTCGGTGGCGGCGCCCACGGGCGGGTTTATCACCATCGCGCTTCGCACCAGCAAACCGATTCCGCCTGATCCGACAGAGAAAATCGTGGGATTGCGGACGGACAACGACGTGCTGATACCGCTCGCCGTCAATCCCGGAGATTCTCGGCAGTTAAGTTGCCGTTTTGAGGTCACGCAGGACATGACCCTCCGCAGCGAGCTTCGCGATGAGGAGGGATTCGCCAATCGCGGCGCGACCACCTACACAATCCGCGCGACGCCCGACGGCACACCCACGGTTACGGTGCTCGAACCGACGGCAATGACGGAATTGACCCCGACCGGGTCGGTGCGAGTGGCCGCACGCGTTGAAGATGATTTTGGCGTTGTCGCCATAGAGTTGCACATCGAAGGCCCAAGTGAAGGGAAAACATCCACTGTGCCGCTTTCGGACTCCTTACGGACTATTCGCGAGGATGACGGCGTGGAGGTTCTGGCGTCCTATCTTTGGTCCGTGGGGTCGCTCGCCCTTAGCGCGGGCGATCTGCTCACCTACCGGCTCGCCGCGGAAGATAACCATTTCGGTCCGGACGGCCGTGGGCAAGTTGGTCGCTCGGCGCCGCTGCGGATCAAGATTGTCGGCGAAGGTGAATTCGAAGTCCGGGTCCGCGAGGACCTCGCCGCCATCGAAGCTCGCCTTCGTCAGGTGGCGATCGAGGAGGCGGCGCTCCGCGACCGGACGATGGGCCTCCTCCGCGAGGAAAGCGATCCGACCGGGCTGGACGCCAATGAGCGGGAAATGGCGGCCAGTCTGTCCGGGAGTCAGGCCAGATTGGCCTATCAGCTCCGTGAACTAAGCGGGCGCTTGGATGAGCTGAGGGGGCGGATAGAGCGCAACCACGCGGGCGACGCGGAGTCGGCGTCGCGCCTTTCCGCTTCGAGCGACGCGCTTCGTCGCATCGCTGTCGGACCGATGGGCGTGGTCGTGGCGCGGCTCGGTCGTGTTCATGAGCAAGCGGATGGGGCGTCGCAGCAGGTCGATCTAAAGTCCGCCGCGCAGGCGGAGGAAGAGGCGTACGATCAACTCAACGCCCTACTTCGTGTCATGGCTCAGTGGAGTTCGTTTGAAAGCCTTGTCTCCCGGACCCGCGACCTTCTGGATCGCCAGAATGCCGTCCGCAATGAAACTGCGGACGTGGGTAGATCGTTGCTGGGTAAGCCCGTTGAATCGCTGGCGCCGGCGGAAACGGCGGCGCTCAAACGAAACGAGCGGCAGCAGGAACGGCTCGCAGGCGATGTCGAGCAACATCTGGCGCGAATGGAACAGCTTGCCTCGGGAACGCGAGAAAAAGATCCCTCCGGGACCGAGGCGATTGAGAGCGCGCTACGCGCCGCGCGGGCGCAAGACATGACCAAACGGCTGCGCGCCGCCGTTGAAGCGATCCAGTCCAACCGTACGGCCGCTGCCGCCCTTGACCAGAAGGCGGCGGCGGAAGCCATGCGGAAAATGCTTGCGGCGTTGCGTGAGCGCGACGATCGCGAACTCGCCCAACTTCGCAAGCAACTCGAGCGCGCCGAGGAGCAGGTCGCGGCGTTGATCGAGGAGCAGAATGCGCTGAAGTCCGCGACGGCCGAGGCGGGTCAGATGGGCGGCGATCAGGCGACATTTGAGTCGCTGGAGGGTGATCAGCGGATGTTGGCGGGCAACACGAGGTTGCTCGGAGAAGAGCTGACGGAAGTACCTCGGGCGGCCGATGCAGGGCGTTCCGTGCGTAAGTCTGCGGACCCAATGGGCAAGGCCGAAGGAGAGCTTCGCGAGCGGCGCGCCGCTCCCGCGACCTACGCCCAAGACGAGGCCCTAAAGCTACTCGCCGGCGCACTGGCGGATCTTGAGGCGCTCGCCCGGCAGAGTGCGGAAGAGGCGCTGCGCCGCACGCTCGCCCACATCCACGACGACCTGGAAGCCATGTTGGCGGCGCAGCGCGCCGTCAACGGCGGAATCGCCAGGCTGCGCACTGCCGTTGGAGAACTCGGGCGCGTGGGTCGGGCGGAATCGCGTGAAGCTTCCAAGCTGTCCCGCGAGCAAACTGAGGTGGGCGAAATGGTCGCGGCAGTTCTCCCGGAACTGGAGAAGGTGGTTGTCTACGACTGGGCGTTGAAACGAGTGACGCGGTGGATGGACGAGAGCCGCAATCGGCTGGACGCGCGGCAGATCGACGAGACATTGACGACCACCGCGGAACGCATCGCCCGAGAGCTTGAAAAGCTGATCGCAGCCGTCGTGGAAACCCAGTCGCTGCCCATGTCCACGGAATTCGCGGAAGCGGAAATGGACGGCGGCGGCGAGGGAGATGGCGCCTCTGCCGTGGCGGTCCCGACCGTCGCGGAGCTTCTGCTGTTAAAAGCCATGCAGGTCGATATCAATGAACGGACACGTGTTTTGGGTCTACAGTTTGAGGGGGACGCCGCGACGGAAACGCAATTGCGGCAACTGACCGTGATCGGGGAGGACCAGGCCGAGGTGCGACGATTGGCGGAGTTAGTCGCCGGTCGCGCCCGGCAGCCGGAGGGGAAATGATGCGCGGGATTGGAAAGGTCATCCCGTGAGGACTCTGCACGGTTTCGTACTTGTTGCGGTCGGCGTGATGGCCGTGTTGTTCAGCATTCCGGCCGCGTTCGCTCAGGAGGATACGTCGCCCAATAAGCCGCCCCAAAGAGTCGACGATCTTGGCGAGCGGCTCATCCGCAAAGCTGTTACGGACGGCGAGGAGGACATCATGGCGACGATCGTTCGCCTGATGACGGAGGCTACTCGCAAGATGGAAATCGAGTTCGACCCGGGAGACGAAACCCAGGCTTTACAGGGCCGAATCCAAGTGAAGCTGGAGGAAGCGATCCGGGCCGCCGCTTCGAAGCAACGGGCGCGGAAACAGGCGCCGGCACCGACGGATCCTGACAAACGCCGCATGCCCACGACGGGCAAGCGCGAACAGCCTCCCGCAGGGAAGGCAAAAGGCGGGTCGTCGCCGGGGTCCGCGTCGAATACGGCGGACGCGCCGGCGGCTGACGGGCGAAGCGAGGCCCAGCGCGCTGCGCTGCGCGAGACGCGGCGCAATTGGGGGCACCTCCCCCGCCGTGAACGTGAGGAGGTCATCCAAGGAGTCGGCGAGGGCTTCTTGGAGCGCTACCGAGTTTGGATCGAACGCTACTATCGTGCGTTGCAAGAATCAGACGAATAGGCCATTTATGGATCGGCGACGAAAGAAACACGAACGCTTGCTTCGGCCGGCGGTATTGGGCCTGACTCTCTTGCTTGCAGTACAGGCGGTCGTCGCGGACGCACCGCCGCCGGCTTCGGCCGTCGATACAGAGTTTACGCCGGAGTTGCGATCGTCGATCGAAAGGGGCATGGCCTGGCTCGCCCAGCATCAGGCCCCGGACGGCTCGTACGGCAGCCTTTCCCACTACGGGCCGCACGTGGGTATCACGGGCCTTGCCGGGATGGCGTTCATGTCCGACGGGAATATGCCCGGGCGGGGTCGCCACGGCGAGGTCGTGGACCGCTGCCTAAACTTTTTGTTGACTCAAAGCTCGGAAAGCGGGCTCCTGGCGGCGGAAACGTCGCATGGGCCGATGTACGGGCACGGTTTCGCGACGTTGTTTCTGGCCGAGGTGTATGGCATGACCAACCGGCCGGATGTGCGCGAAGCGTTGCGCCGGGCCGTACGCCTGATCATCAACACCCAAAACAGCGAAGGCGGCTGGCGCTATCAGCCGGTGCGCAACGACGCCGATCTGTCGGTGACGGTCTGCCAGGTTATGGCACTTCGCGCGGCACGCAACGCCGGGCTGTACGTGGATAAAACCGTAATCGACAACGCCACCGAATACGTGAAGGCCAGCCAGAACCCCGACGGCGGTTTTCGCTACATGTTGCATTCGGGCGGATCCGCCTTCGCCCGATCGGCGGCGGGCGTCGCCGCGTTGCAATACGCGGGGGTGTACGGTTCGGACGAAATCAATCGAGGCCTGGAATACCTCATCCGCTTCACCCCGCCCCAGGAACAGACCGTAGGCCACTACTTCTATGGTCACTATTATTCGGCGCAGGCGATGTTCCTGGCGGGCGATCGGTATTGGCATCGCTGGTGGCCCGCGGTGCGGGCGGAGCTCTTGGAAAAACAAGAACCGGAAGGGCTGTGGCGCGGTCAAGCGGGTGATGAATATGGCACGGCGATGGCCTTGATCGTCCTGCAAATGCCCAATCGACTACTGCCGATCTTCCAGAAATGACGCCGGAAATGACCATGAAATGCCAACCCTACACGCCGCCGCGAAAAACCCGGAATCGATGGCACGAGCATGCTGCCATTCGGGCCGTCGCCTTGGCCCTCATGACCCTCAGTGCGGCAGACGCGACCGAGCGGGAAGTGGCGGTCGATGTTCGAACCGTGGAACCACGTGTCGTTTCGGGACGGCTCCTCTCGTTTTCGCTCCACGACGGAGCGACCGTGCAAACGGGCGCGGAAAAACAGATAGTAAAAATCCCCTGTGCGGACATCATTCGCATGGCCACGCGCGCCACTATGTCGCAAAACACGGCGGCCGATGAAGCGGGACTTCGAGACCGGACGACGCAGGGTGGTGATCAATGGGCGATTACCTTCACCTGGGGCGATGTATTGTGGGGCCGCGTGATCGGCGCTCGCGGAGAATCGCTCGTATTGGAGACCGCCGATCTGGGTGAGATCCCCGTTCCCATCGACGCGATGGGGCGAATCACGTCGGCGCGGGCCGCTTCGGGCGTCCATCGCGAGTCTTTGCATTGGCTGAACAGGGGACGCAACATGGGCGACGATCGCGTGCTGCTCACCAACGGGGACGTGCTTCGCGGGTTCATCAGCGCCATGGATTCGGATGGAATCGCCATTGACACGGGAACGGGTCCGACCACGGCGCCTTTCCGCTTCGTGGTGGCGGCCAGACTGGCCCATGCCCTCCCGCCGGCGACGCCGAGGCCCTACCTGCTTCTCACCCTGCGCGACAGCGGAAAACTGACGGCTACGGCATTGGATTGGTCGGAGGCCGGTGTGGAGGCGCGCCTTCGAGGCGGGGCGACCGTCCAGGTTGATGCGGATCGCATTGTTGCGGTGGACGTAATCGGCGGTCGCTGGGAGTGGTTGTCCGACCATCGTCCGGTAAGCTTCGAGCAGGCGCCCATGTTGGGGCCGGGCTGGGAATACGTTACCTGCGGAAGCGTGTCGGGCGGGCCGATCCAAGTGGCCGGGGTGGCGTACGAACGGGGGATCGGCGTGCATAGTCGCTCCAATCTCGTCTTTGAGTTGAACGGCGAGTACCGAGAGTTCGTCACCTTGTTCGGGGTGGACGACGACAGTGGACCGTTGGCCGACGTGACCGTCCTGATTCTCGTCGACGGGCAGCGGCGCTTCGAGAAGGCCCACGTGCGCCGCGGGGGCCTCTTTGGACCCGTACGCCTGGACGTCGCACGCGCCGGACGCATCGAACTCATTGTCGACTACGGCGACAACGGCGACATGCAAGACCGGTTCGATTGGGTCGAGCCGGGTCTCATCCGTTAAGCGGGAGGCGCGGTTTCGTAAACCAAAGACCGCCCGGGACGCCGGACCGGCCACGCGGTCAGCGCCCTGCGTTCCCGGATCAGGGTTCGTTGAGTGTCTTATCGATGAGCTCGAATTCCGCTGGGAGCTTGTATGTAAAGTGATCCTCGCTGAATTCGGGACTCGTATTGAGTTCGGACAGGGTCAAGGTTAGCGTGGCTTTGCCGGTTTCATCGTGCGCGATTAACTTTAATCGTACACCTGTCTGCTTGTCAAAATAGTTGACCGTGCCGCCTATGCCCGTAGTAGGAATTGCTTCGATGACGTAGGCAGCTCGGCCATCGACCATCTCTTCAGGGAGGAGTTTGACGCTGTTGCCCGAAGTCAGATCTCGGAAAAGGTCCTCACCTCCGATTTGTAGAACGCGATCGGATTGGTAGCGCGACTTGGTTGTTTGCTTGAACTTTTTGGGTTGCTGCAACTGCGAATAGAGGAACTCCCCGTCGTAGAGGAAGAGCAGGATCTCACCGGTACGGATGGCGCCGGCCTCGCCTTTCTCGAAACGAAGGATGTTGGTCAAGCTAAATCGGATCAACCCCTTCTCACCGCGCTTGGACCATTCATAGGTTCCTCCGCCTTGGGTTGTGCCCGGATTTCCGGCAGCCTCGGGTAACACGGTGGCGACGGCCGCGGAAAATGCCTGCAACTCATCCCACCGGGCCGTCAACTCCGCGATAACCGATTGGGTCTTCTCGTCGAGTAACGGAGGACGCGGAGCCGGTGGAGCGCTGTCCGTACCAATGGTGATGGGCACGGAAGGCTTGCGGCAAACCGTGTAAAGAGCGAGTCCGAACAAGACGACCATTCCAATCAGTGCGACAGAATATCGATTGCGCATTGCATTCATCCATTTCCAATCGGCGAGCGGGACCTCAAACGGAAGCTCGGTAGCCGATTCCGAATTCCATGCCGCTACCGTACCACAATGGAGCCTGCCTGTCATCTGGTCCGCGATGGGAAAGCTCCCGCCCCCTTCCCTTTGGCGTCACTTCAAACCATAATGGGGACTGCGGAATGTTTTCTCGGCGGTTCGACGGAAGGCAATGTCTATGGGTCAGGCAGGGCGACACGAAACGGCGGCGGCCATCGAACGGGAGCGAATCAGCGCGATCATCCGGGCCGACGACCAGGTCGTAGCCGGGGAGGCGATGCGGGCCGCCGTCGACGGCGGATTCCGGATGATCGAGTTCACCCTAACTACACCGGGTGCGTTCGAGCTGATCACGGAGTTTTCGCGGCGAAAGGATTTGCTGGTTGGTGCCGGGACGGTCCTCACCGTCGAACAGGCGCGCACCGCGGTCGCGGCGGGAGCGAAGTTCTTGGTTTCGCCGATCTGCGACCCGATCATCGTCGCCCTGGCTGCCTCGCTGGACGTGGCCTGCATTCCCGGGGCGTACACGCCGACGGAAATGGAAACGGCGAGCCGGTTGGGCGCGGATTTCGTCAAAGTCTTCCCAGCCGCGGCGGGCGGAGTGGGTTTCATTGAGGCCGTCCTCGCTCCGCTTCCGCATTTGCGGCTTTTTCCCACCGCGGGCGTCACGCCCGAAAACTTCGTCGATTTTTTGACCGCCGGATGCGCCGGCGTAGGGTTTCCGAAACCGCTTTTTGGGGCAACCGATCTCGCTCGAAGAGACTTTGCCGCGATCCGGATTCGGGCGTCGGAAATCACCCGTCGGTTGGCCCAGTGGGGAGCGGGACGATAAGTTTTCGGTCCCTCAGGGCTGCCGCCGTCTATTCGTGAAGCGGCCATCACCGCTCACACGCCGATTCGGTGGGGGCAGGTCAAGTCTCCATGTGATCTTTCCGAATCTTGGATGACGGACAGTAGCTGCGTTCGTCCTATATCCGCGCGTGTTCGGGAAACAACGGGCGATGTGAACGCGGCTGATTGTGGTTCCAAGGGCATTGATCCGGTGAACACACGAGCTAAACACCTAAGTCTGGTGATTCTCGCACAGGCCGGGTGCCTGCTCGTTGGGCTTTGGATGCAGCATCGCACGGTCGTCTCGACGACGCTAAACGCCGCGATTGAGCAGGTCAGGACTGAACTCAATGAGGAAGCCGAGAGAGTTCTTGTGCATATCAGTGGGAATACCCGGGAGAATGCGGACCCTATGCTCGCCGCCACCACGGCACAGTTTGCGGCAGGCGTATGCATCGTCGATGGAGATTGGATCGTGCTCGCCAGTCGTCCTGCCGCGGGGGCGGCCGCAGGGAATGAACCGGCCGTGGGAACCCAATTGATTTGGAGTGCCGCCGCGGAGTCGCCTACAAATCCGGCGAGTAAACTTCGCGGATGGTTCGAAGGCCCCGATGGCCCCCAAGTCGCGGTTGCGCACCCCTTGAAGAACCTCAATGGATACCTCGTGCTTCATTCCTCGCGGGCAACAATTGAGGCAAGAACTGCGGCCATGCTTTCGTCCCTCCCCGGCGTGAGCGGGCTAACCTGGCTGTGGACGAGCGTGTTGCTCAGCATCGCAACCTACATGGTGCTGGCCCGATTCCATGACGACGCGGAGAAGGAGAGGGCACGATCGACGGCGGATGCCATGCAACAGCGGCAGAAGTTGCTCCGCACCCGAGACGCGGTGATCTTCGGGTTGGCCAAGCTGGCCGACTCGCGCGATCCGGAGACCGGCGATCACCTCGAACGCATTTCCGTCTACTCCACCATGCTTGCGTCCGCCCTGCGAAGCCACCCCCGATATGCTCGACAGGTGACTCCCGCCTTCGTGCGGCTGATCACCATTAGCTCGGCGTTGCACGACATCGGAAAAGTCGGCATTGAGGATCGAATCCTCCTCAAACCCGGGCCTCTTTCCGACGACGAGCGGGCGCGCATTCAGGAGCATGCCGTGATGGGCGGCGAATGCCTTCGCGAGATCGAGCAACGATTGGGAAGCTCAAACTTCCTGCAAATGGCGCGAGAAATCGCCTTCGCCCATCACGAGCGATGGGACGGCGCAGGGTATCCGCGGGGGCTAAAGGGGGAAGCGATTCCTTTGGCGGCGCGAATCGTGTCGATCGTAGACGTTTATGACGCACTCTCCTCGCGTCGCGTGTACAAGAGCACACGCAAACATGAGGATTGCGTGGCAATTATCCGCAGGTCAGCGGGCACGCAGTTCGATCCTGAACTGGTTGCTGTTTGGTTGAGTCTGGAGAGTAAGTTCCGTGACATTGCCCAGCGCTATGCGAATGTTGCCCCGGCCAAGCCACAGGCCGCGTCCGCACCCATGGAGGCGGCCCTGGAAGCGGAATACGCAGCGGAGAAGGAGTGTCTCGTGGCGTCGGCGGTGACGGGCGGCGAATAGCGTCGAACCGTGTGCGGGTCCTACGCAAGGGATCGCCGATATCTTCCTTCCTGTGACGTATGAAACGGCCTAACGAGGAGTTGAGTCCATGAGCACAAAGCTGAACAAGGATCGCAGCATATTCGAGGTCATGCTCATCGTGGTCTCGTTGGGCATGACCTACCTGCTCTCTCAGATGGGCGGTTACAAGTTCGTCGCCTTGAACCTTTACTTCCTACCCATTGTGCTGAGCGGGTATTACCTCGGGCGCACCAGCGCCGGGATTTTGGCCCTGTTTTGCGCGCTCTCCGTGACGGTGGCGACGACTTTGGACCCCACGGGTTTCGCTGCCTACGCCAACCCCGTGGTGGTGGGTCTGGCCTTGACCGTGTGGGCGGCCGTCCTCGGCTTAACGGCGATCCTCGTGGGAACGCTTTGCGATGAGCGTGGGGCCAAAGTGGACGAGTTGCACGATGCCTACGTCGGCGTCGTGGAGGTGCTCTCGAAATACATACAAAGCGGACATCCCAAGATCAAGGCCCGGTCGGTCCGCATCGCCGAAATGTGCCAGTTGACGGCGGAGGAAATGAAGCTTTCCCGCAAGCAAATCGATGACATTCGGGTCGGCGCTCTGCTCCATGATTTGGGAAACGTGGAGATTACCACCAAGCTAATCAGCAAAGCCGTAGACACCCTCGAGGCCGATCCCGCGCGGTCGGACAAACACACCTTCATGGGGATGGACTTGGTTCATTCCCTTGGGCGAGTGTTGCACGGTGCCGTCCCGCTGCTCATGAATCAGGACGATCCCGCAGGGGAAGGTTTGGCCATGGAAGACGAGGTGGATTGTGGAGAAGTCCCTCTGGGTGCGAGGATCATTCGCGCCGTACGGGCATTCGACGCTTTGACGGTCGGGGAATCAGGTGAAGCGAAATGCTCGACGGCGCGAGCCCTCCTGGAGCTTCGCAAGGCCCCTTCCGACGAGTATGACGAAGAGGTCCTTAACGCTATCGAGCGCATGGCACGACGCAACACGACCGCGTCATCCCCACACGAGCCTGCCTTTGGGTAGCCCCGGTGGGTAGGAGACAACGACGAAAAAACGGCGGCGACCATCGGACGCGTGCGACCCATAAAGTGTCAACCGGGCGCGGACGGGCGGGCATTATTGGAAACGATTGTCCCCCTTTGGTTTCGCCGTTGCCCGATAACCCGGAAAAGGAAACGAAAACTTGCTTTCCTGACGCACCGATACATAGAACAAGGAAGTGTCGCGCCGTTCCGCGAGGGGGGGAATCAAGGGTCGCCATGAGCAATTTACTGCATGTTTGCATCTACAACGCGGATCCGGAATCGTCTCAGGCGCTTCAGGCCCAGGTCTCGGCCCTCAATTTCGTACGCATTGTCGCGGAAGTAGAAAACCCGGAAGCGCTCGCCAAAACTTTGCAGCATGCCACGGTGAATCTCGTTTTCTTCCACCTTGACCCCAACACGGAAGAGATCGTCGAGGTGATCGACCACGTCTCCACGAAATACCCTGAACTGGCCCTGATCGCCATCAGCCACCAGACCAACCCGGAGGCGATCCTGGCGCCCATGCGGGCGGGTTGCGACCAGTTCGTCTGTGAACCCATCGATCACAACGATCTGGCCAACGCCGTGGCGCGGGTGGCGAGTCGTCGGTTGCTCTCCAACACCAGGAGCCGATGCATTTGCGTGGTCGGTTCGAGCGGCGGGGCCGGTACGACATCAATCGCCGGCAACCTGGCGTTGGAGATCGGCAATCTCACCGACCGGGACTGCGCCTTGGTCGACCTCGACCTCCAGTTCGGCGACGTGGCCCTCAATTTCGACTGCGAGCCGCGATACAGCATTCACGACCTCGCCGAGGCGGGCAACGAATTGGACCGCTCCATTCTGGCAACGTCGATAACCACTCTGCCCTGCAAGGTCGCACTGTTGTCGCGACCTGAGCGGATCGAACAGCACGAGGCCATTACTCCCGAAGTGATCCATCGCGTCCTCGAGTTGCTGACCGTGGTGTACGAAAACGTCGTCGTCGATTTGCCCGGTCATATCGACGCACAGACGATGGCGGCCCTGGGTCGGGCCGATTTGATTCTCATCGTATGCCAGCTTACCGTCCCGAGCCTGCGAAATGCCAAGCGCTTCTACGATATGCTCACGCGAATGGGTGTTCCGGCGGAGCGGGTCGAGATCGTCGTCAACCGCAGCGACAGCCGTTCCGGACGGATCTCCGAGGCGGATGTGGTGGAGACGGTCAAGAAACCGGTCTTTGCGATGATCCCCAACGACTATCAGTTCGTGGCCCGGTCCATCGACATCGGCCGTCCGATTGCGGCCTTGGACCGCAACAGCCCCGTGCGCGCCGCCATCCGCAGTATGGCCCGCAAGATCGTCGTCGAACACGTGGCAAAGCCCCTCCCCAAGGAAGAGCGCAAGGGCCTCTTCAGTCGACTGCTGTCCAAATAGGCTCGATCGAGAGCTATGCGCAATGAACACTCGCCCCAACGCTCAAAGGCGTTGGTGCTGCCGCTCCCTCACCATGAGAGACCAAGGGTAACGGTCCATTCGGCGCAGCTTCCGCGCTCGGTTGTCGCCCCAACGATGCGTAACGGCCGGGGGATCGGATCGACCCCCCAACCGCCACGCTTCGTTCATATTGCCTTAGACGCGCGGTCGGCGTTGATTCCTAGCCGCCGGTCGGCGGAATCGGCGTCGGGGTGTTCACTCCGCCGCGCAGGGGCACCAACGTTTCCATGGCCCCGGAAGGGAATCCGCCTTGCTGCACCGGCGCGAAGGTATCCCCGGTCGCCGCCGTGTGACAATCGCGGCATCCCAACCCTTGCAGGAGAATAAACGTCGCCCCGCTGTGGGACTGATCGACGGCGTCATCGGTTGCCGGGTCGACATAGGTCAAATCGGCGTTCTCCCCGATCAGGAACTCGTAGCTTGTGATTCCGGGGAGGAACAAGTTGAGCTCCGTCACCGGGAACTGGGCGGTATCGCCGAAGTCGGGGAGCGTATCTCGTCCGCCGCCGGGGAGCTTCACGGCCTGGATATCCGCGGCGCCGCCGCCCAGCGACAGCGTCATCGGGAAGCTCACGTAGTGGTCGCGCACGGTCACCATTCCGACGTGTACGGCAAAAGCGATGTTGTAGGTGTTGCCGTCGGCGAGGGCGGTGTCATCGGTGTGGCCGGTGTCGAGCGCCCGCTGGGTGTTGGAGCGCCATCGTCCGAATAGCGGATCGTCCGTGGACGGTGTGAACGTCGTTCCGTACGCGGTAATGTCGCCGCGGCTGCCGGTCGGCTGCCGCAGGCGGCGCAACGGGATCGTGTCATCCTCCTCGGGGACGTAACCCATTGCGACGGCCTCGGCGAAGTCAACCCCCACGGGAACGTCCCCAGCCCCGTTTTCCGGGGCGTCGTCCCGGCGAAAGGAACGCATCGGGCTATAAAAAGTGTCTGCGAAATCGAAGGCGTAAAGCCCGCCGGTCGTGGCGGGATCGAAGGCAAACTTCGGATTGCCCGTGGTGGCGTCGATGTCATTGGTCTGCCACGGGCTGTCACCTTCGTCGGCCAGTCGACCCCCTTCCTCGCCGCCCTCTGGGATCTGGGTGACGTGCTGGTCGTCGCTCGCTCCGATAGGGTTGGCCCGCGCCAGACGATGATGCCACAGATCCAACGAACCCGGCGTGTCGTCATTGAGGAACTTGGTGACCTCGCCGTCCACATTCTGCCACAGCGGCATCGCTCGGCTGCTGTCGTGGCAGGTCAACATGCAGCCCACCTGAGCGAAGCCCGGCACCGCATTGGGACCGGTCGGGTCGTTCAGCATAAACGTCACCCGCGACTCGTAGATCGTGGAGTTGATGTTGGTGGGACCGCGAATCGGGTCGTTGTCGATCGTGGATTGGGCGTCGCGCCGTGGGCCGCCCTCCTTCCGCCAGGCCCCGTCGAAGTAGCGGACATAGTCGTGCGTATCGCCGCGATCACCCTCCCAACTGATCTGGAAGAACATCGTGTCGTTGTTGTAGGCGGCTTGAACCTGAACCGGCAGGATCATGGCCTTGTTTGCTTCCAGGCCCTCAAGCGTCGGAACGACTTGCGGTTCGTTGTCGTCGTCCGGCGGCGGAGCGAGGGGGCAGCCCGCGCCTGCCATGAATGCGAGCATCACGACGCCCATACCGGCTACGTAACAGAATCTCCATCCAAAACCATGTGGTTTCATACCGTTGACTCCCAAAAATGAACCCTGAATCAGCCCACGCAACCGCGCCCGGAGCGCCGAGCCTCTGACCGCCTCGCAGGCACGTCCGATCGAATTGCCTGCGCCGCGACAATGGGTTTGGCCACGCCGCAACGCAAGCGGCCTGCCGCCGCCGATGCAACATTCCTGCAAGTCTTGTGCCAAAGGCGACTTATTAACTGCCCAAAGGCGGGGTCCACGGGCGAAAAATGCGGCAATGTAGTAAGGATGGGTTGCGAGTGAATCGCATTCTCAGTAGGATGCCACAGGGATTTGTCGACCGTTTCCAGGCCTTGGGAGAACCAACCGAGAAAACGGAGGTCGGCGATGTCATCGACGCACAACCTGCATCGCGGGATGGTGTTTCGCCACGATGGACAGCTTTTTACGCTTCTGGACTTCTCCGTGTCGCAGTCCGGCAAACAGCGACCCACGGTGCACCTGAAGGTGCGCTCGCTCAAAAGCGGCAACACCGGCGAGCGGTCGCTCGACGAACTCGGCAAGATCGACGAAGTACCCGCCGATATTCGCGCCATGCAGTACCTCTACGCCGCCGGCAAGGACCGCGTGTTCATGGACACGGAATCATTCGAGCAGTACACGCTACCCGCGGACGCCGTGGGTCGCGACGCCGACTTTTTGGCCGAAGGGGAGAACTACCGCGTCCTTGCCATCGAAGGTCAGCCGTTCGCGGTGCAACTCCCGCCGGTGGTCGTGGTGACCGTCGTCGAGACGGCGCCCAGTGCGCACGGAGGCGGCGGTAGCAGCGTCTACAAAGAGGCCAAACTCGCCGGCGGGGCCGCCATCCACGTGCCTTTGTTCATCAAGAACGGCGACCGAATTCGAGTGAAAACCGACACCCGCGATTACCAGGGCAAAGAACACTAAGGCGGCAGCCGCGAATCGGGATACACTGATGGTTGAGGAACCTTTCGACGTCGCCATCATCGGCGCCGGACCCGCGGGGGCGACGGCCGCGATCCTGCTCGGGCGCAAAGGATACCAGGTCGCATTGGTGGATCGGGCCACTTTCCCTCGCCCGGTCACCTGCGCCGGCTGGCTCAGCGCCATGGTCGGGCCTCTGCTGGCCGAGCTTGCCCTACCGGTCAAGACGCTCCTGAAGTCCCCTTTCCGCGATGTGACTCTTTTCAGCGCCGACCTCACCAAGTCCGCCAAACCGCAGTTTGAATCATCCGCCGGGTACCTTGTCGATCGCGCCGGATTCGACAATGCCCTGGTCAAGGCGGCCGTGCAACACGGGGCGACGCTGTTCCAGTCCAGTGCGGTGACCGACGTCCGTCTCAAGGAGCGCTCGGTCGAAGTGGCGCTCGCCAGCGCAAAACGGATTTCCAGTCGATTGCTTTTGCTGGCCTCGGGGCGCGAGTCGGAGTTACTCGATCGCATCGGCTTCCCTCGGCAATCCGGCGGCAACCCCCTTTGGTCGGCACAGGTCGAGGCCGTCGGGGTTCATTCCGTCGCCGCCGGACGCAAGGGTCCGGCGTCTGACGCAGCGACCGCGACCTCCACCGAGCCTCACGTCGGGGTGGTGTTGGGACTGGACGGCGGCGGTAGCTTCGGGTTGTGTTGTACTTCCAAGGATCGCGTATTGGTCAACGTCAACTGGGCCGGGGCCCGTGAACGTGCCATCCCCACGCTCGTCGAATTGTGCAAGGCCGCCTTTCGGCAACGAGCTGTTCCCGTTGATCTTTCCAAGCAGGCGGAATCGGCGGAACCGGTTCGCAGCCCCGCCTCGGCGGCCTTGGATATGGACTCCCATGTGGCGAAGAACACGCTGTTGATCGGCGATGCCGGCGGGTTTGTCTCCGCCGCCAGTAATGAGGGAATCTATCCGGCCATGTGGTCCGCGAAGCTCGCCACCCAGGCGATCGACGCCGCCTTGCAGAGCGACCTTACCCAGGACGAGCTGATGACCTTCGACTCCCTGTGGCGAACGCAGATGGCCGATCACCTCCGCTCGCCGCATACCGACATCCGCTTCCTCCTCCCCCTCATATTCCAGAATCAGCCCATGGCCGATCGAATGGGCGCCGCTTTCTTCTTCGGCGAAAACCTGTAGGACTCCTCTTCTCTTTCAGGTGGTGGGCTTTGCACAATAAGCCCTAGCTTGCGGCCAATTGTTGGGCAGGCGTCGATTCTGTCCCACAAGTCGCATTGATCCCAAGCTCAAACGACTCTTGGATCAAGCAGCATAGATTGTGACAGTTAATCTTGCAAAGCACTTCGTTCACCATCGCATCGTCGTGGGCGCGATCAATCCTTGTAGAACAAGCCAAGAAACAAAAATAGGCTTTAGGCTTCGTTCGGGAACTGGATTGGCTTGGGATCGTTCCAGCTAGGTGCCGAAGCAGATTGCGACGCGCCCGGAAACATGATTACTTGATCTACGCGGTCAACGGAAAGATAGCCGGAGGACAACCCGCATACAGCTTCCATGTCCTCCGCCCGGATTCCCAGCTCAAGGCCTAAATTGGCGGCTGGGTCAATCCCGTTGTCGAGCAGCATGTCGAAAGAACGCTTTAGCAATCTAGGTCGTTCGATCTCCAAAACGTCGTCCAACGGCTCGTTTGTGCGCCACCCTCTCCTGCTCAAATTACGCCAGAGGTTGCCCTCTTTTGTCTCCGACAGAAAACCCAAGTCGGACATTCTCATTATCACCGTCTGAATCGCAACCATCCACTTCGCCTTTAGGGACTTTAGCGATTCCAGAGACACAAACTGCGCTTCCGCCGCAAACGATGTAGCCGGCAGCAAGAACGCGCCAGCAAAACGGAACGCCTGCGATTCTAACAGCTTAAACACGCTCGGATTCGTGAGAAGTTTTCTGTTGATGCGTCGATGCAAAACCATGTGCGCGAGTTCGTGCGCCGCGTCCATCCTGGCCCGCGCGGCCGTCGGTTTTGATGTGCCAAGAACAATATAGGGGCGATTGTCTAAATGGTCCCAATATGAAAACGCGTCCAATGTTGGCGGACCCAAATCGCACCGCGCGACGATAGCGCCGTTGTTCTCAAGCAGTCCCACAAGGTTGCTGATAGGTCCGTCCTTGAGTCCCCATGAATGGCGGACCTTATTTGCGATAAGCTCGATTTGACCGTCGGACAAATCCCGCGGGTCTTCAATGTCCAACGATATAAACGCTACGGCTGGCAAATCTACGAAGCGGCTCGCGTACTGAACGATTTGCCGTAACCATCCAAATCTGCGCTCTGCGCGGATCCTAGCGGACTTCGTCAAGGCGCTCATCGAGCGATAAAACAGGGGCGGCGTGTCGCCTTCATTCTCGAACACCGGGCGCAAGAAGAATGCCATCGGAAAGTGCAGTGCACCAGCAAGCTTTTCCATGACTTCCGCCGAGGGCGTTTGCTTGTCGTTCTCGATTTGGGAAATAGTCTGCTTGCTCACGCCCACCAAATCCGCCAAGCCGGTGGCCGTGAACTCGCGTGCTTCTCGTGCTTCCCTTAGGCGCTTGCCAACAAAATGCGGCGTGCCTCTCATAGGCCCTGCACTTTTTCGATGCCGGTCTTGAGTCTTGGCGTAGCCGTATCCGGTATGTTCTCCATCGGCGCATCGAGCCGCTCAATGATGTCAGTGAATTTTGCGCAAAGATTGATACGCTCGTAGGCGTAGGATTTGCAATCGCTGAACGGAAAAACAATCTCCGCGAACCCGATGGGGTAGCGTTTGGTTTCATCGGAACCGTAAATGAACAGGGCGTACAGGGGCTTCGTGAAATCCGGGGGTTGTGGCGGAGTGAACAATTCGAGTTGTGGACTGGTTGCAAGTCCTTCACGAAACTCTGCCCAACGAACGATCGTTTCTGGCGATGGTACGCGGGACGCCGTGATAATGACTTTCTTGAATGAGACTACCGAATGATACGCGGTTTTCTTCTTATTCCGCCTTGCGAGTGCCGTGCCGCCGAATGTCCGTCCTAGCGACCGAAAGTCCCGCTCAAAAATGGCGCGGATGCAATGCGGGGCGAGATCGTGGACCTCGGATTCCTCGAAATCCTGATCGCACCGCTTCAGCCCCTCTTGGCTGGCAGCGATGGCCGTTTGAAGCAACCCCCTTTGAAAGTCGGCGGGCACGTACTGGTTGAAGATTGGAAGCGGCTGGGCGGGTCTGTCGGTCGGCTGCATGAACACACTCTCCGTAGCTGGGTTTAACAATCCATCGCTGTTCCGCATAGTGGCACTTCTCATGTTTTCTGTCAAGCGAAAAATTGGTAAATCTTCTAGCGGCCAGTCCGATGGGTACTTTTTGTGCAGCCTGTCTTATTTGTGTGCAGTAGAGGTGTTATTATGCAAAGCCCAGGTGGTGCGTGGGCGCTTAAACGGTCCGAAGATCGCGTCGGGCGAATACCACCGCTCCGCAAACCCAGAGAACTGTTCCAACCCCCAGGAGAACCATTATGTCGCCCAGCGGCGAAGCGTGGTCCTGAAGGATTCGATATGGGCGGTAGTAATTCAGCAAACTCACGACAGATGCAGTCTTCACGATCGCGTTGAACGTGGACATCGAACTCAAGAAAAACGACGCCAGCAGAATGGCAAAGGCGGACCCGATGGCTCGACCTCGACCCTCACACACCGAGGATAGGAATGACGATATACCCCCCACGGCGAGCGACAGCGTGAAGAGGTTGACCGCCACCAGCGACAATTGGCGTAGCGAGCCGGCTTGATCCAACCCTGATATCCGATTCCCCACCACATTCCCACCGAAACCTACCCCCACAATCACTAGACTGCTGAAGACAAAGACCGCGGACTCCGAAACGTAGATGCTCGTTCGCGTCACCGGCAGGGCCAACAGCACGTCCAAGGTTCCGCGATCCAGCTCCCCGGCCGGGACGCGCGTGCAAACGACGATCGCATGGGCCCAAATCAGCGCCAGCACGAAAGGATGGACCCACCCGATCATCGAAAGGACCGCCGGACCTATCACCTTGCCAAGCTCCGCGCCGAGCAGGGCGGCGAGGATTCTCTGCATGAACTCCAGTTGCAGGAACTTTTCAGAAATCTCCTTTTGAAAAGTCGGTAGAATCAGTCCTAACAAAAGCTCGAACACGAAAATCCCGGCGGCGAACCATAGGGTGCTCACCCAGGTTTCGCGAACCGCTTTTTGTATGAGTCCGAGGTTCATTTTGTCACACCTACAGGCATTATCAGAACCGGGAGCGCAAGCGACCGGCCTTGAGTTTATCTACCCCACAACCATTGACCCCGCGCTGGCGCTTGGGGTTCTGATTGACAGGCTATACATAAAAGCCGCGAAAGATCTCCGCGAGATCCGGCGGTTCAAGGGTGAAATCGTCGAGGGGTTGCTCCGCGGCCCAACGAAGGAGACCGGTCATCGGCCCGCGCACGATTCCACGCCATTGCAACGCGTCCCGTTCGTACCAATCGACGCCGTCCGGCGGGGATCCCCGCGTCGCATCCTCGGCGGATCGCCAACGAATCGTCACTCTCCGCCGCGCTTGGGACCGCAGGCGGTCCAACGTTTCATGCGCTACGAGCCTGCCGTTGCGCAAGATCGCCACCCGGCTGCACAGATCCTCGACCTCACTCAACGTGTGACTGGACAGAAGCACCGTTCCGCCCGCCGAAACGACCTCCCGCAATCGCCCGTACAGTTTGCCCTGCATGAGCGGATCGAGCGACGCCGTCGGCTCATCCAGGATCAACAGTCGCGGGGCGTGGGCCATGGCGATCACCAATCCCAGCTTCTGCCGCGTGCCGCGGGACATGACTCGGACCCGCGTATCGCGGTCAAGTCCGAACTCCTGGGCGAGTTCCATTCCGCGAACAAGTAGGTCACGCCGCCGAACGCGTCCGAAGATTTGCAGGGCCTCGCGGCAAGTCATCCACGACGGCATCCGCAGGTCGCCGGGAAGATAACCCACCTCGGCCTTGATGGCGGGACTGTTTCGCCGGCAGTCCATTCCGAACACCCGGGCTTCGCCGGCGTTCGCTTGGAGAAACCCCATCAGTACGCGGATCGTCGTGGTTTTGCCCGATCCGTTGGGTCCCAGGAACCCAAACATGGTTCCTTCGGAAACTTGGAGATTTAGGTCTTCAACGCCAAGCCGCCGCCCGTAGTACTTGGTCAGGCGCTCAACGGTCACGACGTCCATGGGCCTATTGTCGAATGTCGAATGTCGAATGTCGAATTTCAGAAATGCGGAGCTTCGTCAGAGGAGTTGCCGAAATTCGCGGCAGATGTAATCCACGTCGGCTTCGGATAGTTCATGATGAAAGGGCAGGGCGACGGTTCTAGCGGCCACCGTTTCGCAGATTGGGAAGTCGCCGGGCTTGTACCCGAACCGCGCGACGTAGAAAGGTTGGAGGTGTATCGGTGCGAAGTAATTACTGCAACCGATGCCTCTTGCCGCAAGCGTTTTGAGGATTCGGTCACGGTCGTTTTGCGTGTAGCGGTCAGCCAGGCGCACGACAAAAACAAACCAGCTCGATTGTACGTGCGGCGAAACTTTCTGCAATGCGAGCCGATGTTCGTTGGCCAGGCGCTCCCGGTACCATCCGTAGACTCGATTCCTTGAGGCGCTGATCTCGTCAATCCGCCGAAGCTGCACAATCCCGATCGCACAGTTGATGTCGCTCAGGCGATAGTTGAAACCCATGCGCGGATGAGCCAGCCACCCTCCGCCGCTTTCGCGGCCTTGGTTGCGTAGGGAGCGGCACAAGTTCGCCACGGCGTCGTCATCCGTGACCACCATGCCCCCTTCGCCGGTGGTGATCTGTTTGTTGGGATAGAATCCGAACACGCCCGCGTCGCCAAGCGTTCCCGCCGGTCGGCCACGATAACGACTGCCCAACGCTTCACACGAATCTTCAATGACCCAGCAGTCGCGCCGTCGAGCAATCTCGCGAATCGCGTCCATGTCCGCGATCTGTCCGAAGACATCGACGGGCAGGATCGCTTTCGTTTTCGGCGTGAGGGCGGCCTCAATCCGACGTGGATCGATGTTCCACGTGTCCGCCTCGATGTCCACGAACACGGGCTTGGCCCCCTCCATCAACACACAGTTGGCCGAAGCGACGAACGAGAAGGGAGTGGTGATGACCTCGTCCCCGTCGCCAACCTCCATCGCCCGCACGATCAGGTGCAGCCCCGTCGTCCCGTTCGCACACGCAATCGCGTGCCGCGTTTCGCAAAATCGGGCGAAGTCGGCTTCGAATTCAGGGACTTTCGGTCCCATGCTCAGGTGCGGAGTCTGCAACACCGCGACGACGGCGTCGATCTCGGCCTGGGTAATGTTCGGCCGGGCCAGAGGGATCGAACGGGGGGTCACAAAATACTCCGGCGGAAGGGCAGGTGCCTTTGGCAAACGACCATGGGCGGCATTATATTGCTTCGCGGTGGACACCGATAATTCTTCGGCGATGTGTCGCCCTCAGTGTGGCACAGAATGAGCGAGATCATGATGCGAAAATCAACCAAGCCCACGCGGATTCATGCCGAGCGCGATGTCCGTGCCGAGCGTCGCACCGTCCGGCCATTACTGTCCGATAACGCTTGGCGCGAGGCCGTCGACCGTCGCACCGCCCGCGTGGGGATCATTGGCATGGGCTACGTGGGACTGCCCCTCATGCGCACATTCTGCGCTTCCGGTTTCATGTGCCTGGGTTTTGATATCGACGAGGGCAAGGTCGAAAAGCTAAACGCCGGGCGTAGCTACATCAAGCACATCCCTTCGTCGTTGATTAAGCGGGTGGTCGCCGAAGGTCGCTTCCAAGCCAGTACCGATCCGAAATCCCTCCGCGAATGCAACGCGATCCTGATTTGCGTCCCCACACCGCTCACCAAGATGCGCGATCCGGACATGAGTTACGTCGAGAACACGGCGCATCTCATCGCCGATCATTTACAACGCGGGCAGTTGATCGTGCTCGAGAGCACTACCTACCCCGGCACGACGCGGGAGCTGCTCAAGCCCATACTCGAAAGCAGCGGGCTGCGCGTGGGAACGGATTTCTTCCTCGCCTATTCGCCGGAGCGCGAAGACCCAGGCCGCACCGATCACACTACCGAGACCATCCCCAAAGTCGTGGGAGGTTACGAGCCGCGCTCCTCGAGAATTGCCGCCGCGTTGTACGGCGCCGCCGTCCGCCGTGCGGTCCCCGTGTCGAGCTGCGAAGTGGCCGAGGCCGCCAAGATTCTCGAAAACGTCTACCGCAGTGTGAATATCGCCCTGATCAACGAGCTAAAGCTGCTCTTCGACAAGATGGGCATCGACGTGTGGGAAGTGGTCAAAGCCGCGGCAACGAAACCCTTCGGCTTCCAGGCGTTCTATCCCGGCCCCGGCCTTGGCGGCCACTGCATCCCCATCGATCCCTTCTATCTCACCTGGAAAGCTCGGCAATATGGTATGAGCACGCGCTTCATCGAGCTCGCCGGAGAAATCAACACTGCCATGCCCAAACACGTCGTTAACCGGCTGGCCGAATCGCTGAACGAAAAAAAGAAATCCCTCAAGGGTTCGAAAGTCCTGGTTTTGGGCCTCGCCTACAAGAAGGACGTGGATGACATCCGCGAGTCACCTTCCATTGAATTGATCGAGTTGCTCCAAGCCCGCGGCGCTTCGGTGGACTACAACGATCCCCACGTGCCGCGTACGCCCAGGCAGCGCGAACATAACTTGGGCATGACCAGCAAGAAGCTCACCGCCGCGGCCCTTCGCCGTTATGATTGTGTCCTGATCGCCACCGACCACACCGCGTATGACTATGCCTGGATCGTCCGTCACGCCAGGCTCGTCGTCGACACCCGCAACGCTGCCGTCAACGTCAAGTCCCCTCGCGGGAAAGTGGTCAAAGCGTAAGTTCCCCGGCCTCCGACGTGTAGGCTAAACTATTCCCCGAACGCTCTAAGCGGAGACCGATGTTTGCAATGGCGCGGCACGCGTCTTGCCACGCTTTCCAGGGGACTTTGCGCCCTGAAAGGAAGGAACGAGCGATGAAAGTGTTGATCGCGGACAAGTTTCAGGACCACGGAGCGGCGGCCCTGCGCGACGCTGGATGTTCGGTCATCGTCAAACCGGGCGTGAAGGATGCCGCGTTGGCGGACGCCGTTCGCGAGAGCGGATGCAACGTTCTCGTGGTGCGAAGTACGAAGGTAACGCCGGACATCCTGGCCGCTTCGCGGCACTTGGAACTGGTGATCCGCGCGGGGTCTGGTTACGACACGATCGACGTCGAAGCGGCCTCCGCTCGCGGTATTCGGGTCAGCAATTGTCCGGGCAAGAACGCGGTGGCCGTCGCGGAGCTGACCATCGGGCTGATGATCGCCCTCGATCGGCGCATCGTCGACGAGACGGACGATCTTCGCCGCGGCGTCTGGAACAAGAAGGAGTACAGCAAAGCGCGGGGACTCAAGGGCCGCACGCTCGGCATCGTGGGTCTTGGTCGCGTGGGCTACGAAGTCGCCCGCCGGGCGAAGGCGTTTGAGATGAACTTGGTTTATTACGACGTGATGACCAACAACAAGATCGAGGAGGAGTTGGGCATTCGCCGCTTTTCCTTCCAGACGCTGCTTGCGGAGTCCGACTTTGTGACTCTACACGTGCCCGGCGGCGCTGAGACCGACCATCTGATCGGCCGCGACGAACTGGCCCGGATGAAGCCGACGGCGTTCGTCATCAATTGCAGCCGCGGCGGGGTAGTGGACGAATCCGCCCTGGCCCACGCCGTGGCCTCGGGAGTGATCGCGGGGGCGGCGCTGGATGTTTTTGAGATCGAGCCGACGGCCTCCGACGTTGAGTTCAAGGACCCCATCCGCAGCGCGCCGAAGGTATACGGAACGCACCACGTCGGGGCTTCGACGGAGCAGGCCCAGGAGGCCGTCGCAGACGAAGTGGTAAAGATCGTACGTACTTACGTGGAAACGGGACGGGTGATCAATTGCGTCAATCCTGCCGAGCCGGTGGCCGCGACCTGACGCCATTGTCGAACGACGCTGTGGCACCATCAACCTCGCCGAAGGACTCAAGGGTCTTTCGGCTGACGCTACGGCCCGCAGCACTTCTTGAACTTTCGTCCGCTACCGCATGGGCAAGGGTCGTTGCGGCCCACACGGTGAGGGGTTTCGATCTGCGACCGCCTTTGAAGCGAACGACTGTTGCCGGAAAACGCGGCCTGCTCCGCGTCAAGGTCGAGTTCGGCATCCGGGGGAACAAGACGAAGGAATGGGGGATCTTCGCGTTCCCGGGCGCCAGGCTCAGCATAAACCATAAAATCGGTCACGCCGCTGCGTACCAGCGTGCGAAGAATGCGCGTCGTCAGCCGATCGCGGTCTTCACGGCCAAGCCGTGCGAAGTCAGCCTGAGTGCAGGCGCCAAGCCCTAGCATGATTTCCGCAATATCCGTCACATCGTCGGGCGACACGGGCAGCGCCGCGCCGGACGTCATGCAGAAATCCTCGGACTCCGGGAAAAGAACCCGCGTGGCAAGTATAGCTCCGCGTGGAACGGTCGCCGCGAAACTCACGTCGCATAGGATTCCTACCTCCTCCTCTCGAAATAAATCGGCGACGGCCAGACCCACTGATCCAACCGGCCGCTGAACTTGAAGCAGTGCATACCGTGCGCTGACCATCGCATCGAGCATGAGCCGCTCTTGGCTGCCCGGCGCGGATTCTGAGGCGGCGGCGAAACGCTCTACGGCCGTTTGACCCTGACGCCGGATGTCGTAAATGCAGTGGTCGCTAAAGACCGCGACCTCCGCCTCGTTGGCCCACACGATGGTATTTCGATGAAACATACCAAGGTCGCGAGCACCGCGCTGCATATCGTCCCGCGAGAGGCTCTTCACGATGGCGTCGTTGAATCCTCGGCTGGTCTGTCGGCAGGAGAGGTAGCGGTCTCGTCTTTCCGCGTCGGAGGCTCCGCCCGAGGCGATCCGCTTGAGTGCGGGTAGCATCCATGCCATGCGCCACAGGATACCCGAGGGGACCGGCGCTGTCAAGAAGTATTTGGTTTTCTAACGATCGGCATAACTCGACTCGCCCGCCCTCCGGGCGGCTCTTGCCTGCTCCATAGCGGTCGCGGTACCGTAAAGAACATCATGAGAGTTCTCATTGCTGACCAATTCGAGTCCGAGGGGATCGAAGAGCTTCGCCGCGCCGGTTGCGAGGTGACGTACGAGCCGAAGCTGGACAGCGACTCGCTTCGAGATGCGATCGCTCGAACCGGCTGCGTTGTACTGGTCGTGCGCGGAACGAAGGTCACTGAGCCGATGCTCAGCGCCGGCAACGCCCTGAGCGTCGTGGTCCGCGCCGGGGCGGGGTACAACACGATCGACGTGGCCGCGGCCTCGCTGCGGAGCATCCTCGTCGCCAACTGCCCGGGCAAGAACGCCGTCGCCGTGGCCGAGCTCACATTGGGGTTGATCCTCGCCCTCGATCGTCGCCTCGTCGAAAGCTCCGTCGATCTGCAAAACGGGAAGTGGAACAAAAAGCTCTATTCAGAGGCGCGGGGACTCAAGGATCGCACCCTCGGCATCGTCGGTCTGGGTGAGATCGGTCAAGCTGTCGCGCGGCGAGCAAAGGCCTTTGAAATGAGCGTCGTCGCCTGGAGTCGCTCACTTACGGAGGAACGGGCCGAGGAGCTCGGAGTGATGCCCTGTCACAGCCCGGCGGACGTCGCTTCGTGCTGTGACATTCTGACGATTCATCTCGCCGCGGCGCCGGAGACAAAAGGGATCATCAACGCCTCGGTGCTAAACCGACTCGCCCCCGGCAGTTACGTGATCAATACTGCCCGTGCAGACGTGATGGACTACAAGGCCCTGGCCGTCGCCGTCACGGAGCGCGGGTTGCGTGTGGGCCTCGACGTGTATCCCGATGAACCCGCATCGGGTGAGACCGCCTTCAACGCCGCCATCCTCAAAGCCGGCGGCGTGGTATGCGGTACGCACCACATCGGGGCCTCCACCGACCAAGCTCAGAACGCCATCGGCCAGGAAACCGTTCGGATCGTCCGCGAGTACATGCGCACCGGCCACGTCGCCAACTGCGTCAACCTCTGCGAGAAGTCGCGGGCACGCTATGTCGTCGTCGTGCGGCACCGAAATCGTCCCGGTGTCCTCGCTCATACCCTCAACGAGATCGGGAATGCAGGGGTCAACGTCGAGGAGATGGAAAACGTCATCTGCGCCGGAGCGGAATCGGCCTGCGCCCAGATCAAGCTCGCCGGTCCGCTCCCGGACGATTGCATAGCCAGAATCCGCAGCGGAAACGAGCATGTTTTAGGCGTCTCTTTCTCCGCCGTGCCGGCGTGAAGTTCAAACGTCGAAGTTCCAAGATTGAAGTCCCAAGCCGAGGGTTTCATCGATCTCCGAACTTGGATCTTCGCTCCCGGCGCGCGCTTCTTGCACTGATCGGTTACACTCGCGGGCGTGCCAACGCTGACCTTCATTCTCGGCTGCACGGGCTCAGGAAAGGGGAGCCTGGGCCGCGAGCTGGCCCGCCGGACCGGCGGGGAGATCATCAGCATCGACTCCATGAAGGTCTACCGGCGGATGGACATCGGGACGGCCAAGCCGTCTCTCGAAGTCCGTCGCCGAATCCCGCATCATCTGATTGATATCGTTGAACCCTCCAAGGAGTTCTCCGTCGCCGAATACGTTGAACACGCCGAGCGGGCCATCTTCGATATCCAAAGTCGGCGTCACCCGGTGTTCATCGTCGGCGGCACGCCGCTGTACATGAAGGCCCTGAGTGAAGGCATCTTCGAGGGGCCCGGCGCCGATCCGACCATCCGCGCCCGCCTCACCGCGACGGCGGAACGTGAAGGCCGCCGCGCCCTGTCCGAGCAATTGCGCCGCGTCGACCCTATCGCCGCGGAGCGAATTCACCCCAACGACCTGCGGCGCCTCATCCGCGCCCTCGAAGTGTTTGAATTGACCGGTCAACCCATTAGTTCCCTTCAGGCCCAGTGGGACCGGGGTCAGGGTGATCCTCGCGCACCGACGCCCACGGGGGTTGGTGCTTCTGCGCGACACGATTGCGTCTTCATTGGATTGCGTCGCGAGCGCGAGGACCAGGCCCGGCGAATTAATGAGCGAGTTCGTCGAATGATCGTGGAGGGTTTGGTCGATGAAGTAAAGTCATTATTGGCCGGGTCGGAGCCGCTTAGCACGGCCGCTCGGCAGGCCTTGGGTTACGCCGAGATCATCCAACATCTTGAAGGAAGGTATAGCCTTGCGGACGCAGTCGAATTGATCAAAATCAACACCCGACAGCTCGCCAAGGCCCAGCGGACCTGGTTTAAGCGGTTCGCTCCCGTGGAGTGGATTGACCTTACCGCGGACGCCGAGGCGGCAGACCCCGTGGACCAACTGATCGTGCGTCGAGGCTCGCTATGGTCGCCCTGACCGAGATGACCAACTGGGCCGTCGACCTTATCGACGTCCGCAAGACTTACCCCAAAAACATCCAGGCTTTGGGGGGGGTCAACATCCAAGTCGGACGAGGTGAGATCTTCGGGTTGCTAGGCCCCAACGGGGCCGGCAAAACCACCCTCGTCAAAATCATGATGTCCGTCGTTCGACCGACTAGTGCCCTGGGCACAATCATGGGCCGCCCCATCGGGCACCGCGGCAAACTCGCCAAAACGGGCTATCTGCCGGAAAATCACCGCTTCCCCGGCTATCTGACCGGCTTGCAATTGCTCGATTACTACGCGGCGCTCGCCAAGGTTCCACGGCCCGCTCGCCGGGCGAGTGCCCCGAAACTGCTCGACCAGCTCGGCCTGTCCAAATGGGGCGAGACCCGGATCGACAAGTATTCCAAAGGCATGATGCAGCGGCTGGGCATCGCCCAGGCCTTGATGAACGACCCGGATTTGATTGTCCTCGACGAGCCGACCGACGGCCTCGATCCCGTCGGGCGCCGCGACGTGCGTCAATTGCTTTTGGAGTTGCGCCGGGCCGGAAAAACCGTCTTTCTCAACTCCCACCTGCTCAGCGAGCTGGAGATGGTGTGCGATCGTGTGGCGATCCTGGTCGATGGCTTGGTGGCCCGACAGGGAACACTATCGCAGTTGACTGAACATACCGTCGAATATCGGATTACCTTTTCTGGTGACCCGCAGCCGATTCGGAGCAAGCTCGCCGCCCTCCACGCGACCGTGGACGGCGACCTCGTCGTTTTGGCCGGGCAGGACTCGGCGAAAGTCAACGCGGTGATCGACCTGCTCCGAGGGCAGGGGTTGCTCATCGAGTCCGTGCAGCCCCACCGATTCAGCCTCGAGGACATCCTCGTTGAGGCGATGGCCGCACCGGCGCCAAAACCTCAGAGCCAGGCGCGTACGGCAGTGATTAGAAGGTCGGAGCCGCGACCCTGAGGGAGCGGGCCCGCAGAGCCTGAATCAGAGCCGCGAGCGGAAGCGAGCGGATGAAGAGTACGAACCGTGACAACAATCAAAGGTCGGTAAATGCAATTCTGGGCACTCATCGTTGATAGCTTCCGCGAATCCCGGGATCGCAAGATCTTCTGGGTGATGCTTGGCTTGTCGGTGCTCATCGCCGCCGCCATGTCTTGCATTGGCTTTGAACAAGGAAAGGTCAACCTGCTCTTTGGATTAAAAGTTTTCGAGACCGACTATTTCACGGGCGTTACGGGGATTAAGACGGACGTGATCGCGGCCCTAGTGGTGGATGGGATTATGGATACGGCCCTTGGGGGGATGGGCGTCTTGCTGAGCATCATCGCTACGGCCAGCTTCTTCCCGACCTTTCTCGAGCGCGGCGCAATCGACGTGGTTCTGAGTAAGCCGATGCCGCGGTGGAAGCTGTTCCTAGGCCGCTACCTGGGAGGAATGGTTTTCATCGGGGTGCAAGCCACGATATTCGTAGCCCTGACGTTCCTGGTCGTCGGTTTGCGGTGGGGCGTCTGGCTTCCCGGCTATTTGTTGGCCATCCCGCTGGTGGTCTTGCTGTTCAGCTATTTGTATTGCATCTCCGCGCTGATCGCGGTCGTGACGCGGAGCACCGTGGCGGCCGTGCTGTTGACCATGCTGGCGTGGATGGCGTTCACCGGCGTCCAATCGGTCGATGACCTCTTCACCTACATGTACCCCAAATGGCAGGAACAAAAGCTCTTGTATGAGAGCGTCCACGCGGCCCGGTGGATCGTGCCCAAGACGCAGGACATTACGTACCACGCGAAGAAGTGGAGTCGGGCCGCCAACGCCAGCATCTTCATTCATGCCGACAACGACGATGACCGTGAAATGATCGAGCAAGCCTCGAAGATTGAACAAGCGAGGCTCGCGATCAGTCCGATCGTGGTCATCGGATCATCACTGCTATTCGAGGCGGTGGTCGTTCTAGCGGCCATGTGGAAGTTCTCGAGAAGGGACTATTGAGGACCGTCCCTTGGATAGCTGGGATCACGACGCTACTCCCCCGCTGAAAATCATCGACCTACTATACGTCATCACCGATCTTGAACTCGGCGGAGTGCCCTTGCACCTGTACCGCCTGGTCCGGGCGATGCGCGCTCGCGGGCTGACCGCTGCGGTAGTGTCCCTCACGTCGCCGGGACCGGTGGGGAAGATGTTAGAGGCCGACGGGGTCATGGTCTATTCCTGCGAAGGCCGGGGCGGTTGGGATTTCCGCGTGATCCCACGGCTTGCCCGTATTGTCCGGACAACCCAACCAAACCTGGTTCACTCTCTGCTCTTTCACGCGAATCTTGCCGCCCGCTGGGCGGCGGCCAATGCGGGATACCCGTCAAATCGCGTGCTTTGCGAAATCCAAACCGTGGAAGTCCAACGGCGTTGGCACCTCTGGGTGGACCGTGTGACCTACGATGGGTGCCGCTACACAATCGGCAACTCGCCGTCGGTCATCGAGCATCTCGCCACCCGCGCGAAGGTTCCTCGCGACCGATTGCGCCTTGTACGCGGCGGGATCGACCCCGCTCCCTTGCAGGCCGCGGACCCCATCCAGCGCTCGTCGCTTGGGCTGCCCAATGACGCCGCGATGGTACTCTGGGTGGGCCGACTCGATCCCGTCAAAGGACTTTCGATCTTGATCGAGTCGTTCCGATTGATCGCACATGAAACGAACGCGCATCTATGCCTCGCAGGCGGCGGAGCGATTCGTGAGCAACTTGAGCGACAAGTTCGCGAACTGAAACTCGTCCATTGCGTTCACTTCTTAGGTCCGCGTAGGGATGTTGCGGCGCTGCTCAAAGCGGCCGATGTGTTTGTCTTCCCATCCCGCACCGAAGGTCTTCCCAATGCGTTGCTCGAAGCGATGGCCGCGGCTTGTCCCATCGTGACGACGGACGTTCCGGGTTGCCGTGACCTCATCGCGAACGAGCAAACCGGCCTGGTCGTGCCATATGGTGACACTGTGGCGCTCGCCGCCGCCCTGCGCCGCCTCCTCCGCGATCGCGACCTCGCCGCCCGACTCGGCATGCATGCCTCCCAAGTCGTTGGGACCCAATGGGGCATCCGACTTACCTACGATGCCTATGCCGCCCTCTACCGCGAAGTCCGCCTCGGCCCGTGAGGTAGCCCCCTTTGCAATCGCGCAAGTTTTGCCTGCGCCGGCAAATACCCGATCGGTAGGTCGGTGGATTGGTGGTAGGTGAACTCGGTCGCGCTACAAGCTGTTGGGAAGACCCTAGGCGGGACTGATCGAGAATTCACAACCGCCAGAAAAAATCTTTAGTTTTCTCTTGCACTTCATGGTTTTGGGTGGTAAATATTGTCGATTAGTCACACTCGGTGGTGATTTTTGGGTGTGGTGACGTTTAATGGACCATGCGGTTTTTCACGGGCCAGTATGATCGAACCATCGACGAAAAGAACCGCATCCAGCTTCCGTCACAGCTCCGAAGTGCGATCGACCCGGATCGGGACGGTCCAGGCCTATACGTTACCCTGGGTGAAGACCCGGGCACTCTCTCCATCTTCACAGAAAGAGGGTTTGAGGAACTCGCCGCCCGAGTCGAGACCGAGTTCATTCCCGGTCCGGAATCCGGGAAATTCGAACTCCAGTTCTACGGAGTGGCGTCGCATGTGGATATCGACAAGCAGGGGCGATTCGTCCTGCCGGAACGGTTGGTCAAAAAGGCCCGGCTTGGGGCGGATGTGTTCCTCGTGGGCCGCAAGAATCGCATCGACCTCTGGAACCGGGCGGAGTTGGGTCGCTCAATGGGAATCGATTGGGAGGGTGATAAGTGGCCCGAGTGGCAGGGCTTTTTGAGGATGAGGCCGCGGACCTCGACTTAGGCCTTATGAATTGGACCACCCTGGACGGACCCGGGTGTCGCGGCGAGTGGAACAAGGACGTTCGCGGGGCGGAAGCGAAAAGCGGCGCCGTTGCGTCGCGGCAATAGAAACTGAGCCGACGGCATTGTGACCTTGGAAGCGAAAGGAATCGCCGGGTCGCGGTGCGCGGACGGAGCAAGGAAGTCTGGCATGGCAGGCGGCCGGGATCGCTTGGTAAGGCGTATTCAGCGGCGGCGGCAATCCCGGAGGTCCGGGATTGTCCTGGCGGATTCTGCGACCCCGCAAGAAATTGCGGAGTTGGAGAACCGGGTGCTACGGCTACATGCCCTGGACGTGCGATACGGCCAGGTCAGACTCTCCCACGAGGTCACGCCGAAAGGCGCGACTCGTGTACCCGTCCGCGTTGGGGGTAAGTGCGTCACCAGGGAGGCGTGACCACCCCCTGATTTGTCGGCGCCGATCAGACCCAGCGCCGGTTAGCGTTTGGGCGAGGAGCGACCGCGAGAAGGCTGCCTTGATCGTCGAACCCACCGGTCACACGCCTGTGTTGGTGCGTGCGGTAGGTGAGTTGCTTGCCGTACGTACGGGCGAGATCGTGGTCGACGCCACGGTGGGCCTCGGCGGTCATGCGAGGTTGTTCGCGGAGGCATTGGGTCGAGAAGGAACGCTGATCGGCCTGGATATGGATCCGGCCAATCTGGAGCTGGCACGGCGGGCTCTCGCCGGCGTTCCGCCCCGCGTAGAGTTCATCCACGCGAATTTCGCGGAGCTGCCCAAGGCGCTCGCATCCGTCGGCGTAGGCGCCGTCGACGTGCTGTTCGCAGACTTGGGCGTCAGCTCCACTCAGTTGGACGAAGCCCGACGCGGCTTTTCGTTCCAGCGCGAAGGGCCGCTGGATATGCGGATGGATCCGCGGCGAACGGTGAAGGCGGCGGACCTCGTCAACCGATTAAGCGAGAAAGAACTCGGCGATCTGCTGTATTACAACGCCCAGGAATTCGCCGGTCGACGGATTGCCAGGCGAATCTGTGAGGTACGCCGTGAAGGACGGATCACCACCACGACACGGTTGGCGGAGGTCGTCGCCGGTGCGGTGGGGGTTGACCCGAATTCACGGAAGAGCAAGATTCACCCCGCGACGCGGACGTTTCTGGCGTTACGGATGGCCGTCAACGAGGAGACCGCGAACCTCCGGGCCCTACTGGAGGCGGCCCCGAGTTTGTTGAAACCCGACGGACGTGTCGGGGTGATCTCGTTTCATAGCGTTGAGGACAAGGCGGTCAAGGTGGACTTCCGGCGGCGGAAAAACGAGGAAGTCTACCGGATTGCGACGAAAAAGCCGACTGTCGCCGATGAGGACGAGCGGCGCGCAAACCCGCGGTCGCGTAGCGCTAAGTTTCGCGTCGCGGTTCGGTTGGCAAGCGGCTAGTGCTCAGTCATGAATCATGTGACTGCACAATCTTCGGGAGGGTTGCCAAGGATGGCGCGGGAAACCAAGGTCGGACTGCTCGCCGGGTTGGCGTTCATCATCTGCTTCGCCGTCATTCTCGCGAATCGAGGGCGGCAAGACCCGCCCGTTCCGCCACCGTCTCGGCTGACCGATGGCGGAACGAATGTACCCGGCGCGGTCCAGCGGATGGCCGCTGACGTCCGACCCAGTCTTGTCGATGCCCAGCGAAATTCGCCCCACGGACGCCTCGTGCCGCCGACATCGAACGCACCCGGTGCGGCGGTCGCACGTCTGGACCGACCGGCCTCGAATCCTCCGTCTGCGAGCGGTGCGGATTTGCTCCTGCCCGAGTCCGGGAGCGGAGTGTTCGATCCCTTCGAGGGAAGCCTCGTCGACGCGGGTGCGAGCGCCGGAGATCAAGCGGCCGAACGAGCGCTGACTTCGCGCAGTCAGGACGAACTCGTCCGTCGGCAGGAGCTTGAACGGCTCCTTCGAGGCTCAGGACAGGGTTTGGGCATCCCGGAATCCGTCTCGACCAGAGGTGATGCGCCGGTTCCGCAAGGCGGCTCGACCTCCCGCCCGAACTCGACGACAGAATCGGTGCCTTACACCGTCGCGCCCGGCGACACGTTATCGAAGATCGCACTGGCCCACTTTGGCGACAAGTCGCGGACTTCGGTGAACGCCATCTTCGACTTCAATCGTTCGACGCTTGCCAGCCCGGATGTCCTAAGGGCGGGGTTGGTGTTGTCGTTGCCCGTCGCTGAGGGAATGGTCCGCTTCGTGAAATCGGAGCCGCCTAAACTTAAAGGTCCGACGCATTCCAAACCGAAGGGGGCGAAGGATCCTCCCGCCATGAAACCAGCCGAGCCGCCGGCGGCAAGCTACCACTGGTATCAGGTGAAAAAGAACGACTGCTATGCGGGAATCGCCCGCGAACATTTGGGCGACCCCGGGCGGTGGCGCGAGTTGTACGAATTGAACAAGGACAAGTTTCCGAAACCGCAATCCATTCGCGAGGGGGTACGTATCAGACTGCCGGCGGCCAAAGTGCTTGCGTCGGCGGAGGGGCGACGTTGACGGTCGCCCGGGGACTAGCCCTTTCGGCTGCGTTCGTGGGAATCGCTCTTACGCTGGTTCATCTTCGCGCCGAGCAAACACGATGCGCCGCGCGGATGGTCGCCATGGATGCCGACTGCGTGCGACTGCGCCAGGATTTATGGGGCTTGCAGACGCGAATCGCGCGGTTGAGGGCCCCGGAGCGGATTCATGACCGGGTGGCGGCCTTTCAAACCGGACTCGTGCCCCCCGGATTCGAAGAGGGTCAGGGGCAGACCCAACGACTGGCATCCAACAAACCCTGAGGCTTGGAAATAAATGTCCTGTCCGCCCGCCTCGATCGATCGGTTTCAACGAAGATCCGGCGTGGTTCTCCTTCTTGGCCCGGTAGTCTTACTCTTGATCCTCGGCGGGCGCCTCGTTTACATCAACACCACTCTGCGAGATCACCTGCTTGGCGTCGCCGAGCGTCAACAACGGGGCGCTTCCACGATCCCATCCCGGCGCGGGATGGTGCTCGACGTCCGCGGTCGGGTGATCGCGGCCACGGAGCAAAGGCCCGACGTGTTCGCGGATCCGGGGCGGATTGTGGACATTGATGAATTCGCCAAGAAGCTCAGCCCCAGGGTGAACCTCCCCGCGGCCGGAATCGCGGCAAAGATCCGCCTTCGCCCCGATTCGCGGTTTGTGGTGATCGCCTCCGGTGTGGACGACATTACCGCCGAGGCCGTCCGGGCCATGCGCGACCCGGCCGTCAACCTCGACGAGCATTCGGTACGCACCTATCCGCTGGGGGAGTCAATCGCTCACGTCTTGGGATGGGTCGGGCGCGACGGGACCGGCCTGGAGGGAATCGAGGCGGCCTTTGACAGCCACCTTCGAGGCAAGGACGGTCGGCGTGCAACGATCCGCGACGCCCGCCGTCGTGCCCTTCGATCGTCCGACGAAGTGATGATTCCGCCCAGCGACGGCGGGCACGTGGTGCTCACCATCGACGCTGAAATCCAACGCATCGCGGAGCAAGCGCTCGCCAGCAGCGTCACGCGGGTAGAGGCCGAAAACGGTTTGGCGATCGTCATGTCGCCCCGGTCCGGCGAAATCCTGGCGATGGCCTGCTACCCGACCTTCGACGCCAACGATCCGGGATCAGTTCCCACCGACGTACGCCGCAACCGGGCGGTAACCGACCCCGTGGAGCCGGGAAGCACCTTCAAGCCCTTCATCGTTTGCGGGGCATTGGACGGTTCGTATATCTCCGCGAACGAGCAGTTCGACTGCCACATGGGTACGCGGACGATCGGAAGACGCACCATCACCGATGTGAAGCCGCATGGCATGATGGACGTGAAGGGTATCATCACCCACAGCAGCAACATCGGGATGAGCATGATTTCGGATCGGATGGGAAATCCCGCATTGTACAACACGATCCGACGATTCGGGTTCGGGGCCAAGGCGGGCATCGAGTGTCCGGGCGAGGCCGAGGGTCGGGTGTTTCCCCTAAAGCGTTGGTCCAAGCTATCCACGGCCTCGGTGGCGATGGGCTACGAAGTTCTCGTCAGCCCGCTGCAGCTCATCAACGGTTTCTCTACCATCATCAACGACGGGGTGATGCTCAGGCCGCGGATTGTAAAACAACTCCTTGACCCGGGCGGAGAGCCCGTCATGGGTCTTGAATCTGCGCAAATCGTCGGACCGGTCGTTTCCTCGCGGATCGCGAGATACGTCACCAACGAATTGTTGGTCTCCGTCGTCGAAAACGGCAGTGGAAGGGGGGCCAAGCTCGAGCACTACCGTGTTCTGGGAAAAACCGGTACGACGAAGTTGACTTACAAAGACCGTGGGGAATACGAACCCGGCGCTTACCTGGGCACGTTTGTGGGAGCCGCCCCGGCGGAGCGACCGGTGCTGGTGGCGATGGTGATGATCCGTCGCCCGAATCCACGCCTGGCCTATTACGGCAGCGCGGTGGCGGCGCCGGCGGTGGGGGAAATCCTCGGCCAAGCGTTGCCCTACCTGGGAGTTCCGTCGGACAATGCCGGCCTGGCAGCGGCGGCGCCGTGAGGAAAGGGGACCAAAGAAATCACAGGAGGCGATTGGGAGAATCAGACCTTTCTGATGTTCAATCGCAACCAAGCTGTTGGGTTTGTTGTCGTGTGGCACAGCGGCCCTCCGCTGTGCCCAATGTGCCCAGCCGAGAGCGGCTGGGTCACACCCGCCCGCAGAATCAAATGCAGTGGAGCAGTAGGGGGAGCGAAGGCCGCAGGTATGATCGGCGCCTCGCGGTTGCATGACAGACCGATCGCGGGTGCTACAATGCGGACACAAGGATGAGGAACCCGCAAGTATCTTCGCGCGAGACTCATTGGACCCTGCCCGAATTGTTCGTTCGCGCGGGCGTTTGGGCGAGCGACGGCCGTAGGATTCCGACGGTCCCCATTACATCGCTGGTCGATGATTCGCGCCTGGTTCATCCCGGCGCGTGTTTTGTAGCGATTCGAGGCCTCGGGCGCGACGGGCACGATTTTGTTCCAGCGGCAGTCGCGGCCGGCGCGGCGGCGGTCGTCGTGGATCGCGACGGACCGGCTCCGCCAGGCGTCGCCGTGGTGCGCTTGGCCGACACTCGTATCGCATTAGCGAAGCTCGCCCCCGCCTTTTACGGACTCTGCGGCGGCGGCGAGCCGGCGCTTCGCATCATCGGCGTCACCGGGACCAATGGAAAGACGACCGTCGCGTGGATGTTGCGCTCCATCCTGCGGGCGGCTCAACGTCGCACGGCCATGCTGGGGACGGTGGAGTACGATTTATTGGGCGAGCGACGGCCCTCTCCGCTCACCACGCCGGGGTCCATCGAGCTTTGCCGGAACCTGGCGACGGCTCGCGACGCGGGCGCGACTCATGCGCTGTTGGAAGTGTCCTCGCACGCCTTGGATCAACGGCGCTGCGACGGTCTGACCTTCGCGGCGGGCGTGTTTACCAACCTCACCGGCGACCACCTCGATTACCACCAATCGATGGACGGGTACTTTTCGGCCAAGCGGCGTTTATTTGAAATGTTGACGCCGTCTGCCTTCGCCGTCGTGAACGTGGACGACCCAATGGGTGAATTGCTTACACAGAGCACAACCGCAGGGGTAGTCACTTATGGGATCGACTCACCGTTGGCGCAGGTGCGTGCGGAAATCGAAGCAATGGATCGCTTCGGTACCAAGTTTCTGCTTCGGGGGCGTGCAATGGAATTGTCCATTCGCACGCCTCTCATCGGACGTCATAACGTATTCAATGCCCTCGCCTCTGCGGCGACGGCGGAGGCCCTCGGTGTTGAGTGGGAGGCGATTCGCGGCGGTCTTGAGCAACTGAGCGACGTTCCCGGTCGCCTGCAACGCGCCGAGCCTCCGGGCTGGCCTTTCTCTGTATTTGTTGACTACGCCCACACCGATGATGCGCTCGGAAATGTGTTGCGGACGCTGCGACCCTTGACGTCGGGGAGGTTGCGCTGCGTGTTCGGCTGTGGCGGCGACCGCGACCGAACCAAGCGACCGCGGATGGCCGCCGTGGTCCAAAAGTTGGCCGATGTCGCCTACGTCACCAGCGACAACCCGCGGACCGAAGAGCCCCATGCGATTATTGATGAAATCCTCCACGGGTTTAGCCCTTCGCCCGGACTCCCGATCGTTGTGGACGTGGATCGCAAACGGGCGATCGAAGCGGCGCTGGCTGATTCCGAAGCCGGCGATACGGTGTTGATCGCCGGGAAGGGACACGAAACGTATCAGCTTGTGGGTGACCGGGTGCTTCCTTTCGATGATGTTGAAGTTGCGCGAAATTGGACGGACTCGGTCGCTCTCACGGAGGAAGTGGCATGATTCCGATGACCTTGGGCGATGTCGCGGCCGCCGTAGGCACTGTTTGTGATCCGAACACCTCTCCCATTGTCATTCGCCGCGTTACAACCGATTCGCGCGACGTTTGGCCGGGGGACCTTTTCTTCGCGTTGCGCGGCCCGCGATTCGACGGGCATCAGTTTACGGCTCAGGCGTTGGCCAAGGGGGCGGTGGCGTGTGTTTGTGATCACAGGCTTGAGACGCCGATAGAGTCTGGTCCCATTCTATCGGTTGACGACACGCTTGCGGCCCTGGGTCGTCTGGCGATGCATTATCGCCGCGCGGTAATGCCGGTCAACACCGTCGTCATCGCCGTCACGGGCAGCAACGGTAAGACGACCACGAAGTGCATGATCGACCACATACTCTCCGCCGAGTTCCAGGGGCGGGCCTCTCCCAGGAGCTTTAACAACGCCATTGGGGTCCCGCTCACGTTGCTCTCCGCCGAACTCAACGACCGCTATCTCGTTGTGGAAGTCGGGTCGAACTCGCCCGGTGAGGTGGCGGCGCTGGCGGCGATCGTTTCGCCCAACGTCGCAGTCATTACTTCCATCGGCGAGGCGCATCTGGAAGGCTTGGGCGATCTCCACGCCGTCGCGGCGGAGAAGACTTCGCTCTTGCGCTCCGTACGGCCCGCCGGGTTCGCCGTCGTCAACCTCGATCGACCGGAAATTCTCCCTTACCTTGCCGCCGCCGGGCGCACCCGCCTGCTGACCTTCGGTGTGGATCAGAGCGCCAAACTGTGCGTCACCCGTCGCCGGGCGAATCTCCGCGGTACCACATTTGAGTTGGAGGGGCGCTACCAGATCGAGCTCCCCATGCCCGGGGCCCATCATGCCGCCAATGCCGCGGCGGCTTTCGCCGTGGCGCGATGGTTCGGGGTGGCGCCCGAGCGGATTGTCGAACGGCTCCGCGCCTTCCGCCCGCCGCAGGGTCGAACGGAGTTGGAGGAAGTGGGCGGCGTGAAGCTGGTGGATGACGCCTACAACGCCAACCCTTCGAGCGTCCGTGCGGCGCTGGAAGCGCTCCGTGCCGCGGAGAATGGTCGCCGGGTGTTGGTGTTGGGCGACATGCTCGAACTCGGCGTGGACTGTGCGGCCTCGCATCGCCGAGTCATCCACGAGGCGCTCCAGGCAGGGATCGAAGTCTTGGTCGCGGTAGGCCCCGCAACGATCGCAGCGGCCCGCGCCCAAACGCCCGACCGATTGGGCACGGAGATCCATTGTTGTATAGACGTGCGCTCCGCCAACGATTTACTGGACGATCTCGTTGTGGCCGGAGATACGGTTTGGATCAAGGGGTCGAGGGGCATGCAGCTCGATGGCGTGGTCCGGCACCTTCGCGGGCGTTTGGGTGGAGCAAGACGTGAAAGTGGTATACGACCCTGAGACCGACATCCTCCGTGTCACGTTCAGCAGCGCCGTCATCGACGAGAGCGATGAAGATAAGCCGGGCGTGATCCTCGATTACGACAAAAACGGCAACGTTGTGGGCCTGGAATTCCTCGACGCGTCCAAACGCATGGAGAATCCCCGCTCTCTGGAATACGCGGTGGCCGGATAGGACCCGAACCCGGAGCGCCATTGAGTGCGTCGGGTTGAGACGGAAAGCGGCGAAGCGTGCTGTATCACCTTCTTCAGCGATGGTTGGAAGGCCGTCATTACGCCTACGAGAACACCCTTTTCCGTGGAACCTGTGCGGCACTCTTTTGTTTTCTTTTCACCCTGGTCCTCCTTCCGAGGCTGATCCGGCAGCTTGTGAAATGGAAGCTCGGCGACCGCCCGGAGTTCGATCACGCCTCGCTCAACGAACTGACCCGCGACAAGAACAACGTCCCTACGATGGGCGGGATGCTGATCATCGCCTCCATCGGACTCGCGGTTCTGCTTTTGTCAGATTTGACGAATTTCTACGTGAAGATGGGGCTGGTATGCCTGTTGTGGCTAGGGGCACTCGGGGCGATCGACGACTGGCTCAAGCTGACCTCCAAACGGCGCGCAACCTCGCGCGACGGGTTGAAGATGTACCAGAAACTGCTCTTTCAGATTGGTCTCGGCGTGGTCCTTGGGTTCTTTATCTACCACCACGGGCGGAGCAACTTCGTCGTGCTTAGCCCACCCCTCGATGCCGAGGCGGTGCCGGCCTACAACATCTTGAGTGTCCCGTTCTACAAACCGGGCTTGCAGCTTGGGACACTGACGTTCATGGTCCTCACCGTCCTGGTGATGACCGGGACCTCCAACGCGGTCAACCTCACCGATGGGATGGACGGACTGGCCTCCGGTTGCGTCGCATTATGCGCTTTGGTTTTCGTGGTTCTGACCTACATCGTCGGCACCGAAGACGTGGCCGCCAAGCTGCTCATGCCCCACGTGCCCAGGAGCGGTGAACTGGTTGTCCTATGCGGGGCGATTTTGGGCTCCTGTTTAGGGTTTTTGTGGTACAATTGCCACCCGGCGCGGGTTTTCATGGGCGATACCGGGTCGCTTCCCCTGGGCGGGTTGATCGGGTTCGTCGCCGTTGTCACCCGGCAGGAGTTGATGCTTTTGCTTGCCGGCGGCGTCTTCGTTATTGAAGCGGTTTCCGTGATGATGCAGATCGGCTATTTCAAATGGACCGCGGGCCGGCGACTCCTCCGCTGTGCGCCAATTCATCATCATTTTCATCTGGGCGGCTGGAGCGAACCGCAGACCGTGGTGCGGTTTTGGTTGGTCGCGGCGATGTTCGCCGGCTTGGCTCTGGCGTCGATTAAACTGCGCTGAGCCTCAAATGCCGATGATAATGACCGTAAAGTAGGGCGCTGGTCGGTTCGGATTAAGCTAAGAAGGCAAAAGTTCGTGCAATTCGACGATAAATTCACTTGTGTTACTTCTGGGAATGGCTAAAACCTTGGCGTGAGAGCTTTGGGCCGTCGCCTGATGCGAGCGCGAATGGCATCGGAGAGGACGCGAATGAGATTCATAAACGGGGCGAGCTTCATGCCCCGCGATTGCAACAATCCATCCACGGCGTGGAGAGTCGCGTCATGATTCGAGGTCAACGTCGGTTTGATTTGTCGGGAAAGATCCTTTGCGCCGTCAACGCTTTTCTTGTCTTGGGCATCATTTATGCCGGTTCCGCCTTCGCAGCAGAACGGCCAACAGGCAAGAAGTCGCCCGATCGAAGCCTACGCGCCACATCCGACCCGCGACTGCTTCCCATCGACGATTCGCCCATGCGCATGCGCGTAGAGACACGCGAGGGTGTCTTGGTCGTATATGACGCCCCTGCGCCTCCGGAGCTCGGCGAAGGGTGTTCGGGCTACATGGGATACTGGTTGTCCGCACTGGACAAGACGCAATACGTCTTCGGAACGACGCTGTATGACCAAAGCGACCTTTCGACGATTCTCCTGGCCCTGGAACGTGATCTTGGCGTTGATCTAGAGGCCCTCGCCGACACGGATGACCGTGTCGACGAGGCATTGAGCGCGCTCTCGGAGGCCCCGGACGAGGAAATCGTCTGGGAACCGGCCACTCTCCTCCGCGCCGGGGAGGTCATGGGGTTCGACGCCAAGGAGGAACTCGCCCGGCTTGACGAGCCTGGCGACGGCGGGGTTGCAATTATCATACCCTGCGAGCCGTGCACGGCCGGGGTCGGTCCTCCGAGGAACTGCGGTTCGCCGGAGGGTCTCGCACGCGAGGCCTGGGCGGTGATCGCAGGGTGTTGCAATGACGGCGGCGGCGGGCTGCCGCCGAATTCCGGACCTTGCGGCGGTGACTTAGACTGCGACGGAGAACCGAACGGCACGGACACGGACATCGACGGGGACGGCCTCCTCAACGGAAACGACCCCGATGTGGACGGTGATGGACTCCCCAACGGTTCGGACCCGGACGTGGACGGAGATGGCATTCCCAACGGCTCGGACCCCGACGTGAACAACGACGGCATCCATAACGGGGGGGACAGCGATATCGACGGCGACGGTCTAGGCAACGGCAGCGACGCGGACATCGACGGGGACGGGCTGCTCAACCCAGACGATCCGGATGATGACGGCGATGGAACCTCGGACGGAGGCGACGAGAGTCCGGGGGGCTGCACCACCGATTGCCCGGGGGCCTGTTGCACCAAATCCACCGGCGCCTGCGCCAGCAAGAAAGAAAGCGAATGTACTGCGACCGACAAGTACTTCAAGGGGAAAGAGGTTTCCTGCAGCCCCAACCCGTGTTGCCCGGCGGGCACAGGAACGAACAACCCGTTCGATCCGCAAAGTGCGAACGCATACGAAGTCTACCCGAGCTGGACCTGGAACCAGCACTTCTGTAGCAACGGCGCGACAGAAGCGGAACGAATCGATCCGGTGGACGTCCAAATATCGGCGGTCTGCGACGGAAGTGACTGGTACGCGACTCTGGTCGGCCTCAGGGGTCAGTACTCCCAGCAGTCGCGATTGTTCCCAGGTCAACAGGAGGTAACGGGACCTGGTGGCAATTCGACGTCAGACAATTTCTGCCCACAGGTCACCGAACTGGCCGCGTTTGGTTTTCAGTATGCGTCCTGTGCGGGCTCGCCCCCCTACGCCACATGGTACATGCTGGAGGCGGTAAAACAACACGAGCTTGTCCATTCTGACAGCCTCAAGGCGGCGCTTAAAACCATCGCCCCCGGAGTCGAGGTTAGGATTGAGGCGCTGCACGTATCGCACACCCCGGGCAAGACAAAGAACGACGCCATTGCTGAAATCCGCAACGTGCTTCCGGGTTTCACCACTGCCGTTGACCGAGCGTTTGACGATTGGGTCGATCAGTGGGCACTAAACCCTGACCAGGATTTGCCCGGTGGGTTGGAGGAACAGGCTGAACTTGCCGCCGTTGAGTGGATGGTCAATTGGATTTGCGGGTACTCGGATGCCCAATGCTGGACGTACTGTACGGCATGTCCGCAGCGCCCCAACGGGGCGTGTTGTGCCGGTGGTGAGACCGGGCTATGTAGCGTCAAAACGCGATGCGACTGTCAACATGATGGCGGGCAGTACGAATATGACGGCGCGACCTGTGGACCGCCCAATCCCTGCACGGGTGGGTGTTGTCTGTCTGAGACACAATGTACCGAGGTTACTTATACGCGCTGCGTTAGCGGATTAGGTGGAACGTACAATGGAGATGGAACGACATGCAGTCCGAACCCATGTGGACCGCACCCATAGCGACTGCTTGCCAGGAGTTAGATGTGCGTAGCGGGCGAGCGTATTTCATGCATGCCCAAACTGCATACCGTCGATTGCGCCGCACCACGTGTTTGGAGGTATAGAATCATGATGTTGTTTCATAGCGTCTTGTTGGTGATGGGCGTGTTGCTCGGGTTGGGCGATGAGAAGGAGTGGTATCGCACAATCGTACGCCAAGAACTAGAGATTATTGGCAAGAAACTTCCTGGGGCGGACACCGATCCACGTCGTGATGTCCATGTTTTCGTTGAGGTGAATCCCGTCCAGCCCCGGGTCGCCGGGGGGCTCTTCTTTGTGATTGACGTCGGCAATGAGGGGTCGGAGCCGGTGGAGCTCGTGGACATCACCAAGCGGCACATCGCGCTCTATTTGTGGAATGCCGACGACGTTCGTATGGACCTGCCGGACCGCGAACGTACCACAAAGAGTAACCCAGGCGGTTGGGCGCGAAGGCACGAGCAGCCTGAGCACGTCAAGGCCGAGATCGAACAACGTCGGCCGTTTGCGGTGATGAAGCCGGACTTTCTCCGGGCGGACGATCCGAAAGTGAAGAGCATCGAGAGCATTAAGGATGGCAAGATCCGGCTGGAACCGGGGGAGCATTTCCGGGTGCAAGTTCTGGTTACGAAGGTTTTGAACGAACCGGAAAAGTGGAAGGCGGAAATCGAAAAGCGTTCCGCAAATCCCCATACCCCTTTCCCGGGGCTAGACCCGCCGGAGATGGCCCGCATCGGCGCGGGCACATATACGCTGCGTACTTCAGTTGGCTTGGGCGTCGAAGGACGAATCCCATGGAGTGCATCTTCAGAACGTTTCACGGTCCGGCTCGGCCCGCCCGCTGACGAACCAGACGAGCCTTAGACCCAGAGTCGCGTTGGGCCTCTCTTGCGGGGCAGTCTCGTTTCGTCGTCTTACGCCCCAAGTTTACAATGGTAATCAATGTCAAGGATGACATAGCATGGTCGGCTTAGATCGCACCAACCCCGTTCGACCGGCCGCGGTGATCCTCATCGCGGCCATGTTGATGTCCGTCGGCCTGGTGATGGTCGGTTCGGCGACCGCCTCGCTCGACCGCTCGCTGCTGGCCCCGCGAATCTGGACCACCCCCTTCGGTCGGCAGGCCATCTTCGTGCTGATCGGGCTGGTCATCATGCTATTGACCGCGCAGTTGGGCATACCGCTGCTGGCGTCGCCGTCCGTCCGCGCTCGCCTTCCGAAAATCCTATTCGTGCTGGCCGTTGCATTGCTGGCCGCGGCCTTGGTGCCGGGGCTGGCTGACCCACATCGAGGGTCCAATCGTTGGCTCCACCTGGGGCCTTTGGGAATCGGCGTTGGCTTCCAACCGTCGGAACTCGCCAAACTGGCGATGGTAGCGTTCTTGGCTTCGCTGCTTGGCGAGCGTAACGCCAACCCTCAGTCGTTTGGCCGTGCATTCCTACCGGCCACGCTCGCCATTGGTGTCTGCGTTGCCTTGGTGGGCAAGGAAAACTTCGGGACCGCGGCGCTGCTGGCCTGCGTGGCGGGGGCGATTTTGTTTGTCGCGCGTTCTCGATGGCATCACTTGCTGCTGATCGTCAGCCTGGGCGCCGCCGGTTTGACCTACTTACTATTTGCTGCCCCGTATCGTATGGCGCGAATAGCGGCCTATCGGGACTTCTGGGGAGATCCCCAGGGCGACGGCTATCAACCCTTGCAATCGTTGGTCACCATCGCCTCGGGCGGCTGGTGGGGTACGGGTCTAGGGTCCGGTGTACAAAAGTACGGCTACCTTCCGGAGAGCCACACCGATTTCGTCTTTGCCGTACTCTGCGAGGAGCTTGGCGTGTTCGGCGGGATGCTGGTGATTCTGTTGTTCTGCGCGTTTGTCTGGGTGGGAATCCGCATTATGATGGCCGCTAAGACGCGATTCGAAAGGCTGTTGGCGTTTGGGCTGACTTTCCTTGTCGCGTTTCAAGCAGCAATGAACATCGCCGTCGTATCGGTGATGGCGCCGACCACGGGAGTGCCCCTTCCTATGATCTCAGCCGGCGGCAGCGGCTTGTTTACGGTATGCGTGGCGGTGGGACTGTTGGCCGCGATAGCGCGTCGCACTTTGCTTGCGGATTCGGAGGGGGCGACCCAGTTTGCATCGGGGAAAAAAGCACCGTGATTGAAGAACACGAGCGATCCTTTGAGGGTCCGCTGATCGCTTTTGCCGGCGGCGGCACGGGCGGCCACCTGTACCCGGCGATCGCCATCGCCGACGCCATCCGCCGAAAAATACCAGGCGTCCGATTCGTTTTCTTCGGCACCCAGCGACCCATTGACGACCGAATCCTCGGCCGAATGGATTGCGAAGTTGTCCGTCAGGCTTTGCCCGCTCTTTCGTCGATTCCGTGGCGTTGGCCGAGGATCTATCTTGGCCTGCGACGCTCCGCCGGATTGTGCCGCGCCCGATTGGAGCTGGATCCACCCGCTGTGGTTATCGGAACCGGGGGAATGGCGTCGGTACCGGCCATCCGACAAGCCCATCGGTTGGGCATTCCTACCGCCATCCTCAATCCGGACGCTCTTCCAGGCAGGGCCAACCGCCATCTCGCGGGTATCGCCGACGTCGTTTTCGCACAATGGAGCGACACCGTCGATTACTACCCCCCGGGCACGGATATCCGCATCGTAGGTTGCCCTATCCGACCGGGCTTCGACCCCGTCGTGCGAGAAAACGGAATCGTACGCTTTGGGTTGCGATCCGACCGTAACACGCTTCTGGTGACCGGCGCCTCACAGGGCGCACGATCCATCAATCGTGCCGTAATGGCCAACCTGGATTTGGTCGAGTCCCTTCCCGACTGGCAGATTCTGCACCTGACCGGCGAAAAAGACCACGCCGATACGGCGGCCGCCTATCGAACCCGATCCATCGCCGCCATAGTGATTCCTTACACGGAACACATGGCCGACGCTCTCAGTGCTGCCGATCTCGTGATCTCTCGGGCCGGCGCCTCAACACTGGCCGAGATCACCGCCGTGGGCAGGCCTTCCATCCTCATGCCCTACCCCTATCACCGTGATCAGCATCAATCCGCGAATGCCAAGTGCTTAGCACGTCTATCCGCCGCGCGGATTGTGCGCGACGCGATCGACTTGGCCATCAACGGCCCGGCGCTACGCTGCGTGTTGGAGGAGTTGCTGACCGGTGACGAAGCGCGCGAGGCGATGGCCTCAGCGGCGCGGTCCATGGGGCGCGGCAACGCCGCGGCCCTTATCGCCGACCAGGTGATGGGTCTGGCGAGAATACCCCGTGCCACGGAGGCGCGGGAATCGGTGGAGGCAACGTGTTAACCCACCCGATAGATGAGCCGAGGGCGCGGCGTGTACGCCGGGCATACTCCCTCGCGCTGACCTTCACCCTACGAATTTGAGGGATCGCCATGCACACGAAGATCGCAGGAGCCGTGGCCAATCGCCCGTCTCCGGCAACCACCAATCCCATGAACTTCAGCGGACGGCACGTCCACATGATCGGAATCGGGGGCTGCGGCATGAGCGGGGCCGCGGCCTTGCTTCGTGACCTGGGCGCCGTGGTGAGCGGTTCCGACCTCGTAGCCTTCGACGGCCTTGGCCCCCTGGTTCAAAGCGGCGTCTGCGTCTCCATTGGGCATCACGAAACACAATTGAATGCACAAGTCGAACTTGTGGTCGTCAGCGCCGCCGTCCCGGAGACCAACCCGGAATTGGTCGCCGCCCGACGCCGAGAACTGCCTGTCGTGAAGTATGCCCAGCTTTTGGGCGAATTGACCACTATTCGCAAGGCTGTCGCCATCGCCGGCACCCACGGCAAGAGCACCACCACGGGCATGTGCGTCCACCTCTTCCGCCAAGCGGGCCTCTCGCCTTCGTTTATCATCGGCGCCAGATCCGCACACCTGGGCGGCAGCAGCGGGGTCGGCGGCGGTCCACACTTTATTGTGGAATCGTGCGAGTTCGACCGCTCCTTCCTGTTCCTCCGTCCCCAAATGGCCGCCATACTCAACCTGGAGACGGATCACTTGGACTGCTTTCGCGATCTGGACGACATCGTCGACGCCTTCTCGCAATTCGCGGAGCGGGTCGACTCCGGCGGTTTGCTGGTCTGCAATGCCGAGGACCGCAGGGCGATGAGGGCTGCTTCAGCCGCGCGGTCCCTTACTCAGACCTTTGGCTTTTCGGATGCCGCCGACTGGCGGGCGTGCAATCTTCGCGCCGACCGCGGTCAATACCGCTTCGATGTACACCGTTATGGTACAAAACTTTGCTCCACCGGTTTGTCGATCCCCGGTCGCCACAACGTGGCCAACGCCCTTGCCGCCATCGCCCTCGCCTACCACGCGGGGGCCGAGCCGCAGCGCTTGGCGGAGGCGCTCTTGGGGTTCCGCGGCGTGGACCGGCGACTCAGCTGGCGGGGAGAAGGGCGCGGAGTCACCATTGTGGACGATTACGCCCATCATCCCACCGAGATCCGCGTCACCATCGAGGCGGCGCGGGATCGATACTCTCCGCGGCGCTTGTGGGTCGTCTTTCAACCTCACCAAGACTCGCGGACTCGTCATTTCATGGATCAGTTCGCCGAGTCGTTCGGGCAGGCGGATGAGGTGGTCGTTCCCGATGTTTATCGAGCGCGGGATTTGGGCGACCCACTGGGGCAGTCTGGTTCGGCCGAGCTCGCCTTGCGGATTTGTCGCTCCGGCGGTCGGGCACAATACCTCCCGACGTTGGCCGGCGTTGTTGACCACCTGATGCCTCAGCTAGCGGAAGGTGATCTGGTCCTTACCATGGGCGCGGGAGATGTTTGGAAGGTGGCGCATGACTTGGTGGAACGACTTTGCGGATCGGATCGCGTGCGATGCTCCCCTGGGGCGAAGGACCTGGTTTCGCTTGGGGGGACGTGCCCGGTACCTGTTCCAGCCGCATAGCGCTGAGCAGTTGGCCGCCCTGGCCGTTCGAGCTCGGGAACAGGAAATCCCCCTCAAAGTGCTCGGACGCGGCGCCAATGTACTGGTCAGCGACGACGGCTTCGACGGGGTCGTCGTAAGACTCGATCACTCCGCCTTTCGACGGGTGGAGCGCCGAGGTTCGCTGGTGGACGTCGGCGCGGGAGTGGATTTGATGCCCTTTGCCCTTGCCTGTAGTACGCAAGGCCTGTCCGGTCTGGAGTGCATGGCCGGCATCCCCTCCACCATCGGCGGGGCCGTCCGGATGAATGCCGGGGGGCGATCCGGCGAGTTCGGGAATGTGGTAAAAAACGTGCGCGTACTTCGCCCCGAAGGGGGCACGGAAACTTGGTCCAAAGAGCGCTGCGGCTTTGGCTATCGTCACTCCGAGCTGGGCGAAAACATCGTGCTTTCCGCGCAACTGAGTCTGGTGGAGGACGATCCGAGTCGGGTGCGGCGTGCATTCTTGGAATGTTTCGCTCAGAAGCGCGTCACGCAGCCGCTGGGAGACCGCAGCGCGGGGTGCATCTTCAAAAACCCCACGGGGAGATCTGCCGGAGCCTTGATCGACCAAGCCGGGCTAAAAGGGACCCATTGGGGTGGGGCGCGGGTCTCCGAACGACACGCGAATTTCATCGTGGCCCGCCGCGGCGCCACCGCGTCCGACGTGTTGCACCTGATCGACCTGATCCGCGAACGCGTGTTAAGCGCCTTTAGCACCGAGCTGCAAGTCGAGGTCGATATCTGGCGACCGATGAGAAGGTAAAAGTGCGAAGTTCAATGTTCAAAGAGAGGAACACGGCGCTTCTGTCTTCCGAATTTGAACTTCGCCGTTTGAAATTGTTGGACATCACCGTCCTCGCCGGCGGTCCCGGCGCCGAGCGCGAAGTCAGCCTCAACAGCGGGCGCGCCGTGAGGGACGCCCTTTGCCGGCTGGGTCACCAAGTCGAGTTAAGTGACATCGGGCCGACTGATCTCTCGGCCTTGGATCGTCCGGCGGACTTTGTCTTCATCGCCCTGCACGGCGAATTCGGGGAGGATGGGGCCTTGCAGGCCGAACTCGATGCCCGCGGGCTGCGATACAGCGGTTCCGGCGCGGCGGCCTCGCGACTCGCCATGAACAAGGCGGAGTCCAAAAAAGGTTTCGAACACGCCGGATTGCCCACCCCTCCGTTTGAACTGGTATCTCCGTTGGAACTCAAAGACCTCGCCAAGCGCATCAAACCACCCGTGGTGGTGAAGCCCGTTTCTTCCGGCAGCAGCGTCGATACGAGCATTGCTCGCACGCCTGAGGCCCTGGAGGAAGCTGCGAACGTGGTCGTTGCGAAGTATGGCTGCGCCTTGGTGGAAAAATATGTCGCGGGGCCTGAGCTTACCGTCGGCATCCTCGGCGACGAGGCTTTGCCGGTGTGCGAAATCCGCACCTCCAGAGAGTTTTACGACTATCAGGCCAAATACGTGGACGACAACACGCAATACTTATTCGACCTCGATCTTCCGTCTGATCTGCTCGAAGGGGTCCAACGTTATAGCCTTGCCGCTCATCGGGCGCTGGGATGCCGCGCGTTTTCCAGGGTAGATTGCATGATTGATGCCGCGAGCTTGACACCTTACTTCCTGGAAGTAAACACCATCCCCGGATTCACCAGCCATTCACTCCTGCCCAAGGCCGCCGCCCGCATCGGTCTCACCTTCGACCGCCTCTGCCAGAGGATCGTTGAACTGTCCATGCCCAACAGGCGGGTGGCGGACGAGAAGAGCCCTTGATCATGCGACGAAAACGACGCCGAAGCAAAAGCGAGCGCCCCCCGGCGACACCAGGAAGGTGGCCCTGGACCGCACCCCCGCCCTGGCGGCGGCTCGCCGTCGCCGGCGGCATCGTGGCGACCGTGGTCGTGTTGCTATCCGGGGGATGGATGGCCTTCACCCGCCTCGATTCCCATGTCGATGAACTGCTCCTCAGGGATCGGCCCGACCCCGTCGTCGAGTTCATCGACTTGCCCAAGGAGCTTGTAACTCTCGCAAACTACGACCTGCACAGCAGCCTCTTCGACCTGCTCGGACGGGAATGGACGGATGATCGCCTTTGTGGCGAGATGGCTACGCGAATCGCCGGCGTCGGATGGGTCTCACGAGTGAATCTCGTGCGGCGGACCGGGGGCGGGCGATTTGAGATCAGTTGTCGGTATCGCCTGCCCGCCGCGTTGCTCCAATACGGCGATAAGTTTTTCCTTTCGGATGCCCTGGCCGTCCGCTTGCCCGGAGTTTACGTTTATAACCCCGCTTGGAAATTGATCGACGGCGTAGCCAAACCCGCCCCCGCCGCCGGCGCGCCGTGGGAGGGCGAGGATGTCCGCGCCGCTTTAGCAGTCCTTTCGGCCATACGGGGCGAACCTTTTGGACGACAGATCGTCGGTGTTGCGGTCGCCAATTTCGGCGGACGCCGAGACCCGAGGGCATGTCATATCGAGCTGATGACCGATCAAGCCGGAGGGCGAATTCGCTGGGGATCGGCCCCTGGGTCGGAATTGGAGGAAAATGGCGTACCGCAGAAACTCGCCCTATTGAGAGAGAATTTCAGTAAGACGGGACGGGTGGATGCCCGCCATGCGGTCATCGACGTCTCCACGTTCCCCGATCGTTACACGATTCCTGGCTAGCCCACGCCTGGTAAACCTGCGTAACAGTGCTAATAATTGGTTCTAGGCGCTTCTGGAGGGAAATCGGCCATAGAATATTACGCCGCCGTGGCCGAATAAGAGAGTAGAACTATGGGAAGGCTAAATGGGTGTCGCCATGAATGAAATTGAAATCGTTCTCGAACAGGCCCGTCTTTTCGTTGTGCAGCACGCCCCGACCGACGCCTTGAGCAGAGCGGTCCCGGCCGCTCTGGTCTTGCTCGTCGCCGGTATCGGCCTCAGTGTCCTCGGCGCGAAGTTGGCTCGGTTTGGAGTCACGAGCGCGTTTGTGGTCCTGGGCGGCGTTCTTGGCTCCCGTTTCGGCCAGGAGATGGGTTTCCAGCCCTTGATCTGCGTCCTCGTGGGGGCCTTCTTAATCGGCGTGATCGCCTACCAGACTTTCCGTCTGTGGGTGGGTGTGGGGGCCGCGGTCGTTTTCTCATCGTTGGTCTTGGGTACCTTCGGATACCAGCGAGTGATGCCCTACGTCGCGGAGTTTGAACGCGGAGCGCAACAGCCTTCCATCCAAAGTCCGATCACCTTCGCCGTTCCAACATCGATCGAACAACAAGCCTATCGCGAGCGAACTCCGCGGCAGTGGGCCGAAGAGTTCTGGTCGTTCGTCACGCTGAGGGACGCTATCGTTGCCAAGAACACCAAGGGCCTGGCGACCGTGGCGCTACTTACCGGTCTTTGCCTGGGAATCGTGGCCGTGCGCTGGGCGATGATTCTGGCGACGTCATTGGTCGGGACGGTGTTGGTCACCACCGCGGCCGCAACCCTGCTCACGCGATCCGTGCCGGAATCTTATCAGGCCTTCCAAAACAACCCCAGCCTCGTAGGAATTGGGGTCGGCGGATTCCTGGTTTCTTCCTTGATCCTCCAGACGATGCTTTCGCGAAAATCGCCGTCCAAAAAAGGCGGATCCACCGCCAAATCCTGAGGGATATCGTACCTTGGGTGCGTAGTCGGCTTCCGGAATGCGCGCCCGCGGGGGCGCACCGAACGTCGTTGGAGCCGCGCCTAATAGGGGACTCTACATGGTCAGCAGCGTACATGACTGGATTTCTTTATTGCGGGAAGCGAATAGCGCGGCGGGTTTCCCTCTGATCGTGGGCGGGTTGACCCTGATGCTCTTTGGTTGGCGGCTGTGGAAGGTCTGCGTCGTTCTCGCGTTCGGCCTGATCGGCACGGCGGTCAGCGCCTATTTCATCGGCCCCAGGGACGACCAGTTGACCTACGCCCTCGCATGTGGAACCGTCCTGGGATTGCTGAGTTACTGGCCCGGGCGCCTTTCCGTGGCCATCCTTGGCGGCGTCATCGGCGCGGGCGTGGCCAACTTCTATCTCGAAAACTTGCATCTGAGCGGCGGCACGCTGTGGGCCGGTATGGGGGCCGCGTTTGTCGCTTGCACCGCTGCCGCCGTGATCCATCATCGACAAGTGGTGATCTTGGTGACTGCGTTTCTCGGAGCAGCGTTGCTGCTCTCCGGGATCACCTCTTGGGCCATGAACGTGCCGGGCGTGGTCCCCACCTTCCGTGCAATGGCCTCGTGGAGCGCGATCGTCGTTCCTTTCCTTTTGCTCGTTCCCACGGTCATGAGCTGTTTCTATCAGGTCGCCGATATTCGCCGGCTCCAGATCGAGCTATAAGCGGACGATCGGTGTTCGTTTTCATCCACGGTTGCCTCCTTGTGACGGGCACGCGCTTGTTGGGCGGAATCCCAACCCGCGGTACGATCGCTCATGGTAGGACTCCTCGCTGTACGACGCCCGCGTCGTTCGGCTGACGGATGCTTCCACGGTACTTTGGGCGTTGAACAACGACTATGCAACCGCACCGTATCGGCGTCGACGTGGACGACTTGCACTTGCCCGTCAAGGACGCCATTCGCAAGGCCGCCGAGCTCAAGTTTAGCGCCGTGGAAATCCCTGCCTTGATGGGCGAGACGTCGCCGCATAACCTTTCTTCGAGTGGTCGTCGCCACCTTTCCCGGTACGTCGAGGGCTTCGGACTGAAGTTGGCGGCGCTGGCGGCGGACATGCCCACGCTACGGCTCACCGACCCCGGCGCCGTGGATGAACGCATTGCCCGAACCTGCGCAATCATCGAACTCGCGAAAGATCTGAACGTCGCCGTCGTGACCGCTTCGGTCGGTGCGCTCACTCATCCGGAGTCCGGCGCTCCCTCACCACCGGCAATGGATGCCCTGCGCCGAATCGGCGAATACGCCGACGCCCGCGGGACGGTTTACGCGATCCGGCCGTCGCACGACCCCGGCGATCGGGTGGTCCGTGTCTTGGACGAACTATGCTGCCCGTCGATCCGGATCGGGTTGGACCCGGCGGCGATGGTGATGAGCGGAGTGAATCCCTTCTACGCCGCAGAGCGACTCGCCGGCCGGATCGCACTCCTGCACGCGCGTGACGCCAGCGCCGGTTTGACCGATCGGCGCGGCCGGGAAACCCGCCTCGGCGAAGGCGAAGTCGACTTCGTCGGGATTTTGAGCGTGCTTGAAGCAACTGGATTTCGCGGCCCGTTCGTGGTCCGTCGCACTGACTCGCCCCGCCCTATACCCGACCTCCAAGCAGCACGCGAAGCCCTTGCGAACATGCTCACCAGCCCCTGATCGCCATAGAAATCGCCCGTAATAAATCGTGCGTGATTATAACTATCTGTAAATACTAATGTTACGTCGTTTGCACAATTGCTATCATTGTGATACAATATAAATATCTTAGCATGGAAGGAGAAAATGAACATGCAAACAGGTGAAATCGAAATTCGAATTTGGAACGGTTGGTCGGCCGTTGCCCTTCTGGTGGTCGCCGGGGCGGCGTTGGCCGTCTATTGGGTGAGGTTGCCATGGAACCAGCCTGATCCTGGGCGAATCGTCTTCGCCTCGGTCTTGGCGATGCTGTGGCTGTTTCTTTGGTTTGGGTTCTTCACCTTGCAACCCAACGTTGCCGCAGTCTTGATTCTGTTCGGCAAGTACACGGGCACGTTGAAAGTCAGCGGGTTTCAATGGGCAAATCCGTTGTTGCTCAAGAAGAAGGTCTCCTTGCGGGCCCACAACCTCAATGGACAGACGATCAAGGTCAACGATCACCGAGGCAACCCCATTGAGATCGCGGCCGTAGTCGTATGGCGGGTGTCCAATACGGCTCAAGCCGTTTTTGACGTGGAAGATTTCGCCAGTTATGTCGCCATCCAGAGCGAGTCCGCCCTCCGCCACATGGCCAGCGCTTATCCGTACGACACGTCGCAGGAAGGAGAGTTGTCCTTGCGGGGAAGCATGGACGAAGTCTCGGCGGCCTTGCAGCGGGAATTGCAAGAGCGCGTATCCAAGGCCGGGGTCGTGGTAGACGAAGCGCGTTTGAGTCACCTCGCGTACGCGCCGGAGATCGCCGGGGCCATGCTGCAACGCCAACAGGCAGAGGCGGTCATCGCGGCGCGAAGCCGCATCGTGGACGGCGCCGTGGGCATGGTGGAAATGGCCCTGGAGAAGCTGGAGGCGCATAAGACCGTGCATCTTGATGAAGAGCGCAAGGCGGCGATGGTCAGCAACCTCCTTGTCGTGCTTTGCGGCGATAAGGCCGTCCATCCGGTGGTCAACACGGGCACGCTCTACACGTAAGTGCATTTACCGCGATGCCCGAGCGAAAGCCGTACCTGCTGCGGATCCCCTCGGATCTGCTGGATGAACTCGCCCGCTGGGCGAAGGACGACCTGCGCAGCCTCAACGCCCAGATAGAATTCGTCCTCCGCGAGGCCGTTCGACGACGGCGGGGAGAGCAGAATGATCGGACGCCGAAAGAGAGTGAAGACTCCGAGGCGACTTGACGGAGTCGGCGAAGGTCAAGGAACCGTGGCCGCTGAAACGAACTCTGGTTCCCACGCGGATCAGGCCGCCCAATCGAAGCGCGTCCCAGTTCGTAAGGCGAAAGCAGCCGTGCGAACCGGTCTTGCCGATCATTTCCGGATTGGGGCTGCCGTGGATGCCGTAGCCCGGTAGGCCCAGTCCGATCCAACATCGTCCCACGGGATTGCGCGGCCCGGCCGGTATGAGCAGTTTGCGGTCGATGCCCTTCACCTCCGGCCACATCTTGGGGTCGAAGGTGTACGTCGGGTTCTCGGAAATGACCATCACGGAGGTCTCGCCCGACGGAAGCCTCTCACGATCCTTGGCGATCGAGCAGTGGAACAAGGCAATGAGTTTTCGCTTGCGGTCCAGCACTCGGACGATTTTTTGGGACAGCTCGATCTCCACCTGATCTCCGCGCAGACCCGTCGAGGATTCGCCAACCGCGGGTACCTTGACACTGTCGCGGGCCTGAAGCCGACCGAGGTCACGTCCCGGGTTCAGGCGAGCGAGTAGCCCGGCTGAGCAATGAAACTTCTCCGCGATCGCCGACGCCAGGTTTTCGTAGCCGAGCCGTGGAAGACGACTCTTCTCCAACCAATTCCTGGGGTTGGGACCGATCTGGGATTGATCGTCGGATTGGACGGTGTAGCTGGTGACGGCGCCTGCCGAGTCCACGCCCAGCGCGGCCGAGGTCGCCGCATCCAACTTCCCCGTGATCGACAGGCCGCGAACCCGCTGAAACTCTCGCGTGGCGAGTTCGGTTTTTCGCCCGATGCAACCGTCAATGACGCCCGGCGAGAAGCCCACGCGCTCCAGGGCGATCTGCCAGGCGAGCTTCGCCCGCAATGAGCCGGAGTTTTCCCCCGCGCGGGCGGAAGCGGCGATCGACTCGATGACAGTCAAAAGCAAGATCAGGGTTGTATTGTGTCGCATTTCGCGGCCCACACTCCTATTCCAATGAGTATCGTCTGGAAATGATGAAACGAACCACGAGGGGAAGTTTTGTCCGTGCATACACTCACACTTCTCTTTGTCCGGTATGGATTTCAAATGGGTTCGTTTTGCAAGTACAGTGTTTTCGTGAGTGTCAGCATATGGCACTTCCTGGAAGGCACGAAGGCACTGAGGCAAGGAGGCACGAAGGGACGCGGTGGGAATTGTCGATTGTCGAATGTCGATTGTCGAATGACCGGGGCCGCGAGCACGTGGCTTCTGATCGGCTTTGAATCGGGTTCGTTTTTCGGCGGGCATTTTTTCGTAAGTCCTTTCGCGGCAACGAGTTATCCAAGTTTCCATCGGGTTCGTTTGGTATTAGCGCTTTTTCGCGCACATCCATATTCCTTCACGTAAGGCGCGTGGAGAGGGCTGAGCAAGCTCGCTCCAACACTCAAGGGTGTTGGCGCTTACCGCGCGGCTTTCGTCTAAACCTAATAACGTGACGGGCGCTCGGTGGGAGGATGGTCGCGGAGCGAGCGCACCGCTCACAAAGCGGTGGCACACGGAATGACTGTGCCACCTCGCCAAAAAATAGAATGTCCCCCTCGTCCCCTCATCCTTCTGCGTCGGACTCAAGTGGAAGTCAAACGCCATAAAGCATGTCGAATAGATCATCGCGGGTCGGCACACCTTCATGCTCGATCAGTCGGATGATCGTCCGCGCCGCGATGTTGGCGGAATCGGCCAGCGGCTGCAAATCGTCGGTCTGTGCTCCGTGGGCCCCTTGGCTTCGTGCCCCGTACAGCTTGGCAATCCTCTCAGCAAGCTTTCGGCGCTCAATTCCTGGGGGCTCGAGGTAGGAGGATAGAAGGACGGAAAGGCGAAGCGATGCCTCTTGATGCCCTTGAGTGAACAAGCGCTGTAGGGCACCCCAGAGTTCTACCAGTGCAAGGCCTGCGGATCGAGCCCAACTGCACGCGCTGTAAGCCTCAAGTAGCACCTTGAAATCACGATGGGCACCCGCGAGCTTTGAAGCACGCTGCCAGTTTGTACGAAGCCAACGGATTTCGTCCTCACCGAGCGTGAGCGAGGACCGCATATTCCCAATTAGCGGCGCAGGAAGGACTTCAACGGCCCAAAGCTCACCCTCGTCACGTTTGGCTGATTCGGTAGAAATCTGTGCGGATGAGATCATCGCAGCGCGGACGTGGGGTCCAATCCTCAGGCGAAGAAGCGTCGCAATAAGCCAGGCGGTCTCGAGAGCGTCGCTGAGGCCTTCCCGCGTGTGTGCGGCGGGAATGACAAGTTGACAATGGATGTCGGTGGCGAACCCCGCCGAAACAGCGCGCCAGGGTGCTGGATGGGCAGCGCCCGGGTGCGCGGGCTGAAACGCCATCATGAATGGTGCGAAGAGATGTCCGTAGGTAACTTCAAGAAACAGGCCACCTCCGAGATCCGCTTTCGGAACCGGCAGTATGAGTCCTGAGAGTCCGGCGTAGTAGAGTGTGCCCATAGGACGATTCTAGTGCCGTTTCCAAAAAGGTCGTTCGGGTTCCGCCCATGCGGCGTTACAGGAATGCAGTTTTTCCGAGCCGCGACCGTCAGGGAGCGGGCAAAGGCAAAACGGTATGACCTTTCTAGAAACGGCACTAGGTAATGAGCGACATTCACCTTCGGCGCGTCGGGTCACCGCCGAGCTGCGCTTCAAATCCTCTGCAAATAACCTTATACGCTCCAGGGACTGGAGTCACCTGGCAAAGATCGTGCGCCCTCGGGGCGGCGAGAGTTCGTCGTGTCGCTGCCGCTCCATGCTCTGATTGGCCCGTCGCTCGCGCTTGGGTTCGGATGTCCGTCGGCTCGCGCCGACGGCTCTGAATGTCCGCTCCCTGACGGTCGCGGCTCGGATCACGAGATGCTTCACTTCGCTCAGCATGACAACCGCCAAGCGCTCAGAATGACAGTTTGGTCGCGTGCCGCACCCTCACCCCGGCCCTCGGACCCTCCCTTCCCGGTCGGCTCGTCTGACCCCTGGAAGGGAGAGGGAGTTGTTACTTGCGGTCTAGTTCCGGGGGTGGCGTCCCGGCGCGCCGGGACTTACCCCCGGCTATTTTCTTAGACCCTTTCAGGGTCGAAGTGCGTTCCACTGCCGAAGCGGGTGTAAAACCCGATGACTCCGATCAAACCCGCGACACCGCCGTACATGGAGTGCATCCGAAAACCCCCTCACCCGACCTTCTCCCCAAGGGGGAGCGGGGTTTTAGGGCGCACTCTTAGTACTACTACGCTACATTCGTTCCCGGCCGGACGAGGAAAGCCCGTTGAAACGGGCTGGAACAGGAGCAAGGGGGAGCGACCTTAACCGGCCCTAGAAGGGCCGGGCTAAGACCCGCCTGTGGGCGGGGAAAGGCCGCTAAAGCGGCCTAAACACAGGGCCTCGATCGCCACCACGTTCGAAATTCCTAGCGTAGTAGTCTTAGAACCCAGTTCATTACGGCTCCGCGGGTGTTCGAGAAACGGCCAAGGCCGCGTTAATCAAACCGATGTGCGAGTAAGCCTGGGGGTGGTTGCCCAGCGACTGCCGTGTCCGGGGGCAATACTCCTCCGGCGCCAGCCCCGTCGGCCCGAATAGCGTGACAAACTGATCGAGTAGATTGCGTGCGTCGCCAACCCTGCCAACCAACACCAAGGCCTCGATTAACCAGGACGTACACAAGTGGACCCCGCCCTCGCGTCCCGGCAGTCCGTCGTCGTACAAATAGCGGTAGACCGTCGGTCCTCGACGGAGCAGGTGTTCCACTGCTTCAACGGTACCCACAAAACGAGGATCGCTTCCGGAGATCAACCCCGAAAGGCTGACGTGGAGAGCGGCGGCATCCAACGCCGCGTCGTCGTAGGTTGCGGTAAAGGCGTTTAGGGCGCGGTTCCAGCCATGTTCTAGAACATCGTTAGCGATCGTTTTGCGAAGCGAAACCCATTCGGCGGGCTGTTGGGCGGAGAAAGCCTGGGCGATTCGGAGAGCGCGATCCACGGCCACCCAGCACATTACTTTGGAGTGGACGTGATGCTGTCTGGGGCGACGGATTTCCCAGATACCGTGGTCGGGTTCGCGCCAACGTTGGGCGACGGCGTTCACGATCGCTTCGGTAAGTCGCCAGTGCTCGGTCGAAAGCGCTGCACCGCTTTCCGCCAGCATAGCGATGAGTTCCATGATGGGCCCGAATACGTCGAGTTGCAGTTGCTGCGACGCGGCATTGCCCACGCGAACGGGACGACTGCCCCGATAGCCGGGCAGGTCTCGTATTTCCGCCTCAACACTGAGGTGCCCTCCGGTCACGGTATAAACCGGGCGAAACCATTCGGGGGCTTCGTCGCGGTCGATGATGCCAAGCAGCCAGTCTATTAAGCGCGTTCCCACGCCGGTGGAACCGAGCTTGGCGAGGGCCGCAGCGGCCATGGCGGAATCGCGGAGCCAGCAGTAACGGTAGTCCCAGTTTCGTATTCCGCCGACGTGCTCCGGCAAGCTTGTGGTGCCCGCGGCGGCGATCGCCCCTGTGGGACCGTAGCAGAGGGCCTTTAATACCAGAGCGCTGCGGCGGACGAGTTCGGAGCAGAGCGGCGGAATCCGCAGTTGATCCGCCCATACGTTCCAGAAACGATTCGTCTGCTCCCGCCGCCGAGGTTCGGGAACGATGAGCTCCTGCGCCGTGGAGAGACCGTAGCGAAGTTCGAGAACGACGGCTTGGTGATTCAGTTCGCGTTCTGCAACTGCACGCTGATGGGGCCCCTCCTCTACGAGCTGCCATTCGACTTCGGGCGCCCGCAGGACGATGGGATCCAGGGAGCCTTCCACTAGCAACCCTTCGTCCAGGCGGCGAAGCCGGGTAGGTTCCCGCCCGAAGTCCTGGCGTGGTGCGAATTCGATTACGATCCGCCCTGTGCCCTCGATGACACGAATCAGGTCGGATCGCCCCGCCCTCTGGTAGGGTCGGCCGTTGGAGCAATCCAAGTAGTCAGTCACGGTGAATCCGGGCCACTCGGTGCGGAGTTGAAACGTGCTCCCGACGTAACTTTGCCGCAGCGGGGGCGAACCGTCCGCTGCCCTGACGGCGAAAAAGCCGGCCGCGGGTCCTCCAAGCAGCTCAGCAAACAGGGCGGCCGAATCGATCCGCGGGACGCACATCCAGACGACCCGTGCGTCCGGGGTGACAAGTGCCACGGTCCTCTGGTCGGAGAGCAACGCATGCCGTTCGATCGCGACGGATTCAGAGCCCTTCAACCAGGCTTCGCGCAGCTCGGCGAGGATTGCCAAAGCGCGTGCCGCCTCGGCGCTGTCCGCCACCCGAAAAAACGCTTTGGTGGCCCCGCCGCCGACTCTTACGCCGACATCGGGGCCGCAAAGGATGGCGAAGGCATCCTCATCGCTCTCGTCGTCCCCGATGAAGAGCGCCGCCGTCGCCCCTACCCGGTGCCGGATCGCCGCGAGGGCCTTGCCCTTGTCGGTTGGGATCACGCTCAGTTCGATCACTTTCTTGCCGCGTTTGATGTGAACGCCGGGGAGCGCCGCGGGACGGGACAAGACGGCATTCACGGCCCGCTCCGCGGCGCGCTCGTCGGCGAGCCGGTAATGGAAGGCGACGCTGGCCGGTTTCTCTTCGACGTGGAACCCGCTTTCGGCGCCAGCCACGGCGAGCAATTCTTCCTTGATGCGATCGCGCAGGTCGACGAGCTTGGGGTCCAAACTTCGGGCAAAACCGGGATCAAATTCGCTGCCATGACTACCGACCAGATGCACTTCCTCGGAAAGTCCGGAGAGCGACGCGAGATCACGAAGGGCCCGACCGGAGATGACCGCGACGTGAGTTTGGGGCATGACGGCGAGGGCGTGCAGGGCCACCATGGCCTCGCGATTGGGCTTGGCCAAGGAGGGATCAGCGGCAATGGGCGACAACGTTCCGTCAAAATCGCTGGAGACGAGCAGCACCGGCGTACGTGCCAGCTCGCTTAACCGCGAAGTAAGATCATCCATGCGTCCGACATCCCCCTCGATCGCGAGGTCGCCAAACCAGCCTGCTAGAGCGTAACAAAAAAGCAATTGCAGTAAAAGCGGTTCGGGCGTAGAACGGCAGGCATGGGCAGGCTTCTCCGGTTTCTGGCGGTGCTCGTCGTCGCCCTGGGTCTCCTGGCCTGGGGCGCCTTCTCCATCGTCAACCGTACGGCGCAGGCATGGTTTGAGAAGGACATCGCCTTGCGCTCGGAACTCGCCGTCAACGGGGCCCGTTGGGCATTGCTCTCGCGTTGGGATTCCGCCGAGGCCGGCGGCATTCGACACGTCCTCGCGGAAATGACCCGTGATGTACGAATCATGGCGGCGGCGGCTTGCAACTCCGACCTTACCCTGCTGGCCTGGACTGAGGAGTTTCCATCCCTGTTCTCGTGTCCCGATCTGGGGAGGCAAGTGCGGGAGGCGTCGGACACGCCCTCGGCGGAATGGCGCACCGTGGGGCTCATGGGCGAGCTACCCGGCGGGCGCGTGCACATCAGTGCGGTGCCCGTTGTAGAGGAAGAGAGAGCTTTGGGCTTTGTGGTTCTGGTGCACGATATGGCTTTCATTGATCGGCGCGAGGCGAAAATCCAACAACTGATCCTGATCGCATTCGGAGTGCTAGCGGTTGCCGCCCCGCTTATCACCGTTCTGGCGGGACGACTCTTCTGGCGCTGGTGGACCCAAGAGATCCGCAAGTTTCTGAGAGGCGGGGCGCAGCGGCGGGCGTTTCGGCCGATCCTCCGGGATGTTCGCGAGTTGATCGAGCGCATCGCCGCGGATCGGGCGCTGGACGGAGAAGGGGGTGTATGGACTCCAACACGGCTAAAGCAAACGCTCACCCAGCATTTACATGGGGAGAAGGTGGTCATTCTGGCGAATCGGGAGCCTTATATTCATGATCGCGCGGCGGACGGCACGGTGCGCATTCTGCACCCGGCCAGCGGTCTGGTCACGGCGATGGAGCCGGTGATGCGGGCGTGCGGCGGCGTATGGGTGGCACACGGGAGCGGTACGGCCGATCGCGAAACAGCGGACCAGCACGGGCGAATTCGCGTGCCCCCCGGCGAGGAATCGTACATTCTTCGCCGAGTCTGGCTCTCGCCGGAAGAAGAAAAGGGCTACTACTACGGGTTTGCGAACGAAGGGCTCTGGCCGCTTTGCCACCTCGCCCACGCCCGGCCGGTCTTTCGGCGGGAGGACTGGGAGCACTATCAGACCGCCAACCGAAGGTTCGCGGAGACGGTGTGCAATGAGGCGGACTCGGATGATCCGATCATCTTCGTGCAAGATTACCACTTTGCCATGGCGCCGCGCTTGATCAGGGACCAACTGCCGCGGGCGACGATCATTTCTTTCTGGCACATCCCCTGGCCGAATTCGGAGCGTTTGGGGATTTGTCCTTGGCGCGAGGAACTGCTTCAAGGAATGTTGGGCAGCAGTATTCTGGGCTTTCACACCCGACTGCATTGCAACAACTTCCTCGACGCCGTTGACCGCTTTCTGGAGGCGCGCATCGACCGCGAGCAGACCGCCGTGATCCACCAGAAGCGAAGGACCCTGGTGCGGGCGTACCCGATATCGATCGAGTGGCCAAGTCATTGGCTCAAGGACATGCCGCAGCCCAGCGAATGTCGGGCGGGAGTGCTCGCCGACTTGAAGCTTTCCCCGGATGCCTTGCTCGGCGTGGGCGTCGACCGTCTGGACTACACCAAGGGAATCGAGGAGCGGTTGTGGGCGGTTGAGCGACTTCTGGAGCGTTTCCCTGCGTTTCGCGGCCGGTTCACGTTCGTACAACTTGCCGCCCCAAGCCGTACGGCGATTGAGCGTTACCGCCAGCTCGATGAGGCGGTGGCGACCACCGCTGCTCGAATCAACGAACGATTCTCCATGGGTGAATACCGCCCGATTATCTTACTGCGCGCCCACCACGAACCTCCTACTGTTTATCGCTTCTATCGCGCGGCGGATCTCTGTTATGTGAGCAGTCTCCACGACGGAATGAACCTTGTGGCGAAGGAATTCGTCGCCGCCAGGGATGACGAGCGCGGCGTCCTGGTTCTTAGCCATTTTGCAGGCGCCTCCAGGGAGCTCACCGAAGCGTTGATCGTGAACCCTTACGACCTGGAGGAGGCGAGTTTGGCTTTGGCTACGGCGCTGCATATGTCACCCGAAGAACAGCAAGAGCGCATGCACGCCATGCGGACGTTGCTGGCGGAGTACAATGTGTATCGTTGGGCGGGACGAATGCTGATCGACGCCGCGCGCCTTCGGGGGAAGGACCGCCTTACAGGTCGGCTGTCCGATCACCCGGCGGCTTCAGAATTATCCGCGCGTTGAGCGTGGTTCATTGGCCGAGCCGACCGCGCGGCCGAAGCGCGTGTAAAAGGCGATGACCCCGATCAGACCGGCGATACCGGCTACGCCGAACGCCAGGGTTGGTCCGAATCCTTCCCGCCAGTAGTTCCCTAGGATCCAGAGTCCGGCGCCGACGGGCGAGGCCCACATCACGGCGAGGCTCCGAACGCTCCAGTATAAACCGATCGCTTGGGTGCGTACGTCGGGCGGCACGAGGTCAGCCACCATCGCCTTCCGCGCCGGCTCTCCGATCTCGCGCAGGCCGCCGATCACGAAGGCCAAGGCCAGGCCAAAAGCGCCGAGAGTCGGCCCCAGGACGATCAGGCTGATGGGGAAAAGGGCGAAGAACACAAAGGTCAGTCCGATGTAGGGTTTTTTCGCCAGCCCTTCGCGGCTGGCCAGCGGTCCGATCACGACGTAGAGCACGATGTTGGTGAGCGCCTGAATGTTAAGCAGAATGGACTGATACAGCGATGTCCCTTTCTCGTGGTCTCCGGCCAGGATGGGGACGCAATAGAGAATGACGAGCGGCCCGGCCAGTCCTTCGGCCCAGCGGGCGAAGACGTCGGCGGCGAGCAACCGTTTGAGGTCGGGACTGAAATGACGGAGCAAGTGCCGCGGGCGCTTGAGTGCCATCACCGTGTCACGGCTGGCGGTGTGCATGAAGCGGTATTGGATCGCCGCCGCGGCCAGCACCAGTCCAAGGGCGATGACGGCGTCCGCTCGAACGCCGTTGATGCGCCCCAACCACCATATCAACGGAGCGCTGATGCAGTAGGCGAGAATCCGCGAGACGCGGCGGAAAATCGACTGGAGTGAGAAGGCCATCGTTCGGCGGTGGGGCGGCAGGGAGTCGCCGACGACGGTGATGGTGGCGGGTCCGGCGATGCTGTCCCACGCGAATACGAAGGGGATGGCGACGAATACGGCGACGGTGGAATCCCAAGCAAACAGGATGCACAACCCGACCAACGGGAGGAAATTGAAAAAGAGGAGCGACCGCCGGGTGTTGAATCGTCCGGTGATCGCGCCGCCGGCGTAGTAATTGATCGCCTCCAAAGCATCGCGGTAGAAACCGTATAGCCCGACGAGGAGGATCATTGCTGCCTCGCCGGAACCGGCCCGCGAGCGTAGGGCCTTGAGGTATTGGGGGATCAACGGTGCCCACAGCTCCGTCGCGGCCGTGACCAGCAAGATGGTTCCTAATAGGGCAAACGTGGAAGTGTTTAGCCCCAGCCAATCTTTATAACGATGCGTCGGCATGGACGATGCCGGGTCCGATGATTCGCCCATCGGCGCAACCGTAATCGGCGCACGAAATCAACGCAAGCAAGGCGAATCCGAGCCCGGAGCGCGAGCGACGGGTAAACCGTTGCCAGGGCGCCGATTACTCGTAGAATGATCCACATGCTGAAAGTTCGCGGCTTGGGGCGAGGGAAAAAGAAAGGGAACAGACCATGAAACGAGCGAAGATCACCGTCGTCGGAGCGGGCAACGTGGGAGCGAGTTGCGCCGTCTGGGCTGCGCAGAAGGAACTGGGCGATATTGTGTTGGTTGACATTCCTGAGTTTTCGGACAAAACGGCGGGCAAGGCGCTGGACCTTCTGCAATGCGGCCCGATCGAACGTTTTGATTGCGACATCGTCGGCACGTCGGATTACGCCCACGCCAAGGACAGCGACGTGGTCATCATCACAGCGGGCATTCCCCGCAAGCCGGGCATGAGCCGCGACGACCTCATCCAAACCAACGTTAAGATCGTCGGAGAGGTCTCGACGCAGATCGCGAAAGCTGCTCCGAACGCGGTCCTGATCGTGGTATCGAATCCGCTTGATGCGATGGTCTACACGGCGTGGAAGAAAACGAGTTTCCCCACGAATCGAGTCCTGGGGCAGGCGGGTTGCCTGGACATCGCCCGTTATCGCACGTTCGTGGCGTTGGAGCTGGGTTGCAGCGTTGAGGATATCACCGCGTTGCTGCTCGGCGGCCACGGAGACGACATGGTGCCGCTTCCGGCGTACACTTCGGTCGCGGGCATACCGGTGACGCAATTGATCCCGCCCGATCGACTCAATGCCATTCTCGAGCGGGCCAAGATGGGCGGCGGGGAGATCGTCAAGCTGATGGGCACCAGCGCCTATTATGCCCCGGCGTCAGGCACCATCCAGATGGCCGAGGCGATCATCAAAGACAAAAAACGCATTCTGCCCTGCGCGGCCTATTGCAATAAGGAATACGGCGTGGGCGGCTACTTCGTAGGCGTGCCGTGCGTGCTCGGCGCCAAGGGCGTGGAGAAAGTGATTGAGGTCAAACTCAACGACGATGAGAAAAGACTCTTCGCCACCAGCGTATCGCACGTGAAGGAGCTTGTGGGAGTCGCCGACGGGTTCCTGAAATAGGGTGCCTTTTCAATCGCCTATTGCGCGTCCAGGCGGCATGTCAGGGCGCAAACTACGCAATATCTGACTTCGCCGACAGGCCGCCCATCCCGACGAACCCCTCGCCCGGGCTCCGGGGGCGGGTTGAAATCGAAAAGGCCTGGGGATCGGGATGGGGCGATAGCGTCCCCCGCGCCTCACCACCTTGGTTTTCGTGGTTTCGCTGCCCGAGCGGAAGGACTTGACGCGGCCTCGAACTCGGTTAAACTCCACCCTTTACGGTTGTGGATTGGATTGTTGATTAAGCGTTAACTCTATGCCTCACCATAAGTTATGTAGCTTTGTCGCCCGGACCGGACAGGTCGAGCAGAAGTGGTATCACGTGGACGCGACCGACCAGGTGCTCGGTCGCTTGGCCGCTAAGATTGCGACCGTGCTTATGGGCAAGCACAAACCGACGTACACCGCGCACGTGGACACCGGGGACTTCGTGGTGGTCACCAACGCGGCGAAGTTTAAGCTGACCGGCGGCAAGGCCGAGACCATGATGTACCCGCGGTACTCGTTTCATCCCGGCGGATACAAGGAGATCCCATATCGCCGCATACTGCAAGACAAGCCCGAGTTTGTGCTGGAGTCGGCGGTTCGGCGTATGCTCCCGAAGAATGCCTTGGGCCGGCACATGCTCAGCAAGCTCAAGGTGTATGCTTCCGATACGCATCCGCACGCCGCGCAGCAACCGGCGCCCTTTGCCTTTTAACTCTCGATCGAAGACGGAGACAGGAATCGATGACCGACGCCCCCGCAACTGACATGCAGGTGACACCTCCCGCCGCGGCCCCGGGCCAAGCCCCGTCCGTTGCAACCAAGAAACCCGTCCTGGGAAGCAACCCCTATCATTGGGGTACGGGTCGGCGTAAAACGGCCGTCGCGCGTGTGCGGATCAAGCCCGGCAGCGGTCAGTTTAAGGTCAACGATCGAGACGTGGACGAATTCTTCAAGGTCGGGGAGAACCAGGCGGCCGTTCGCACTCCGCTCAACGTCACCGAGACGCTGAAGTCGATGGACGTGTTCGTAAACGTTCACGGAGGCGGCATCCACGGGCAAGCCGACGCCGTGGTCTTGGGCCTCGCCCGCGCCCTGGTCAAGGCCAACGCCGATTACGAACCCAAGCTCCGCGAGAGCAACCTGCTTACCCGCGACTCCCGCAAGGTCGAGCGCAAGAAGTACGGCCAAAGCGGCGCCCGCAAGCGCTTCCAGTACTCCAAGCGCTAAGCAGATGCGGGGAATCAATTTCCGTTGGGGGCCGCAGGCTTCAGCCCGGGAAACGCTCGGGAGAGTTCTTCGCTCAACTCGCCATGAAGCGCCGCGTGAATGATCCGCTGAAGACTCACCCTCCGTGCCGTCATGCGGATTCACATAACGGCAACCCCACGAAGGCGCAAGTTCAGCGGCGCTTTACGAGGCTTCGCGGAGCAATTGACTTTCGGGAGCTGAATTCGGTACACTGCGGCTTGGCTTCGGCGACCGCGGGTCGTTCGCGAGCCACATCTTGGGATGCTTTTGGAAAGGGGAGGACATGTTCGCAAAGCACTTCTCCATTGGCATTGTGGCGGGCGTAGCTGCCATGAGCGTTTGCCTTACGAATCCCGTTTTCGCCGAGGTCACTTTTGACTGGGCTACGGTCGGCAATCCGGGCAACGCGGAAGATCCGCTCAACTCCGGCAGCATTCCGGGCATCGGATCCGTCGCCGATCTCTACCGCATCGCCAAGCACGAGGTGACCAACGATCAGTACGCCGAGTTTCTCAACGCGGTGGCGGCCACGGACACCAACGGCCTGTACAACGCGAGCATGGGCTCCGATGTGCGCGGGGGGATTACGCAGAGCGGATCGTCGGGCAGCTTCACATACAGTGTGAAAGCCAACATGGGTAACAAGCCGGTGAACTACGTGTCGTTCTTCGACGCCATGCGCTTCGTGAACTGGCTGCACAACGGCCAACCGACCGGGGCGCAGGATGCGAGCACGACCGAAGACGGCGTGTACGCCATCGGCAACGGTAGTTCCGAGACCCGGGCGGCCAATGCGCAGTTTTTCATTCCGACGCAGAACGAGTGGTACAAGGCCGCGTATCACCAGCCGTCAGCGCAAGGCGGCGACAGCGACGACTACTGGCTGTATCCGACGGCGAGCAACAGCATTCCGACCATCGCGACGGCCAACGCCACCGGCGACATCAGCAACCCCGGTGCGAACGTGGCCAACTACGCCGCTGGGGCAGATTGGAACGGGCAGAACGGAAACGTGACCACCGTCGGTTCGGCGGGGTCGCTTAGCGATAGCTTCTACGGTACGTCCGACCAGGGGGGCAACGTGACGGAGTGGAATGAGACGTTGTTTTCGAGTTCTTTTCGCGTCTTCCAGGGCGCCTCGTGGATCGACAGCGAGAACGCCCTGCGGTCGTCGAGCCAGAGCGGCAGCGTCGTCCCGATGGTCGAGGTCAACAGCGTCGGGTTCCGTGTCGCAAGTCCTGTCTCGCAGGGCGATGTACCTGCCGTTTCGGAGTGGGCCCTGGCTGCGATGCTGCTGTTGATCTTGACTGCTGGGACCATCGTGCTGGGCAAGAGAGTTAAGCGGTCCGCGTAGGCGTGAGCCGTTTGACCTTTGGCTCTTTTACGCTTCCCGCGGACGAGCAGACAAACGGCGCCAACCATGCGGCGCGTCGCCCGGATCGAGCGCTTCAGCAATTGGACATCCAACAACCCTTGTCCGTGTCCGAACAACCTCGCAGAGCGCCTTGACCGGCGACTGACCCGTCGCTCGCGCCCGGGGTTCGGATTGTCCGCACCCTGACGGTCGCGGTTCTCATCGCGGCGCAGTGTCAGCATGGCCACGCAAGCGTGGGCCAAGCCACCCGGTTCGGAGAGCTCTAATCCATTGGACGCGATTCATCCGGATTGATGGGGATTCCGTGTTGGACCACATGTGCGGCGAAGCTGCCCGGCTCTGGAGCAAGAAGATAAGAGGCCGGGAACAGATGGGGTTCGACGTCAAATCCGACTTCCTTTTGGACCCGCGTGATAACATCCGTGCGCCGCCACAAATCCCATGTTTCAACGCCGTCCATGAATGCGGCGATGTCAATATCACTCCACTCATCGGGTCGGCCGTCAACATGGGAGCCAAAGACATAGACCGCTCGTAGTACTCCTTCGCGTCTGAGGGCCGCGGCCGCTGCATGGGCCCGCCGCGTTATTTCAGAATTGAGAGCAACCATTTGACCGTCTCCTCCGTTTTGTTCAGCGCGGTTTGCGCATGGGCTTGGCCTGCGGGCCCTTGGGACAATTCAGTTTTCGCGGGGTATCTTGACTGAAAGTAGAATGCGGACAACCGGGCCATCAAATCCAGACGGCTCTCATCCATCTCTACGCCCGCCAATTCGGCTAGTCTGGGAAGACTGTGAATACGCGGCGGGAGCTGGCCGGTCTTCGATATGATGATGGCTTTCAATGCCTTTTCCACGGCCTGCTGACAGCAAAAAACGACGTAGAAGTATCGTCCGCTATCCAGCATGGCGCGAGCAGTTTCCAAATCATATTGGGCGCGCTCGAACCATGCTCGGACGGTTTCGGTCATGACATTCCTCGGTCGACGTTCGCCTCGCCGGTCCAGAGACCTTGCTGATCGGCGGACGACTATCGGACTACCCGCCTATGGGTTTCTTGGAGAAGTCCACTTTCGGAAGCGCCTTGGCCGCTTCGGGGACTTCGAAATACTCGGCCTGACTGACGCTCGCCAGTGAGGCGTAAAGCTTTCCCAGCACGCCACGGGCGAAGGTGTTGAGGGCCTTGACCTTGTCGTTGTAGCGCTGCCGCTCGACGGCCAGGCGATTCTCCGTTCCTTCGAGCGAATCCTGCAATTTCAGAAAGGATTCATTCGATTTCAAATCCGGATAGGTTTCACGGAGCACCAAGAGGCGCGACAGGGCCGACTCGACCATCCCGGCGGCCTGAGCTTTGTCGGCGACCGTCTTGCCCTGGAAATAGGCCTCGCGGGCCTTGGCCACGCCCAGGAAAATGTCTTGTTCTTGGGAGGCGAAGCCCTTAACCGTTTCGACAAGGTTGGGGATCAACTCGAAGCGCCGTTGCAGTTGATTGTCCACCTGGGCCCAGGCGCTTTTCACCTCTTCATCGAGTCCCACCGCGCGGTTGTAGCCGCTATAGAAACAACCGCCGATGACCACAACGCCGCCGAGCACCGCGAGCAGAATGATTCCCACTACTTTCGTGAAGTTCATGGATGTTCCTCGCTGGATCGCCAACTTCGCCCCGCAGTTGGGGCAGAAGCCCGCGTTTCGTTGTATACCCGTCCCGCAAGACGGGCACTTGTTACCATCTTCCACCTGCGCCACCTCCGCCGAACCTTCCGCCGCCCCCGAAGGAGCCGCCGAAGCTGCCACCAAAGCCTCCGCCGAATCCGCCGCCGCCCCAGCCCGATCGTCGCCCCCCGCTCATCATACTGTTGATGATCGAGCCCCAGAACAACCCGCGAGCTAGTCCTCCGCCCCAGCGTCCATAATAGCGACTCCGCCGCGACATCGAAGTCACGACCAGTATGAGCACAATGATCGGCACGAGGCCCGCACCGCAAAACGCCGTAGGCGGGGCGGCACGGGTTCCGCGGTGGCGAAAGTCGGGGATGCCGGTCAGGGTTACATTCGTGGCGTCGGCGACCTTATTCGCGATGGCCACCACGCCCTGATACAAGCCATCCGAAAATCGGCCTTGCTTGAAATGAGGAACGAAGGTCTGCCGACGCAACGAGCCGCACCACGAATCCGGCAACACGCTCTCCAGGCCGTATCCAACGTGAATGCGGTCTTCGCGTTCCTTCATGGACACGGCGATCAATACCCCGTTATCACGGCCCGAACGGCCCAGCTTCCACAGTTCGGCGTGGCGCTGCACGAAGGTGAATAAGTCTTCGCCGTCGGTCGTGGGCACGGTGAGCACCTTGACCTGCGCGGTCGTCTTTTGTTCCAGTTCGCGAAGCCAGCCTTCCAGTTGCCGCTCGAAGCCGTCGTCGATGATCCCGGCATTGTCAACGACATAGGTGCCGGGATCCCGGACCGTCACCGCCGCTTGCGCGGAAGGAGCGGAAGCCGCCGCACCCAACGCACTCATCCAGAAGATCGCGGCGCTACCACGCATTGACGATCTCTCCCAGGGCTTCGACGTCGCGGTAGAGAAGGTCAAAATCGGCCCAGCCGGAGGGCGCGGACGAATTCAGGACGGTTCGTACGCCCGGCAGTTTTCGAGTGGCGAAGGTCTCGATCTCCGTGACCACGTCGATCGCGCCCTTGTACTCTTTGTGTCCCTTCATCCAGAGCAGGCCGCGGAGAGTTCGCGCCAGGTCGTCGGCCGCATCCTTTTCCAAGACGCGGACGAGGCGCTCTCGCCCGGCGCTGGCGAGCAACCCCTGTCGCAAGGCGATGAGTGTTCGTTTCAGTTCGCGTTCGCATTGCAATCGGACATGCGCGCTTTCGAACGCCAGCCCGTTGAAATGGTCTTGGCCGAAAAGCGTGGCGTGTCGCTGCTGAATCTCCATGAGTTCGAGAGGGAAAGTGTCGAGCGAGGTGCGGATATGATCCGGGGTCATGATGAGCGGGGCGGCCACGCCGATCTTGCCGAGCTTGGCCCCGCGGTCGGCAAGGCGACGAAGAAGCGGAAGCTCGATCTGCTCGACGACCAGAACGCTGCGCACCGTATCACGATCGACGTTGAACCCCTCGATCAGCACCGCGCCGAACACGGTGAGCGCTTTGCCGGACTCGCCGAAGAGTTCTTGAATCAGCCGGGCGTACGATTCTACCCGTTCGCGCATCGGCGCGATGACGCGCTCCAATTCTCGCAGGGGTTCGGTCACGAACAAGCCCTCAGGCTGAAGTACTGTTTCATTCGACATTCGCTATTCGCCATTCGACATTCCCTTGCCGACCTTCGCAATCCGCGGAGACTCATACGCCGCATAGTCCGCATAGTTCATCTGAATCGAAACCGAGTGGTTCCCGGCGTTGAAGTTGATCCGCTCGTTTTCCGCCAAACGCTCGTCGCAGTAGGTTTGTAAATTGAACAGACTTCCGAACGGGGGGATGGATCCGGGCGTCAGACCGGTCCGCTCCAGCACTTCCTCTTTGGTGGCGAAGCGGAGCTTTTTCGTTCCCAGCAGCGACCGCAGGGCGTGGCTGTCCAACGAAAGATCAGCGGGAATGACCACCATGAGAAAGTTCTCGCCGCCCTTGACGATCAGGGCCTTGGCCCCGCTATGGAGCGACGCCCCGCGGACCTCGGCCGCTTCGGCGCTGGTGTACACCGGGCGATGCTGAGTTTGGGCAAACGATATCCCGGCGCTGCGCAGGGAACGCCCCAAGCGTGCCAAGACGCTGTCACCGACGTGGGCATCGGACTCATTCATCGCCGCCCTGCTCACGGGAGAGTCTGATGTTCGCCCCACCGCTCAAGGGCGGTTGGGCGGATTGTCGGCCGCCGGTTGACGTTTTGGCGTTTCGATTTTTTGTCGCTTCGTCCGGCGTTTCGAAGAGGGACTGCTGGCTCGGACTCTCCTGGGCGGCGCGCACGCGCACGTCGCTGATCTCCTCGATGAACGCATCGACCGAGTGGTATTTGCGATGGACGCTCATGAAGCGCACGTACGCGACGGGATTGAGCCTTCGCAAGTGCACCCCGACGTAGCGCCCGATGTCCTCGGTCTTCACCTCGCGGTCGTGATTGCTGAAGATGTCCTCCTCGACGTGATCGACGAGTTCCTGAAGCTGCTCTTCGCGGATGTCGAGTTTGGAGCAGGCCCGGGCCAGGCCGTTGACGATGTTTTCTCGGTTGTAGGGGACGCGCTGTCCGCTCGCCTTGATCACCGTCAGGCGAAGTTCCTCTTCCACGCGTTCCTTGGTGGTGAAGCGTCGGTTGCACGAGAGACAGACCCGTCGACGACGGATCGCGACACCCCCCTCGCTCAGGCGGGAGTCGATCACTTTGTTGTCGGTTTCTTTGCAGGAAGGACAGAGCATGTCGTCTACATCCAAGCCCTCATGTCCGCGGGTAGGGGACTTCGCTTCTTAGGCGGCGAGCCGTCGCCGCAGCGACATCTGGACGATTGTCAGGGTAACGCTACTAGATGTAGGGTGTCAAATCGAGTACCATCGGCATCCTGAAATGCGGAATGCGGAATGCGCCAGCGTGGCTTGTCACCCTGAGCGAAACGAAGGGTCTGTTCCCAGGACGGAGATGCTTCGCTCCGCTCAGCATGACTCGCGCCTCCTCCATTCACAGTCTTTCGTTGGGTAGGAGTGAATGTCCAGGCTGATCGACAAGCATTTGGGCGGGATTCGCGTCCTCGGCTTCTCCGTGGCCGGCGAGGAGACCGTCCTTGTCGCCCCCGAATACAACGTCAGTTTCGACGTCGGCAGGGCCCCGCGCGAGGTGATCCCCATCGACAACGTATGTCTAACCCACGGGCACATGGATCATGCGGCGGGGGTCGCGTACTACTTCTCGCAACGCGGGTTCGTCGGGCTTCCCCCGGGCCGGGTGATCGTGCATCGGTGCCTGGCCCAGCCGTTGCAGAAGCTCATGGACATCTGGTCGGACATCGAGGGGCACCCGGCCGCCGGACAAGTGCTCGGCGTCGATCATCTTGAGGACGTTGATATTCGGCGGGGGTTGGTGATCCGTCCTTTTACGGTGAACCATTCCCGCAGCTCGCTGGGCTATTCGCTCATTGAGCGGCGGCATAAGTTGAAGGCGGAGTTCGCCGGGAAGTCCGGCCCGCAACTGGTCGCCCTAAAAAGTGACGGGGTGCAGATTGAGGAACGGACCGAGGTCGTGTTGCTCACGTGTACCGGGGACACAGCGCTAGGGCGGTTTCTGGAGCTGGACTTCGTGCGGGAGAGTCGGGCGCTGCTGGTGGAGTGCACCTTTTACGAAGCGGACCATGTTTCACGGGCACGGGACGGCCGGCACCTGCACGTGGACGACCTGCCCAAGGTGCTTGCCGCCGTTCCGGAGGCCCGGATCATGCTCACCCACGTCACCCATCGCACCGACCTGCGCCTGGCCAAGAGGATCGTCCAGCGGGTCCTGAAGCCTGCGGACCTGGAGCGGGTGTTGTTTTTGATGGACCGCCCGGCTCGAACGGCGTCGCCGCCCGTGGCGGCCGGGCCCAACCCGAGCTGAATGTCGGGGAACGAGAACTTCGGCGGCTTTGGACCCCCTTGGCGAGACTCGTCGATTGGGTAGGACTCGGCTCATGTCAACCCGTTCTCGAATACCAAGGATTGCGGCGGCCGGGGTTCTTGTCGTCCTTTGTGTTCCGCTCGCGTTCCATGTGGAGGCATGCTGGCACGACGGGAGGCTGATCGACCGCACACCGCCCCCGGCCGACTACTCGTTCATGCGCCGTCTCCCGGTGGTCTTCCCACCGCTCTCGGGTGTCATGGACACGCATCGCTCCGTATTCGAGTTGGACTTACGGCACAAGGACCTGATCCAAGTGGACCTGAGGCCGCAGATTCATGCGCTGCTGGGGAAGGCGTCCTTCGACAGTAGGACGACCTGGCCGCCACCGCCACGCATGGCGCTCGGATTTGTCCCCGTCACGATCATGGAAGTGGGGAGAAACCCGGGGCTGGGGGTCCGCCAACTCCACGAGCGTGGTATCACGGGACGGGGAATCAGCGTGGGTGTCGTGGACATGTCGCTGCTACGAGACCACGTTGAATATCGAGACCGAATTCGTCATTACGAAGAGGTTCAACCGCTCGACCGCGTTGAGCCGCAGGCGACCATGCATGGCAGCGCGGTCGTTAGCATCCTCGCAGGCAGAACAGTCGGGGTTGCGCCGGAAGCGGCCGTCTACTATATCGGCGCCACTGCATTGTCGCGCGGGCCCTCTCGGCTGCTTGGGCATGAGCGTGAGTTTCGATGGTATGCGCGAGCGGTGGAACGGCTCCTCGAAATCAACCGGACATTGCCTGCCGGGAACCGAATCCGGGTCATCTCCATGTCCATTGGGTGGTCGCCAAAGGAGTCGGGGTATGATGCGCTTACCCGTGTTGTACAAGACGCCGAAGCGCAAGGGATTCTCGTCATCAGTTCGAGCATTGGGGACACACGAGGCCTCTATTTTCACGGACTCGGGCGTCCCCCGCTCGCGGATCCGGAGAATGCGAACTCCTACGAGCCCGGATCGTGGTGGATGGACGGTTTCCTGGCCGACCGCGGACGCCTGCGACGCGAGGCGATCCTCGTGCCCATGGATTCGCGAACGACCGCGGCGCCCAACGGTCCGGACGATTATGTGTTCTACCGGACCGGCGGGTGGAGCTGGTCGATCCCCTATATCGCGGGGCTTTACGCTCTGGGGGTGCAGGTCGATCCTGAACTAGACCCCGAAACATTCTGGCGGCTGGCCGTGGCCACGGGAAGAGAAATCACTTGGACCGACGATCGAGGGCAAGACCATCAACTCGGTCCCATCGTGCAACCCGTTTCACTAATCGAAGCCATACGGAGTCGCAAGCCATAGTTTCTTGTCGTCGCCATTGGGGGTGCATCCCATTTAGTGGGGCGAAAATGTCCCGGGATGTCATTCTGAGCGAAGCGAAGAATCTTCTTACGCCTCTAGATGCTTCGCTTCGCTCAGCATGACACGAAACGATTACCTCCGCCACCCTTAATGGGATGCACCCCGCCATTGGGTCGGAAAACCCGTCGCCGTTCCGCCAAGGGCACGTTGTTTTTCGCCGCGCCGGGACTTTCAGCCCCCTTGGGTGACGCTGGATAGTGCCACGCGGCGACCGAAGGCGATCTTCGCTCCGATCATGAGCAGCAATGCCAGAACGATCAGTCCCCACGCCGACGCGGTCGGAATGGATATCGGAGCGCACTCAATTTCCGCGCACGTTCGGAACGGACGCCATGTGCAACTTGCACACTCACATTGTGAGGGGATCGTGTCATCCGTACAGGGTGCGAAGGGATCGCCGTCGCAGCACGCCCCGCTGACATTGTAGCTATCGACGATGGTCAGCCCGCGGAGATCAAGATTGAGGTTCCCCGCGTCAGCGGCGGTCACGAAGTCCTCCACGTTCGATCCGTCCAGGTTTGATCGTTGGATGACTATCCCCCTCGCCCAGTAGACCTTCCGCGCCCGGGAGTCGACGACGATTTGCCTCGCGCTTGTCGGTACGATCTCCTGAAAACCGGTGCCGTCAGGATTTAGGCGATAAATCCTCGCAATGGTCGCTACGTAAAGCTTGTTCTCCACCGAATCGTACGCCAGGTCATATGGCTGCGGAGTACCGTGAAGGTACTGCTCGTTGGTACCGTCGGCGTCGGCCCGCCATATCCCTTTGGGCATCCCCAGACCGGCGCCGAAGAACAGGTCGTCTCCGACGGCTTCGAGCGTCAATAGGCAACAAGTCGGGTAGGTGTGCGACTCAACCCCCGAGCCGTTTAATTCCGCGCGGTAGAACACATCATTAGAAAAACCGACAAACCAGTACAACTTTCGCGACTCGACGTTCAGCGTAAAATTGCCCCCGCTGGGAGTGGGGATGTTTTCAGGATCGGACCCGTCCAGGTTGGCCCGCTGAAAAGTACTCGGTGGCCCATAAAAAAGATAGTAGAGTTTCGCGGTGATCGGGTCATAATGGATCTGAAAAGCCACCTGTGGGGATTGAAACTGGACGATGGTTTGGACTTCGCCGCCGTTCACATCTTTCCGCTGAATCCGCCCCGCGTTCACGTCCGTCCAAACGATGGTCTGTCCAACGGCCGCCGTGGGAAGAAGTCCCCCCAGGCAAATCAGGACAATCAAGCGGTTCACTTTCATGGCGTGCCCTCAGTAATTTGAACGCGCATACGTCTCCTCCTTGAATGTGGCGTCAGCCCCCGCGCCCCGGGACTTTCAGCCCCCTTGGGTGACGCTGGATAGTGCCGCGCGGCGACCGAAGGCGATCTTCGCTCCGATGATGAGCAGCAAGGTCAATATCGCCACACCCCAACCCGAGGTGGTCGGGATGGATATCGGAGCGCACTCAATTTCCGCGCACGTTCGGAACGGGCGCCATGTGCAACTTGCACACTCACATTGTGAGGGGATCGTGTCCTCCGTACAGGGTGCGAAAGGATCGCCGTCGCAGCACGCCCCGGTGACAAGGTAGCTATCGACGATGGTCATCCCTTGGATATCAAGATTGAGGTTCCCCGCGTCAAGCGCGGTCACGAAGTCCTCCGCGTTGGATCCGTCCAGGTTCGATCGTCGGATGACTCTCCCAACAGTCCAGTACAGCTTCCGCGAACGGGAGTCCACGACGATTTGGAGAGCCTCGATCGGTACGATCTCCTGAAAACCGGTGCCGTCAGGATTTAGCCGATAAATCCTCGCAATGGTCGCTACGTAAAGCTTGTTTTCGACCGGATCGTACGCCAGGTCATATGGCTGCGGAGTACCATGAAGGTACTGCTCGTTGGAACCGTCGGCGTCGGCGCGCCATATCCCTTTGAACATACCCCCGCCGGCGCCGAAGAACAGGTCGTCTCCGAGAGCTTCAAGGGTGAGAAGACAACAACTCGGGTAGGTGTGCGACTCAACCCCCGAGCCGTCCAATTGCGAGCGGAAGAAACCATTCCCGAAAGAACCAAAAGGAACCTCCATCCAGTACAGCTTCCGCGACTCGATGTTCAGCGTAAAGTGCGTCCAGATGGTCACACTTGGTGTGGGGATGTTCTCCGGCTCGGAACCGTCCAGGTTGGCCCGCTGAAAAGTACTCGGTGGGCCATAAAAAAGATAGTAGAGTTTCGCGTCGACCGGGTCGTAGTGGATCTCGGTGGCTCCCTGTGGAAACTGAAACTGTACGATGGTCCCAACCGCGCCGCCATTCACGTCCTTGCGCTGAATCCGCCGCCCGTCCACGTCCGTCCAGACGATGGTCTGTCCAACGGACGCCGTGGGAAGAAGTCCCCCCAGGCAAATCAGGACAATCAAGCGGTTCACTTTCGTGGCGTGCCCTCAGTAACCGTTTTTCAGGTATTCGCTCCAATATACCCGAAACCAAGGCCCCCGTCAAGGCAAAAGGCAAAAGGCAATAGGCATTAGAGTGTTGCACAGGGGGCGGAATGGCCTTAAAGTTGCCCGTTCCAACAAAGGCTTGAGGACTACATAGGCAAAGGAGAAGCAGGATGACTCATCGATGGAAAGTAACGGTACTGGCCGCGATTGCGGGTTTGTTGTCGGCGTCGGCGGGCCGACTCCACGCCGCGGAAAAAGGGGTGAAGCCCCGCGTCGAAAAACTGGACAACGGCCTCGAGATGCTGCTCGTGGAGCGGCATGAGCAGCCGGTGGTGTCGGGCTGCCTGGCCTACGACGTCGGCTCGGTAAACGATCCGCGGGGGCAAAGCGGAATTGCCCATTTGTTCGAGCACATGCTCTTCAAAGGTTCGACGATCATCGGCACCACCGATTACCTAGCCGAGAAAAAAATCATCGACGAGCAGGAGCAGCTTCGCGTGAAGATGAACTTGGAGATGGACAAGATGCGGGTGATGAAGCGGCACGGCAAGATCACCGACGTGCTCGACCCCGCGCAATGGACGCCCGAATACACGGCCATGAAGAAGCGCTTCGACGAACTGGCCGAAGCGGAGCGCCCGTTCATCAAGAACAACGAACTGTTCAACCTCTACACCACCAACGGAGGGGCGGGGCTGAACGCGGGCACCTCGGAGGACTTCACCATCTACTTCGTGCAGCTTCCGTCCAACAAACTCGAGTTGTTCTTCTGGCTGGAATCGGACCGCATGGCCAACGGGGTCATGCGGGAGTTCTACGTGGAGCGCGACAACGTTCGCGAGGAACGCCGCCTGCGGACGGAAAGCACGCCGACGGGCAAGCTCGACGAGGCCTTCGAGGCCTTGTTCTGGCAGTCGCATCCGTACGGCGTCCCGGTGCTCGGTTGGGCATCCGAGGTCGAGTCGATCACCGCTCAGGACGTGCGCGATTTTTACAAGATTTATTACGCCCCCAACAACGCCAGATTGGTGCTGGTGGGGGACTTCGATTCGGACAACGTGGTGGAGCTGGCCAAGCAGTACTTCGGACGGATACCCCGCGGATCCACGCCCCCCGCCCCCATCATCACCGAAGAGCCCAAACCCATCGCCGAGCGACGCTTGCACGGCGAGGCGGACACCAACCCCAGCTTGAGCATCCGCTATCACACGGTGGCGATGGGTCACACGGATGAGGCCGCTCTCGACGTACTCGCCCAACTTCTCTCCGGCAAGACGGGACGGCTTTACAAACGATTGGTGACCAAGGAAGAGGCGGCAATCGGTCAACCTTTCGCATCAAACTCCTCTCGAAAGTACGCGGGGTACTTCGAGATCAACGCCACGGTGAAGGAAGGGAAGACGCCCGAACAAGTCGAACAAATGGTTCTCGAGGAGATCGACAAGCTCCGCGAGGGGGAGATCACCGACTACGAGCTTCAGAAGGTGAAGAATCAGGTGCTCGCCTTTTCGGTGCAGCGACTGCGAAGCAACACCGGGCTGATGTTCCAATTAGCGATCTACGACTTGTGGTACGATTGGAGCTACATGAACGAGTCGCCGGAGCGCATGCTGCAAGTTAGCGCGGACGACGTCCGGCGGATGGTAAAGACCTATTTCGATCCCAAGACGCGGACGGCGGCGATCTACCGTACCAAGGCCGGCGGGACGACAAGCGAGGATCCGGAGTTGGCCGCGGCGCTGGCCGGCGTGCCGGCGGAGGCCCAGGGCGCCATCAAGATGCAACTGGCCAAGATCAAAGAATCCTCCGATCTGGAAAAGCTCCAAACCGCAATCCAGCGCATGGAACAGACCATGTCCTCCGACCAAGTTCCGGAGGAGCAGAAGGGGATCATGAACGTGATGCTCAAGGCGATCAAGTCCCGCGTGGCCGAGATCGAGGCCTCTAAGAAGGAGTCCAAGTAAGATGCGAACCAAGCTAAAGATGATCTGTGGAATTGCGTACGTCATGGCCACGGCGTCGCTCGTACTTGCGGACAAGCCGGTCCCGGCCCATCCCATCAACCTTCAATATCCGAGGTTGGACTACAAAATTCCGCCGGTGGCACAATTTCGGGAAGTCTTGTCCAACGGCATGGTCGTGTATATCGCCGAAGATCGGCTTCTACCGACGTTCGACCTACACATCACCCTAGCCGCTGCCAGCGCGTTCGACCCCCAGGACAAAATCGGGCTGGCGTCATTGACCGGCGAAGAGCTTCGCGACGGCGGCACCCAGGACTTGACCCCTGAAGAATTGGACGAGCGGGTGGAGTTCCTCGCCGCGGAGTTGTTCTCCAACATCGGCGAGACCAGCGGTTCGGCCGGAGTGTCGGTCCTTTCCAAGGACATCGACGGGGGGCTGGATCTGTTGATCAACGTCCTCCGTTATCCGCGCTTCGACGAAAACCGGTTTCGCCTCGCCAAAGAGCGGCGGATGCAGAACGTCAAACGCCGCAACGACCGTACGGATCAGATCGAGCGCGCCGAATTCAGTTTCTTGATGAACGGGGAGGACCATTTCAGCAATTGGTATCCGACTCCCGCCACGCTCAACGCCGTGACCCGCGAAGACATGGCGGCGTTTCACCGGAAGTACATTCACCCAGGCAACATGATCGTCGCGGTGGCGGGCGACTTCGAGCGGGCGGAGATGCTCAAGAAGCTGGAGAAGGCCTTTGCCAATTGGCCGGTGGGGGAAAAGTCGCCGCGGACCTTCCCCGCGCCAGAGTTTGAACCCCAGCCGGGCGTGTACCTCATTCACAAGGACGAGGTCAACCAGGGGCGGGTGACGGTCGGCCACAAGGGTATCATGCGCGGTTCGCCTGATGAGTTCGCCTTGCAGGTGATGAACGGGATTCTAGGGGCCGCGGGGTTCCGCTCACGTCTGGTCGCCAAGGTACGTTCAGACGAGGGTTTAGCGTACAACACCGGTAGCCAGTTCGGTCAGGGCATCTATTGGCCCGGCATCTTTCGGGCGTGGTTTCAAAGTAAAAGCAATTCCTGTGCCTACGCGACGCAGCTCGTCCTCGATGAGATCGCCCGTTTGAAAGCGGAGAAAGTCAGCCAGGCCGACGTGGATGACACGGTCAACTTCTACGTGGAGAGCCTCCCGCAACGGTTTGAGAACAAGCTGGCGATCCTGGAGACGTACACCAGCGACGAGTACACCGGGCGGGATTCAAAGTACTGGCAGACCTACGTCGAAAATCTAAAGAAAGTTACGCCGGAGGACGTGCAGCGCGTGGCCCGGAAATATCTCCATCCCGATCAATTGGTGATCCTGGCCGTAGGGGATGCGGAGGCGATCGTCACGGGCGGCTATGACAAGGCCAAGGACCTTCACTTTGACGCCTTCGGACCGGTGAAGCGCCTCCCCCTGCGTAATCCGGAGACCATGCGTCGCTAGGATTCCGTCCGAGTAACGAAAACCACATTGTTTGGACAGGCACCGAGTCAGACCCGGCGCGAGCCGATCCTCGCGCCGGTCGTCGCGGCTCGCCACGCCTCCGGGCCCCGGCTACCATCTAGGCCATGTCGCTGATCGTGCAGAAATTCGGCGGGACCAGCCTGGCCAATCCCGAGAAAATCCACCGCGCCGCGCGGCGGGCGATCCGCGCCAAGCTGGAGGGCAACCGCGTGGTGCTGGTCGTCTCGGCCATGGGGCACGCCACCGACGAATTGTTGACGCTCGCCCGCGAAGTCTGCTCCGATCCGCCCAAGCGTGAGCTGGACATGTTGCTCACCACTGGCGAGCAGGTGTCGATCGCCCTGATGGCCATGGCCATCGACGCCACAGGCCATGAGGCGATCAGCCTCACCGCCGCCCAGCTCGGATTGCTCACCGACAGCGCCCACACCCGCGCCCGCATTCAGCGCATCAGCCGCGAACGCATCGACCAGGAGCTGGCCGCCGGAAAAATCGTTATTGTCGCCGGTTTCCAGGGCATCGACGCCGGCGGAGAAATCACCACCCTGGGCCGAGGAGCGTCCGACACCACTGCCGCCGCCCTCGCCGCCGTCTTGGGGGCCAAGGAATGCGAGATCTACACCGACGTGGAGGGCGTCTACACGGCTGATCCGCGCGTCGTCCCTAACGCCCGCAAGATCGAGGAGATCAGTTACGACACCATGCTGGAGATGGCCGCGGCGGGGGCGGCCGTCATGCACTCTCGGGCGATCGAGTTCGGAAAAAAATTCAACGTACCCATCCACGTACGTTGCTCTCAGACCGAAACGCGAGGAACGATCATCATGACGGAAACCAGCAACATGGAGGCGATTTCAGTTCAAGGGGTCACGCTCAAGGAGGACCTCGCCTTTGTCTCTCTCAACGCCGTGCCCAACACGCCGGGCGTGGCGGCCCGCATCTTCGCCGAAGTCGCCCGCAATCACATCCTCGTCGACGATATCGTCCAAAACATCTACGACGGAGGTAAGTTCGCCAACCTGGGGTTCTCCACCAACGCCGCCGACGCCGCCGACGCCCGAACCGTATGTGAACAGCTCGCGGTCTCGTTGGGGATCGGCGGCGTCGAAGTCGACGAGGGCGTCTCCAAAGTCACCGCCGTCGGCGTGGGCATGCGCACGCACGCGGGCATCGCTTCGACCATGTTCGAGGCTCTCGCCAATGCGGAGATCAACATCGAGAACATCTCCACCAGCGAGATCGTCATCAGTTGCATCGTCCGCCGCGCCGACGGCCCCAAGGCCCTGCGCTTCATCCATGACGCCTTCCATCTTGGCGAAATGTCCAATCGCACCGCGAGCAATTGATGCCCTTCCGTCGCCCAAGACTTCCCGTGCCCGCTTCGATCCTCCTTCCCCCGCGATGGCGACGCAATGCGACGGCACTCGCGGCGATCATCGCGGTTTTGGCCCTGATCGTTTGTGAACGGACCGTCCAAGGGCCGATTCAGGGCGGCGATCGGTCGCGTTATCACGATCGAGCTTTCCGCGTCGTGCATGTGGTTGATGGCGACACGCTCGACATCGACGCTCCCGACGCCGACAAGCCCAAAACCCGAATCCGTTTGTGGGGCGTGGACACGCCCGAACTCGCCCGCGGCGGTCGTCCTGAAATGCACTTCGCCAAGGAGGCCAAGGAGTTCGCCGAGCAGACGTTGGGAGGCAAGGAAGTGAACGTGGTCCTCATTCCCGAAAAGACGCGCGACAAATACGGCCGTCTGCTCGCCTATGTTTTCTGCGAGCGCGGCGGCCGCATGTTCAACGAGATGCTGCTCGAAGAAGGGTTCGCCTACGCCGACCCTCGCTTCGCCCATCCCTACAAGAAGCAGTTTGAATCCACGGAAAAGCGCGCCCGCAAGAACGCCGTCGGCCTATGGGCCGGCCTGACAATGGAGCAAATGCCCGCCTGGAAACAACGCCGTCAGCACCGTCATACGAGCCGACCGAGGAGGGGTCAGACGACGCGACCAAGCAGGAAGCGTCCGGGTCCGGGAGGGTCCGGCCCCGTGAGACCGAGCCCAAGTCGAATCCAACGCCAGTCTCGCAATCAGCTTGATCTGCGCCCGGATATCATCGGCGATGAGTAGTCGGTCGCGACACGGGAATACTAATTGCCGCCGCCGGGCGGTGTGTCGTCGAAAATTTCGTGGGCCCCCATGTCCACCGTCGTGTAACGGATGCGGAGTAAGCGGTCCAGGTCCTTGGGAATCGGCTCGACGGTGCTCGCGTCCCAGTCGAGATCGCCCACATCCGCCGGCAGGGCGGCGTTCTCTCCCACGTCCTTGCATGGTGCAGCATAGCAGCGTAGCACCGTTCATTCGCCGGTCGAATTGGTGCTACGGAGCTGCTTGATTGGTTTAAGTGAGGCGGCTCCGGGATGCGGCGTAAGGGCCTTGGGGCAGGAAATGCCAAGCTATGGCACTGCTCACAGAGCCGTGGCACACGTCGTCCACACCTTCGACCGTGCCACCCCGCCCCGCGAAAACCAAAGCCGCCTGCCAGAATAAAAGCGACGCGCCTCTGACACGTCCTCGCGCGTTAATCACGGCAATCACCCGAAGAAATTCTTCCTATCTCAATAATAGGTGACTGTCCCGAATTTAATCCTTCAACACGGCCCTTGACAGGCCCGGCTTCATAGAAGGGCGAGCGAGGGGTCTAGCAGAGCCGGGGGCGGAAGCGACAGGACAGGTGTCAGAGCCGCGCGGCGCAAGCCCGCGGACACGGTTGCTTCGCGTCCCGTCCGAGCCGCGCCCGTGAGGGAGCGGACAACCGAACCCCGAGCGCGAGCGTCAGTCACCGGTGAAGACGTTCTGCCAGACGGCGAAGTCGCGTAGATCCACGTCGTCATCCACATCTGAATCGTAGAACGCCCAACCCGCCAATTGAGGGTCGGCGGACGGGCCGAGCAGATAGGGCGCAAACGCCGCGAAGTCCTCCCGGTCCACGTCGCCGTCGCCATCGGCATCTCCCGTCACCCGTCTGATGGCGAGACTGTGGTACAGACCCGCGGCGACGGCCACGAAACCGCTGTTGGGCGGAGGAACTGTACTTTGACCGTAGTTGTTGCGTCCCCACGCCACGACGGACCCGTCGCCCTTGAGACCCAGAGTGTATTCCGTGCCCGCTGCGACGCCGATGAAATCCGTATTGGGTGCGGGAACGTCGGATTGACCGTAGTAGTTCCATCCCCACGCGACGATGGACCCGTCACCCTTGAGGCCGAGACTGTGCGATCCGCCTGCGGCCACCGCGACGAACCCGGTATTAGGCGCGGGGACGTTGGTTTGCCCGGAGGTGTTCCATCCCCACGCCACGATGGACCCGTTTGTCTTGAGACCCAGATTGTGAAGTCCGCCTGCGGCCACCGACACGAAGCCCGCGTTGGGCGCGGGAACGTCGGTTTGACCGTAGCGGGCGTCACCCCATACGACAACGGATCCGTTGGACTTGACACCGAGACTGTGGTACAAGCCCGCCCCAACCCTGATGAAGGCGGTATTGAGCACCGGGAGGTTTGTCTGACCGTAGTCGTTAAGTCCCCATGCTACAATAGACCCATCGGTCTTGAGGCCCAGACTGTGATATCGCCCAGCGGCCACCGCGACGAAGCCAGTATTTGGAAAGGGAACTTGCCTTTGGCCGTACCCGTTTTCACCCCATGCGATAATTGACCCGTCGGCCTTGAGACCCAGACTGTGGTAATTGCCCCCGGCCACCTGCACGAAGCCAGCGTTGGGCGCGGGAATGTTACATTGACCGTAGTTATAGTAGATGTCGCCACAACCCCACGCAACGACGGAGCCGTCGGCTTTGAGGCCCAGGCTGTGAGAGGCCCCAGCGGCGATGGCGATGTAATCGGCGTTCGGCGCGGGACCCCCGGTTTGACCTTCAGAGTTCCTTCCCCATCCAACGATGGACCCGTCGGCCTTGAGACCAAGACTGTGACCGCTGCCTGCAACGATGGCGACGAAATCGCTGTTTGGCGCGGGGACGTTGGTTTGACCGGACTCGTTGTATCCCCACGCGACAATAGAACCGTCGTCCTTTAGCCCGAGACTGTGGTCAAAGCCCGCAGAGACACCCACGAAGCCGCTATTGGGAGCGCGAACATAACTTTGACCGTACTGATTGCTGCCCCATGTGATAATAGAGCCGTCGCCTTTTAGACCCAGACTGTGGAGTCCGCCTGCGGCCACGCCCACGAAACCCATGTTGGGCGAGGGAACGTTGCATTGACCGGCGTTGAATCCTCCACTTCCACACCCCCAGGCGACGATCGACCCATCTGCCTTGAGACCCAGACTGTGAAACGCGCCCGCCGCAACCGCAGTGAAGCCTGTGTTTGGCGCTGGCACCGTTGTTTGACCGTGCTGATTGCTGCCCCATGCGACAATGGACCCGTTGGCCTTGAGGGTTAGACTGTGGAAATAGCCTGCGGCGATGCCGATGAAATAGGCATTGGGCGCGGGGACGTTGGTCAAACCATAGTAGTTCTGTCCCCACGCCACGATAGAGCCGTCGCCCCTGAGACCAAGGCTATGAAAGTCGCCCGCGGCGAGAGCGATGAAACCTCCGGAGAGGTCAACACCGACGACTTGGTCTCCCCATCCCACGACTGCGCCTTGGGACGGTTGTCCGCGAGCTATACCCGCCGGGGTCGACGCGACGCTAACGCAGGCGAGAGCGAGGACCCAAGCGCCTCGGATTGTTGCACGACCACGACGCGTGTTTGCTCGAATGGCCGGATTCATAAACCCCTCGCGAAGATGGTCGCCGTACTCAATTGCGGCGGTCAAAAAGTTGCAAGGTCCATTGTAATGTTGCCCGCCGGACGACACAAGCCCCCAAAATAGCCCGATTTCGGCGTTTCGGGTCCGCTCCAAGGCTGTCGCGGTACTGATTGGAGAGGGTCGCTTCCTTATTCTGGCGCGCCGCGATTTCCGCGATCGGCCATCAGCCGGTTCGCTTTTGCGCCGATTGCCCGTTGAGCACTTCGAAACTGGCGACGAGAAGCAAGTCAATGAACTCGAATGTCTCGTCGGGCTTATAGACGATCGCGCCTCGGCCCGTGGGCGAGCGGGCGACGAAATCGGGGTGGTACACGTCCAGGCTCCGCCCGTCGGCCATGTGAATCCGATAGGGTCTAAACGGCTGAGCGTGCTGCATGGCCTGGAGTTGTTCGGCGGTCAATTCAAGACTCCACTTGATCGTATATCCACGCAGATTTTAACACGGCGGCGGGGCGGGAGCAAGGGGAAGACGCCAAAAGCCAGAAACGTCGAAGCATCAAAAAGTCGAGATTTGGGAGTCGGGGTTGGACCCCCCTCGGTCCCCCCACTGGTAAGGGGAGATGGGGTCCGGTTCGCTCCCTCATCCGCCTGCGGCAGACGGCTCGGGTCCAGACCCCCCTTTGTCCCCCCTTCCTAAGGGGGGAGGCGGGCCCCGCGCTGGCGCTTGGGGTTCGGACAAGCATACGCTCTCCCGGGCGCGGCTCGGATAGACCCCACGCTGGCCCTTGACGCTTCGCGTAAAGGGGAGCCGCTTGGGGTTCGGACAGCGTCAGTCACGTCGCGCTGGCGTAGGCATCGACATACAACCCGGCTATTTCACCGGCCTTGAGTTGATGATACCCCAATGCGGCGATCATGGCGGCGTTGTCGGTGCAGTAGGCCATCTTCGCGGCGTGGAATTTCAGACCCTGCCCGGTGCACGCCGCCTCCAGCGCACTTCGCAACGCCTTGTTGGCCGCCACACCGCCGCCGAGAACGACGGTGCGAACGGCGGATCGCGCTCGATGGGCGTGGGAGACCTCACCCGGCCAGTTCGCGGATGACCTCGCAACCACGGCTGATTTTCTCATTTGCCGCGGCATAGCTGATGCGGAAGTGAGTGTCCCGCTCGCTAAATACCTCGCCGGGAATGATGAGAAGTTTCCTCTCGATCGCGGCGGCGACAAACTCGGTGGCGGACTTGAATCGCGGCGGGGCCTTGGGGAACACATAAAACCCACCGGCCGGTCGGACGAAATCGACGACGCCGGTCAGAAGTTCACATACCAGATCACGCTTGCCGCGGTATTCATTGACCCGCGCTGAAATGTCGGTGTCCATGGCCTCCAAAGCTCCGTGTTGGGCGGGTTGGGGGGCGCAAACGTAGGTGTACTGCTGGAGCTTGGCCATCTCCGTAATGACTTCCGTAGGACCCGCGGCGTAGCCCATGCGCAGGCCGGTCATGGCGTAGGACTTGCCGTAGCCACGAAGAAGAACCGTCCGCTCCGGCGCGAAGGTCACAACACTTGGGATGGGGCCGTCGTAGATCAACAGGTTATAAATTTCGTCGCAGATGACGAGCAAATCGTGCTTGCGGGCCAGTTCCGCAATCGCCCTCACGTCCTCACGATCAAAGACCACGCCGGTCGGATTGCCCGGCGAGCCGACGATCAACAATTTGGTTCTGGGTGTGACGGCGGCTGCGAATCGCTCGGGGTGTAATTGAAAATCGTCGTATAGATTCACGGCCACCGGCACGCCGCCGGCCAGCCGCACAAGATGTTTGTAGGATACGAAATAGGGATCGCCGATGAGTACTTCGTCGCCGGGGTTCAGACACGTCATCAGGGCGAGGAACAGCCCGCCGGATACGCCCGAGGTGACGAACAAATCCGGCTCCCAACTGAATTCGGCTTTGAGCTGCTGGACGATCCGATGCCGAAGTTCGGGAATGCCGCGGGTAACCGTGTAACCGTTGCGGTTCGATTCGATGGCCCGAATCATGGCTTGCTTCACGTTGTCCGGGACCGGAAAGTCGGGCTGTCCGATGGATAGGTCAATGGGATCCTTCAACTCCATTCCGAGGTCGAACACGCGGCGAATACCCGATGCTCCGATGTGTTTGACCCGGTCCGCGATGAATTGCCGCCCGCTCATGTTTGTTCCTCTTGGAGCGAGGTCGGGCATTGGGGCTACCCGACTTCGGACATCCACTTCCGACCCCCTGCAAGCATCGTACTGCGTCACCGCCGTCAGCCCACGGCGCGAGCCGTGGGAATTGATCCACCGACTCAATCAGAGTCCCGTAGGGACGACACAAAGTCAATCTTGCTGAACGCTCTCGACGAGTTCGACGCCATGTCGTCGGAGGAACTCGCGGAACTCATCGTCGAAACTACGCGTCCGATGATGCCGGTCCTGGTTTTCAATATATCGCACGACGTCGTCAACGGCGGACAGGCTCACCGTAAAAGCCGCGTAGCCTGTTTGCCAGGCAAAACTCGTGTGAGTGGGAAAAGTTTCGTGAATCCATTTCGAGCTATTGGTCTTGACCAGCCTCATAGCCTCCGCGATGGATATCTGCCCAGGAAGCTCGAGCAACATGTGCGCATGATCAGCCGTACCGCCGATCGCAAGAACACGCCCATTGCACTGCGCGACGACTCCCTTAATGTAGCCGTAGATGCGCCGGCAAAGGTCCGGCTTTAGGAATTGCTGCCGCTCCTTTGTCGCAAACACGCAATGATACAAAAGCTTGGTGTATGAGTGTGACATGGTCACGGTCCGGTTGAAAACTTTGTGTCGCCCCTCCGGGGCTGGGGAGTTCTGTTGGCGTAACTCGTCCCCACGGCTCACGCCGTGGGCTAAAAACACGCATCCGAAATCGTTATCCGCTAAAACCCTTGTCACTCCCCACGCCACAGGGTGCCGTCGGGGCGGTCTTCGAGGGTGATCTTTTGTTCGGTGAGAAGATTGCGAATCAGATCGGCGGATTCGAAATCCTTTTTCTTGCGAAGATGCTGGCGGACTTGGATGAGCACGTTCATGGCTTTATCCGCGACGCCGTCGTCGGCCGCGGTTCGTTTTGGCGACGGTTCAAGGAACAGTCCGATCAGTCGACCTAGGGCGATCAAATGTCCTACCGCATGGAGAGCGTCCGCGCGGGCTGAGGCCCGCGGCTCGGATTCGAGTTTTTGCTCCTCAATAAAGCGGTTAATCGCTGTGGCCAACTCGAACAATGCCGCGATCGCTCCCGCGGTGTTGAAGTCGTCGTCCATCGCTTGCGTGAATGCCGCGGCGTATTGCTCTCTCGCGGAGGCGAGAATCCGCGATTGGATGTCCGCGCGGGCTGAAGCCCGCGGCTCGCACGCCGAATAGGGTGACTGAGCGCAGAGGCGTTCGACACGTTCGAAGAGACGATAAAATGTGTCAAGTCCTTTTCGCTTACTTTCGATTTCGGCCTCGGAATACTCAATCGGTCGCCGATAGTGGGTGCTCAAGACGAAGAATCGGATCAACTCACCGGGGTAGGCGGTCAGTAGGTTGTGCAAGGTCATTCTTACCAACGCCGCCTGCATCTCCGGATCGGCGTCGGACTTCGCCACCTTCTTCGTGTTGAATCGCGTCAGGCCGTTGTGCAGCCAATACTTCGCAAACGGCTTGTCGGTCGCGGATTCCGACTGGGCGACCTCGTTTTCGTGATGAGGGAAGACCAGGTCCAATCCGCCGCCATGAATGTCGAACGTTTCACCGAGGTAGCGCATGGCCATCGCCGAGCACTCGATATGCCACCCCGGCCTGCCCTTTCCCCACGGTGAGTCGAACTTGACCTCCTCGGGTTCTTCCGGCTTGGCCGCCTTCCAAAGTGCGAAATCGCCCGGATTTCGTTTTTCGCCGCTTTGCAAATCGCGCTGCCCTTCCTGGTCGTCGAGGCGACGATTGGACAGCTTGCCGTAGTCGGCGTCCTTGGCGACGTCGAAATAGACGTCGCCGTTGGAGGGGTAGGCGGCGCCGCGGGCGATCAATCGCTGGATGATCGAAACAATGTCGCCGATGTGCTCGGAGGCCTTGGGCATGATGTCGATGCCGTCCACATGCAGCGTCGCCATTGCGGCCAAATAGTCCCGCGTCACCTTTTCCGCGAGGTGCATCGTGGTCGTGTTCTGCTTGGCCGCCTCGACGATGAGCTTGTCGTCCACGTCGGTGATGTTGACCACCCAGGTTACTTCGTAGCCGGAGTGGACGAGGTAGCGCTTGATCGCATCGAAGATGATCGGGCCGACCGCGTGGCCGATGTGGCTGGGTTTATAAACCGTCGGGCCGCAGAGGTAGATGCCGACTTTGCCGGGCGTCAGCGGCTCGAACGGCTCCTTTTTCCGCGTCAATGTGTTGTACACAACCAAAGCCATTTCCACCGCGTCTCCGTCAAGGAAATCCTATTCTATGCCGCGGACGATGGTAGCGACCGCCGTGCAGGCGATGGCGTCCGCATAGCCGAGCGGGCCGAGCCCCTCGTTGGTCTTCGCTTTGACGCTCACTTGGTCGGAGGACACACGGATTAACGAGGCGATGGATTCGGCCATTTGCCGCTTGTAGGGTGACAGTTTCGGCGCCTCCGCATGAACGATGACATCGACGTTGTTCACCACGAATCCCTTCGATCGCACTTTTTCCATCGCATCCGCAAGCAGCTCTCGGCTGTCAGCATCCTTGTACGCCGGATTGGTATCGGGAAAAAGGTCGCCGATGTCCGGTAAACCGGCGGCACCGAGGATCGCGTCCGTCACGGCATGGAGGACGACGTCGGCGTCGCTGTGACCGAGCAAGCCCTTGGCGTGCGGAATCTCGATCCCGCCCATGACCAACCGGCGACCTTCGACCAAACGATGGATGTCGTACCCCACGCCGACGCGGACTGAATCGACATCCGACAAACAAGAACTCCCGGCTATCACCAAGCCGTGTAAACTCTTTCCAACCGACTAGGCTAGAGACTTGGCGGGGGCGTTTCAAGCCCGCGCCGACTCCGATGGGGCAGCGATCATTTTTCGCCTGCGGTCTGGGCGGGGATGGGGAAGTCCTTCCGCGGCCAGCCGGTCGGCGCTTTTCCGACGGTGACGTATCCGTCGTTTTCGACTTTGGTAAGTATTCGCTGAAGGGTGGCCATTGCTTCTCCAAAGCGCTCGATCGAAAGCACCGCGGCCTCGTAAAGCCGTTCGTCGCGGACCAAGAGACCAGCCGTCCCGCGGCCCTCGGCGACCAGTTGGAGGCTCGAGGCAAGGCTCTTGGCGCCCGCATCCAAGTCGTCCAATAACTCGTTGAGGCTGGCGAATGAGTGGTCGAGGTTTTCTTCCGTTCTGCTGATTCCGGAATTCAGGTTGTCGGCGATCTTTTGACTTGAGCTTCGCCATAGCTCCATGGTTTGCCTTAGCTCCGTGGTCGCCACTTTAAGATCGTGCACGCCCGCCTTGAGGTCTCCCTGAACATCGACGTCGCCGAGTATCGCGTTGATGTTGGCAACAAGTCCATCGATTCGTTCGACTACGGTGGCTACGTTGGCCGTCACTTTTGAGTCCGGGTCATTGATCTGAGCCACGGTCCGCGTTTCGAGAAGTGCCGCCAGGTTCGCGGCGACGGGCGTGGCGGCGCCGGCGAAGTCTCCGAAGTTCGTAATCGTACGCTGCACCGAGTCAATCATGTCCTTGGTGATAATCTCATTGACAATACTTCGCATCTCGCCCTTGATTTGGGCGCCCTTTTTCGGCAAGGGCGGTTGATCGCCGACCCGCGCCTCGACCAGAATGTCAATGTGGCCTGTTCCGATCCCCAGTGTAGCGCCATACACCCGAGCGATGGCGCCGCCCGGGATGGAATACTGATCTCGGATCCTCGTCACGATCGTCACGCCGCGGTCGGGTCGATCCACATTCATAAACTCCAACGCTTTGACCCGTCCGATTTCCACGCCGTTGAGATTGACCGGGCTGCCCGGCTGGAGGCCGCGAAGCTCACGAACGCCGATGACTTCGAGGGTCCACTCATTGCCGCCGAGCCAATCGGGCGTTTCACCGAACCAGGCCATCAACGTGGCGAGGACGACGAGCGAAACGACCACGAAGTTCCCGACCCAGAAATTGCGCGCTGCTTCCGTCATGTTTGCCCCTTTTCGTGCAGACTCTGAAGTACGTCGGCCGCGCACCGACCCTCGACAAAGCAGCGTACGCGGGCGTCGTTGCTTCGGACGATGGATTCCGGCGTGCCGTCGAAAATGAACTCGCCGCGATACAGCATCACGATGCGATCGGCGACCTTGCGAGCACTGGCCATATCGTGCGTCACCACCACGCTGGTGACTCCCAACTCCCGTTTCAGTTTAAGGATCAGTTCGTTGATTTCATCAGCCCGCGGCGGGTCCAATCCCGTGGTGGGCTCATCGTAGAGGACGACTTCGGGGTCCAGGGCGATCGCCCGGGCGAGGGCGACGCGTTTCTTCTGACCACCCGACAATTGTGCAGGCCACTTGTCTTGGAGCCCGTCCAGTCCCACCATGCCGAGCTTGCGGCGGACGATCTCCTCCACCTCTTTTCGGCCCTTCTTGGTGTGTTCGACGATCGGAAACCCGACGTTTTGCGCCACGCTCAGCGAGTCAAAGAGAGCGCTGAGCTGGAACAAGAACCCGAACCGGGGCCGCAAGACGGTCAGTTCCCGCTCCGGCAGGTCGTCGATGCGTTGATCGTGAAAGTACACCTCGCCGCTGTCGGGCTTCAACAGACGAACGACGTGGTTCAACAGCACACTCTTGCCCGAGCCGGACTCGCCGATGATGACCGTCGTCTCGCCCTTTCGCAATTCCAAGTTCACGCCATCGAGCACGACGAGCTCCCCGAACCGCTTGTGGACGTCGACCAGCCGCACAACCGGACGATGATTCGAGGCCGAGTCGACGGTCGCATTGGTGGGTTTGTGAACCATCAGACTAGCGACTTAAAGCCCCAGATGCCGCGATACAGACCCGACAGGAAATACCCGATGAAGAAGTCTGTAATCAAGATCGTAATGAAGCTGACGACGAACGATTCCGTACACGCCCGGCCCACTCCTTCGGCCCCCGCACGACAGTAGAAGCCCTTGTAGCAGGCGATGACGCCGATCGCACCGCCAAACACAATGCTCTTCGTAAAGCCGACCATCACGTCCCATTTTTCGATCGCTTCCGCGATGTAATACCAATAGGGCGTTGAGGGAATCCCCTTAAGCTGCACGGCGATGAACCAGCCGGCGAGCGATCCGCAAAGGTCACAAAAGAGGGTCAACAACGGCGTCAAAAGAAGGCAGGCCAAGAACCGTGGAACGACCAAATGGCGTACGGGATCGGCCCCCATCACCGTCAAGGCGCTGATCTGCTCTGTGACGCGCATCGTGCCCAATTCCGCGGTCAACGCCCCGCCGACCCGCCCCGCCACCATCACACCCGCCAATACCGGCCCCAGCTCTTGCACAAGCGTAATCGTGACCAACACGCCCATCCGCTGCTCAAACCCGGCGGCCTTCAATTGGTCGTAGCTTTGGACGGCGAGCACAAGCCCCACAAACGTGCCCGTGATCATGATGACCGGAAGCGTGCGGTTGCCCACCTCATAGAATAGAGGCATGGCTCGCCGCCAGGTGCGCAACCGCAGCGATCCGGGCAGCAACCAGCGAACCATCTGCCACCCGAATACCCCGAACTGTCCGAAAGCGGAAACCGAGGCGACCGTCCTTGCTCCTATGGCCGATAGCAAGAGTTCACCCACCTTTGGAGGTGCGCCGAGAGCTTCGAGCGCGCCACGCCGGTTTCAACCGACGTAACAACTTGGCACGCGCTTCACTTACAAATACCTTTGTACCCCCAAGCTGGGCACAAGGCGGCACCGACGCAACAAACCCGTCCGGCGGTTAGCGCACCGTAGAGCCAGGCCATCCTCGACGCCGGGCGTATGTAACCAGCGATTATCGGTCTGTCAACCGGCGCCGATCCGTTGTCGCTCGTTTGGTTGGCGGTATCATCCGCCCAATGGCACCACCGCCGGCTTGCGCTTCGATCATCGTGCCTACCTACCGCGAGGCCCCCAATATCGAATCTCTGGTGACGCGAGTTTTCGCGGCGACGACCCCGGCAGCGATCGGGGCCGAGCTCATCATCGTCGATGATGATTCTCAAGATGGCACCGAGCAGATCGTTGAACGGCTCCGCGACCGATACCCGGTCCGACTCGTCGTACGACGAGGCGAACGCGGACTATCGGGGGCCGTGTTGGCCGGGTTCCGAGAAGCAAAGTTCGATCGCTTTGTTGTCTTGGACGCGGATTTGCAACATCCGCCGGAGTTGGTGCCGCAGTTGTTGGCCCGGCTGGATCAAGGCGACTGCGACTTCGTCATCGGCACGAGGTATGGTCGGTCGGGAATGGTCGCTGCCGATTGGCCTTTCATGCGTAGGTTGGGCAGCGCCGCCGCAACGCTATTGGCCCGCCCGCTTGCTCGCCTGAGCGACCCCATGTCCGGCTTCTTTGCTCTCCACCGCCGAACCTGGGAACAAGCCGCACCCCTCGATCCTATCGGCTACAAGATTGCCCTCGAGCTGTTCGTGAAAGGACGCTGCCGCCGGCCAGCGGAAGTGCCCATCACCTTTGCCTCGCGCGCGGCCGGAGCGAGCAAAGCAAGCTTCGCCGAGGGGCGGCGCTATCTTCGTCATTTGGCCCGACTGTACCGTTTTCGCTTTCCACGACTGACCGCTGCACTCCGAATCGCAGTCGTCGTAGTCGCAGCTCTGTTCATATTGATCTGTGTGTATGGCCTTACGGCACATTCGAACGCACTCTAGACAAACGCGACACGATCTTCTACCCTGAACGCGGAGCCGACCACCCATGAGCCATAAGCCCAAACCGCCGACTTCGGAACCATCCATCCGTGTGGTGATGATGCCCCGCGACACCAACGCCGAGGGGACGATCTTCGGCGGAGTCATCTTGTCGCTCATCGACCAGGCCGCCTACGTGGAGGCCGTCCGCCAGGCCCATCGCCGCTACGTAACGGTGGCCATGCGCGAAGTCGTGTTTCATCAACCCGTCTTCGTCGGCGATGTGCTTAGTCTGTATTGCGACACCGTTCGCTTCGGTCAAACCTCTTTGACCATCCGCGTAAGGGTCTGCGCCCGACGTCGCGCCGATCCCGATCAGGACGTCAAGGTGACCGAAGCCGAAGTTGTGTTCGTATCCGTTGACGAATCCGGCAAACCGGTTCCCGTGCAGGGCGACTGAACCAACCGAGGTGCACGGCGTCCGTGATTCGTCCGGCCGGGTTTGCTTGGTGCTGCAATGGCTCGCTTGGCTGATCGGCCGACAATGCGTATTATAGCGACAATCATGGCCAACCCGGCGAAGTCGGTCTACCTCGAGACGATGGGCTGCCAGATGAACGTGCTCGACAGCGAGCTGGTTCTAGGGCAGCTTCGCGCCTTGGGGTATCACCCGACCCAGGATATGACGCGGGCCGACGTGGTCCTCCTCAATACTTGTTCCGTCCGTGAACATGCCGAGCAAAAGGTGTTGTCGCGCCTCGGAGCTTTGAAGAAGCCAAAGCAGAGCAAGCGCGACATGGTCATCGGCGTAATCGGCTGTATGGCCGAGCGCGACCCGGACGGCATCTTTGCCAAAATGCCCCACGTGGACTTGGTGTGCGGTCCGGGCGAGCTTAATAAAGTTCCGGCGCTCATCGAAGATATCCAGGCCGGGCGACACCGAGCGATCGCCCTGGCCCAGTCGCTTTCACGAAAGAGCACGCCGCTGCAACGGGCCCTCGAATACGACTCCGTCGAGGCTCTGGACCTTGCCCGCGAACCGGCCCCGGGCGAAAGCGTTTTGCAATCGTACATTCGCGTGCAACGCGGTTGCGACAAGTTTTGTACGTTCTGCGTGGTGCCGTTCACGCGCGGCCCGGAGCGTAGCCGGCCGGCGGCGCACATCGTCGGTGAAGCGAGGATGTTAGCCGATCGCGGGGCGAAGGAGATCACTCTCCTCGGCCAAACCGTCAATAGCTACGTAAGTCAAGATAACGGCCTTGAGGTCCGTTTCGCCGAACTACTGGAACGAGTCAGCGCCGTGCCCGGCATTGAGCGGGTCCGCTTCGTGACCAACTATCCGGGCGATTTTACCGACGACATCTTGCAGGCCATGCGCGACATCCCGCAGGTGTGCGAATATCTGCATATTCCCGCGCAGAGCGGCAGCGACGCGGTGCTCAAGCGGATGCGCCGGCAGTACTCGGCCGCGCAATACATCGAGTTGATTGACCGCGCCCGTGAGTATGTGCCGGGGATCGCGCTGGCCAGCGATTTCATCGTCGGCTTTTGCGGTGAGACCGAGCCGGACCATGAGGCGACGCTCAGGCTGATTGAGCGATGCCGGTTCAAGAACATTTTTGTGTTCAAGTATTCGCCGCGGCCCGGAACGGTTGCCCATAAGCGTGAGTCCGACGATGTGACGGAAGCGGTCAAGCGGCGGCGGAACATGGAACTGCTCTCCCGACAAGAGGGGATCGCCTCGTCATTCACTCAACGGCTGATCGGTTCGACCGTCGAGGTTCTCGTAGAGGGTTACAGCAAAGCCGCACTGAAGGCGCAGGAGGCGGAACAGACTCGCGGCGAAGAGATCGGATGGCGGCGATCCGATCAACTCGTCGGTCGGACCCGGACCGACCAAATCGTTGTTTTCCCGGGTCCTCCGGGTTCGATCGGTTCGTTCGCCGCAGTCCGCATCACCGCGGCGACGGCATTGACTTTGCACGGAACGATGGTAGAAACTCGTTCCCCGAGGGAGCATTCCAGGACGGTTACAGGCATCGCACGCTCGTTGAAGGTGCTCGGCGGGGTGTGAGGGGCGTTGAATCGCGACGGCTAATATGACGGAAAACCTTATTATGAACTCGACCACGGAACCAGGTGTCGTTCGCCCGGCACGGCCGGCAACGGATCTCGATCAGCGGCCCATGCATCAACCGCGCTTCCACGTGATCCTGCTCGACGACGACGATCACACCTACGATTACGTCATTGGGATGCTGCGGAAACTGTTCGGCTGCACACCCGAGCGGGCGTTTCAACTTGCCTTCGACGTCGATCACAACGACCGTGTGATTCTCGATACGACGACGCTGGAGCGGGCGGAGCTGAAACGGGACCAGATCCACACTTTCGGCCGCGACTGGCGCATTCCGCGATGCCAGGGAAGCATGACCGCGATGATCGAACCGGCCCCGGCATAGACTCCCTTTGGACGCTTGCCGCCGATCCCACGGGCCCGCGGGACGACGGCGTGAAAATCGTGGGCGGGCATCGAACCCGGCCCCGCGGCTTCTTGACGGCGGCGGACGCCGCGGCTATTTTCGGTCCTAGCTGCTCACTACGCGGGTGTAGCTCAGTGGTAGAGCGTCACGTTGCCAACGTGAATGTCGTGGGTTCGAGTCCCATCACCCGCTGTGACGTAACCTACGCCGAATCCAAGACTTAGGATACCCGCCTGCGTAGGGCGGTGCGGCACCGAAAAACCTACTACCGGCATACTACCGGGTGAAGGTTAAAGGAGAGCTGCACCATGCCCAAACGCAAAGCGACCGTACCCAGTTACCGCCTGCACCGCCCGTCCGGGCAGGGGGTCGTCACATTGAACGGACGGGACTTCTATCTCGGGCCTTACAGAGACGGGGGAAGCCGGGACCGATACGAGGAACTACTAGGCCATTGGTTCACCAACGGGCGTCGAATGTCGGATGAAGTGCCGCAGGCACACGTCCTGACGACCGGCGACTTGATCCTGCGGTATTACCGCCATTGCGAAGAGCGGTTCGGGCATCGACGTACGAAGGGCACCCGGCTATCCCAAGTGCGGGTCGCCATGCAGCCGGTCAAGCAATTGTTCGGCTCGACGCCGGCGGCGGACTTCGGTCCAAAGTCGCTTCTCCTGGTACGCCAGCTCTACATTGACGGCGGATGGGACCGCCGGGTACGCCGAAGCGGTGAGACGATCACCGAAAAGGCTAAGCCGTGGGCGAGGAAAACCGTCAACGATCACGTCCAAGTCGTCAAGCGGATGGTCAAGTGGGGCGTACGCGAGGAATTGATCCCGGAGTCGGTATGGCATGGTCTGAGCACCGTCGATGGTCTGCGGTCGGGCGAGTCGGCGGCGCCCGAACCCCGCAAGGTCCGTCCCGTGCCCGAGGAGCACGTTGACGCTGTGCTGCCCCACGTCCTACCGCCGGTAAAGGCGATGATCGAGCTTCAACGGCTCACGGGTATGCGTCCGGGGGAGGTCGTTATCATGCGGGGCCGCGACCTGGACATGGTCGGGGATCTGTGGGCTTACAAACCGGAGCACCACAAGTCCGAGCACCGGGGCATTGAACGCGTGATCGTCGTCGGCGAACGCGGGCAGAAGATCATCGGCCCATTCCTGCGAAGCAACGTCGACGAATGCCTATTCCGTCCCGATGAGGCTGAGGCCAACCGTCACGCCGAGCAACGGCGTCGACGAAAAACGCCATTGTGGAAAGCCCACGTCGAGCGGTATGAACGTGCCCGGAAGCGACGATCGCGGCGTGTGCTGCACGATCACTACACCGTGACGAACTACGCGCGGGCGGTGACCCGTGCCTGCGAAAAGGCGGGCGTTCCCAAGTGGACGCCTCATCAACTGCGGCATCTGGCGGCGACGAACATTCGCAAAGCCTACGGAATTGAGGCCGCCCGGATCATGCTGGGGCACCAACACATCGGCGTCACCGAGATTTACGCGGAGAGAGATTTGACCGTTGCGAGGACCATCGCTGCGAAGATAGGATGAAACCACGGGCACGCGGTTTGATCCCCGCGTGAACGATCGGGCGCGGCGACGGGGTTCTACCTTTCACCGTCGTCGCGCTCGGTCCGCCCGGATGAAAGGGTAGCACATGCCAAAACCAGTGACGCACGAATCACTCGAAGTGCTTCTCGAATCGTTTCAACGTGCAGACATAGAGGCCCAGCTTCGGCTTCCCAAAGGGACTTATACCGGGAAGGAATTAAAGGCCCTAAAGCGCGCCCACAGGGAACTGATAAAGGCATCATCCGAAGAGGCCCGCGAGATTTTCCCGCCTGTTCCAGAATATGTCGCCGATCCGCTGAAACACGCCATCAGTGAGGCGGCGCGTGTGTTTGCCCATTTACCTACTTCGCGGGACGCCAAGCGCGAACTGGTCAAGATGGTATCGACGCTTCGTTTCAATCTTCAAGTCGCTTTCGCTCACAAGTCCTGCGAAGAGGCCGCAAGCCGGGCCTATGCACTTGGCCTGATGATCGGCAGACTGCAAGCGCGGGAACACGAGGCCGTCACGGTATCGGGAATCCAGAGCAAACGCGGAGGAGGCAAGGGCGGACGAACCCGCGACAAGTCCGATCCAACGTGGCAACAGACAGTCAATGCGATGATGAAAGCAAACGGCCGGTCCTACACAGACGTTTGCGAAGAGATAGGCCGACGATCCGGCGTGACTGGCCGGACGGTGAAAAACCACACCACGAATCCCCGTCCAAAAAAAATCAGAAAATAATAGGAAGATCGGGGCATTTTCCCACTGAGTCTTGTTCCAATCGCACACGTTGGTAGGTGAACGTGCGAAAGGAGCCGCGGTTTATGGCAATTGACATCGAATCGGAAAAAGTGATACCCCTGGGAGCGGCGGCGAAGTATACGCCCGGCAGGCCGCATAAGGCGACCATCTATCGGTGGACGAACTCAGAAAACAATCCCCTCGAAACGCTGAAGGTCGGCGGGCGGCTGTACACCAGCGTCGAGGCGATTCACCGCTTCATTGGACGATGCACGAACCCGGATTCGGTGCCACAACCTGTCACAAACTCCGCACGTCAACTGGCCGTCGAAAAGGAACTGGCGGCGGCGGGCATTTAGGGAATCAAAAACCCCCGACCGGCGGCGAGCGACCGTGCCGATCGAGGGTAATTCTGAGGTACGCGCATGATCGTAACAGTACCCCCCGCGAAAGCAACAAGCGAAGTCGAACCCGCTGCGGTTCACACTGCCAACAAACCCCTATCCGACAAACACCGCGCCGAACTCCACGCCAGCGGGATCACCGACGAAACGACAGCCGCCGCTGGAATCTACACCGCGAGCAACGGCGAGATTGCGAAGATTCTCGGTTGGTGTCCGAGGGATTGCCACTGGCTCGCCGGACTCGTTTTCCCCTTCGGCGACGGCTACGGTCGCGTGAAATTAGACTACTCGCGATACGCGGACGGTAAGCCGATCAAGTACGAATCGCCCAAAAACGCACCGAGCCGAGCCTACTTCCCACCGGGGTTCGCGGAACTACTGCCAACCGCCGACACCATCGTTGTCACGGAAGGCGAAAAGAAAGCGTTGGCAGTGTCACAGCTTGGCATACCGTGTATCGGACTTGTCGGTGTGTGGGGTTGGCAGGAAAAACGTCCACGCTCGGATACCGGCAAAACCTACGGCAAGCGTCGTTTGATTGACGACCTGAAGCGTATCGAATGGCGGGACAAAAACGCCTTCATTGTTTTCGACTCGGACGCCGTGAGCAATTCGTTGGTACAGCTCGCCGAATCCCGGCTCGCCGGAATCCTCACCGAAAAAGGTGCGTCGGTGAAAGTCGCAAGAATCCCGGCGAACGGCACGGCGAAAGTCGGGGCCGACGACTTCATTGTTGCACAGGGCGCGGCCGAGTTTCGCAAGCTGCTAGATGCTGCCGAAGAAGCCGAGGCGCCGGCGAAGCTAGGGCCGCTGGACTGGGCACGGATGTTCGTCGGCGAGCAACACAGGAACGACAAGGGAGTGACACTGCGCTGGCACCGCGACGAATACTACGCCTGGACCGGGACGCATTATCGCACCGTGCCGGATAGCGACCTGCAAGGTGTGATTCTGCAATGGCTCGACGAACACGGGACGGACGCGACGCCGCGATTGGCGAGCGACGTGCTCAAGTGTACGGCGTCCGAAGTCCGCGTGCCGTTCGACGTAGAGCCGCCAATGTATCTCGGCGAGCACGGCAATTCCCGGCCTAACTGGATTGCGATGCAAAACGGATTACTGAATCTCGACGACGTTCTGCAAGGCGAGCCGGTTTTCCTCAGATCGCACACGCCGCGATGGTTTTCGACGTTCGCTCTGCCGTATGACTATGACCCGAACGCGAAGTGTGACGTTTGGTTTCAAACCTTAGACAGCGACTTCGGCGGCGACGAAGAACGCGCCAATATGATCGCCGAGGTGTTCGGCTATTGCCTAACGACCGATACCATGCTTCACAAGATTCCCTTACTGCAAGGCCCGAAGCGAAGCGGCAAAGGGGCTGTCTTGCGAACCCTGAAGGCCGTTGTCGGCGAAAGTAATTGTTTTGCGATTGGAATGAAGGAACTGGGCCAACGGTTCGCCCTCAGTCCGCTGCTGGGGAAGCGGGTAGCGATCGATGCCGACGCCCACCTGGGGCACGGTGAGGCGGCGCTTTTAACCCTGGAGCGGCTGGCAAAGATTTCAGGGGAGGACGCTGTCTACATCGACCGGAAGGGTAAGGAACCGATCACCGCGCGTCTGCCGATCGTATTCGTCCTGGCCGTCAACGAGCTGTTGAAATTCGATGATCCAACCGGCAAACTGGAATCCCGCGTCCGCATTATCCCATTTCGCAACTGCTTTGAAGGGAAAGAGGACCGCGCCCTGGAACCGAAAATACTGACCGAGCGATCGGGGATTTTCAACTGGGCGATCGAGGGGTTGATCCGCCTGCGTCGGCAAGGCGACTTCACAAGGCCCGCGGTGTCCCGCGAAGTCGAGGCCGAATTTGGACGGCTATCGTCGCCGATCAAGGGCTTCCTTGAAGATTTTTGCGTCATTCGGGCGGACGAGGAAGTCAGCCGCGACACGCTGTACGTCGCGTATGTACGATGGTGCGCGCAGTCGGGACACAATGCGTGTTCACGCGACAGGTTCGGCGCACAACTACGGGGATTGGTCCTGAACCTCAACAGTGTGCATCGTCGCGAAGACGGCACCCGAATCCGCTACTACGTCGGCCTGGGGCTTCGAACCGGGGTAGAAGTCCAATGACGACGGCACAGCTGGAACAAGTGGAACACCTAAACCCTTCTATCGTACGCACGGAAACCCTATTCAGTCATTGGAAGCGTACGGGGGAAGGATACAAGGGGAAAGCTGTTCCACTTGTTCCACATGCGCCAAACCGCACTGGCGACACCGAGGGTGACGTTTCTTGGCACAAGCGAATATCCACCGAGCCTGTGCCGCCGTCGCTGATCCCGTCTGACTACTCGGCGATCCCTTGGCCGATCGACATTGATCCGCTGCATCTGGGACTCGACGGACTCACCGGCAGGGTTCCCGACGGCTGGTCGAGGGACGGCTGGATCATGGTCACGAAGGATCGGATGAAGCGTACCGACTGTCTGATCGTGTTAGGTATGCTTCAAGCCGAATTGGGCGCGATCGAAGGCGTCGGGCTGGTTGAGGGGGCGACAGCTCAAGCGCCACAAGGCTTGGGGCACGGGGCACGTCCTACAAGGGGCAAGGCATGAACGACGGGGCGGGCAAGGTGGACTTGTTGCGAAGCGATGACCGGCTCAAGCGAGGGGGGATAGGGGGTCGTGGCTTTATAGCCGGGGGCCGCAAACCGGTGTTTCCCCGCCCGGCACTTTTCCGGGGACCCCGTTGAAGGGAACACAAGGCTGTGAGTGAGAAAACCATGAAAGCACCGAGGCACTTGAAACCGGAAACCCGCCGATGGTGGGTGGAGGTCGTCACGAACTTCGAGCTTGAATCGCACCACATCCGGCTGTTGACAATGGTCGCTGAGTCCTGGGACAGGTGCCAGCAGGCAAGGGAAGGGATCGCAGAGCACGGGTTGACCTACACTGACCGACATGGTGCCCGTCGGCCAAGCCCGGAAATCTCTATCGAGAGGGACAGCCGGATCGCGTTCGCGCGGCTGCTGCGGGAATTGGGCCTGGACGTGGCGCCGCCGGCGGAGTGCCGGACGGCCGGGATCGCGGGTAATGCCTTTCGGAGAGTAGGGAGCTGACCATGCCGAGATTGCGACGTGTTCCACGGATCCGCCGCGGCGAATGGCCGCGGGACGCGATCCATCATCTTTTGACCGGCCACGATTTTTTCGGGGATGGGTTCGGGCGAGGCGACCTATTCGAGGCGTTTGATCGGCAGTCCGCAGAGGCCGCATGGGGCGAGCTACGGGATCGCGTTTTCGCCGCACTTACCGAGCGGCAGAGAGAATCCCGCGGCGAGTACCCGCTGTTGAAACCGTGGGGATGGTGGGAATTCGAAGCACCCGAGCCACGAAATTGTGAGGAATCCGAAGCCAGCCAATTGCATCGGCTTGGGCTGTCCAGTGACGACGGCGGAGCGCCGAACCACGAGAGAGAGGAATCGGGGTCGTAAGGTTTTTCAGACAAAGGAATGAGCGCGGGGTGTACCCGCGTAACCGAGGCGTGCTATAATGTGGCACCAAACAGAAAGGGTGTACGGATCATGACAACGACGTTGGCTGCGCAAACAAACCAAGGTTTCTCCGAACGCGAGGTGTCCTTCGACAATCATTTTTCGCTGACGAGCCGGCGGCGAGACCACGATCGTCTCGCGCGGACTCCGGCGCGTCGGAAGGAACTCCTCTCGAAGCGCGTCGCAATCGCAAAGCGCGCGAAGGCGATCGAGGGGGACAAGGAGTGGCACAAAAACCTGGCCCTGGCGGACGATACAATCGAGGCCGCGAAGCGCGAATACGATGAAGCGAATGCACCATTCGTGCGACTTCGGCTTGCAAAAGAGGGGGTTCACAACGCACATGCCCGTCGCGCCGGCATTGAGAATTCGCATCAGCGGCAACTCATCGACCTGGGCCGCGAGGCAGACGGTTTTCAAGATTTCGAGCTGGCCGATATCATCGGCGAGCTGCAAAGCGCGCACGACGCGGCGATGAGCGCGCGCACCGGCCCAGGTATCGAACGCGCTCGCCAAACTTTGAAGAGCGCGCTCGAAATGGCCGTTCAATTACCGTACCGGTTCACCGGCTCTTTTTCGCGGTGGGAATCAATCTTGGACAGCCTCCGGCGGCTCGCGCACTCGCGCGGCAGCGAAATGGAAAACGTCGAACAGTGGAACAGTGCGGACATTTTTGAGCCGGTCGAGCTGGACGGCGCGGGAAAGTAGGCTTTATGCGATTAATTGCCTGTGAACCGTCGGCATTCGCGGCGCGGGAAAGCCTGCGCGGGAAAGCGAATCTCACGATCAATGCCGAGTCGATGCGCAAACCCGCGCCGATGATGCAGTCCCAACGAGCCACGGACGGCGTGGTGGTCATCGACATTCGCGGGGTGATGCTCGCCAGTCCTGATTCACTGGACGAGTTTTTCGGTGGATTCACGAATACCCGCGCCGTCACGCGCGCCGTTGAAATGGCATCGGTGGATAGCGGCGTCGAGGCGATCGTCCTGCGAATCGACTCGCCGGGCGGTTCGGTGGAAGGCCTGGCCGAACTGGGTGACGCGGTTGGCGACGCCGCGAAGCGGAAGCAAGTAATCGCCGTGGTCCAGGGTATGTGCGCCAGCGCGGCTTATTCTGCGGCGGCGCGGGCGACTGAAATTGTAAGCGGTCGAATGGATATGGTCGGCAGCATCGGGACGGTTTTGATCGTCTACGATGCGAGCGAAGCGTTTCGGACCGCGGGCGTCAAGGTCGTTCCGATTGTGTCGGGACGGCTCAAGGCGACGGGCGAGTTGGGAACCGAGTTCACCGCGGAGCAGCAAGCCTACCTGCAAGACGTCATTGACGGATATTTCGCCGATTTTCGGCGTACGGTGATGCTTGGCCGTGGTCGGTTGATTGGACCCGCCGAATGGTCGGAAGTTTCCAGCGGTCGTATTTTCCTGGCGACCGAAGCGAAGCGGCTGGGCTTGATCGACCGATTCGGAACACTGGGCGATACGCTCAATCGTTTGCACGGCGAGCGGCAAGCTATACAAGCACGCTCACAGCGGTCGTTTTTCCGCGTTACCGACTTGAAAGTTCCGCGTCGTCGAATGAGCGACAGAGAACGTGGGCAACGGGCTGCGTTGCAGATGATGGAATTAACAGGCGGCGTTTAGGTTGATCCGTTCTCCGGGGTTTGAGCGGCCGGGACGCGAGTCGCCCCGGCCCGCTCGCCCTGGGAAGCCTGGCACTCATTGAGGTTGGATTCGATACGGTGACACAGGCTGGCACAGTTTTACCGCTGACGCGCTGTCCGGGCTGTCGAGTGCAGCTCACAGGGTCCGTGTCCGTGCACTCGGTGGACTTCGGGCATCCGTCAAAGTGGTGGCGGGCTTGCGTGGCGGACTCATTCCCGACGTGTGCGAAGTGCTACGTTGAAAGCGAAGTTGACGATCGGCTGAGCGCGCGGTGTGTGCGGCGAGCGCTACAATGGTTTGAAATGAATGAGACCCTTAAATGCTTTCGTCGTGTTCGATGAAGCCGACGATGAGGTTATCGAAGATTGGCCCAACAATGGGATCGACATTTTCCGATCGGTCGGATGGTTCGATCCGGTGGGCCGCTGGCCGACTCCATTCGATCAAGAGCGGCGAGTTTCGGAGGGGCTCGCACTCCGCAGTGGAAGGCCGCGAAAACGCATCGAAGCGTGAAGCCTGCCCCGAGCATCATCATTGACAGCCGGGAACAATGCCCGCTCGACTTCCCGAATCTGCCCACCACCGTCGGCACGCTGACCACGGGCGACTACTCCATCATTGGGCTTGAGCACCTAATCGCGGTTGAACGGAAGTCCATCGACGATCTACTCGGATGCGTGGGCCGGGGCCGCGTGCGGTTCAAGGCTGAGCTGCAACGTCTACGGGCCTATCGGTTCCGGTTGCTGGTCGTCGAGGCGTCGGCTTCGGACGTTGAAGCCGGGCTGAGCGGTGGAGTCCCTTGGCGCTCTTCACTGAAACCCGCCCACGTCGTCGGGAGCTTGGCCGCGTGGTGCGCTCAATTCGGACTCCCGATATGGCTCGCCGGAGATCATGCCGGGGCCGGTCGATTCGTGGAGCGCTACCTGTTCCAATGCGCCCGGACCGTGGCGACCGAGCATGAGGCCGCGTCCGCGTTCCTGGGCATAAGCGCCGGTGAGCCGTTCGAACTTCCCTTGGCGGCGACTGCATGAACCTCACCCTCAAGCGCCGGGAGGCTCGGGGCGAGTCTGAATCGGCCTTGCACACATCACGAAACGGCTGGCAAGAGTCCAGACCCTAGTCCGGGGACTCGACTTCGCACCTACTGAGGCCGTGGCGCTCGAAGCGCTCGAAGCGCTCGAAAGGCCGGGGGCCATTCAACGCGGGCGGTCCTGGGCGCGGGCCGAGCGCCGTGCCGGAGAACTATTATCGAAAATGACGAAACACCCTGGCGCACGAGCCGGAAAAACGCGGTTGCACGATGCAACCACGTTGGCGGACCTTGGCATCACCCGCGTCCAGTCCCACAGGTGGCGGCGAATGGGCGAAATCCTGGCGGAAACGGAAAGGGCGAAGGGCGACCTTCTCCGTGGTAACCGAGCGCTACCACGGGACGACACACCCACCCTTGCCGACCTTGGCATCACGAAACGACGCCTCGACTTGTCCGATTTGACGCTACGGGGAAGCCGTTTCCGGGCCTGAGTTCAACGCGGCGGCACCGGCTGACTGGTTGCACCATCGAAAACGAAATCAGCGAATGAGCAACCCCCCGAACAGAATCCGACCTGAGCACGCACCCATGACATTCAATCCGCTTTCTTGATTGTCTCAATTACCGGATTGCCTCAGACGTACCGCGTACAGTCGCCTAAAAACGCGGTTGTCTGAATAAACTTGCAAAAGCGTCAGAAGTGTAGTAAACTCTATAAAGCTAGGTGTTTTCGGTGTTTTTGGCGTGGTTCAAAGCTGGATTGCCAACGTGAATGTCGTGGGTTCGAGTCCCATCACCCGCTTTGCCAAGTTGTCGTGAAGCGCAGCGCAACTTCTTGAAAACTCCAAAAATTGCGACGACGCACCGCCTCGACCCTTTGATTCACCCTCACCGCATGGCGGCCGGGTGAACTGCCCCTGTTGTACGCCGTGAGCGCTACGCTCGGCGCTCCGCGTCCATTATTGCCCATAGCTGTTAACCGGACCGCGCCTGGTTCTCGCCTCCAAGGCATGGCCTCGGAAATCCATGCGAAAACCGCGATGAGCAGTCCGATAGAAATCGAAGCGAGGGGCGCGATGCCCGCCGCCTTTGCGGACCGAGCCAAGCCTCCCTACCGCGCGTTAAGTTCGCGTTGACTCCGGCCGAGAAGGAGATGGATGACATTCCGGGAGGATTTCGCGTGTACGCACAACTCAATGCGCAAATCGCTGATGCCAAAGAGCGCTTGGAACGGCTTAGGAGACTCAAAGCCTCTCTTGCGCCGGCACGCGAGCGGCTAACCGCCGAGGCCCATCGCGTCCAAGGAATCGAAATCGGTCTGTCCGAGGTTGAGGGCCGGATTCATTCATTAGAGTCATTCACCTTGCAAAATATGATCGCCTCTTTGATGTGGAGAAAAGAGGGAGAACTCAATCACCTGCGGGAAGAACTGGCGAAACTGGAGCCGGAATACCGGGCGGGAGAGAACGCTTTGCTCGATCAGGACGCGGCGATCAAGGAGATCGAAGCCGAAATTGCATCTCTGGGGAATGCGGAAGAATCCTACAAAGCCCTTTGTGATCACAAGTACGAGCGAATCCTGGCCGATGGCGGCGAGTTGGCGACGCAACTTCAAGAGTGTGCGTCGCGACTCGGCGCGGCGAAGAACGATCGGCAGTCACTGCGCAAATCGACTCATATCGCCAAAAGCCTCAACGAACGGCTCTTGAGCATGAGCAAGGCGGCGGGCCGAGCATCGAGCAAGTTGATCCATCACGGAGGGATCGGAGCGATTGCCAGCGCCGCGATCAACACCGTCCATCAAAAGGGCGCGGAGGGATCCGTACGCCGCGCACGGGAAGGACTGCAAGAATTCGCCCGTTCCATCGAGGTTCTAAACGTAGTCTCCGGCTGCGCACGTGACGAGGAACTTGTCCGACTGGCGACGGTCCTCGCCAATTCGAACGATGATCTCACCGGCGGCAAAATGTTCTCACCTCTCATCGACGTGATCCACCAGGCCCTCGGACTCGTCCAAACGAAGCTCGACGAGGTGGAGCAGTCGGTCGAGGCATTGGAATCGCAGCGAATCGGAATCGTTGAAAACGCCTACACGTAACTTTGTCTCTACACTTCGTACCGCGATTGTCCGAACCCTCATGGTGAACACATTTCTTAACTTACGTCCGCCCGCCCGGTCGCTCGTGTCTGCCCCGTAGTCGTCAATGACCATCGCATTTATCAGCTTATATCTCCCAAAATATCAACTTTAACTGCAACATGAACGGGTTGACCTGCAAACATGTACCGCAAGCTGGTCATCTCCGGCATTGTAGCGAGGTGATCGGTGGAGGCCAACGGGTTACGGGACCGTGACCGGCATCGTTGACGTGGATTATTCATAACTTATTTATTGGAATGTTGTTATGTAATAAGAGAGAGAACTAGAACGAGTGCAGGTCGTAGGAGCAATGTGGATGATTCCCCATTGACGTTTT